>Ga0194118_10000385_pt1 | contig 76612 bp, 76 predicted proteins | sample TA2MahsurfametaG_2_FD_148662 | JGI IMG/M metagenome (GOLD analysis project Ga0194118, IMG submission 148662) | Freshwater microbial communities from Lake Tanganyika, Tanzania - TA2015013 Mahale N5 surface | ecosystem: Environmental > Aquatic > Freshwater > Lake | place: Tanzania: Lake... | reverse complement strand
GCGCTGCTGGACCGGCTGACCCATCACTGCCACATCGTGGAGACGGGCAACGAAAGCTGGCGCTTCAAGCACTCCAGCGCCGCGCCCAAAGCCAGTCAAAGAAGGAAATCGAAAAGCGCCGCAGCTGATACAGCGGGCACAGCAGACAAAGGAGAAATCAATGCATCAACGGTAGACTTATCCACAGACGCGTAGCCCGGCTACACCAACATGGTGGGGTCAAGATTGGATGAAAAACCGGGGTCAAGATCGCGTGGAAATCAACACTCTATGGTTCCACCACTGCCAGGGCCAACCTCACCCTGCCCGATTTCACCAACACGTCCGTGGCGGGGGGCTTCATCCTGCAGGGCAACAGCACCATGGGCCCCTGGCTGGGTACCACCGTGGCCGGCGATGGGGATGTGAACGGCGATGGCTTCAGCGATCTGTTGGTGACCACCACTAACACCTCCACCACGGCCACCGGTGGAGCCAGCCCCTTGGGCACGGGCTATGTGCTCTACGGCGCCAGCAACCTGGCTAGCCTATCGGTGACCGAATTCAACGCGGCGGGCTTCACCAAGGGCTTCAAGGTGGACAACATCGGCCAGGCCGGCTTACCGCTCACCGCCAACCTTGCCGCTGCGATGGAGTTCGTGGGCGATGTGAACGGCGATGGCCTCGACGACATCGGCATTCCCAGCATCACCGAAGCCAACATCATCTACGGCCGCAGCAGCGGTGGTACCGTGGATGCCGCCCAGATCGGCACCGCCGGCAACGCCCAGGGCTTCTCGATCACCGGCCTGGGTGGCATTGCGGCTCAGGTGATCAAGACCCGAGTGGTGGGCATTGGCGACTTCAACGGTGACGGCCTTGACGACATGCTGGCAACCGCCTACGCCACAGGAACCGTTGGGACCACAGCCCCCAATCCGTTCATGTGGGTGGTGTACGGTCAAACCGCTTATGGCACTGTCAATGTGAGCAATCTGCAGGCCAGCGAGGGCTTCCAGATCAAGCCCTTCAACATCGGTCAGGCGGTGGGCGGCATGGCCTTCTCCGTCACCGATGTGGATGCTGCCGGTGATATCAACGGCGATGGCTTCGCCGATCTGGTGATTGGCATCGGCGCCGATGAAGCCTCTGGCCGGGTGGCTAATTCCGGCAAGACCTACGTGATTTACGGCGGCGTCTCCGACCTTCAGTCCATGACCTTCCAGAGTGCAAATGGCGACCTGATCGGCACCACTGCCTCCGAATCGCTGGTCGGCACCGCTGGCGCCAATCAGATCGTGGCGGGCGATGGCAACGACACGATCACCGGCAACGGCGGAGCCGACGTGCTCTACGGTGGCCGAGGTAACGATGTGCTGGTGGCGAACGCCGACACGCTTTCGCGGCTCGACGATACCGTTGGCAACGATAGGCAGGCCATTGCACGCCTGAACGGCGGTAACGGCATCGACACGCTGAAATTCGACGGTGCGGGTCTTGATTTAAACCTGAGCGCAGCGCGCAGAAGTTCGATGGAAAGCATCGAACAATTTGATCTGACCGGTTCGGGCAGTAACACGCTTCGACTGCGCCTGATGGATGTGCTTAATTTCGGTGACAACAATATCTGGAACGCGGCCAACACAAATGGCGTCTCGGGCGAGGCGCTCGCAGTCACCGAGCCCAGGCGTCAGTTGCGGGTGCAGGGCGATGCCGGTGATCAGGTTATTCTTGCCGACCTGGCCAGCTGGACAAAGACGAGTAATGACATGGTCGCAGACGGTGCCAACTACGGGGTCTGGAATCACAACACGGCGCTGGCGCAACTCCTGATTGACACGCGCGTGATCGTTGCATGAGTGGCGCTCGGGTAGACAGTGCTTCAGCGCCCGCATCGGAGGCGGGCGAGGCGGAGCGTCTGCTTGCCCTTGGGGTGGCGAAGCGCCAGGCGGGGGAGCACGAAGAGGCAGCAGCCCTGTATGCCCAGGCGGCTGCGTTACAGGGAGCCCCCGCCTACGCCCATTTCAATTTGGGTAATGTGCTTCACGATCTCGGGCGCCTGGACGACGCGCGCCGCGCCTTGCTGGATGCGCTTGCGATTGAGCCTCGGCTGATTCCTGCCCAGATACTGCTCGCCCGCTGCGAGGCGCGCCTGGGAGACCTGGCCCGTGCTCGGCAGTTGTTTGAGTCGGTGCTGAAGGCGGATCCCGCCAATTTCAGTGCCTGGCTGGAACTCGGGCACGTGCTTCGCAGGCAGGAAGAGCACGAGGCCATGGTGCTTGCCTATCAGCGTGCCATGGCGGCTGCGCCTCATCGCTGGGAGGCTATGCTCTCGATGGCTCGGGGGCTGGAAGAGGCCGGGCAAAGCGATTTGGCGGCGGTGGCGTATCACCGCGCAGTGCTGGCGGGAGGGGCTGCGGCGCAACGGGCAACCGGCGCGGCCGACTCTGACGAAGGCGGGCCGCGCCCGCCAAGCGTGCCGCGGATCATCCACTGGCGGATGGCGCGTTTTCGCCTCGAGCGGGGCGATGCCGGGCGTGCACTGGAGTCCATGAGGCAGGCGCTGATGGCGCATCGGGTCGAGCGGCTTCAGAGCGCGCCTGACTTGAACGAGACCGCCGAGATGCAGATCGATCTCGGTGAAATTCTTTTGCGTCTGGGCATGAACGAAGAGGCCCACCGCGCCTTCGAGCGGGCGAGTGCAGCCACTGCCGAGCCCACGCTCGCCCGCTTGGCCGAGACCTCGTTCCGCTTCAATCTTTGGCAGGAGGCGCAGCAGGTGCTGCAGCGCTCAGTCGCGCTTCATCCGGGCAGCGCCGCGGCGCACTGGAACCTCGCGCATGCCTATGCCGAGAGCTGGCAAATGGATGAGGCGCTGGCGTCGCTCGCGCGCGCCGAGGCGATCGCTCCTCAGGCGGGGGCCAAGTCGATGCGAGCATCGATTGCCGGTCGCCGGGGCGAGGCCGATACCGCGCTTGCGCTCTATCGCGAGATGGGCGAGTCGGAGGGGCCGTTTTCAAAGATGCGATCGAGCGCTGCCATGTCCTCGCTCTACAGCGATTCGCTCGATGCCGGGCAGGTGGCTGATCTGCATCGCCGCCTGTTCGCAGCGATGGGGCAGGGCGCCCGGAGTGTGGCGTCTTTCGCCAACTCGCGCGAGCCCGAGAAGCGTTTGAAGGTAGGACTCGTGACCGCTGATTTTCATCACCAGCATCCGGTCAACATCTTCATGCAGCCGATTCAGTCCCGGCTGGACCCCGCGCAGATCGAACTGACCGTTTACTTCACTGGCGTGTCCTATGACGATCAGACCCGCCTGGCCCGCAAGCGGGCGGCGCGCTGGGTGGAATGTTCGGCATCGCCTGACGCACAGCTTGCCCGCCGTATCGAGGTGGATGGCATTGATGTGCTGGTTGATCTGGCGGGGCATACCAGCATGAATCGCATGTCCCTTTTTGCGCAGCGCGCGGCGCCGGTGCAGGCAAGCTACCTGGGCTATCCCGGCTCAACCGGTGTGCCGAATGTCGACTGGCTGATTGCCGACTCGATGGTGGCGCCTGCGGGAAGCGACGCGCTTTTCAGCGAGCGGGTGCTGCGTATGCCGAACACCGTGTTCTGCTTTCACCCCGAAACCGACTATCCCTATCCCGACTATGGCGAGCGTCACGCCACGCGTCCGCTGATATTCGGCTCGTTCAACAACGCGCCCAAACTCACGCCTCGCACCATCGCATTGTGGGCACGCGTGTTGAAGGCCGTGCCAGGGTCGCGACTGCTTTTGAAGGCACCCAGCTTCAGCGACGCCGGCGCTGTGAATGCGTTCAAGGCGCGTTTTGATGCGCAGGGCATTGATGCTTCACGCCTTCTTTTCCGTGGTCCGGTGGGGCTCACCGACATGATGGCCGAGTACGAGGATGTTGATATGGCCCTCGATACAGTGCCCTACAACGGCGGTACTACGACGCTGCAGGCCTTGTGGATGGGCGTACCGGTGGTGGTGCTCGCGGGCCAGCATTTCGTGTCGCGCATGGGGGCGAGCTTCATGACTGCGCTGAACCTGTCTGACTGGGTGGCAGACCATGACGATGCCTATGTCGAAATTGCCCGGCGTCAGGCCTCAGACCGCGCCGCGCTGCTCGCCCTGAAGCGCGGCCTGCGCGCATGCCAGCAGGGCTCGCCCGCCTGGGACATTGACCGGCACACACGGGCGTTGGAGCAGGCGCTGCGCGTCATGTGGAAAGCGGTCTGCGTCTCGACTTGACCGACGAGGCTTCCAGGTTGCTAACCCGTAGCGACTAGTCTATCATCTGGTCTATTTAAGGGGGTGTGATGCACGTAGAGGTCGGGTCATACGAAGCGAAGACCAAGCTGCCCGAACTATTGCGCGGTGTGCAGGCGGGTCACCGGTACACCATCACGCTGCGCGGTCAGCCTATCGCCGACCTGCTGCCTGTGCAGCAAAAAAAGATCAACAATGCCGCCGCTGCGGTCAATCGGATGCGCGCCTTTATGCGTTCGAGAAAGCCCATGTCGGATTTGGATCTCAAGGCGCTGGTTAACGAAGGGCGTGCATGAATTTTGTGCTGGATGCGTCGGTCGCGCTGGTCTGGCTGGCGCCATCGATGCACGCTCCCGGATTGAAATATGCCGACGCTGTTTTGAATGCGCTCACGGTCTCTCAGGCAGTGGTCCCCACCTTGTTCAGGCTGGAGGTGGGCAATGTGATCGCCAGGCTTGAAGCGAAGGGAGTCGTGACCGAAGCCGAGAGCCGGCGTTTCCTGGCGCTGCTGGCAGACCTTGACATCACGACTGATCCGGAAACGGTCGAACGCGCCTGGGGCGACACGCTTAATCTGGCGCGGCGTTACAAGCTTTCCAGCTACGATGCCGCCTATCTGGAGCTCGCCCTGCGAACGGGGCTGCCCCTTGCGACGCTGGACGCTGACCTCGCGAATGCCGGTGTTGTAGCGGGTGTGGTTGCCTTCGGTGCCGAAGTCGGCTGATTGCTCGTCTGGCGGGTGCCCGCATTGCCGAAGCGAGACATATGACCCGCCCCGTGACCGCGCAGCTGATTTTCGTCACCGCAACGCGCCTGAGCCAGGCCCAATTCGAGTCGGGCTCTCCGTTGGCCCAGTCGCTCAGGCGGGTGGGCCAACTGACGCCGCTTGCGCTGCGGCTGTTTGCCGATAATCGAGCCGCGCTTGGCAGCTGCTACAACCAGGCGATCGACGAAGCGCCGCGCGGCGCCTGTCTGGTCTTTGTGCATGACGACGTGTTCATTGATGACTGGATGGCGGGCGCCCGCATCGTTGAGGCGTTGCAACGGTTTGATGTCGTGGGGGTGCGCTTGCTGGCAGTTCGGTCGATGCGGTCTTCTCGTCGCATTGCATCGAGCATCTTTACCTTGACCAGGCGCCCGCCGCGCTTCGCGAGTGGCGGCGGGTTCTCAAGCCTGACGGCTGGATGCTGCTGGTCTGCCCCGATCTGCAGGCTGCCGCAGAGATGGTGGCCCAGGATCGGTTGTTTGATGGGGCCTACGCCGGGATTCGCCCCTACGACATCATCTTCAGTCACCAGGGACTGGTCGCGCAGGGGCGGGCCCAGGGCCACACCTGGACGGAACGCAACGCGAAGCGAAGCCGAGATGCGGGCGCTTGCACGAGAGCATTTTCCGATTGGGTAGACGCGGCGCTGCTCACTGTCGACCTTTGATGAGCCCGCTTTGTGGTGGTAATATTTTTTGTATTACCCAATTCAAGGTTCTGTCATGACCACCACCGTCAAACTACCCGAGCCACTTGAGGCGGCGCTTCGGCAGCGCTGCCTGCAGGAGGGGCGCTCCATCAGCGAGGTCATTCGCGATGCATTAAGCGCCTATCTCGCGAAAGAGGCCGAGCTCGACTCCGCCTGGCAACTTGGCCGCGACGTATTTGGGCGTCATGCGGGTCCGGCCGAACTCGCCTCCGCGCGCAAGCGGGCGCTCGCCGAGGTGTGGGAAGAGCGCCACGCGGCGAGGGGGGCGTGAGTCCGCGAAGCGTGCTGTCCGCAGCCGAGCCCGATCCCCGCTGGTTTCGCTCGCGCCCGCCGCGTGATGCGCTGATTGACAGCGGGCCCCTGCTTGCATTGTTCAACCGCACTGACCGCTGGCATCCGGCTGCGGTGGCGTGGCTTGAATCCAATCAGCACGTCAAGCTCCACAGCACCTGGCCGGTGCTCACCGAAGTGTGTGCGCTGCTTGCCCGGCGCGTTCACAATCTTGCGGCACTCGATTTTCTCGATTGGGTGCAGCGCGGGGCGGTTCGGCTGGACAGTCCGCCGCAGGGTTCGCTCGGCAGTGTTGCCGCCATCTGTCAGCGGTTTGCCAGTCTGCCACTTGATCTGGCCGACGCGTCCATCGCTGAAGCCGCTGCGCGGCTCAGCATTGCTCATGTGGTGTCGCTTGATCGCGACTTTGACGTGTACCGTGATGCGCGCGGCAAAAAGCTGCGAAATCTTTTCAACCCGCGGTAAGTGTTTTCGTTGGCCTCATCGACGGGCGGGGCGCTTTGCATGATCTGCCACAAACCTTTCAAGGGGCACTGCGTCAATGCCATCGCCCAGCGGAAACGCGCGATCGCCCGCGTGTATCACTGTTAACCTATCAAGCTTCAATGTTGACTGCGCTGACCGCATCGATGCCGTGAGTTTGGGTGAATCGCTGCGTTTGAACTCAAAACCGAGTCGTTGTGAATCTCGGTTGATCAGAAGGTCGAGTTCGGCACCGGTGTGAGTGCGCCAGTGATAACAGTCTTGCCACTCGGCCCGCAAAGCGCACACCACCTGATGCGCGGCGAATCCCTCCCAGGAGGCACCCACCCGTGGGTGGGCGAGCAATGCATTTCGTGTCGGGCTGATCTCCAACAGGCTATGCAGTATCCCGCTGTCAGAGATGTAGATCTTGGGCGACTTCACCACTCGCTGACCCGAATTCACATACCAGGGTGTCAATACGCGAACCATGAACGTGCCCGCCAGAATATCCAGATATCGGCGAACTGTTGGTTCCGATACCCCCAGCGCCCTGGCGAGTTCAGCGCCATTCCAAAGTTGCCCCGAGTAGTGGGCGAGCATCATCCAGAAACGGCGCAGGGTCGCCGGCGCTAATCTGATTCCCAACTCCGGAATATCGCGCTCGAGAAAAGTTCGGATGAATTCGCGCCGCCAGCGTTCGCTTGCCGTATCGCTCGCAGCCAGCAGGGCGCGAGGAAAGCCACCGCGTCGCCAAAGGGCGCCGAGTCCGTCGGCGGGGCGATGTGCCGCAGCGGACAACTCCAGCGCATCGATACCCGGAAGTTCGTGGTACGCAATTCGACCGGCGAGGCTTTCGGCGCTTCGCCGTATCAACTCAGGCGACGCCGATCCGAGGATCAGAAAACGTGCGGGGGAGTCAGGTCGGTCTGCGAGCACGCGGAGGACAGAAAACAGATCGGGACGGCGCTGGATCTCATCGAGGACGACCAGTCCGCGCAGGGGTTCGAGCGCGAGCATTGGCGATGACAGGATGGCGTCTGAGCGTGGATCTTGCAGGTCAAAGTGGTGAGCGTTGGCCCCCCAGTTGGCTGCAATTGCGCGGGCGATTGTCGTCTTGCCGGTCTGGCGTGCGCCGATGATCGCGGCGACGGGAAACTCGGCGAGCCGTTGCAACACGGTTTCGAAGTGGTGCGGTCTGGGAATCATGGTGTGAAAATACCATGAAAATCTAACATCTATATTTAGAATTTCAGGCCTTATTCTGCGGGAATGTTCGATGCCGGCTGCCGCGGCCGGCGACCGCCTCCGCCGCGCCCCGCCGCGCCGCGCCCCGCCGCGCCCCGCCGCCACCTGGCCCCGCCGCGCCCCCTTACGCGCTCAAATACTTCTGCTGAACCGTCTGGTCTGCGCGCAGGTCGGCTGAACTGCCCGACCACACCACGCATCCCTTTTCCAGGATCAGGTGCCGGTCGCACAGTTCAAGCAGCGGCCGCAGATTTTTGTCGATGACCAGGATGGACATGCCCTCTGCCCGCACGGTGGCAAGCGCACCCCAGATTTCCTGGCGGATGAGCGGTGACAGACCCTCGGTCGCCTCGTCGAGGATGAGCAGCTCGGGGTTGGTCATGAGCGCGCGGCCAATGGCGAGCATCTGTTGTTCGCCCCCGGACAGCTGGTTGCCAAAGTTGTTGGCGCGTTCAGCCAGCCTGGGAAACAGCTTGACCACGCGCGCATAGTCCCAGGCTGCTTCGCGCGCTGGCCGCACCACTGCAGTGGCGATCAGGTTCTCGCGCACGGTGAGGTTGGGAAACACCTGCCGGCCCTCGGGCACCAGGCCCACACCCTGACGCGCAACACGATGTGGTGGCCAGCCGCCGACTGCCTGGCCCTTCCAACGGATGGCGCCGCGCCAGATGGGTTGAATACCCAGGATGCTCTTTACCGTGGTGCTCTTGCCCATGCCATTGCGGCCCTGAATGCTCACGCACTCGCCGGCTGCAACCGAGAAACTGATGTCAAACAGCACCTGGCTGATGCCGTAGCCGTTTTCAACCGCAGCCAGCTCAAGAAGCGGGGCGGCCGACGTCATCTGCACACTCCACAGCGCTGCAGAGCAGGGCGTCGCGTCATGCGCCGATCTCCTCGTCGCCCAGATACGCCTCACGAACGCTTTCGCTCGCGCGCACCACAGCGGGCACATCGCAGATCAGCACGCGGCCATACACCAGCACGCTGACCCGCGTCGCAAGCGAGAACACCGCATGCATGTCATGCTCAACCAGCAGCGTTGCGTAGTGTGGCTGAAGGCGCTTGAGCAGCTCAATCATGCGCTCGGTTTCCACGGGCCCCAGCCCCGCCATAGGCTCATCGAGCAAGAGCACGCGTGGCTCGGTGGCCAACGCCATGGCAAGTTCAATCAGGCGTTGCTGACCATAGGAAAGCACTGCGGCGGGCCGGTCGCGTTCGGCATGCAGACCCACCATGTGCAGGATTTCGTCGACACGATCGATCAGGGGCCCTGAACCGGTAGCGGGCTTCCAGAACCGGAAATTATGGCCGCCGCCAAGCGGCCCCGACTGCACGGCGAGCAGTACGTTCTCTACGGTGGAGAAGCTGCCAATGACCGAATTGATCTGATACGAACGTCCCAGCCCGAGGTGTGCGCGACGTGCGACAGGCCAATGGGTGACATCCTGGCTGAGCAGTTCGATATTGCCCGCGTCACTTCGCAGTTCACCCGCGATCTGGTTGATCAGCGTGGTTTTGCCTGCGCCATTGGGACCGATGACCGCATGGATTTCGCCCTGCGCGATGTCAAGATCAACCTGATCGGTCACCAGCAGACCGCCAAAGCGCTTTACAAGACCGCGCAGCTTCAGAAGCGATTGGGACGTGGACGGTGCGCTCATCCGTGCGCGCCTCCCGAGCCGCCTGGCGGCTTCTCAGAGGGGTCTGACAGCAGCCCCCAGATTCCCTGCCGCAAAAAGACCACGATCAGCACAATGATGGGTCCCAGAATAAGGGCCCAGCGATCGGTGAACGCCTTGAGGCCCTCTTCGAGCAGCAGCAGCGCCAGCGCCCCCACAACCGGCCCAAACACGGTGGCCGAGCCACCCAGAAGTGCCATGACGATCAGCTCGCCCGACAGCGTCCAGGCCATGTAGGCGGGCGACACGAAGCTGGTGAGATTGGCCAGAAAGTAGCCCGCGACTGCGCACAGTTCGGCGGAGATGACATAGGCTGCGAGCCGATACGGCAGACTGGGCGTGCCCACCGCATTCACGCGGCGCTCGGACACCATCGTGGCGCGCAGCACCAGACCGAATCGCGACTGAACCGTGCGGCTGATGCCCCAGATCGCCAGCACCAGCGCGGCGACCAGCGACAGATAGATGGCGACCTTGTTGCCGGTAAGCGCTCCCCAGGCGCTGAGCTTTTGAATGGTCATGCCATCGTCGCCGCCGAACATCCGCAGGCTGATGAACACGTAGTAGAAAAGCTGCGCGAAGGCGAGCGTGATCATGATGAACGCGATGCCCTGGGTGCGTAGCGCAATCCAGCCCAGCGGCGCTGCGATGAGCGCGGTGATCAGCATTGCCAGGAGGATCTGCAGGGCCCCTGACTCAAGCCCAAGCGCCGATCCGATGCCCACCGCATAGGCGCCAAATCCGATGTACATCGCGTGACCCAGGCTGACCATGCCGCCAAAACCCAGCGCCAGGTTCAGGCCTAGCGCCGCCAGCGCGAACACCAGAATGCGTCCAAACAAGGTAAGCGGATAAACGCTGTCCACCCACCAGCAATAAACCGGCACCAGCGCAAACGCAATCAGGATCAACACCATCAGCGGAACACGGAGCCGGTGCATGAGCGGTATCGACCTTCAGCCTTGACGACGCCGGACCGGGAACAGTCCGTCGGGTTTGAAGGCCAGCACAACGGCCATCAGCAGATACACGCCGATTGAAGCCAGCGCCGGGCCCACCGCATTGGCCACCGATGGATCGGCGATGTTTCGCAACAGCATCGGCAGATAGATTCTGCCCAGCGTATCAACCAGGCCCACGATGAGCGCGCCCAGAAACGCCCCACGTATTGAACCGATACCGCCGATCACGATGACCACCAGGGTCAGGATCAGTACGCCGTCGCCCATGCCAGGCTGTACCGAGGTGATGGGTCCGATGAGCGCGCCCGCCAGCCCCGCGAGTCCGCCACCCAACGCAAAGATGAACACATTGAGCCAACCGATGTTGACGCCCAACGCCGACACCATGACGCGATTGCTGGCACCCGCGCGAATCAGCATGCCGATGCGGGTGCGCTCGATCAGCCAGTAAAGGCCCACGGCAACGACCAGCCCTGCAGCCAGAATGACCAACCGGTAAGCGGGATAGATGAAGCCGAAGATGTCCAGCGAATCGGACAGCGCGGCGGGCGTGTCCATGAACACCGGCGCATTGCCCCAGATCCAGCGCACCAGTTCGTTACAGAAAATGACGATGCCGAAGGTGGCGAGCACCTGGTCAAGGTGGTCACGCCGATGAAGCACGGAGAGGCCAAGCCGATCCGCCGCTGCGGCCACCAGAAACACGCCGACCGTGGCAACGATAACGCCCAGCAGAAACGACTGGGTAAGCGCAAACGCGGCAGCCGCAAAATACGCGCCCAGCATGTACAGCACGCCATGCGCGAGATTGATGAAGCTCATGATGCCAAACACCAGCGTCAGGCCGGCCGCCAGCAGAAACAGCAGGATGCCGAACTGAAGGCCATTCAGCAGCTGGGCGATAAAGAGACTCATGCGGGGACGCGTCGCGCGTGCGCGGTGTTGGCAGAGGGCAGGCCCTGACAGGGCCCGCCGAATGCCTGACGTTGAAGGCTGATTACTTCAGCGGGCACTGCGACACATAGGCGTCGGCGTGCGCTTTCAACGGTGTGGCAATAGTCTTGAGCGACACCTCGCCCGTGCTGTCTTTGGCAACCTCGAACACATGCATGTCCTGAACCGGGAAGCCGTTTGCGCTGAACTTGAAGTTGCCGCGCAGCGATTTGAAATCGGCCTGGCGAAGCGCTGCCCGAAGCGCCGCTTTGTCATCGACCTTGCCGCCGGTTTTTTTCAGCGCGCTGTCAAGCAACAGGGCTGCGTCGTAGGCCTGGGCGGCGTACTGAGACGGGATGCGCTTGTACTTGGCGCGGAAGTCGGCGACGAATTTTTGGCTGACCGGGTTGGGGAAGTCGGGGCCCCAGAAGGTGCCCGAGAGCACGCCCAGCGCGGTTTCCTTGAGCGCGGGCAGGGTGGAGCCGTCGGTGGTGCTGGTTGAGAGCAATGGAACCTTGCCCAGGGCGCCCGCCTGCCGCATCTGCCGCACGAACGCCACACCCATGCCGCCAGGATAGAACACGTAGAGTGCATCGGGCTTGGCCGCCATCATCTGCGCGATTTCAGCGGAGTAATCAGGCTGGTTGAGCTGCGTGTACACCTCGCCCACCAGCGGCGTGGGATAGAAGCGTTTGAAGCCCGATACAAAGTCTTTGCCCGCCTGATAGTTGGGAGCCATGACGTAGACGCGTTTGTAGCCGCGGTCGGCGGCAAATTTGCCCATGACCTCGGACTGCGCATCGTTTTGCCAGGACGTGAAGAAAAAATTCTGATTGCACTGCGGGCCAGCCAACGGGCCCGGGCCCGCGTTGGATCCGATGAAGATCATGTTGGCATCTGCCAGCGGCTTGGCGACGGCCATCATTACGTTTGAAAACGTGACGCCCGTGATTAGGTCAACCTTGTCTTTCTCGATAAGCTTCTGGATGGACTGAACACCCACGTCAACCTTGAGTTGATCGTCTTCGCGAATGATGGTGACGGCCTGCCCGCCCAGCCTGCCGCCGGCGTGTTCGATGCCGAGCATGAATCCATCAAGCTGGTCTTGGCCCAGCGTTGCCGCCGGGCCTGACATGGTGGCCATGAAGCCAATCTTGATTTGCGCTGAGGCTGGCGCCGATAAAGCGAGTGCTGTCAGCGCGGATGCCAGACCGGCAAGCCGCAGAGTGCGTTGGATCATGTCGCGTCTCCCTGGAATTTTTGTGAAGTCAGGCGATATTACCTGATGGAGCGCGAAGGGTTCGATACTGGATTACTCGGGTTCGATTCGTGCCTCGCGCATCACGCGTGCCCATTTGGCGCGTTCGGACTTCATGAATCGGTCGAGGTCGGCGGAACTGCCGCCGAAATCAAACATTCCGAAGCCCCGCATCCGTTGGCCGACCTCGGGCTGGGCGAGGATCGCATTGAGCTCGCGATTGGTGCGCTCGATGATGTCGGCGGGTGTACCGGCGGGGGCAACCACCGCAAACCAGCCCACCGCCTCGAAACCAGGCAGGGTCTCATTGACGGTGGGAACGGCCTCGAAGCCTGGAACGCGGGACCGCGCTGACACGCCGATTACGCGCAGCCGTCCGCTTTGTGCGTAGCTCGACATGGCCGGGATGCTGTCGATGTAGAGGTGGGTAAGCCCAGCCACCGTGTCGGCAGCGGCCTGCTGGCTGCCTTTGTAGGGCACATGGACCATGTTGATGCCAGCGGTCGCCTTCAGCATTTCGCCGCTGATATGCGACAGGTTGCGTGAGGCCGAGGTTGCAAACGACAGCTTGCCGGGCTCTGCCCGAGCCAGCGCGATCAGTTCGGCCATCGTCTCGGCTTTGAGCGAGGGTGTCACCGCAAACATGAAGGGGCTGACGCCAATATTGATGACCGCAGCGAAGTCGCGGTCGGCGTCAAAACCGGTGGACTTGAAAGTGTACGGATTGACCGCGAGCGTGGACGCCTGGCCGAACAGGAAGGTGTAGCCATCTGGCGCGGATCGGGCGACCGTCTGTGCAGCGATGTTGCCGGCGGCGCCCGGCCGGTTGTCAATGATGACCTGCTGCCCCAACGCCGCAGACAGCTTGTCTGACAGCATGCGGGCAATGATGTCAGGCGCCGACCCTGCCGCAGAGGGAAGCACCCAGCGCACCGGACGCGCTGGCCAGGATTGCGCCTGAGCGCGTTGCGTGATGGCGGCAGCACTGCCCGCAGCCGCTAGCGATGCGATGGCTTTCAGTGTTGTACGGCGACCCGTCGAGACATGATTTGTCACAGCTGATGGGGATACCGGGGAATCATGTTCAGTCATCACGACCTCCGCTTAAACAGGGTTCAGAAGAACAGACGCATGCCGGCCAGTGAAATCACCGGGATATAGGTGATCAGCGCCAGCGCGATCAGATAAATGAACAGGAAAGGCACGATGCCGCGATAGATCACGTTCAATGGCAGACCCAGCACCGATTGCGCAACAAAAATATTGATGCCAAATGGCGGGTGGAAAAGGCCGATGGCGAGGTTCACCGTGAGCACGATGCCGAAGTGCACAGGATGAATGCCTGCTGACTGCACGATGGGCATCAGCAGCGGGGTAAGAATCAGGATTGCCGACAGCGGGTCAATGAAGCAGCCCACCAGAAGCAGCAAGATGTTAAGCGCGAGCAGCACCTGCCAGGTAGACAGTTCCAGCGCCTGCAACCATCCAACCAATGCGGCGGGAACCTGATTCACCGTAAGCAGCCAGGCGAAAACACTGGCGCAGGCAACCACAATCAAAATCTGCGCGGTGAAATAAGCGGTCTGGCTGGCTGCCTGAATGATGTCGCGCCACGACAACTCCCGATAAATGAATTTGGTTACCAGCGCTGCGTACACGCACGCCACCGCAGCCGCTTCGGTGGGCGAAAACACGCCGCCGTAAATGCCGCCCAGAATGATGACGGGTGCGCCAAGCGCCCACAGCCCGCGGCGCAGCGCGCCAAAGAACCGACCCATCTCGAACGGCGCGCCACCGGGGATTCCGGCCCGGCGCGCATACCAGATCACGTAAAGCGCCAGCATCAACCCGATCAGTAGGCCCGGGAAAATGCCGGCCGCATACAGGCGCGGAACGCTTTCCTGTGCCGCGACGCCGTAAACAATCATGGGTACGCTGGGTGGAATGATGATGTCGATGGCGCCCACCGCGGTGATGAGCCCGGCCGAAAAATGCTCGGGGTATTTGGCGCGGCGCATGGCCGGCACCATGATTCGGCCCACCGTTGCAACCGTGGCCGCGCTCACGCCTGAGATGGCGCCGAAGATGGCCGAGGTACCCACGGTGGTTACGCCAAGGCTGCCGCGAACATTGCCCACACCCGCCTGAACCGCGTCGACCAGTCGCTGCGCAACGCTGCCCCGGCCCATCAGTTCGCCTGCGTAAATGAAGAACGGCACCGCAAGCAGCGCAAACGCGTCGATCGAACCAAACATCGTCTGATGAATGATGTTTAACGGCGTGTTCGAAAAGAACACCAGCGCCACGGCGCTCGATGACAGCAGCACCAGATAGATGGGAAAGCCTGCGAGCAGCAGCGCAATCGGCAGAAAGCCCAGCGCAAAGCTCATGTTGGATCCTGGTCGCTGGCGGGCGTGTTCCAGCGCCTTGCAACAAGATGCCACAGCGCGCCAGCCGCGATCAGCGTAAAGCCGATGGCCACCGCAGCATGTGGAATCGCCATGGGGATGTCGGCAGCGTCGCTGCGCCGATCAAGCTCGGCCATCGTGATCACAAACTTCCAGGACTGTATGGCGACCAGTACGGTGGTCGCCGCGAGCAGGGTCAACTCAAGAATGCGCAGTGCAACCTTGAGCCAAGGCGGAAGCGCGCGCACCAGAACGTCCATCCGCAAGTGCGCGTTTCGCCAGCCTACGATCACCGCGCCCAGAAACGCCATCCAGACCATCATGTAGGTCTGGATTTCGTCTGCTCCGAATATCGCCTGCCCGAATACATAGCGGCCCATGACATTGGCGAAATTGAGGCATACCGCGGCAATGACCAGCAGGCCCAGACCGGTGAGCAGCGCGTCGGCCAGACGCTCGAGCGCGCGCTCCATTAGGCGTGCCTCACTTGAGGCGGTCGGCGACCTGCACGAGCGCGTCGTACTCAGCCTGTACCGCAGGGTTCTTCGACAACAGATCGCTGCCGAGCTTGCGCAGATCAGTCATCATCTTGGCCTGTTCGGCAGCCGGCAGCTTAAGCAGCTGCCCACCGTTCTTGGTCCAGCCGTCGTTGGCGCGCTTGATGGTGTCGGAGGCGAAGCCGAACGAGACCTTGTCGACCGCTGCACCCGCCTCGTCAATTGCCTTTTGCAGGTCGGCAGGCAGGCTCTGAAACCATTTGCGATTGACCACCACGGTGGACACCACGATGCCAGGATGAATCTCGGTAACCGCTTTGGCTGCGTCGTAGAACTTCATCGGCGTAAGCACAGGAATGCCTGCAAGCAGGCCGTCGATCGCGCCGCTTTGCAGCGCGGGCAGCACTTCATTCAAGGCCATGGGTACCGGCGTTGCGCCCAGCGCCTTCATGGGCTCAATCTGGAGCGGCGTGGCGAACACGCGGATTTTCTGGCCCTTGAAGTCGGCGATCGTTCGAATCGGTTTGCGCGACAGGACCACGACCGGGCTGTTATAGAAGATGCCGATGCCCTTTACGCCCTTGCCCTCGCCAATGGCCAGTGCACGCGGGCGATAGCTGGCGTCGCCCAGCACGCGGCTAAGGTGCTCAGGCGATTCAAACAGACCGATGGCGTCCAGCGCCTGGAACTTGGCCTCGGTTCCCACCAGAAACGAGGTGGGGGTCACGAAGGCCTCGATGTTGCCGAGTACGACACCTTCAACCATTCGCGGAATCGCACCCAGCTGACTGGCCGGATAGATCTCGACTTTGATGCGATCACCCGCGCGTGGCTTGAGTTCAGCCTCGAAGCGGCGCAGCCATTCATGCTGCACGTCGTTGATGGTGGCGCTTGCCATCTTCATGGTGACCGTTTGCGCCTGGACGGGGGCGATCAGTGCGGCGGCGAGCAGCGCGAGGGCGCTTTTACGCAGAAACTTCATCATCTTCTCCTTGCCGGGTGGGGCTTCTTGTCAGGGTCAGGCAGCGTGGTGTGGGGTGTGTTGCGGATGCTCGGGGGCCAGCACAGCTTGGCCGCGAATCAGGTCAGACGTGCGCTCAGCGATCATCATCACGGCCGCATTGATGTTGCCGCCAATCAGGCTGGGCATGACAGACGCATCGATGACCCGCAGTCCCTCAATGCCATACACGCGGCAGTGCGGGTCAACCACCGCATCAGCGTCGCCCTCGGTGCCCATGCGGCAGGTTCCAAGCGGGTGGTGGACCGTGATCGAGACCGCGCGGATATGAGCGTCCAGATCGGCATCACTGGTCTTGCCTGCGCCGGGGGCACGTTCGGCTGCCACAAATCGCTCCAGCGCCGGCTGTTCGCCCAAATTGCGTGCCAGCCGAATGCCCGCCCGAAGCGTTTGCCAGTCGTGCTCGGCACTTAAAAAATTCTGTCGGATTCGAATTGCCTGACGCGGGTCTTTGGACGCGAGCTCAAGCCGGCCCCGGCTATGGGGCCGCAGCACGATGGCCACCGTTGAAAACCCATCGTCGAATGGTTTCCGGAAAGGCGGCAACCAGGGCGTGGCGTTCAGCGGTCCGCCATGAAACAGCAGCTGAACGTTGGGTACGGGCTCTGCATCAGAGGTGCGCAGGAAGGCTGTCAGCGGCGCGGGCAGGTCGGTGGCATAGCCTTGCCCGAGGAAATGCGCGCTGAACAGATGCCGAACAATTCGGTCGGCCCGCATGTTGTATTGGAACGGACCTGGATCGCGGCGCCGATAGGGAATGGGCGCCATGACATGATCCTGCAGATTGCGCCCGACCCCCGGGAGGGCGGTGTGCAGTGCGATGTCGTGTTCGCGAAGATCTTCAGGCGCGCCAACCCCCGAGAGCATCAATAACTGCGGCGTGTTGATGACGCCACCGGCCAGCAGCACCTCGCGCTCGGCATGGACCGAGTGCGTCTGACCGTCCTGCAGATATTCGATGCCCACTGCGCGCCGGCCCTCAAAAAGCACGCGCGAGGCGAGCGCGCGAACCTTGACCGTGAGGCCTGGCCGATCAAGCGCTGGCCGCAGGTAGGCGCTGGAGGAACTGGCTCGACGGTTGTTGCGGATCGAGCACTGGAACAGGCCGAAGCCTTCCTGCTGCGCACCGTTGTAGTCAGGGGTGATCGGATGCCCGGCACTTGTCGCAGCTTCGAAGAAGGCATCGAACAAAGGGTCGGCGTAGCGGTTCTCGCGTACGGCAACCGGCCCGCTGCCACCGCGCCAGGATGATTCGCCGCCCTCCCAGCTTTCGGTGCGCCGGAAGTAGGGCAGGACGTCGGCATACGACCATCCGGAAAGACCTGAGGCCGCCCAACGGTCGTAGTCGACGCGGTGGCCCCGGACCCAGGCCATCGCGTTGATCGAGGATGAGCCGCCGATGACACGACCCCGGGCGCACTCCACCGCGCGGCCGTTCAGGTTTTCCTGGGGCTCTGCAAAATAGCCCCAGTCATGCAGGCGCTTGCCCAGAATGCGGCCCCAGCCAAATGGAATATGGATCCAGGGGTCGCGATCCCAATCGCCCGCTTCAAGCAGCAGCACCCGCACGCCGGGTGTCTCGGTGAGGCGGTTCGCCAGCACGCATCCGGCGGAGCCGGCGCCGACGATCACGTAGTCAAAAGTGGCGCGCTCACCCATGCCAGGCGCCTGCTCAGCCCGCGGCGGTGGCGGTACGGAAGGCGGGGCGCGCGTTCAGTCGCTCGAGCCACGCGGCGATGGCAGGCGTGGGTGGCAATCCAAAAGGAAAGGCCACACAGCGACGAACGACCGGCCCGAGCGCCATATCGGCGATGGTCATGGCCTCACCCGCAATCCAGGGCGTTTTGGCCAGTTGGCCCTCGAGGATCTTCAGTTCCGCTGCGAGGTTCTTGGCGGTGTCGGGTGCGCGCTCGGCCTCGGGCTTCTTCGCATCGCGAAAGCCGGCGAGGAAGACCGGGTTGAGCGAGGCGAGCGTCCAGTCCATCCAGCGATCAACCTGGCTGCGCGCTGCCAGATCGGTGGGATAGAGGTTGGCCGCTTTTTCCTTGGCCGCCACATATCGCAGGATCGAGTGCGATTCCCAGATTGAGACGTTGCCGTCCTTCAGCGTGGGCACCTTGGCGGTGGGTGTCATGGCCAGATAGTCGGCGGTGGTGGTGTTCTCGAATTGACGGCCATAGTCCTGGCGCTCGTAGGAAACGCCAAGCTCTTCGAGCAAGAACATCACTTTTTGAACATTGCCGGAAGTGGCCCGGCCCAGCAGTTGATACATGCGGATCTCCGTTCGCCGGTATGCGCGGCGCACAAGTGGGTGAAAACGTAGCGATCAGGCGGGCGGCAGCGGCTTGTACGCCACCATTTCAATCTCGATCCTGGTGCTGATCACGGCGCGCGCTTCAACGGTGGTGCGTGCCAGCCGGCCCTCGGGGAAATACTCTTTGAAGACACCGTTGTAGCGACCAAAGTCGCGTGCATCTTCCAGAAACGTGGTCACCTTCACCACATCATCGAAGCTGCAGCCGGCCAGTGCCAGGATCCTTTGGCAGGCGAGAAGCGTGGCATGTGTTTCCTGCTCGATGGTGCCTGACACCATGTTGCCGTTTTCATCCTTGGCAACCTGGCCTGACAGGAATACAAAGTCGCCTGCGCGGACTGCCGGGTGAAAGGGCAGATTGGGGTTCTTCTTTCCAAACGTCTGAATGGCGCTCATGGCAATGATCTACCTCGGGAAACATTCAATGATGTCCAGCCCCTGCTGCCGGTCAATCAGATACACCAGGCCCCGGTCATCGATGGTTACATCGTTGGACGACGCGCGGCGGCAGCCTTCCGGCGGATCGGGTTCATAGAAGCCCACCTCCTTCGGCCGGAACGGATCTGCGATGTCGATCAGCCGCAAGCCCTGGGCGAACCAGGCAAACGGAATGATCGTTCCGTTGAAGCGCTCAGAGGGCTGGTGGCAACCCGTCATCTGTTCCTGCGGCGCGCCGTCAGGATCAATGCCATCGACCTGGAAGGTGGCGATGGGAAGCGGTTGTGCTTCGTCGCTGATGTCGTAAATCCAGGTGTAGGCGGGCGGTGAGGGTCGCAGCTTTGCCACGTCTTCATCGGCCACCACCAGGATGTCGCGGCCTTTCAGCTGAAACGGAATGGGCAGCGCGGTGTGCGTGGGATGAGGATCGGCCGGGCCGGGATTGATGCCCGCGATCAGCTTGGGCCGCGACATGTCGGCGATGTCGAGAATGTAAAAGCCGTGATGCCAGTACGACACATAGAGCCGGTCGCCCTGACGCAGCGGGTGGTGGCAGCGCGGCCTTGCGTAGTTGTCCCAGGGATAGTGCTCGCCTCCCGCAATGTGCTGGCCGGGGATCCACCAGCGGCCAACTTCCTGCGGCCGCGCGGGATCAGCAAGATCAAGAATCATGGTGATGTTGCCAACATAGCCCTCCGCTGTGGGAGAGATGTAGGCATAGCGGCCATCGAAGCTGAAGCGGTGCACGCCACCGCCGATGCTGTTGCTCACCTTCCAGTGGGTGATGAGTTTGGGCTTGGCCGGATTGCTAACATCGAAAATTCCCAGTCCGCCGCCAAAGCCGTCGGCGCCTTCCCGGAATTTTTCATAGTTCACGATCATCAGACCGTTTTGCGCGCGCACCTTGTGCGAGTGCCAGCCCATGGGCACCTTCAGGGTGGCAAGCAGCTTCGGGTTGCGCGGGTCCGCGACGTCGTAAATTGACGTGCCGTCAGGCGGACGCATCGCCGACACATACAGCGTAGTGCCGTCGACCCATGCCTGACCGCCACCGTGGCAGTCGATGTGCGAGACCAGTCGGGTGTTGAAGGCGCGGGCCACGGGCGGCTTACCCGAGCTTCACAATGTCGCCGCCCGGCGTACGCGCCACACGCCGCAGCAACCCGAATGCCGCAAGCGCGGGTTCATCGCTTGCAATGAACAGGATGGCGGGGGTGGTGGTGCTGGGATTCTCGAGCGTCATCCAGTGGTTGCCAGGCACCGCGATCGTGTCGCGGAACTCGGCGTCGTATACATGCTGATCGTCCACCCGACAGATTGCCCGGCCTTCCAGAGGCGAGATCAGCAGGCTTGCGTTCTGGCTGATTGGCGCGGTTTTCTCGCCGGGCCGCAGCATCTGCAAAAAGAACGTCATGGTTTTGAATACCGGGCCGCCGCGGATGGGGTCGGTGTACTCCACCACCAGCCCTTCCAGGCTTTCCGCATCGCGATTGCGCTCCAGTACCTCACGCATCATGTCGTAGCGATAGACGTACATGGGCGAGGATGCACCGACCCCGCGCGCGTGGCTGACAAAGCGCGCGGTGGCGCCGCCGGTGCCATAAATCTTGCGGCTGTAGTCGGGGGAGAACCGCGCGGTCTGCTGGCGCTTGCGAACGCCGTCTTCCTGATAGTCGTGTCCAAATTCGAGGGCGTTCAGCACTTCGACCAGGGGGTAGTCCAGTACCGACAGATTCAGCGCTGGCTCATTGCCCACGCAGCCGTGGTTATGCCAGGTTTCAACCGGTGTCAGCACCATGTCACCGTGCCCGAACACGATGTCCTCGCCTTCGACGCCGGTGAAGTTTTCTGCTCCGATAAGACCCAGCCGAATCGCGCTCGCTGTGTGCTTGTGCGGCGGCATCATTTCATTGGGATCGTTGATCCGGTAGGCGGTGTACATCGTGGTCACCGTGGCGCGTCGCGGGCGCAGCCCCGGGTTGACCAGAATCAGCGAGCGGCGGTCTGAGCTTCCGGTGTTGATGAGCCGCGCTGACTGCAGCATCAGCGCTTCCAGGTCGCGTGTGTAGCTCCAGTGGAACGGCTGCGCACGGGCCCCCGCCATCAGTTGACGAATCTCGTCGTGCTCAACATCCGAGCGTTGGGCCCAGAAGGGGAACAGATTTTTTTCGTGTATGCGCGCATACATGTCGCGCAGCTCATCCGCGTTAGGCGTGATCGCCGTGCCTTCACCCATTTCGCCCATTCCAATCTCCGTCAACCGGTTGCGACCAGTGTGTGAAGACTAGTTCGAAAGTAGTAAGCCTGCAACGACAAGCAAAGGATAGTCGGCCAGTTTTCGAAACACCCAGCTGTCATTTTGGTTGAATCGGTTGGATAATTCTCAGCATGACTGTGCATCGTATTCCCGCCGTTGATTCCGGCTACCTCGCGTTGCTGTCTCAACTTCGCGATCGCGTGTCGCGCGGTGGCGCCTTGCCGTCAGAACGTGATCTGGCCGCTGAGCTTGGGGTGACGCGGCATCAGTTGCGGCGCGCCTTGGCCGAGTTGCGCGAGCGGGGCGAGCTTGGTGTCAGCCAGAGCCCCCGGGGGCTCGGCCGCAGTGCCAAATCGCTGGTCCGCCGAACCAATCCAATTGAAGTGGCGGAGCTGCGAGCGGTTCTTGAGCCTGCGCTTGCTCGAATGGCGGCGGTGCGCGCCACGCCTATCGATGTTCGGCGCATCCAACGCGCCTCCATCACGCTGGCCGAGCAGCAGAGCGCGAGCGCCGATCTCGACTTTCACACCGCAATCGCCGCCGCCACCGGCAATCGGCTGGCCGCCGATTTGTACGCGCTCCTGCGTCAGGTCGGTCGCGACGCACGCCTGCATCTCAGCCCGGTGCGCGAGCGCCCCGCCGATCGTCTTCGCCAGCGCGATGCCGAACATCAGCGTGTGGCGCAGGCCATCGCGCTTCGTGACCCGGAAGCGGCAGCGCAGGCCATGCAGGCGCACATGCAGATGGTGCAGCGCCAGGTGGTCGAGCGTATTGCCACCGCCGATCGCACTGGCGTTCGCCCATCGGGCAGCCGCCGCGACGGCATGCGTCAGCAGCAGGACATTGGGCAGACGTCGGGGTTGAGCAAAAAGCGCGGGTGAAAGCCGTCGCGGCCGATTCCCATCGCGGCAATCAGGCCGTCTACCGCCAGGCCGTCACGCAGTGCGTCGATAGCGCCCCGGTGTGACAGCGCGCGCCGGTCGTCACGTAAATCAATGATGTGGGGCGGACCTGCGTGCTGCGCGTACTCGCCATCGGCAACCCTGACCAGAAAACACGCGTCCCCTGCGTCGGCTGGCGTCGACTGCCCGGGCCGCTGCCTTTCAACGCTGAATCCAGCTTCGCGCGCGCGCCGGGCCAGGGTGTCGGTCAGCGCATCGTGCCCCGTGAACCGAAGGCGGAGCGGGCCGTTGATGCCGTCGCCACGCTCTTTCTGATCAAGTGCATGGTGATTCAGGGTTCGCTCGAGGCTTCGCCACAAGGCGCCCGCGATCAGGGCGGTGTCATCAAGTGGCGCATGGGTTACACGGATGCCGGCCTCGGTCATTGCATCGAGATCGATCAGCCCCGGGCCGCTTCCTGTGAGGCCGATCGCCTGCAGTCGGGGAAGCTGGTGCAGCCGGGTTGCCGGGAACGCATGATTCTGCGAGAGCATCAGTCCCGAGGCGGACTCCAGCACCTCGAGCGCTGAGATGTCCTGCGCCTTCGCAACCGTAAACAGGGAACTGAGCCGTGTGAGCGCATCGGCATGCAGTGGGGCGGCAACAACAATGCGATGCGAGATCCTCAGGTGCCGATCGCTTCGTTTCGCGCGACAATAGCGTTTTGTTGAATAGTCGGCCTTGCCGTCAGGCGAGGCTTCGATGATCGGAGGGTTGCTCATGTTGTTGGTCGGAACTCGTGAATTTGCTCAGTCTGCCCGCAAGCAGGGTCAGTTGTTCAACGGTACCCAGTATTGGCGGAATGATTTCTTTCGGTCGTCCGATGATGAGGTGTGTACGCCGCAGTGTTACCTAGTTGAGCAGTTCCCTGACACGGTGAACCCTACGCATTTTCACGTTCAGAACCAGTTCCAGCTGTTCACGCGTGGCGCTGGAACAATCGGCCGAAACCCGAAGGCCTTAGGCGCCTATACGGTTCATTATGCGGGCGCCTACACCGGGTACGGCCCCATCGTCGCCGGGCCAGAGGGCGTTGACTACATCACGATGCGGGCCTTCCGTGATCCTGGCGCCAAGTTTGTGCCGCAGCAGCGGGCAGCCCTGCGACCAGGGCCCAAGCGTCATTGGGCCTCGGAGGCGCTGCAGCCCTGGTCGCTTGAGGCGCTTGCCGCACTTGAAGCGCCAGTCCATCACGCGGTCCATGGACCGGATGCCGACGGGCTTGCGGTCGATCAGATTCGATTGCCGGCCCATGCGGTCACCGACATCCCGATCGCGCCGGCGGCTGTCGCCATGTTTGTCATCGTGATTCAGGGCAATGTTGACCGAGACGGACGTCGCCTGGGTCATCTGGAAAACCTGTTCGTGTCGGCTCACCATGCGCCGTGCCGAATCAGAACTTCCGATTCGCCCGCTGAGGTGCTGGTCCTGCATATGCCGGCGCACGATCCGGCCTACGCATAGTCCAGCACCTAGCGGTGTTCAGGCCGCTGCCGGTCGCGCAGCCAGCGCGGCTTTCAGCCGCTCGGGTGTGAAGGGCACTGTGCGCAGCCGCGCGCCGGTTGCGTCAAAGATGGCGTTGGCAAGCGCCGCGAAGATGGGCGATGCCGCGGGTTCGCCGGCACCCACTGCGCGCACGGTGGGGCGGTCAATCAACCGGATTGCGATTTCATCTGGCAGATCGGTGAATCGCAGAATCGGATAAGAGGCCCAGTCAACGCTCTGCAGACCCTGGGCGGTTGACTGCACTTCTTCGAATAAGGCGCGCGACAAGGTCTGGATGACATTGCCCTCGATCTGGTTGCGCACCCCATCCGGGTTGACGACCAGTCCGCAGTCATGCGCCACGCATACCCGTTGAACGCGCAGTGACCCGCTCTGCGGATCCACCCGAACATCCATCGATACCGCCACATAGGCCGACACGTTGTCGTACTGGACAAAGCCGACCCCGCGGCCGACCCCGCTGCGTTTGCCGGCACTTGGGCGTGTTTCCCAGCGCGCCAGTTCGCGCACCGCCCGCAGCACCTCGATGGCGCGCTCGTCTTTCAGGTGCCGGATCCGATACTCGATGGGATCCACGCCGGCAAGTGCCGCCAGTTCGTCGATGAATGATTCGTTGGCAAAGGTATTCTGCGGCGAGCCCAGACCGCGCAGCGACGATGATCGGATGGGTGAACGATCAACCAGATGCAGCGTGGTGGTGTTTGCCGGAAATACATAGGTGGCCTTGGCGTTCCGGTCGGCGCCCGCCTGCAGATACTTGGCCGGCATCGAGGTTTCATCGCCCGCCAGCATATTGCCGGCCATGCCGAAAAACGGACGCAGGGCATGGTTGGGACTCCACACCTGGTAATGCCAGCCCGCCACGTTACCGGCGCCATCCAGCCCCGCGCTGACCCGCATCGTCATCGCCGTGCCTTTGGGTTCCCACAGATGCTCATCGCGCCGGCTCCACAGCACCCGTACCGGCTTGCCAGCCAGCTGCGACAGAAGCGCCGCATCGCCTGACACATCATCGGACCCATTCTGGCCGTAGCAGCCCGAGCCTTCGACCCAGATCAGGCGTACCTGCTCGGGCTTCATGCCAAGCAGTGTCGCAAGGCTGTGACGGGTGTTGAACGAGGTTTGTGTGGCCGACCAGACGGTCGCACCCTCGGGTCCTACATCTGCCACCGCGCAGGACGGGCCGATTGATGCATGGAGCTGATAGGGTACGTAGTAGTCGGCCTGGTGCTTGCGCGGTGCAGCGGCGATCGCCTGGGCGGTATCGCCGGTTTTGATCAGTTCCCGGTCGGTGGCCGGGGCGCTTCTGAGCATGGCCTGCACATTGCCATGCGGCGCCATGGCCGGTGCCGGACCCCACTCAACTTTGAGTTCGCGGGCAGCACGGATGGCATCGACTTCGCGCTCGGCGACCACGGCGACGAAGCGTCCCTTTCTCAGGACGCGCGCCCCGGAAATGGTGGCGATCGAGCCCTGCTCGACCCGCAGCGGTTCCGCGCCGGGAAGCGCAGGCCGGATGATGCGGCCATGCAGCATGCCGGGCACCTGCACATGGTTGATGTAACGATGCGTGCCAAACACCTTGGCGGGCAACTCCACCCGCGGAATCGATTTACCGATCAGCTTGAACTGATCAGGCGTCTTCAGCGCGACCTTGCCACTCAGCGGGCGGTCGAGGCTGCCGCCCGCGACCAGTTCACCGTAGGTGGCGCGGGCACCCGCAGGGCCGAACGCTGCGCCATCGGCAGTGCGGATCTGATCGCTGGAAACGTTGAAGCGTTTGGATGCAAGCTCGACCAGCGCCAGTCGGGCCTCGGCCGCCGCCTGACGAACCTGAGGGCCCGCAAGCATGATGGTGAGGCTTCCGAAGGTGCCAATCTGGTCGGGGCATAACTCGGTATCGCCCATGACCAGGTCGATGGCCCACACCGAGGTATCGAGTTCTTCGGCAATCAGCTGCGATAACGCAGTGGTGATTCCGGTACCCAGCTCAACCTTGCCAGTGTGAAACGTGACCCGCCCATCGGCATGCACTTTCAGCCAGGCGTTGATGTTCTGGAAGCGCGGCGGGAGTGCGGGTTGCGCATGGATCTCGAGCGGCAGGGTGAAGCTGATGGCGAGCGCGCCACCCGCCTGAAGGAAGGCACGGCGCTTCATGCTGACACCTCCGCGGCTTTGCGTACCGCAGCCACGATCCGCATGTGCGCGCTGCAGCGGCACAGATTGCCGTTGAGCGCTTCGCGTAGTTGCGCGTCGGTTGGACGCGGGTTGGATGCCAGCAGCGCTGCGCTGGTCATGACCATCCCGTTTGTGCAGTAGCCGCACTGAACCGCCTGCGCTTCAATAAACGCTTTCTGAACCGGATGAGGGCGCTCAGGCGTTCCCAGCCCTTCCACAGTGACCACAGCTTGTGTGATCGAAGACACCGGAACCGAGCATGAGCGGACTGCCTGGCCGCCCAGATGAACGGTGCAGGCGCCGCATTGCGCCAGCCCGCAGCCGTACTTGGGACCGGTCAGGCCCAGTTCGCTGATCAGAACCCAGAGCAGTGGTGTGTCGGGCGGCGACTGAACCGTGTGCTTGCGCCCATTGACGGTAATTGTAGTCATAGTGTCGTCCCCCTCCTGTTTTCCTGCACGTTAACTTAGAGGCCAGCCCGCCCGCAACTGCCGACGCAGAATTTTTCCCATTGAATTGCGAGGCAGCGCGGCAACCTGTCGAATCTCCTTGGGAACCTTGTAGGGCGAAAGCCGCTCGCGGCAGTGGCTGATCAGTGCCTCTGAATCAATATTCAGATTGCCTCGGATCACCACCCATGCAGTGACCTGTTCACCCCAGTAGGCATGCGGCAGACCCGCCGCAGCGCACTCTGCCACCGCGGGGTGAGACAGCAGCACTTCCTCGACCTCGCGCGGATACACGTTTTCGCCGCCGCTGATGATCATGTCGTTCTTGCGATCCACCAGGTAGACATAGCCTTCCTCGTCGATTCGGGCCAGATCGCCTGTGACAAACCAGTCTCCCTGCATCGATTTTTCAGTGGCCTCGGGCAGGTTCAGATAGCCCGAGAACAGGTACGGCGAAGCCACGGCAAGCTCGCCGACCTCGCCAGTGGGGCAGTCGTTGCCCTCGTTATCGAGCACTTTCAGATGGGTGGCCGGGAGCGGCTGACCGACGCAGGCAATCTTGCGCAACTGATCCGCCGGTCGCAGCGCACAGGCGATATTGGTTTCGGTGGTGCCGTAGCGCTCGTAGAGCCTGCCCTCGCCGAAGCGGGCAATGATCTCGGCCTTCATCGATTGCGCAAGCGGTGCGGTGCCCGAAATGACCGCCTTCAGCGAACTGACGTCGTAACGCCGCGCACGTTCACCGGCGGCAAATAGCGCTGCGAAGTGGGTCGGAACCATGTAGGCGCTGGTCGCGCGGGTGCACTCAATGGCCTGCATCAAGGCCTCAATGTCAAAGCGTGGCATGAGCACCACCGAGCCGCCAAAGAACACCGGCGCCAGGGCCATCAGAAATCCCGCGCCATGAAACATGGGCGTGGTGGCGACAGCGCGATCGTCGGGGCCATAGCAGCCGTGCTCAGCCGCCATGGCATAGCAGGCGAGCACGCGCCCCCGGTGAGCCAGCATCACGCCTTTCGGCCGACCGGTGGCGCCTGAGGTGTAGGGCACCGCAAAGATGTCGTGTTCAGTGATGCCAGCATCGAGCCGGGTCGATTTCGACTGGCCGAGCAGCGCCTCGTAATCGCGCTCCATCACAACGATTCGCTCGACCGAGGGCGGCACGCAGCTTCGCGCCTGCTCGGCCAGTGCCTCGTCAACAAACAGCACGCGGGCTCGAGCGTCTTCGCAGATGAAGCGAACCTCTGGCGCAGGCGCGGCCGGGCCGATCGTGGCGCAGGCCACACCTGCCGATGAGAGCCCTGCAACCAGCTCCAGGTACTCGAGCCGATTTCGACATTGGATGGCGACCAAGTCGCCGCGCTTCAAGCCCAGTCCGACCGCCAGGTGCGATACCCGGTCGATGCGCTCGACGAGCCTGCGATACGACAGGCTGCGCTCGCCTTCGGTGATCGCGATTTTGTCGGGGGTCCGAAAAGCTGCCGAACGAATACCGTCGGCAATCAGAATCGAGCGGGAGCCGCCGTGGCGGATGCTGTCAGGCATGGATTGGAATGAGGTAGCCAGAGTTAGCGGCTACTATGGCAGCGTTGAAACATCACAGTCCACGCTTATGTTGTCGATTGAAACTTTAGCCGCCGAACTGCGGGCGGTGGTGGGCGATGCCTGCGTCATCACCGACCCTAGCGAACTGGCCGCGGCGTCCGCCGATCTGTTTCCTTTCCCCGCACCGCCGCCTGCTGCGCTGCTGGTTCAACCTGGCAGCACGGAGCAGACCGCAGCGGTCGTGAAGGCGGCGATGCGCGCTGACTTTCCCGTGGTGGCGCGTGGGGCAGGGCTTTCCTACACCCGAGGCCTGGCAACAACGTCGCCTGCGGTGGTGATTGACGGTGCGAGGCTTAATCAGATCGACATCCACGCAGACGATCTGTTTGCGGTGGTGGGCGCCGGCGTCAGCTGGCAGAGCCTCGCGGAGGCGCTTGCGCCGCATGGGCTTCGATCGCTGTTGGGGGGGCCGATCTCGGGCGCGGTCACCACCGTGGGTGGGGCGGCATCGCAATACGTGCCCGGCAGCATGGAGGGCGTGATCGGCCTCAAGGTGGTGCTGGCCGACGGGTCCGTGGCCACCACTGGCAGCGGCGCTCGCGCGGGTGCACTGCCGTTTCATCGCCATGCGGGGCCTGATCTCACCGGGCTCTTCGTCGGTGATTGCGGTGCATTTGGCGTCAAGACCGAGCTGGTTCTGCGATTGGTGCGCGATCAGCCCGCAGCGTTTGCTTCGTTTGCCTATACCGATGTCACAGCGCTGTTGGCGGACATGCTTGAGCTTCGCGCGGCATCGCTCGCAACGCGCGCGATGGCGATTGATCAAAGTCGCGGTGAGGCGGCCGGTAAGGTCGAGGCAGCGGAGGCGCTCCGTACCGTGGGCGCGGTGGTATCAGCTTCAGGCTCGGCGCTTGATGCGATTCGCGGCGTGGCCTCGATGGTGCGGGGGCGCGCCGAGTTGGCGCAGGCGCAATGGTCTCTACACCTCACCGCCGAGGCCCCCACCGAGGAGATTGCCCGGCAGATGATTGCCTTGGCCAAAGACCGTTGCATGCGGTCTGCGCGCGAAATCGAACCGACGGTGCCTACCGCGCTGCGGGCGCGCCCGTATTCGATTCGAGGGTTTGTCGGCATCGACGGCGAGCGTTGGGTGCCCGTCCACGGCATGGTGGCGCCGTCGCGGGCGCAGGCGGCGCTCAATGACCTTCAGGCGCTGTTCGATCGATACGAATCGGAGATGACGCGCGTGGGCGTGCGCCACTCGTATCTGATGTCAGCACCCGGTCCGTTCGTCACCATCGAACCCATGTTCTTCTGGGTGGACGCGCTTGATGCGCTGCACCTGAAGCATTTGTCGGCGCGCAATCGCGAGCGGTTCGCGGGTCGTCCGCCCAACCACGACGCTCGGCAACTGGTGGCCCGGCTTCGCGCTGAAGTCCGTGACTGCTTTGAGCGCCACGATGCGGTGCACGCCCAGGCCGGCCGCTTTTATCGCCACGCCGAACGTCTGGATGCCGGTTCGCGCGCGCTCCTGGCGCGGCTGAAAGACTCGCTTGACGCCGAGCACCGGATGAACCCCGGGGTGCTCGGCCTTGGGTGACGCGGGGGCTGTTTACTGGGCCTTGATGTTGGCCTGTTGAATCACCTTGCCCCACTTTTCCGCCTCTGAGGCGATGAACGCCTTGAAGGTTTCGGGTGGCCCGCCCACCACATCGCTGCCGAACCCGATCAGTCGCTCGCGCATCTCCGGCGTGCGGATGATCTGATCGATTTCAGTGTTGAGCTTGGCAATGATGTCGCGCGGCACTCCCGACTGCGCGGCAAAGCCGAACCAGCCGGTGGCTTCATAGCCGGTGACGCCCAATTCGTGCAGCGTGGGAAACTGAGGCGCCGCCGCCGCGCGCTGCGAGTTGGTCAGACCGATCATCCGTACCTTGCCTGCTTTTTCATTGGGGATGACGGTGGACAGGCTGTCGAACATCAGGTTGATCTGACCCGACACCAGATCAACCACCGCATGGCCGGTGCCCTTATACGGGATATGCACCATCTTGACGCCGGTCATCATCGAGAAGAGTTCGGCGAAGAGATGGGTGGCTGTGCCCTGTCCGGTGGAACCGTAGGTGAGCTTGTTCGGGTTGGCGTTCGCGTAGGCGAGAAACTCTTTCAGATTGGTGACAGGCACTGACGGATGGACGACGAGCGCGTTTGAGATCTTGGCCACCAGGATGATAGGCGCAATGTCGCGATCGACGTCATACGGAACCTTGGCCACCAGGAAGCGGTTCAGCGACAGGCTGTTGGACCCCAGCAGAAGCGTGTAGCCGTCGGGCGGCGACTTCACCACAAAGTCAACGCCAATGATGGTGCTGCCACCGGGCTTGTTTTCGACCAGCACCGGCTGGCCCCAGCGCTCGGTAAGCTTGGTGCCCACCGCGCGTGCAATCAGGTCGGTGGGACCACCGGGCGGAAACGGCACGATGACCCGGATAGGACGATTCGGGTAATCGCGTGGCTGGGCAATGGCCGGTGCGGCCCAGCAGGCAGTGGTGGCAACGAGCAGGGCGCTTGCCGCGTTTCGTAATGATCTGAGGCTGAGTAACATGGGCTCTCCTGAGTCAAACCGATTGCCGCGAGCTTAAAAAGCCCGACCTTTGCGCACGGCAGAGATGAAGGTCATGGGATGCAGGCGCTGTCCGGGCAGCGACTTGGGAATGTCGGGGCCGGGATCCTGGGGCAGGCCGTAGCGCGCCTGAATATCGATAAAGCCCGCCCGTGCCAGCTCGGCGCGCCAGTCAAAGCTGAGTAGCGTGTGCGCATAGGGTTCATTATTGCGCGCCGCGTAGCCGCTTAACAACCAGCGACCGATGTCCGCGCCAACGGGCTCGAACATATCGTAGGCAATCAACAGCCCTCCCGGCCGCAGCACCCGCCTGGCTTCCAGGATGAGTTCGCGGATGGCCTGCGGGGGAAGCTCATGCCAGAGCCAGTGTGAGGCCACGACATCAAGGCTTGCGTCGGGAAAGCTCAGCGACTCAACCGCACACTGAATCAGCGTGACGGGCGTGTTTTCTTCGATGGTTCGAAGCGCGCCCAGGCGCAGGCTGCCTTCGCAGACATCGCAGCCGTATACCTCGGCCTCAGGCAGTTCACGCTTGATCGCTCGCGTGGAGCGGCCGGCCGTGCAGCCCTGATCAAGAACGCTGTGCGGCGCCAGACCAATTTGCTCACAACGCTCGGCGATGCGCTGCGCGTAGAAATCAACCAGTTCGTCGGGGTTCGATAACGCGAACGAGAGGCCCGTGGTGTACCAGGCAAGCGCATAGGCATTGACCGGGTCTTGCCAGAGCCCGCCCGGTTGTTGATGCGTTTCGGTCTCGGTGACGTAGTGGGGCAGTTCCAGCTCCGGATCGAGATAAAGATTGGACAGGGCGTCGGCCTGCTGAAGCAGCGGTGCCAGCTGCGGTCGCTGACGCGCGACTTCGGTGGCGAATCCCCAGCGGCCGGACCATTTCATCTGCTGAAGGCGGCGCTCGAGCCAGGCATACAGCCGATAACTGGCGTGCTCGCGCATCGCCTGCTCGAGTTCAGCGGGTGGCTGCGCTTTGCAGGCCTGCGCCTCAGTCACCACCTGTCGATAAAGCGGGCCGCTCCAGTGCCGCTTCAGCGCTGCGAGGTAGCTTTGCCAGGCCTCGGTTTCGAATGAGGTCTGCCAGGCGCGCGATGCGGGTTGTGAGGCTGGGTGTGGTGCGTTCATCGGCTAGCGGCTCCGCATTGCCGCGCTGACATTGGGCGCTTCGTCGGGATGGGTGAAGGGACGCAGCAGCGCCTGACCGAACTCGGCTTCTTCGCGCTTGAGCCAGTCGTTCATCCGAACGCTGCCGCCGGCCTGTTCCAGCGCCTGTTCATCGAGCACCTGTCGATCGGCGAGCGCGATTCGCATCCTGCGCACTTCGGCCTTCAGAACATAGACCTCGCCTGCCAGCGCGAGAATCACTCCCATCAGCCGCGCACTATCCATCGAATCGCCAGGGGACAGACCCGTCAACCCAGCGAAATCAACAGACGCGTCTTCGTGCGAACTGTCGGGCTGAGGCGTGGAATGATGCGGAGGGGGTGAGGCAGGGGGCATGCGGGCAATCCAGGCTGAAGGTTATTGAGCCTAGTCCGGTGCGCGCGCGTCTGCAGCGCGCGTTCCGAAGAATGCAGTTAATGGCCCGCGTCTGTCAGCGCATGCATGGCCTGTACGAACTGCTGCTGCAGCGTGCTTCGGTTGCGATGCCTGCCACCGCACACCTGGCGCTGACCTGCCACCCAGACTTCGTCGATTGGCGGCGCGTCGCAGCCGAACACTGCGGCATCGAGCAGGTGGTGGGGTTCAACCGCGAGCAGACCACTGGCCTGGGCATTGAGCACGAGGCAGTCGGCACGGGCCCCGGCACGCAGGCCCCATTCGGTGCTGGAAAAACCGGCCGCCGCCGCCCCGCCGCGTCCCACTTGCGCGAACAGCGTCTCTGCGGTGCTGTTCGAACCCCGCTCGGGTAAGGCTGCGACATTGCGCCGCTGCAGTGCCAGGCGCTGGCCATATTCCAGCAGGCGAAGCTCCTGTGGCCAGTTACGGCAGACATGGCTGTCGGAGCCGATTGAGAACGGCACCGAACTGCCCGTGAACGCTTCAAGTTGAAACCGGCCATCACCGAGATCGGCTTCGGTGCTTGGGCACACCACGACCGTTGCGCCGGTTGCCGCAATGGCGTCGATGTCAGGAGCATCAGCGTGGGTGGCGTGCACAAGATGCCATCGCTGATCGATGGGCAGATGGCGGGCAAGCCATGCCAGCGGACGGTGTCCTGTGGTGGCAAGGCAGTCATCGACTTCAGCCTGCTGCTCTGCAATGTGGATATGGATCGGTCCGGCGTCGCCCTGACACGCGCGCACAAGCTCGGTCATTGACTCGTGCGAGGCCGCGCGCAGCGAATGGATCGCCATTCCTGCCGACACGTTGGGAACCCGCCAGCGCCGCACCTCATCGCGGATTGCGAGAAACTCGCTAACCGTGGTTCGGAAGCGTCGCTGGCGCTCGCCTAGCACCGGCTGACGAAAGCCTGCGCGTTCATAGAGGACGGGCAGGAGGGTGAGCCCGATACCGGTATCGACCGCTGCGTCGACGAGCGCGCGACTCATCGCAAACCGGTCGCTGTACGGCTGGCCATCGGGTCCGTGATGGAGGTAGTGAAATTCGCAGACATGGGAATACCCCCCTTCGAGCAGCTCGGCGTAGAGCAGCGCCGCAATGGCACGCAGCTGGGTGGGGGTGACACGAAGCGCGAGCGAATACATCTGTTCGCGCCACGACCAGAAATCGTCCTGAGGCTGCTCGCGTCGCTCGGTGAGCCCTGCGAAGCCGCGCTGGAAAGCATGGCTGTGCGCGTTGACAACCGCGGGCAGCACGGGGCCGCCTAACGCCTGCGCGTCCGCGGGTTGTGGCACCCCCGGCGTGATGCGAGCCCAGCAACCGTCCTGTCCTGACTCGAGCAGAACCTGGCGTTGCCAGTGGCCATCCAGCCAGGCGAGTGGCGCCCACAGGCGTTGGCCCGTGCCAGCTGGGCGGGCGCTGGCTGGCGCCACGTTGATCATTGCGGTGCCCAGTTGCGTAGCGCAGCCACCAGACGCTCAAGCAGCGGGGTCACCGCCTGTGCGCGTTCGTCATGCCAGGCATAGGGTGGGGATTCAAGCATGTAGGCGCGCCAGCTCATCTCGAGCTGCACCGCATGAATGCGCTCGGCGGGACGCCCATAGCTGCGGGTGATGTGCCCGCCTTTGAAGCGGCCATCCAGTACCCAGCTGTAGGCGCTTTGCGAGGCAAATACGTGCTCAACCGCCTGCCGCAAGGATGGGTCGCAGGCGCTCCCTGACACCGTACCGATATTCATGTCGGGGAGCAGTCCGGGAAACAGCCAGGGCAGTTCGCCCTTGATGCTGTGCGCATCGAACAGCACCGCGTGGCCGTGTGCGTCCCGCAGGCGGGACAGCTCGCCCCGGAGCGCGTCATGATAGGGCTGCCACCAGGTGGCTACGCGCTCGCGGATCTCGGTGGCATCGGGCTCGCAGCCGGGGCGGTAGAGCGGCTCACCTGTAAAGAAGCGGGTGGGGCAGAGCTCGGTATTGTTTTGGCCCGGGTACATCGGCTGATTGTCGCTGGGCCGGTTCAGATCGATCACGTAGCGGCTGGTGGCTGGCACCAGCAGGCTCGCACCGAGCCCCCTGGCAAAGCTGTAGAGCCGCTCCAGGTGCCAGTCGGTATCTTCAACTGCCAGCGCCCGTTCAACGAGTCGATGACGAAACTGCTCGGGGATGGCCGTACCGACATGCGGAAAGCTGATCAGAAGCGGCGTGGTGCCACGGTGCAGTGTGAACAGGTTGGACCCGGTCGAGGGGGCGTGGCGCTGAATGGGAAGTGTCATGAACAGGTGCCTGGCTGAATGAAGGGCTGCACTGAATTGCGCGGGCGGCCTGCATGAACGCTACCCAGGCAGGGCGCATGACCAAATCGATAGGCGAGCTCGCGCGGGTGCTCGGCATCCCACAGTGCGAGATCGGCACGCAGGCCCACCTGCAGTCGCCCACGATCCGTTAGCCCCAGCGCCCGCGCCGCATTCACGGTAACGCCCCGCCACGCTTCCTCAGGTGTCAGCCGAAACAGCGTGCAGGCCATGTTCAGCATCAGGATGAGCGATAGCGCGGGCGATGAGCCTGGATTGTGATCGGTGGCGATGGCAATTGGAACGCCTGCGTCGCGCAGCGCCTGAACCGGCGGTAACCGGGTCTCCCGAATGAAATAGTAGGCACCGGGCAGCAGCATGGCCACCGACCCGGCAGCACGCATTGCGCGAAGTCCCGTGTCAGACAGGTGTTCAAGGTGATCACAGCTAAGCGCGCCATAGCTTGCCGCCAGCGCGGCGCCCTCCTGGTTGCTGAGCTGTTCGGCGTGGAGTTTGACGGGCAGACCCAGAGCGCGTGCCGCGTCAAACACGCGGCGGGTTTGCGCAGGCGTGAATCCGATGGTGTCGCAGAACACATCCACCGCATCAACCAGTCCGGCCTGGTGCTGCTGCGGCAGCCACTGGCAGACCGCGTCGATGTAGTCGTCGGGGCGTCCCGAAAACTCATCGGGCAGGGCATGCGCACCCAGCGAGGTGGTAAGCACTGAAATCGGCAGCTGCTCGGCAAGTCGGCGCGCAACGCCAAGGCAGCGGGCTTCATGGACGGCATCCAGCCCATAGCCCGATTTGATTTCAACCGTCGTGACGCCCTCGTTCATCAACACGCGTGCACGGTTCGCTGCGGCGCTGAGCAGCGATGCGTCGTCGGCGCTGCGGGTGGCGCGTACGGTTGATCGAATGCCGCCTCCGGCACGCGCAATCTGCTCATAGGTGGCGCCCGACAGCCGCAGTTCGAACTCAGCGGCGCGGTCGCCACCATAGACAAGGTGCGTATGGGCATCGATGAGCCCTGGCGTGACCAATGCGCCGTTGAGGTTGACTTCGGTGTGCACCTGGCTGGCTGCCGGCAACTGCGCTTCCTGGCCGACCCAGACAATGCGATCGCCCTCAGCAATCAGGGCGCCGCGCTCGATGATGTCCCAACCCGATGGGCTGGCGAACGTGGCAAGGCGCGCGTGACGCCAGAGCGTGCGCTGCTTGGGCTCGAGCCGTGTCATGCAAGTGTCTCCGTGTCTGCAAGCGCGAGCCAGAACGAGCGTCCACCGCAAACGAATCGCCACGGCGCATCCGACGCCGTCGCGCTCCAGCAGAGCGTGCCCGCGGCTACCTCCACATCGCTTTGGCCATGTCCGAAATTGAGGGTTACCGAATCGAAACAGAACACCCCACGCCAGTGCAGGCCGGCATCGAGAAGGGGGTGCTGCCGGGCCTCTTGCATCAGAAGCTGACCGTGACTGCGCCGGCCCATTAGATTCAAGTCACGCGTGGGGCCTTGCAGCAGCCTGCAGCTGACGGGTGACTCGCCCTCGAAAAAGAGCGGCGGGTCGTCGCGGCGCTGCGCCGTTCGCCCGGCATCAAGCCCGAGTTCAACGCCTTCCCCTTCAAGGACCGCGAAATATCGATCAATGCCCGGAAAGCTGGAGAACGGGCCATCGTGTGCGATGTCGGCAACGCTGACCCGTACGCTCCAGTCGCTTCCCGTGGGCTCAGATGAAACACGGTTGGGCCGCGTCCAGATGAGCAGTTCACGCGTGACGCCGCCGCCGTTTCGCCACGGCTGAGGCGTGCAATCGGCCAGCCGAACGCTTGCGATGGGTGGGGCTGCGGCAGCGCTGAATGTCATGGATTGAACTCGCCCGAAAGCTGATAGCGCGACCCCGGATGAACGAGTCGGGCGAGCGTAATGACCGCGTCCCGCGAAAACGTTCGCCTGACCATGATCAGGCACGGGTCTGCAGGTCGAATTCCCAGCAGTTTCGCCTCAAGTGCCGTGGGAAGCACTGACTCGATCGTGTACTGCGCACGCCACAGCGCGGTGTGTCGAAACAGGTAGCGGGTAGGGGTGATGCGTGAAAAGTCGGCCTCGAGATAGTCGGGTGCGCAGGCGGGATTCACGAAGCGATCCTCGCACTGCAGAGGCTCGTCATTTTCAAAGTGAACAATCCGCGTGTGAAACACCCGGCTATGTTTAGCAAGCCCCAGTTGGGCGGCCAGCGCTGCATCGGCCCGCTCGGTGGCCAGGTGCTGTACCAGCGCGCGGTGTCGATGACCACGCGACTCGACCTCTTCCTGCAGATCACGAATAGTAAGCGTGCTGGAGACCCGATGAAGCGCCGCTGCAAATGAACCCAAGCCCTGGACCCGGTCGATCAGGCCCTCGGCCTGAAGTTCTTTAAGTGCGCGGCCTGCGGTCATGCGGCTGACGCCGAATTGCGCGACCAGCTGTGCTTCTGACGGCAGCCGGCTGCCTGGCGGCCAGCGTTGCTCGGCGAGTCCGGCCTTCAGATAGCGCTTGACCCGGGCGAAAGCCGGTTCGGCAACCGTGTCTGAGTCAGCCGGCGTGCGCTCGGGCAAAACATCGTTATCTCGCATCGCTGCAATTTACTTGCCCGGACCTGTCTAGACAAGTAGAGTTCTGCGGATTCGGTATCCGACCCTGGAGCTTTGCCATGAACGACATCGTTGCTGCTCAGGCGCTGGCCGCCGCCAATCGCTCGGCGGCTGTCGCAGGTCCTCGACCGGTCCGCTCTCCGCGCGGCTCACAGCTCAGCTGCGCAAACTGGCTGATCGAAGCCGCCTACCGCATGATTCAGAACAACCTCGATCCCGAGGTCGCCGAAAATCCCGACGCGTTAGTGGTTTATGGTGGAATCGGAAAGGCAGCCCGAAACTGGGAAAGCTTCGAGGCCATTCTGTCCTCGCTTCGCAGGCTCAAGGCTGATGAGTCGCTGCTCGTTCAAAGCGGCAAGCCGGTTGGCATCTTCCGAACCCATGAAGATGCCCCCCGCGTTCTGATCGCCAATTCGAACCTGGTGCCGCGCTGGTCAACCTGGGAGCATTTCCACGAGCTCGATCGTCAGGGCCTGATGATGTATGGCCAGATGACCGCCGGCTCCTGGATCTACATTGGCAGCCAGGGCATCATCCAGGGCACTTACGAAACTTTCGTCGAGGCGGCGCGCCAACACTACAACGGCAGTCTGGTTGGGCGCTGGATTCTGTCAGCGGGTCTGGGCGGCATGGGGGGTGCGCAGCCGCTTGCCGCAAGCTTCGCTGGCGCCAGTTCGCTGATCATCGAGTGCCAGCAAAGCCGAATCGATTTTCGACTCAAGACGCGCTATGTTGACGAACAGGCGCGCGACCTCGACGATGCGCTGGCCAGGGTGCAGGCGCACAGCCAGGCGGGTCGTGCGGTGTCCGTCGTGCTTCTTGGCAATGCGGCCGAGTTGTTGCCCGAACTGGCGCGTCGCGCTCAGGCGGGTGGGCCACGCCCCGATCTGGTCACCGACCAGACTTCGGCGCACGACCTGATCAACGGCTATCTGCCGCCTGGCTGGACCCTTGCACAGTGGCATGCGGCGCAGGCTGATCCCGCGCAGCATGCAGCGCTTCGTCAGGCCGCCGCGCAGGGGTGCGCGCAGCATGTCCGCGCCTTGCTTGAATTTCGGCGGCTGGGCATTCCCACCGTTGATTACGGCAACAACATCCGCCAGGTGGCGTTTGATGCGGGCGTCACTGACGCGTTCGAGTATCCGGGGTTCGTGCCGGCCTATATTCGGCCGTTGTTCTGTCGTGGCAAGGGCCCGTTCCGTTGGGTTGCGTTGTCGGGTGATCCCGAAGATATTCGCCGTACCGACGCGAAAATGAAAGCGCTCTTCCCCGACGATGCGCATCTGCATCGCTGGCTCGATATGGCAGGCGAACGGATCGCCTTCCAGGGGCTACCTGCCCGCATCTGCTGGATCGGTCTGGGTGAGCGGCATCGCGCCGGGCTTGCGTTCAACGAGATGGTGCGTCGCGGCGAGCTGAAGGCGCCCATTGTCATCGGTCGCGACCACCTCGATAGCGGCTCGGTGGCGAGCCCCAATCGCGAAACTGAGGCCATGCGCGATGGCTCCGATGCGGTTTCCGACTGGCCGCTCTTGAATGCGCTACTCAATACCGCGGGTGGCGCCACCTGGGTCAGTCTGCATCACGGTGGCGGTGTCGGCATGGGCTACTCTCAGCATTCCGGCGTGGTCATTGTCTGTGATGGCACCGATGCAGCAGCGCGCCGTATCGAGCGCGTGCTCTGGAACGATCCGGGCACCGGGGTCATGCGTCATGCAGATGCGGGCTATGAATCGGCCATCCAGAGCGCCCGTGACAACGGGCTGGATCTGCCGATGCTGCCGGGCTGACCCGTGCGCGTCGGCATGGTTAAACAGGTCCCGCATCCAACACCCGCCAGTGCCCCATGCTTCTGACGCCCGGTCAACTGTCGCTTGAGCAGTTGCGTGCCATCAACGCTGGCGCCCGCGGCATGCCATTGCCGTTGCAGCTCGACCCCTCATCGATCCCGGGCATTCATGCCGCCGCCCATGCGGTCGAACAGGTGCTTGCGCGAGGCGATCCCGTCTACGGTGTCAACACGGGCTTTGGTCGGCTGGCCAGTCATCGCATCAATGCGGCTGATCTGGCCCAGCTGCAGATCAATCTCATTCGCTCACACTGTGTGGGCGTCGGTGAGCCGCTGTCGCCCGCCGTTGTATGGCTCGTTATCGCGCTCAAGGTGGCGGGTCTTGCACGAGGCCACTCGGGCGTTCGCATTGAGGTCATCCAGACGCTGCTTGCGGTGTACCGGCAGGGCCTGGTCCCGTGGATTCCCTCGCAGGGGTCGGTGGGTGCCTCGGGCGACCTGGCCCCGCTCGCGCATCTGACTGCGGCGCTCATGGGCGAGGGTGCGTTCTGGGTAAACGGTCAGGCTCGGCCCGCTGCGCAGATGCTCGCGCAGGCTGGAATCGCACCGCTTACCCTGGCGGCGAAAGAAGGGTTGGCCCTCATCAACGGCACCCAGGTGTCCACCGCCCTGGCGCTCGATGCGCTGTTTCGATTCGAACCCGTGCTCGAAGCGGCGCTGGTCACGGGCGCGCTCACGCTGGATGCCGCGCGCGGCAGCGACGGGCCGTTTGATCCCCGGGTTCAAGCGGTACGCGGTCATCCCGGCCAGCGGGATGTGGCCCTCATTGCACGCAAGCTGCTTGACGGTAGCGCAATTCGGGCCTCGCACCGCGAAGGCGATGACCGGGTTCAGGATCCCTATTGCCTGCGCTGTCAGCCGCAGGTGGTGGGCGCGTGTCTCGATCAGTTGCGCGCAGCCGCCGAGGTATTGCTGCGCGAGGCCAATGCTGTCACCGATAACCCGCTGGTGTTTCCGGGAACCGACGGCGCGCCTGCCGAATTTTTGTCGGGCGGAAATTTTCATGCGGAGCCGGTGGCATTGGCCGCAGACTCCATGGCCACAGCCATTGCCGAGGTCGGCGCCATTGCCGAACGTCGGATCGCCATGCTGATTGATTCCAGTGTTTCGCGCCTGCCGCCGTTTCTGTGTCCCGATCCCGGATTGAACAGCGGCTTCATGATCGCGCATGTCACCGCAGCCGCGCTGGCGAGCGAAAACAAATCGCTCGCGCATCCGGCCAGTGTTGATTCGCTGCCGACCAGCGCCAATCAGGAGGACCATGTCAGCATGGCCACCTTCGCCGCGCGCCGGCTGCAGCCCATGGTGCGCAACGTCGCCCATATTGTTGCGATTGAATGGCTGGCGGCCGCGCAGGGCATTGAATTTCTTCGTCCGCTTCGCAGCTCTGGTCCGCTGGAGCGTGCGCACGAACTTCTCAGGCAGCAAAGCGCAGCGGTGAATACCGACCGCCTGTTGTCGCCCGACATTGAGGTTGCAACGGCCTGCGTCGTTGACGGTACACTCGCGCAGGTCGTTCGCGCCCTGCCGGGTCTGCCGACGCTGCTGGCTCCATTTACTTATCACGACACAGGGAGAGCTCCATGAAGTCGATTGCATCACGTGGCCTTTCATTGGCGGCCGCCGCGCTGGTAAGCGCGTTTGCGGGTTCAGCCGTCGCTCAGGAAACGAAGGTTGCGGTAGGTCTTTCCGGGTGGACAGGCTTTGCGCCGCTCACCCTGGCCAAGGAGGCGGGTCTATTCAAAAAGCATGGGCTCGACGTCACCCTTAGAAAGATTCCTCAGAAAGATCGCCACCTCGCGATTGCATCGGGCGACATTCAGTGCGCGGCCACCACGGTTGAAACTTGGATCGTCTGGAACGCCAATGGCGTTGCAACCACGCAGATCTTCCAGCTCGACAAGAGCTATGGGGCCGATGGTATGGTGGTCAAGCCCGGCATCAACAGCATCAAAGAGTTGAAGGGGAAGACGGTTGCGGCAAGCGCGCCGGGCACGGCGCCTTACTTCACGCTTGCCTGGATGCTGCGTGAAAACGGCCTCAGCATGAAAGACGTGAAAGTGGTGAATCTGGAGCCCCAGGCGGCGGCCAATGCAATGATTGCTGGAACCGCCGGGGTGGATGCCGCGATGACCTACGAGCCTTTCCTGAGTGCCGTGCGCGCCAAGCCTGAGGCGGGCAAGATTCTGGCCACCACGCTTGATTACCCGATGATCATGGACACCTTCGGATGCACGCCAAAGTTCTTGGCCGAGCAGCCCAAGGCGGCCAAGGCCTTAGCCGATGCGTATTTTGATGCGCTCAACATGATCAAGGCCGAGCCACAAAAAAGCTTCGGCATCATGGGGGCCGATGTCAAGCAGACAGCCGAGGCTTTCGAAAAGAGCCAGTCGTACCTCAGGTGGCAGGACAAGGCGGCAAACCTGAAGTTCTTCGCGGGTGAACACGCGGCGTTCAGCAAGAAGGCGGCCGAAATCCTGCTCGAAGCCGGCATCATCAAATCTGTTCCAGACTTGAGCAAGCTCGCCGATACGCGCTTCATCCAGTAAGTCAGGCTGTCGTTCTTCGTGAGACCGCTTGTTCCGGTCAGTTTCGCCACCCGCGTGGTGCTGGGTGTCCTGTTTTTTGTCGTGTTCTTCGCGGCATGGGCATTCGCCACGCTGGGTGGGTATGTATCGAAAACCTTTCTGGCTGACCCCATCACGATGTTCAAATCGGGGTATGCCTTAATCACCGAGATGGACTTCGCCCACGACATCGCCATGACGGTCTGGCGAGTGGTCGGCGGTTTCGTGATTGCCGCGCTGATTGCACTGCCGCTTGGCGTTGCAATGGGTGCCTACAAGCCGATTGAAGCGTTTTTTGAGCCCTTCATCAGCTTTGCCCGGTACCTGCCAGCCAGTGCCTTCATTCCATTACTCATTCTCTGGGCTGGGATTGGCGAAGCACAGAAGCTCGCATTGATCTTTATCGCCAGTTTTTTCCAGCTGGTCCTGATGATTGCCGTGATCGTGGGCAACACGCGCCGCGATCTGGTGGAGGCGGCTTACACGCTTGGGGCCAAAGACCGCTCGCTGATCTGGCGCGTGCTGATTCCTGGCGCGGCGCCCGATATCGCCGAGACGCTTCGCATGGTACTGGGCTGGGCCTGGACCTATGTGATCGTGGCTGAGCTTATCGGGGCTTCGAGCGGTATCGGCCATATGATCACTGACAGTCAGGCGCTCCTGGCTACCGACCAGATCATCTTCGGCATCATTGTCATTGGCGTCATCGGGCTGATCAGTGACACGCTGTTCAAGCTGGCCAACCGAAGGATGTTCCCCTGGGCGATGCTGGGTCGATGAATAGCAGTCCGCCACGCCCGGTCATTCTTTCCGCGCGAGGGGTCGAGCGGCGGTTTGAGTCGTCATCGGGCAGCACGCTGGCGCTTCAGGCAACCGACCTTGAGGTGGCTGAGAACGACTTCGTCACCATCCTGGGTCCAAGCGGCTGTGGCAAAAGCACGCTGCTGCGGATCATTGCGGGCCTGGACCAACCCACCGCGGGTGAGGTGCGCCTGGACGGTCAGCCGATCAGCGGGCCCGGTGCAGACCGCGGCATGGTGTTTCAAAGCTATACGCTGTTCCCGTGGCTCAATGTTCTGGATAACGTGTGTTTTGGGCTACGTGAGCGGGGGTTGCCTCGCGCCGAGCAGGTTGAGATCGCACAGAGCTTCATCGCGAAGGTGGGTCTGATCGGATTTGAGCAGCATTATCCGAAGCAGCTGTCAGGCGGCATGCAGCAGCGAACCGCACTGGCACGGGCGCTTGCCAATGCGCCGCGGATGTTGTTGATGGACGAGCCCTTTGGGGCGCTTGACCACCAGACGCGCGAGCTGATGCAGGAGCTGCTGCTGGGCATCTGGGAAGCCGAAGCCAAGACCGTTCTCTTCGTCACGCACGACATCGATGAAGCCGTGTTCATCGGCAGTCGTGTGGTGTTGATGAGCGCAAGGCCCGGACGTATCAAACTCGATCGACCTGTGCCGTTACCGCACCCAAGACACTACTCGGTGAAGACCACGCCAGCGTTCTCTGCGCTGAAGGCCGAACTGACCGAGGCGGTGCGCGTGGAAGTGCTGGCGGCTGCGCGTTAACGGGGGGGAGCGTCGGCCGAGGGGGCGTGTTGGGGCGGCTCGACTGGCTGCGCCTGCGCCGATGGCGCCGGTTCCCTCGGCGAGTGGACGGCGAGCGGAGACGGACACAAACTCGCTCGCTGGCGCTCGCTCAGACAGGTGTCTGTCTGGTGGGGAAGCGCATGCGCTTCCCTTCCGCCCGGCGCCCACTCGCCTCGGCTTGCCAGACTCGCCGCCCCTGCTCGCTCATCCGGGCAATAGGGATGATGTTTGGGAGACAGTCGAGTTCAGTCCTTGCCAAAATTTGCCAAGCTGACTAGACTGCTCCGATGACAACCATGAATATTTCCCTGCCGGACACCTTGAAGTCGTTTGTCGACGCGCAAGTCGCTGAACGCGGGTATGGCACAAGCAGTGAGTATGTCCGCGAGTTGATTCGCAGGGATCAGGATCGACAGATCTTGCGCGGCCTGCTGCTCGCCGGCGCCTCGTCCCGGCCTGGGAAAGCGGCGGACGGCGACTACTTCAAGGCGCTACGCGAGCGGGTCAAGAAAAGCGGTTCGGCTTGAAACCCAAGCTGGTCGTCCCCCGAGAAGTCGCGGGCAAGGACATTGAGGATGTCGTTGATTACTACCCCCGGGGGGCGGGTTACCAAGCGGCCTTGAATTTCATTGAGTTCCTGCAAAGGGCCTTCGACCACATTGGTCGGCATCCTCAAACAGGCTCACCACGTTACGCACATGAGTTGAATCTGCCGGGATTGCGCGCGTGGCCGGTCAAACGCTACCCCTATTGGATCTTTTACGTCGAGTTAGACGACCACATCGACGTCTGGCGTGTACTCAACGGTCAGAGGGATATCCCGGCGTGGCTGAGCACCGAAAATTTCAACCCTGAGTGATCGTCAAGAGCACTGAGCTCCATTCGTTGCCCGCGAAACAAGCAGGGCCGCGCCCCTCGCTGATCCAGGCCCGCCCACTCCTGGCGTACCGAAAGCGATGCACCCTCTAGCCGAACCTGCTCGCGAACCAGGCGAAATTTACGGTATCGTCCACGGTTCCTCCTCAATCAAAAAAAGTGACGTCGTGAAGTGCGTGATCGCGGGCGCGGGCGTGGCAGGCTGCATCGTGGCGAGAGCGCTCGCGAGGGTGCCCGGTCTGGAAGTGGTCTGTCTCGAACAGGTTTCCGCAAGCGACCATTCGGAGTCGGGCACCGGACTGAATGTCGGTCCAAATGCCGTCCGGGCGTTGTTGGAACATGACCCGCAGTTGCACGCCGCGGTGCTTGCAAAGAGCTATCTGTGGCACACCTGGCGTATCTCGCTCACCGACGGAACCGAACTGTTTCGGCTGCCGATATCGTCTGTCGCTGATAACCCTGGTATCCGGATTCGCTGGTCTGAGCTGTACTCCGCCCTGCGGGGTGAGGCTGCAGGCCTGATTCGGTATGACACCCGTATCACGAATGTGCAGGTTGACCCCACCTCACCAACCGGTCGGCTGAGCCTTGAATTCAATACGTCGGGGCAGCCGGCGCGTATTGACCAGATCGATCTGCTGATCGCGGGCGATGGGCGTTATTCGCTGGTTCGGAAGCTGCTTGCTGGCGCTCCCGACATCACCCAGCATGGCGTGGTGATCTTTCGCCTGCTGGTGCCCGATACCTCCGGCGGCCTGATCGACGATTACGAGCAGTGGTTCAATGGCCCCAACCGGCTGCTGGCCTTCCGCGTGCCGGGCGAGGCCATCTACATTGCGGGTACCTTTCCGATCGAGCCGGGCGCCCCGGTACCGGAAAGCGCTCGCGATGGAGACTGGCTGGCGGCCCTGTACACGCCTGACTCACGGCCACCCTCGGCGCAGTGCGGCTGGATGATTGATCAGATCCGGCAGAACGTCGACAGCATCCATTGGGCGCGGCTGCAGGAATCGCCGCCGCTGTACGCGCTGTCAGGCGGACGCGTTCTGCTGCTGGGGGATGCGGCGCACGGCATGGTGCCCACCCTGGGGCAGGGTGCCACGCAGGCGATCGAAGACGCCTGTGTCGCAGCACGCTTGTTGGAGAACGGGCTCGGCCGGGCAGACGCCAATGTCGGTCAGCTGATCGACCAGTTCGCTGCGCTGCGCGACGAGCGAATCCGATTTGCCATGAGCTTTTCTCTTGAGGCGAGCGACACGCTGCTGGCGGGCGCTGATCCCGTGGCAGGCACGCGTGCCAAGCTTGAGCGCCCGTTTTTGTCGCAGCTCGAAAGGTTGTATCGCGACATCACCCGCGTTTGAGCTACCCACCAACCCGAAAATCACTGCCACGCCATGAGAGCCAGCGTTCATCGCTTCACCATGCGCGATCCCTCGGACGTTTCCCAGCTTGCCGGGGCGATCGACGATGGCCGGATTGATCCCGCCCAGATCGTCGCCTTTATTGGAAAAACTGAAGGCAACGGCCTCGTCAACGATTACACCCGCGGCTATCTGGTTCAGTCGTTAAGCCTGCTTCTTGCCGAGCGTACGGGACACTCCGCCGAGGCCATCGCGAAGTCGGTTGCCTTTGTTTTTTCGGGCGGAACCGAGGGCGTGCTCACCCCGCACTACACGGTGTTTTGCGTCGATCCTTCTGAACATCCTGATGCCCCAGACGGCGCAATGGGAAAGCGCCTCGCCATCGGCCGAGCCCTCACCCGGGTGCCGCGCCCAGAGGAAATCGGCACGCGCGCGCAGGTGGCCCTGATCGCGGAGGCGGTTGAGCGCGCCATGGTCGAGGCCGGGATTGATGACCCGGCAGATGTCCACTTTGTTCAGGTGAAGGGCGGTTGCGTAACCGCGGACGGGGTACGAGACGCGAAACAGCGCGGCGTAGCCCTGGCAAGCGCTGATCCGAATCGGTCGATGACGCTCTCGCGCGTGGCGGGCGCCTTTGGTGTGATGCAGGCGCTGGGCGATATCGATTCCGCGCAGGTGGATGAATCGCTGTTTCTGACCCGCCCAGACCTCTGGAGCGACCGGGCAAGCGTCTCGTCCGGTATTGAGGTCACCATGAATGAGGTGGTTGTTTTCGGTAATGCAGAGAGCTGGAGCAGCGATTTCGTCATTGCGCACCACACCATGGATGACGCGCTTGATATCAACGGCATCTACGCCTGCCTTGAACAGCTGGGAATCGATTGCCGGGGCGACAGCCGGGCAGGCAGTCTGGCTCGTATTGCCTGTGCGCTCGTCAAATGTGAGCCCGACGCAAGCGGCGCCATCCGCGGCCAGCGCCACACCATGTGGCAGGACGGCGATATCCACGCGCAGCGCCATATTCGTGGCGCTGTGGGCGGACTGGTTGCAGGCGTTCTGGGCGATACGCGCATCTTTGTGTCGGGGGGCGCCGAGCATCAGGGCCCGCCCGGCGGAGGCCTGCTTGCGCTCATTGCCCGCGTCGGACCGTCGTAAGACGCGCGCAACACCCGTTCAGTTCCTGATGACAACAGCGCCTGCGCTCTGGACACTCAGCGCCACCGAACTCGGTGATCGGTTCCGCTCCGGTGACGTGACGCCCGCTGAGGCGCTGAGCGTCATCCTCGACCGCATCGCTACGGTCAATCCGAAGATCAATGCCATCGTGACGCTTGACGAAGCGGGCGCACGTGCAGCGGCCGCGGAAAGTTCAGCGAGATGGCGGGCGGGCAGGCCTTTGGGGCCGCTGGATGGCGTTCCCATCACGATCAAAGACAACCTTGAAGTCGCAGGCTTACGCTGCACCTGGGGCAGCCCCGCGTTTGCCAATCATGTGCCGCAGGTGGATGAGCTTCCCGTGGCGCGCCTGCGTGCTGCCGGCGCGGTCATTCTCGGCAAAACCAACTGCTCGGAATTCGCCATGGTGGGCCACACCGATAACGCGGTGTTCGGCGCAACACGCAATCCGTGGCATCTCGGCATGACCGCCGGCGGATCCAGTGGTGGCGCGGTGGCTGCCGTGGCAGCCGGGCTGGCACCGCTTGCGCTTGGCACCGACGGCGGGGGCTCGACACGGCGCCCTGCCGCGCACACCGGCCTGGTGGGCTTCAAACCCTCGGTTGGTCGAATCGCGCGGGCGGGCGGCTTACCACCGCTCTTCCTGCAGTACGAGGTGTGCGGGCCCATTGCACGAACGGTGTCGGATGTGGTGCTGCTCACGCGCGCACTGTCTGCGCCGCATCCGCACGATCCTGCATCGCAGGCACTCAATGGCGCACGCCCGTTCGAGCCGCTGCCGCGACCGCCTGGCCCGCTCAGAATCCTTCACATTCCAACGTTTGGAAGCGCCCCCGTTGACCCCGTGATCGCGGCGCAGATCGCGCAGGCGGCATCACGGTTTGCAGCAATGGGTCACCAGGTGACTCAAGCGGATCATTGGGATCTTGCTGACGATATCAACGAGCGCTGGATGATGTTGTCTCAATGCGGTCTTGCAGGCATGCTGAGGAGCCGCGCGATTGACCCCGGGCAACTCTCTGCTATCGCCAAGGCCAATGCCGCTGCAGGCGCAGCATTGTCAGGAAGCGCGCTGTTTGATCTGTTTGAAACCATGGCGAGCCTCCAGCTAAGGCTGGGGGATTGCTTTGAACAGCACGATGTCCTGCTGACCCCGGCCGCCGCGGCCTGGCCCTGGCCAGTCGATCAAACGTTTCCCGAATGGATTGCCGGCCAGCGCGTGGGGCCCCGGGGTCATGCCGTGTTCACCGGATTCGCCAATGCCGCAGGCCTGCCCGCCATTGCATTACCTTGCGGCCGCCAAGAAAACGGGCTCCCCAACGGCTTGCAATTGGTGGGCCGCTGGGGCGAGGACGCGCTGTTGCTGTCACTGGCAGCGCAGTGGGAACGCGACGCCCTCTGGCAGGCTCGCTGGCCTTCTTTGTAGCGTGTTCTGCGGGGCAGCGCTAATCGGGTGCCTTAGCGCTGCGCGAAGAAGCTGGCAATCCAGCGATCCGTCGTACCGTTGGCGCCAGAATCGGCCGAATCACCCGACTCAATGCGGGTGCGTAGCGCCACCACCCCCGGTTCCAGGCCCGGCGCATCACGGCTCGACAGCTCGCGAATCTTTGCAAGCACCCGGTCTGCTTCAAGCGGACGCGCTGGACTGCCAAGTGCCGCCTCGCAAAAAGCGCTTAGCTGCTCGCCATTGTCGAGTTCGAGCGTGACGCGCGCGGGGCGATCGAGCGGCCAGGGCTTGACCTCGGGCAACTGGGACAGCCTGACCTTCGGTCTGAGCGCAATGATGGCCGGGTCGCGCAGGCTTGCGTCGAGAAAATTGTCGGGTGCATCCGCACCATGCGCGAGCGTGGCGGCAATCGCGTGCGGGATGGAAAATTTGGCGCCCAGCGTGGTGTCCGGCGCAGCATTATCAAAGTTCATCGCCATCGACGAACCCTCCACCGTGACCTGACGGACACGACTGCCGCCGCGCAGTTCAGGGCGCTTGGCAAAGATGGTTTCGATGGCCTCCATGGCCGCATGCGAGTGGTGGCAGGCGCCGTAGAGCTTGTGATAGCCGTCGCAGGTCGTCCACTCTGAGCCCAGGCCGACCACCAGTTCGTCGGGTCGGGCAGGGGCACCCAGTCCACGCGTGAAGATGTCGTAGGGCCCCCCGGGCGTGCCTGTAATGCCAAGCTTTGCCAGATCACAGGCAAACACGCCCAACCATGAACCCGCTGCGGGCCAGGCGTTGCGTACCAGAGCCCCTTCAATGGGATGGCTGTACGGGCCAGGCGAGGCCATGCTGGCCGCTGTGGTGAGCGTTCGATGCAGCAGCGCCGCGTCATAGTTGCGAATGAGCGCAAGCCCCGCCGCAGCGCAGACGGTATTCCAGACGCCGTGCGGATGCAGGCGCGGCAAGGTGCCATGCCAGGCGCGCGCGAACCGTGTGCCGATCTCGTAAGCGCCTACCGTGGCACGCAGCATCGCGGAAAGCGGCAGCCGGGCCGCCTCTGCTGCAGCCAGAATCAGCGGCTGGCTGAGCGCACCCGGATGCACGGCCGTTCGCGTGTAGCCGTCGTCCAGTTCGTTCCAGGTGCTTGCAAGGCCGTTGCCCACGGCCGCATCGAGCAGACTGACCGCAGGGGCGTCGCGCCTGAAGAGCGTAGCCTCGCGAGGGCCGTTTACTGCCATCAGCTGCTGGTGATAGGCGCGCAGCTCGGGTTCCTCGGCTGCGGACAGCATCGCGGCAATGTTGTCCCCCAGAATGAGGGCAGCCTGCGACAACACGCGCGGCGGCAACTGATCGGCTCGCAGGGCAGCCGCCCACTGGCAGAGCTCCGCCAGCCGCTGGCTGACCTCAGTGCGCAGTTGCGCGTGTTCGTCTGCGTGGGTCATCAGGCAGCCTTCTGTGCGCTGGCATTGCGAATTGCACGCCAGACCTTCTCGGGGGTAAACGGCATTTCGAGATCGGTGACACCCATGGGCATGAGCGCGTCATGCATCGCGCTGGTAATGGCCGCGGGAGCGCCAATGGTTCCTGATTCGCCGCAGCCTTTGACGCCCAGAGGATTGTGCGTGCAGGGCTGCGATTCATCGGTTTCCGAAATGAAGTCGGGCAGCACATCCGCGCGCGGCATCGCGTAGTCCATGAACGAGCCGGTGTAGAGCTGGCCGGTTTCGCGGTCATACACAGCCTGCTCGAACATCGCCTGGCCGATACCCTGGACAATCGCGCCGTGCACCTGACCTTCAACGACCACCGGGTTGATGACGGTTCCGATGTCGTCAACCACCACGTACGACATCAGCGTGGTGACGCCGGTGGCGGGATCGATCTCGACCTCACAGGCCTGGGCACCGTTGGACCAGGTTAGGTTGGGAGGATCAAAGAACGCGTTGGAGTGCAGCACCGGCTCCATGCCCGGGGGCAGGTTGTGCGCATAGGTAACCGCGCGAGCCACATCGGCCCAGCCGATCACGGCATCGGTGCCTGCCACTCGGAACTCGCCCTGGCCATCGACTACCCGATGCTCGACGTCCTGTTCAGCAGCCTCGAGCAGATGAGCGGCCAGCTTCCTGGCTTTCGCGAGCAGTTTGTCGGCCGCCATGGTGATCGCCGACCCTGCTATGACCATTGAGCGCGAACCGAAGGTACCGGTACCGTAAGGAACACGACCTGTATCGCCCTCAACCAGTTCGATCATGGAGAGCGGCACGCCGATCCGGTCGGCCAGCACCTGCGCGAACGTGGTGGCATGCGCCTGCCCATGGCTGTGTGTGCCGCACATCACCAGCAGGCTGCCATCGCAGCCGACGCGGATATCGGCCGAGTCGAAGAAGCCTGCGCGAGCGCCGAACATGCCCGCGTACTTTGACGGTGCGACCCCCGAGCTTTCGACGAAGTAGCAGATGCCAAAGCCACGGATGCGACCGCGCGCCTGCGCCTCACGTCGACGCTTCTCGAAGCCCGCGTAATCGGCAAGCACCAGAACGCGGTCGAACAGCCTGACGAAATCGCCAGTGTCGTACGTGGGGCCAACCGGGGTGGAGTAGGGCATCGCCGCGGCGGGAATGAAGTTGCGGCGACGAAGCTCCATACGATCGATGCGTAGCTTGCGCGCAGCTTCCTCGACCAGCCGCTCAAGCACGAAGCACGCTTCGGGTCGCCCCGCACCCCGATAGGCGTCGGTGGGCACCGTATTGGTAAACATGGCGCGCACTTCGGCATGGATGGCCGGAATGCGATAGGGGCCCGACAAAACCGCCGTATAAACCGTGGTGGGAACTGCCGCGCCAACGGTGGAAACATAAGCGCCCACCGCGGCCAGCGTGGATACGCGCAGGCCGAGGAAGCGGCCGTCGGCGTCAAGCGCGAGTTCGGCGCGTGTGACGTGGTCACGGGCGTGATAGTCGCTGACGAACGCCTCGCTTCGGGTGGAAACCCACTTGAGCGGACGCTCGAGCTTTCTGGCCGCCCAGGCGAGCACGATTTCTTCCGGATAGTGTTTGCCCTTGGTACCGAACCCCCCGCCGACATCGGGCGCGATCACGCGAACCGCGTTTTCCGGCAGATCAAGCTGCTCGGCCACGAACTTACGGATGTGATGCGGGACCTGGCTGGCGGTCCAGATGGTGACCGCGTGACCGTCGAGTCCGCGCGTGGCGGAGGCCTGCGCGATGACCGCCCGGGGCTCCATCGCAGCGCAGATGATTCGATGATTGACGATGTCCACCGCCACTTTGTGCGTGGCGCGAGCGAAGGCCTCATCGACGGGTGCGCGGGTGCCGCGCTCAAACTGCACGCACACATTGCCGGGGGCTTCCGGATGCAGTTCGACCGCGCCGGGGGCGGCCGCGTCGCGGACATCCACAACGGCCTGCAGCGGCTCCCAGTCGACCGCGACCTTTTCAGCCGCGTCCAGCGCCTGGTTGCGGGTGGCTGCAACCACCATTGCGACCGCTTCACCGACGTGACGTGCCGTGCCGCGCGACAAGCCCCAGCGCGGAGGCTCTTTCATGACGCTGCCGCCCACGCCGGGAATTCGCCAGAGCGGAATCATGGTGCCGACCCGATCTGCGGCCATGTCGTCGCCGGTATACACCGCCACCACACCAGCACTTGCGAGAGCCTCGGTGGTATCGATTGAGCGGATTCTGGCGTGCGCGTGCGGCGACCGAACGAATGCGCAATGGAGTTCGTCATGGAACGACAGGTCAGAAACATATTGACCCCGTCCGGTTAAAAACCGCCGATCTTCGCGGCGCAGAACTGAAGCGCCGATTCCCTCTGGATGCATGCCGGACTCCATCAAAAAACGAAACGAAAGTGGGCGAAACCCTCAAAGGCTCGATCGCAGTGCGTCGGGCGCACATTGACCGTGCGCGTCAGTCCTCAGGCGCCCGCCGCCGGTGCATTTGCCCCAGAAACGAACGCCAATCGGTTTACAAACCGCGTCTGCCAGAGGATTCTGAGATCGGCTCGCGAGTTGCTTGAATAAGCCTCTCTCAGTTCGAGTCCGAGTGTAGACTCGAGGCCGCGAGATGGCAAAAGACCATGCTGCAATTTCGGGTTGATTCATGAAGTTCTTGACCGCGACTTGGGCATCGTGCGAGTGTGCGCGGCGGAAGTTTTCAGACTCACCTGTCTAAATCGTTTTTCAACACCTGACACCGGAGGATCTCATCTATGTTCGCCTCGTCCCGCAAGCTCACTGCGCTGGCCCTGGGCCTCGCAATCGCAGCCGGCTCGTCGCTGGCTCCCCGTGCCGCCGAGGCTCAGGCGCGCGACAAAGTCACGATGGGTCTGTTCATCGCCTCGTCGGCGATGCCTTACTTCATCGCTCGCGAGCGCGGATACTTCGCCGCCGAGAATCTCGAGGTTGAGGGCATTCCGCTGGCCAACCATGCCCTGATCGTGCAGGGTCTGGTAAAGGGCGACCTCGAAACCGCCTCCAACCTGCTGTCGCTGGAAGGCGTGAACATCAACGCCATTCGTCCCAACACGCTGCAGTACTTCTCAATCAACTGTCAAAACGAGAAGCACCAGGTTGAATCCTTCGTGGTTCCGCCTGACAGCAAGATCACCAAGTTGTCCGAGCTCAAGGGCAAGCGTATTTTTTCAGCACCCGGGCCCGGCAATCTGTTCGTGGCGAAGGGCGTGCTGAAGGCGGTCGGTCTCGACGAGAAAGACTACTCGATGCAGGAACAGCAGATGAGCGTTCACATGGGCGCGATCAAAGGCGGCCAGTTCGATGCGGGTTACACGCTTGAGCCGATTACCAGCATGATGGTGTCGCAGGGCCTGGCACGTCGTCTGGAAGTTGGCCTGATTGCCAAGTACATGCTTGGCCGCAATGATGCCTGCGCAGTGCTGGCTGGTGGCGTCATGAGCGTCAAGTTCCTGAAGGAGCGTCCGCAGGTTGCAGAGCGGCTTGCGCGTGCCTGGGCCAAAGCGCTGAACGACGGCAACAACGATCCGAAAGCGCGTGACCTGCTGTCTGCCCACATGAACGTTTCCCCGACTATTGCAGGGACCTTTCCCCTGTCGTACTACAACATGGTGAAGGATCTGAAGCCCACTGAAATCGCCGACTTGCAGAACCTGGTTGATCAAGCGACTGCGGCGGGTCTGGTCAAGACCAAGGTCGATGTGCGCACGATGCTGAAGACCTTCTAAGGTCTCGGCTGTCACCCTCCGATAACCCAGTCCAGGCGACATCAATGTTCGGTGCTCGAATTGCTTCGGCGCTATCACCCGCGGTTGGTGCAATCGCGTTCATTGCACTTTGGGCGCTGATTGCAGCCCTTGAGTTGGTTGACCCGGTCTTGTTGCCGTCGCCCCAGGCGTCGGCCGTGGCCATCTGGGATGGGTTCGTCGGGGGGGCGTTGATCGGCGACACGATCATCACCATCCGTCGAACGCTGTTGGCGTTTTTCATCGCGGTGGGAATCTGCGTACCGTTGGGGCTGGCGCTGGGGTCGTCGGTTCGGTTGTACCGGTCACTTGAGTTCGTAATCGACTTCTTTCGCTCAACGCCCGCATCGGCGCTGTTCCCCCTGTTTCTGGTCATTCTTGGCGTGGGTGAAAGCACCAAGGTGGCCGTCGCCGCGTTCGGGGCTGGGCTACTCATCCTATTCAACACTGCCTACGGCGTCATGAACGCGCGTAAAACACGTCAGGCAGCGGCCCGGGTCATGGGGGCCTCGCCACTACGAGTGATGGTGGGGGTGACGCTGCTCGAATCACTGCCCCAAACGCTGGTTGGCATGCGCGCGGGGGTGTCCTTTGCGCTGGTCATCGTGATTGTGGCGGAAATGTTCATCGGCTCCACCGATGGCCTGGGCCAACGCGTTATCAATTCGCAGTCCATCTTCAACATGCCCGAAATGTATGCCACGATTTTTTCTGCCGGCGTTCTGGGTTACGGGCTTAACCTGATTTTCATCATCATCGAGCGCCGGTTTGTGCACTGGGGTGGAAAATGAACGCGGCGATGTCGCCCGATCTGGCATCCGTGTCATCGAAGGTGGATGCGGTTCCGCACATCACCATTCGTGGCCTTACCAAGAGCTTTGCAGGCCAGCCGCTTTACACCAATTTCAACCTTGATTTTCCCAAGGGGCGAATCACCTCGATCTTTGGCCCCAACGGCTGCGGCAAGTCCACCATGATCAACATGGCGGCGGGGCTGCTGCCCATGGACAGCGGCGAGGTGCTGTTTGACGGCAAGCCGCTCAGCCAGACGGTGATCGGCTACGTGTTCCAAAATTATCGCGATGCGCTGTTTCCCTGGAAGCGGGCCATCGACAACATTCGCTATCCGCTGAAAATCGCGGGCAAATCGGCCGGCGAGTGCAACGCCCGCACCGAAGAACTGGTGCAGTCGTTTGACATCCGCTTCGACCTGAACCGCTACCCGTATGAGTTGTCAGGCGGGCAGCAGCAGCTGGTGTCAATCATGCGCTCGCTTGCCGTGCACCCCGAGGTGCTGTTTCTTGATGAGCCGTTTTCCGCGCTCGATTATGAGATGACGCTCTTCATGCGCGACAAGCTGCAGGACATTTTCGAGGCAACCGGCACCACCATGATCCTGGTCTCGCATGACCTCGATGAGGCGGTCTACCTCGCCGATGAAGTGCTGATGCTCACGCGTCGACCTACTCGCATCGCAGAGCGGGTGGTGTTCGATGCCCCGCGCCCGCGCACGCCGGCAACGCTTACCTCTGATGCATTTACCCGCGCCAAGGCGCGCTGCCTCGACGTGTTCCAGCGAGAGGTCAGCGCCCGCGAACTCGCCCTCTGACTATTCCGGAGCAATTGATTCCATGACAGTCCGTGTATCGATGACGGTTAACGGCAAGGCCGTGAGCCATGAAGTCGAAGAGCGCACATTGCTTGTGCAGTTCATTCGAGAAACGCTGAAGCTGACGGGCACCCATGTTGGATGTGACACCGCGCAGTGCGGCGCATGCACGGTGCATGTCAATGGCCGCGCGGTCAAAAGCTGCAACATGCTCGCCATGCAGGCCGAGGGTGCGCAGATCACCACCATTGAAGGGCTCGCTGCGCCTGACGGTACGCTGCACCCAATGCAGGAGGCCTTCCATCTTGAGCACGGGCTGCAGTGCGGTTACTGCACGCCGGGCATGGTCATGAGTGCGATCGATCTTCTGAAGCGTATCCCTGATCCCACCGAAGAGCAGATCCGTGATCAGCTTGACGGCAATATTTGCCGCTGCACCGGTTATCACAATATCGTCCGTGCAGTGAAGAAGGCCGCCACGCTGATGCCAGGAGCCTGATCCATGTACGCCTTCGATTATCACCGCGCCACCACCGTTGAACAGGCCCGCGATCGGCTGCGCAGCCAACCCGGTGCCAGGGTGCTGGCAGGCGGCCAAAGTCTGGTCGCCAGCATGAAACTGCGTTTGGCCGACCCCGCTGAGTTGATTGATCTGGCTGCCATTCCGGCGCTGACCGGCATTCAGGTGGGCGATCGCACCGTCACTATCGGGGCCATGACCCGGCACGCGGAAGTGGCCGCGTCGGCCGACGTGCAGCGGGCCTTGCCCTCGCTTGCAGCGCTGGCGGGCGGAATCGCCGACCGGATGGTTCGCAATATGGGAACGATGGGTGGGTCGGTTGCCAACAATGACCCGGCCGCCGATTACCCGTCGGCTGTGCTGGCGCTGAACGCTACCGTCATCACCGACCGGCGTCGTATTGCGGCCGATGATTTTTTCCTCGGCATGTTTCAAACCGCCCTTGAAGCCGACGAACTGATCACCTCCATTCAGTTCAAGGTTCCGCGCCGGGGTGCCTACATCAAATACCGTCACCCTGCCTCCCGCTATGCGATTGTGGGCGTCTACGTGGCGGATTTCGGCGATTCGATCCGCGTGGCGGTTACCGGCGCCGGACCGGTGGTGTTCCGTGTTGCAGACATGGAGCGGGCGTTGTCCACAAAGCTTTCCGCTGATTCGGTTGCGGGCATTCGGATTCCGTCCGATGGGTTGAACGCAGACATTCACGCGGGCGCCGAATACCGGGCCGACATGGTGTCGGTGATGGCCGCGCGCGCGGTCGAGACAATGCTGAGCGAGCCGCTGTCATGGTGATCAATGGTCTGTTTCACATCGCCATCAAAACCAGCGATCTCGCGGCCACGCGGGCGTTCTATTGCGATGTGATCGGACTGCGCGATGTCTTTCGCCCTGACTTCGGTTATCCGGGCGCATGGCTTGCCTGCCCGATACCGGGCGGGCAGCCAATCATGCACATCTATGCGGGGGGGCCCGCATTGGGCGCGGATGGTCTTGCGCCGTCTGGTACCGCAGCAATTGATCACGTGTCACTCTCGTGTTCCGAGTTTCATCAATTCCGCGAACGCTTTCTCCAGTTCGGGCTGCCGTGGCGTGAGTTTCTCGTGCCGGGCACGTCGCTTTGGCAACTGTTTGTCTACGATCCCAGCGGTGTTCAGCTTGAATTGACGTTCGAGGGCTCGGCCGAATCGGGCCCCCTTCCAGATATGTCGCCCGGACGCGTGTACGTGGCAGGGGCCAGCTTCTTCGATCCGGCAACTTACCCAAGGCTTGGGGTTGCCAAAGCTGCAGCGCGCTGATTTATCCAGGCCGATCACTCTGAGCGAGTCGCCATGCAAGCGAAAGAGCATTTTTTTTCAGGACTCGATAGCGAACGAGCCTGGGGATACTGCCGAGCCGTTCGGGTCGGCGACCGGGTGTGGGTCTCGGGGTCCACTGCGCTCGAAACCGGGGGCAGTGTTGCTGAGCATCGGGTTAACGACGCCTATGAACAGTCCGCGGAGGCGTTTCGCCGAATCGGCGCAGCGCTTACCCATTTCGGGCTTGGCTTTGGCCATACGGTTTGCATCAGAGCGTATGTCACCGCACCCGCTCACATTGCAGGATACCTGCGCGCCCATCGCGAATTTCTCGGTGATACCTGTCCAGCGGCCACCCTGGTAGGAACCCCTTTTCTGGCCCATCCCCAGTTGGTGGTTGAGGTCGAGGTCGAAGCGGTAGCCTGACGCTGCCGCCAACATGGATTAGATTCCGGGGCGGTATTGTTTTGCACCGCCCATTGGAGCCCTGAATGGATTTTTCGATTCCCGCCGATCTGGTGTCGCTGCGCGATCGCACCCGCGATTTCGTGCGCAACCAGGTGATCCCGTTTGAGAACGACCCCCGCCGCACTGCGCATGGCCCCACGGATGACCTGCGCCGCGAGTTGAATGCACTTGCCCGCAAGGCGGGCCTGCTGGCACCGCAGGTCGAGGAACGCTGGGGCGGTCTTGCGCTCAGTCATGTCGGCCGTGCCGTGGTTTTTGAAGAGGCAGGGTATTCAATGCTCGGGCCCATCGCGATGCACTGTGCCGCACCCGACGAAGGCAATATGCATCTGATGGGAATCGTGGGGACCGAGGCGCAGCAATCGCGCTGGTTGTCACGGCTTGCAAGCGCCGAGATCCGTTCATGTTTCTGCATGACCGAGCCTGCACCGGGCGCTGGCAGCGATCCTGGGCTTTTGCAGAGTGTGGCCGTGCGCGATGGCTCCGATTTCGTGATCAACGGCCACAAGTGGCTGATCACCGGGGCCGATGGCGCTGGCATGGCGATCATCATGGCGCGCACGCTGGTCGATGGCAGCGATGTTGGCGCAACGATGTTCATGACCGATCTGCCAACGCCTGGGTTCGAGATCGAGCGACTACTGGACTCAATCGATTCAAGCTTTTGCGGGGGGCATGCGGAAGTCCGCTTTCGCGACTTGCGAGTTCCCGAATCGGCCGTACTGGGTGAGGTGGGCGGTGGGTTTCGCTATGCGCAGGTCAGGCTGGTACCTGCCCGGCTGACGCACTGCATGCGTTGGCTGGGCGCTGCGCGTCGTGCGCATGACATTGCCGTTGACTATGCCAATCGACGCAGCGCGTTCGGATCGCGACTGATTGATCACCAGGGGGTCGGTTTTGCCCTGGCTGACAATGAAATCGATCTGCACAGCGCGCGCCTCTCAATCTGGCATACCGCCTGGTTGCTCGATCAGGGACAGCGCGGCAATCGCGAAAGCAGCATGGCCAAGGTGTTGTGCTCGGAGGCGATTTACCGGGTGGTTGACCGTTCGATGCAGGCGATGGGTGGCCTGGGTCTGACAGCCGATACCGAGGTATCAAAAATATTCCGCGACGTACGCGCGTTCCGCGTTTATGACGGTCCGTCAGAGGTGCATCGCTGGAGTCTGGCGCGGCGTCTGGGGCGAAGCCACTGATCCGGCGGCGGGCAAACGTTTATGTGTCGGTTGCCAATTGATCGAATGACGCGGTGGAGCGCGATCGGCCGCCGTGGCCCATTCCAGCACCAGGTCATCGCGTTTGTTTGCGTGCTGCTTTGTCTGCTCGGTACTGCTGGGCAGGCGGCTGCGCAGCAGGCCTCGGCCGAATTTCCGACCCGCCCGCTACGAATCCTGGTCGGATTTGCACCGGGAGGCGGGACCGACATCACTGCTCGAATTATTGCCAAGCGTCTTGCCGAGCAAACCCGTCAGCAGGTGGTCGTTGAAAACCGATCGGGTGGCGGCGGCGTGGTGGCGATAGAGCTACTGGCTGCCGCTGCGCCTGACGGTTACACGATCTTGCTGGGGGCGGTTGGACCCTTTGCCGTCACGCCCCACATGCAGAAAGTAAGCTACGACGTGGGGCGTGATTTCGCACCCCTCACAATGGGCGTGGTGTTCCCGAATGTGGTGGTGGTTCACCCGAGTGTGTCTGCGACTTCGCTGTCCGACTATCTCGCGTTAGCCCGGGGTAGGGATTCAAAGCTAAGTTATGGCAGTTCTGGTATCGGCAGCGCGGGCCATCTGGCAGGCGAGTTGCTGAATTCGATGGCGGGCGTTCAGATTCCGCATGTCGCTTACAAGGGTGGGGGGCCTGCCATGGCTGACCTGCTGGGAGGGCAGGTGCCGGCCGTCATGGCGTCATTACCCAGCGCATTGCCGCATATCCGCAGCGGGCGGATCCGGGCGCTGGCTACCACGGGTCAGTCGCGCGCTCGCGACCTGCCCGACACGCCTACCGTGGCCGATAGCGGTTTCCCCGGCTACGATGCCGTCAACTGGTACGCCTTTGTTGCGCCAGCAAAAACGCCCGCTGCGATTCGAACTCGGCTCGTCGATGAACTGGTGGCTGCGCTCAGGGCCCCCGATGTCGTCGACCAGTTGCATGGTCATGGAATGGAGCCCCGACCAGATACCCCGGAACAGCTTGCCGTCACGATGCGGCGCGAATCCGAGGTTTGGGCAAAGGTGGTCAGGCATGCGGGGCTGTCCACCCGCTGATCCTGCAAGGTCGCAAGTTGGTTGAGTGGTTCGTTCGTATCCCGCTTTGATTCTTGGAGAAGCTCTCGATGGCCGCAGCCCTGAACGTTCACCAGGCCGATGGAATCGGCTGGATTGTTTTTTCCAACCTGGAACGCCACAACGCCGTTACCTATGAAATGTGGTGCGACGTCCCCCAGGCCATTGCCAGATTTGATGCGGACCCATCGGTCTTTGCGATCGTTCTGGCAGGTGATGGCGAGAAGGCTTTTGTATCGGGCGCCGATATCTCCGAATTCGAAAAGAAGCGCGGCACGCTCGATGCGTCAACCGTCTATAACGAAGCGGTCGATACGGCCTACGCGGCCGTGCTGGCCGCAGCCAAACCCACTTTGGCCAGGATCCGTGGCATCTGCATGGGGGGTGGGTTGTATCTTGCGGCGTCCTGTGATCTGCGCATTTGCAATGACCGCGCGCGGTTTGCGATGCCCGCTGCCAAGCTCGGGCTGGGCGTGCGCTACGAAAGTGTTCGTCGTCTGATGGAGGTGCTGCCGTCAGCGCAGGCAGCCGACATTGTGTTCACCGGACGTCAGTTCGACGGGCCGGAAGCGGCGCGTCTGGGCTTCGTCAATCGTTCGGTCCCAGACGAACAGCTCGACGAAGTTGTGAGCCAGTACCTGCAGTGGCTATCGGTCAGTGCGCCCTTGACCGTGCGGGCGGCCAAGGCGGCGATGCGCGCCTGGGCGGCTGGCGAGGCACCCGAGGCGGTTGCCAGGGTGCGTCAGATGACCGATGCCTGCTTTGCCAGCCAGGACTATCAGGAAGGACGCAAAGCGTTCGCTGAAAAACGTAAGCCGCAGTTCAAGGGAGTGTGAATGATGAAAGCATGGATGCATGAAGCGGGTTCTCTCGCACTCAATCTGGCCGATCAGCCCGACCCGGTACCTGGGCCTGGACAGGTGCTGATCGACGTCAAGGCGTCGTCGCTCAATCGCGGTGAATTCCTGCACGGCGGCAGCCGCGTTGTCGCGGTGAAGGGGGCTGCCCAGGTCAAGCGATGCGGGATGGAGGCGGCAGGCGTGGTCAGTGCGCTGGGCGAGGGCGTCACACGCTACCGAATTGGTGACCGTGTGATGGGGCGCGCGGCTGGCGGTTTTGCAGAGCGAACCCTGCTTGATGAGCGCGACTCAATGCCGGTTCCGGACAACGTGAGCTGGGTCGAGGCGGGATCCATTCCGATTGCCTATGCGGTCGCCTACGACATGATCGTCGCCCACGGCGAGTTGAAGGCGGGCGACACGATGCTGGTCACGGCGGTCGCCTCCGGCGTGGGTGTGGCCTGTCTGCAGATCGGGAAGGCCCTGGGCGCGAAAGTCATTGGCACCTCGGGCTCTGCAAGCAAGCTCGAAGCGCTGCGCAAGGCGGGTCTTGATGAGGGCATTCTTACCCGAGGCAGTGACTTCGTCGAGCCAGTCAGGCGTTTCACCGACGGCAAGGGCGTACAACTTGCCATCAACAATGTCGGCGGTTCAGTGTTCGAAGCGCTCATGCAGTCGCTGAGCTACATGGGGCGTCTTGCGCAGGTGGGGCATGTGGATGGGGTCAAGCATGCGCAGATCGACGTCGACGATCTTCATAGCCGTCGCCTCAAACTGTTCGGTGTCAGCAATCGGTTTCGCACCGCCGAACAGCGCGCGCAGACGATTGACGGCTTCATCCGCGACATGCTGCCGCTGGTGCGCGGCGGTCGGTTGAAGCCGCTGATCGATACCGTGTTTCAGTTTGATGAACTGCCGCAGGCGGTCGAGCGGATGAAGGCCGATGCGCATGTCGGCAAGATTGGCCTGCTGGTGGGGTGAGGCTTCTGGTTTTCGCGAGCGTCGTCGGCCGGGGGGTGGGGGCTGCGGGGGCTCGACTGGCTACGCCGGCGCCGATGGCGCCGGCGCAGCCAGTCGATCCGTCCTCCAGCTCCCGCTCCGGCCGACGCGCACCCAAGCTGGCGAAGCACTTCAATCAGGCGCCACCAACCTCACGCTTGGGAAATGCCGGGTGTACCGCCGGGTGTCGCGAGTGAGAAGCGGAAGCGAGCTGACGGCTGCATGGGCGCCGATGAAGAAATCGGCGAGTACATTGTTCTTCACGCCGCCCTGCCGCCGATATTGCGCAAACGCTTTGCCTGCCAGAAACAGTGCGGGTTTCGGTATCTCGAGCATGCGCAGCTCCATGCGTTCGATCATGTCGTCCAGCGCTTCAACTGTCGAAAACGCGAGAGATAACTCGCCGTAGATGATCGGATTAATCGTCAAACGGTTAACTTTCGACTGTGCTCGGAGTTGAGCGATTGACCACTCAGCCCAATCGGGGTCGTCCTCCAGCACGTCGATCAGAACGTTGGTATCGACAATCATCAGGCATCGCCGCGCAGAAGTGCCATCAGATCTTTGGTTCGCCACTTCACGTCCGCTCTTCCACGAACCGAGTCAAAGCGATCGAGCTTCCGCCTAGACAGATCTTTCGCCTTGTGGATGACCACTTCGCCATCGCGATTGACCGTGAAGTCGACCGAAGATCCCGGCCTGAGGCCTAAGGCGTCGCGGATCTGCTTGGGGATCGTGACCTGGCCTTTGACGGTGATTGAGGTGGGCATAGGTTACTCGAGTATTACAGAGTTTATATTGGTAATACTAACGTATTTCGCCAGGTTCGCGAGCGTCGTCGGCCGGGGGGTGGGGGGCTGCGGGGGCTCGACTGGCTGCGCCGGCGCTGCGCGTCCCGCACCTCCTACCAACAGCGAAGCCCAACGGCGTGGCCTGAGGCCGGGGCGGGAGCTGGGGGGCGGTGAGTCTGGCCAGCCGAGGCGAGTAGGCGACGGGCGGGAGGGAAAGCGCATGCGCTTTCCCGCTGGGCGGACACCTGTCTGAGCGAGCGTACGCGAGCGAGTTTGTGTCAACTAAGGCTTCGGTGAAGCCTTGGCAAGCGTAGGCAGGCGTAGCGTCATCGTGGTCACCCCGCCGACGCCCTCCTATCTCTGAAAACCGGCAATAAGTAATTCCGGCGTGGGCTGTTGGGGCCCCATGGCTTTACCGTGCTTATCAACGCCGCTCACGGCTGCTCACACATCGCGTGTGGGGAACCGTGGGGGAAAAATAGGACGGAACACCATGGCAAACACACTTTCAGATGCATTCATCAAAAACATCGCAACGCCGGGGCGCTACACCGACCGCGCAACGCCGGGCCTAAACCAACAGGTCAAGCGAAACGGTGGTAAGTACTGGACGTTCCGCGTAGTCGATGCTGGCGAGCGTCGCGATGTAAGTCTGGGCGCTTACCCAGCTGTAACTCTTAAAACCGCGCGAGCTCGCGTGGTCAGTCTTCGATCTCAGATCTACAAGGGCGAGCGCCTATCTGCAGCTTGGCGGCCAGCACATCAGCCAGCATCGAACGACATTACTCCGCTCTTTGCGAACTACGCCGCCAGTTGTATCGAGGCAAAGCGCCCCGAGTGGCGGAACGCGAGACATGCGGCCCAGTGGTCATCAACCGTTAGCGATATGCGAACCCGATTATCGGGAAAATGAAGATCGATGAGATCGGCGTCGATGAGATCTTGCAGATCTTGACCCCTATCTGGACGGTAAAGACGGTCACAGCGGAAAGACTTCGAGGTCGCCTCGAGTGGATCCTTGCATCTGCCACCGCCCCAGAACTGAGGTCGGGGCCGAACCCTGCTGCATGGCGCAGTCAGCTCGCGACCATCCTACCTCGCCCAAGTAAAGTTCATCGTGAGGTACACCATAGAGCGATGAGCTACAAGGATCTTCCAGCATTCATGGCCCGTTTCCGAGAAATGGATGGCATGGCCGCGCTCGCTCTGCAGTTCTTGATCCTTAACGCCAGCAGAACCGGCGAGGTGATCGGGGGGTTGCGTTCGGAAGTATCAGACATGCATGTCTGGACAATCCCCGGGCACAAGATGAAAGCCGGAAAAGAGCATCGGATATTTCTCGGCGAACGCGCTCGCGAGCTGATACTGATGGCAAGGGACTCCGATCCGACTAGCAAGTACCTCTTCTCGATCAAGAGCAAATCGATATCGAATATGGCGATGCTAGCGCTCATGAAGCGAATGGGAGAGCCGTTTACGGTCCACGGGTTCAGGTCTACCTTCCGGGACTGGGTCGCCGAGGAAACGCAGTACTCAGCAGACGTTGCAGAAATGGCGCTTGCACACGCGATCCCCAACAAGACGGAGGCGGCATACCGGCGCGGAGATCTATTCGAGCCTCGCAAGCGCATGCTCGCAGAGTGGGCTGGGTACTGCTTAGGGGAGAGCAGCCATGCCGACAAATAAGTCGCCCCTCGCGAAGAAGCGTGAGCCTCGGGTAGCGAGCCAGCGACACTCGGGGCTTGCCTGGTGTCCAGGACCTTGGCCGTCACCGAGCCGCGCTGACGAGCATCAATGCGACCATGATCGTCGGGGCACGAAGCAACTTTGCCTTGGGTCTCACCTGGTCATCGCTCAAGTTCATGGGCTCATGGAATATAGCCTCGGGAACGCCCACGGTCGCGCTGTTGGTCCGGGGAGGGATCGCACTGGCACTGGTGCTGTTCGGCACTCAGCAGCGCGACGGTTTCGGAGCGATGGTTGAGTTCACAGCGCCGGTTTTCTGGACCTTCCTGTTCCTGGTGGGCGTTTCGGTTTTCATCATGCATGGTCGACCATTCCTCGGCGAACGGTTCGATGTGCCGATCTATCCGCTCACGCCGCTCCTGTTCACAGCCAGTTGCGGCTATCTTGCCAATTCCAGCACGATGTATGCGGCAAGCAAGAACGCTGTTCACATCTCGTTTGGCGTGATGGCCGTAGGCGTGGTGGCCCTGGTGCTGCTGGAGATGGCGGGGCGTCGCAGGAAGGCGGTCGCGGCGTAGGGGTGAGGGGGGCGGTCTCAGTCGCGTTACCGTTCAGCGTTCGCCGGTCAAGACTCCCCGGGCGAGGTGCTCTGTGAGGGCCAGGGCATCGCCGCCAGGTGACGATCAAACGAATCGACGTATAGCCGTTCGATAATCGCGCCGACGAGCCGCTGCAGACCAGTTTTCAGTCCAGTACCAGACGACCCCGAAACCCCGACGCTTGGGGTGGCGGCGTAGTTGAAAAGGTGGATCCGTTTGATCCACGGCGCCTGCCCTTGTACGCGTTCAAGCAGCTCGAATCCCCGACCAAGATAAGGATAGAGGCCGACTTCGTCGGCCCTCTGTGTTTCGTCGGGCGTGAATCGATCGCACCATCGCGCAGCCAGCGGAGCGACCGACGCGAGTTCGGGGCGCATCGACAGATCGTAGCGGGCACCGGTGCCAAAAATCGCAAAATCGGCTTCCCGCGGGCCCGCGCTGGTGGTGATTTGGATGCGGCCGTCCCGGTAGGCCGTCTCGATCCAGCCTGTGCCGGCGTGCATTGAGAACGATGCGTGCCCGATCACTCGCGCGACCGCGCTCTCAGGGGCGGGCGCTCCGAGTGATAGCAGACGGTGCATCACGGCCCATTTCTGGCGGTCATCGAGTGCACCGAAGCCTCTGAGAAACCCTGCCTGCTCGAGCCAGGCGCGGTGTTCAACCTTGAGGAGTCCCGCGCGGCGGAAATATAGATCGACCGTTGCCCCATGATCGAGCGCGGCCGCAGCCGCGTCAAAAGCAGATGCGCCCGCGCCCAGCACAGCAACCCGGCATCCGCGCAGCATTTCAAGATCGATCGGGTCGGAAGTGTGCGCCCAAGCGCTTCGGGGCAAGGGGCGGGTGAACTCCGGCGGGGTATACCAGCAGCCACCGCCGTCCATGCCATTGGCCAGGACGACATGCCTGAACACAGCGCTTCGGCTGGTGCCAGCGGATTGAAGCTTGACTTCAACCAGACCAGAAAGCGTGCCACGGCAGTCGGCCAACTCCACGCCGTTGGAGACCTCGACGCCGCTGATCTTGCGGAACCAAAGCAGGTAGTCCATCCACATCGGCGTCGGGATGCGTTGCAGCGCCTCCCAGGCTGATGCACCGTGCTGACACTCGAACCATGCGCGAAACGTGAGGGACGGGATCCCGTAGTCGGGTCCGGTCAGGTACTTTGGGGTGCGCAGGGTCAGCATGCGTGCGAAGTTGATCCAGGGACCTTCCCGGCCTGATGGATTACGGTCCACCACGGTGACATCGTGTATGCCTTCTCGCTTGAGCGCGAAAGCGGTCGCCAGCCCCGCCTGACCCCCGCCCACCACCAGCACGGCCCCTGCACGTTGCCCGTTGGTATCGAAGACTTCAGGTACCCAGGAGGCCTCCGGAAAGCTCAGGCAATCGAGCTCGTAGGTGACCCTCGCCTCAAGCTCTGACAATGCTCCGGCGGCCGGCCCTTGCCACCGATGGTCGTCCGCCCCCATCACTTGTAGCCCGCGACCGTCGGAAGCCACATCGTGAGCGCTGGGAAGAAGGAGATCATGGTCAGAACAATGAGCATGGCTGCGATCAAGGGAATCACCGCGAGCGAGATCTGCTCGGCCGAGACTTTGGCAATCGGCGCGACGACAAAGAGTGCCAGACCTAATGGCGGCGTGAGCAGCCCGATCAAAAGTGCGTACATCAGAAAAACGCCGTATTGAAAGGACTGCATCTCGAGCAACTGGGTACAGATCGGCATCAGCAGGGGGCCGAGAATGATCATGTTGGCCACAGCATCCATCACGCAGCCAACAACGAGCAAAAGAATCACCACAATCAGAAAGACCAGAACCGGCTCGGTGGTGATGCCACTCATGAGTGCGACCAGTTTGTTCGGGATCTGTTCGAAGGCCAGAATGCGCCCCATCACCAGCGAAATCGCAACAATGATGACCGCCGCTCCAGTGATCTGCGCAGTCGACATCAGCGCCTCGCCGAATGACCGAAGGCTCAGATTACGGTAGACGAGCGTCCCGAGGATCGTTGTATACATCACCGCGATGACGCCGGCCTCGGTGGGCGAGAAGACCCCGCCCAGGATGCCCCCCAGGATGATCGCCGGGATGGTCAAGGCAGGAAGGGCCCGTATGCTGTGCCGGCCGAGTGCGCTCACCCCCTCGAACGGTCGCGGCGCGCCAAACCCGCGGAACCGGCAAAGCAGCCAGGAAGTGATCATCAATGCGATACCAGTCAACAGGCCCGGGATCACGCCGGCGAGAAACAGGCCGCCAATCGACATGCCGAGTTGGCTGCCGATGATGACCAGGGGGACGCTGGGCGGAATGATCGCGCCGATGCATGCGGCCGCTGCCGTGATCGCCGCAGCGAAGCCAGGCGGGAAGCGTTCGCGGATCATGGCAGGGATGACGACGGGCCCAAGCGTCGCGGCGTCGGCGAGCGCGGATCCGCTGATGGTCGCGAGCAGCATGCCGGTCACGGTGGTCACATGGGCCAGACCGCCCCGGATCCAGCCGACTGCCGCATTGGCGAGGTTGACGAGCCGGTCGGTGAGCCCGCAGCGATTGAGCAGTTCGCCGGTCATCACAAAGGCGGGCAGCGCCAGCAGCGCATAAGAGTCCAGGCCCGAGGCCATCTCGGTCACCAGCACCAGCATGGGGATCGTGGTGCCGGAGAAGGCAAGAAAAACGAAACAGCCAATCCCGATCGCAAAAACGACCGGGACGCCGATCAAAATTGAACCCAGGAACGGCAAGACAAGATAGATCAGGACGTTGGTCATGTCATCAGTCTGCTGAGCCCGATTGGCCATAGCCAGCGAAATGCGCATGATCGCCGCGGCGCCACGCAAAGAAATCGGCCGCAAGCCGGGCGGCCACGACGATCGCCGACAGCAAGGCACAAAAAGGGATGGCGAGCTTGAACCATCGGGTCGACAAGCCCAGGCCCGGGGTCACCCTGTGAAAAGTTCCGCCAACGACCTGGAATCCATACCAGGCCAAGGCAACCAGGAGGCCGAGGGTCAACGCCTGAGAGAGCATGATCGTCAACTGGCGGGGCCTTACGGGCAACGCATTCACGAGGGCGGGCACATGAATGTGTTTCCAGTCGAAGCACAGTCCCACGCAGGCCAACATCACCAGCCAAGCCATGCCCCATATCGCGACGTCGTCCGCCCAAAAGACCGAGCTGTTGAAGACGTAGCGGCTGACAACCTGAACGGCCATGGCCGAGAAGATCGTTAGTACCAGCGCCGCTGCCAGACCGTTACTCAGAGCAACGATCCGGGCAGCGGTCGCCGCGATCGCTCGCATCGGTAGTCAGGCTCGGATCAACGCAGCGCCACCATCCGGTCGAGCACCGATTTGTCGATACCTTTGGCCTCGGTTTGCCAGACCGACTCGCCGCGCGTGCGCCAAGCCTGCATCTCTGCAGCCGACGGTCGATAAATCTCCATTTTTTCGGCTGTGAGTTTGGCAGTAAATTCGGACTCGAGCTTGCGGTCGAGCGCGTTGGCCTCCGCCGCCGCCTCGGCCGCTGCTTTCATAAAGCGTTCGCGGATCGCGGCCGGCATGGCATTGAATGAATTGCGATTCATCACCTGGAACTGCACCGCGAAAATCGAGTCGACGGCGGTCGCATGGCGCAGGACTTCATGCATCTTGAAGCCAAACGTCCAGATCGGCTGGACGTGCATGCCGTCGACGAGTCCGTTCTTGAGGCCATTGTAGGTTTCGGTCCAGGCAAGCGGAGTCGGGCTCCCACCCCAGGCCCGGATGAGAGCGATCTCGGCTGGCGAAGTCGTGGTCCGAAATTTGAGCCCCTTGACTGCGTCAGGGGCAGGCAGCGCCCGACGGCTATTCCAGAGCAGCCTGAATCCGCCTGCGCCAACGGGAGGCAGGACGACCAGCGGCGTCTGGGACTCGAATCGCCGAGCCTGGTCGCGCCACAGATCGGAGCTGAACAGCCTGGCGCCCATGTCCCAGCTGGTGATCGCATAGGGCAGATCAACGAAGGTGAACGCGTTGGAGAACTGCGCGAACTGGCCCGTGACGTTACTGGTGATGTCGATGAAGCCGGTCTGGACCGCTTCGAGCTGCGACAGGTCTGTTCCGAGGGCCGAGCTCGGGTGGACGCGCAGCTCGAGATCAACCTCGTATTTTTCCTTGAGGATCTGCGGGATCCGCGCAATGGAGATGTACGACGGATCGCCTTCCTTGGCATTGAGGCCAGCGACGATCGGCTTCAGATAGCGGAGTCGTCCCGACGCCTTAACGAGCGAGGGTGCTGCGAGTACAGCCGAAGCCGCGCCCAAACGGCGCATTGAGTCTCGACGAGCTACAGAAGCGATGGGGGCGGCCCCCTTCGTAAGGCTTGAAGTCATGAGATCCCTCTCCTCAGCTGATCGAAGCCTCATTCAAAACGGGCTTCGGTTGTAGATGTGCATCGATCCCGAATGCCACGGCTCGCACCTTTTCGGCACAATGGTTCGGAGCGTCTGGATTTAAACACCAAACATCTGGCTTGTACACAGACGGATTTCGAGTCGCGGATTCGCAGCCTGCTACTCGAGCCCGGTCTCGCTCGGGAGTCGTCAGCAGCCAAGCGCTTCCGCGCATTCGAGATCTCTGAATTCTCAAAGGGGTATTGAAATGGAAACGGGGCTTGTGGGTCGTTCGGTGTTGATCACCGGCGCTTCCCGGGGAATCGGTCGGGCGGCCGTGCTGGGCTTTGCCGCTGAGGGCTGTGTGCTTCATCTTGCCGGTCGAAATGAAGCTGACCTTCGCGCGGTTGCTGCCCAAGCGCTCGATCATGGGGCAAAGTCTGCGCAGGTGCACACGGGCGACCTGATGCACACGGGCGAACCCGCCCGACTGGCGCGGGCGTGCGGCGAAATCGATGTGCTGGTCACCAACGCCGGGGCCACGCCTACTGGACCCATCGAGACGGTCACCGAGTCGGATTGGCAGGAGGGGCTTGGACTCAAGGTGATTTCGACCGCGCTCCTGATTGGTGAGGTGTACCGCAGCATGTGTGAGAGGCGCAGCGGCGTCATCGTCAATGTGATTGGCAATTGCGGCGAGCGCCCCGATCCCGAGATCATCATCGGTACGGTCTGCAATGCGGGCATGATGAATTTCACCCGGGCGCTGGGCGCCGACAGTCCTCGCCATGGCGTGCGTGTGCTCGGGGTGAATCCCGGCCCTACCGCGACCGAGCGTCTGATCATGCTGATGGAGCGCAAGGCGGCCGATCGCTTGGGCGATGCGCAGCGCTGGACCGATCTCACCGCGCCCTTGCCTTTTGGACGCGCCGCCACGCCTGAGGAGATTGCGAACATGATCGTTTTCGGCGCATCCGATCGTGCTTCGTTTGTGAGCGGGACTGTCCTGACGGTGGATGGCGGCGTGGCCTGGCGCGGAGGACTTTTCTGACGGGAGTCCCTCACGTATTGGCCGACTGCGGGAGCCGCGCGAGCACGTGCAAATGGCCTCGACGCCTCGGGAGTGCACTGTGTACACTCGAATTCGATCCGCGATGCCCTGGAGCGAAACCCGTCCGTGAGGCTCGTAGGTTCAATAACGAATGCAAGGGAGGAGACGATGGCCCGATTCCATCTTGCTGCGGCGTGTGCCGTGGTTCTTGCGCTTTTTGGGCAACAGCCCGCCTTGGGCCAGCCTGGTGCCCCCGATCTCAAGCCGCTCGAGGTGCTGTCCCAGTGCGCGAAGAAGGACAAGGTCCGGATTGCCAATACTGGGCACGTGTTGATCTACGTTGCGGGACAGTACGCGAAAGCCTCGGGCATTTTCGATAGGCTCTGCCTTGATGTCGAAATGGTGACCCTCAATGCTCAGGTCGAGGGACTGATCGGCCGGCAGGTTGACTTTATCGAAAGCAACACGATGGAGCCCGTGAAGACGCATGCGGCGGGTCGCCATCTGCTCGCCGTTGCGCCGATGCTCGCCTGCTACACCAACAGCTTTGTGGTCCGGAAAGAGGTCGTCGATCGTTTCAAGCTCACGCGCGAGTCGCCGCTCAAGGACCGTCTCGCTGCGCTCAAGGGCCTGCGGATTGGCGTCACCAATCTCTCGCAGGGCGCAGGGCTCTGGGTGCTGTTGATGCTCGATGAGGCGGGGCTGAGTGCGAAGGATGTCAAGCTCAACCAACTCGACAATGCTCCGGGGATGATGGCGGCGTTCCGTACCGGGCAGATCGATGCCTTGAGCAGTGGCAGCCCTCCCGGTGAGCAGCTCGAGTCCGAAGGTCTGGGTTATCGCCTGATCACTGGGCCGGGCGGCGACTTCCCGGGTTTTGGTCCGGACAGCCGCTTTCCGTACACCTCGATCATGACGACGCGCCAGTTCGCGCTGGACAATCCGGAACTCGTCCAGAGGGTGGTTGCGGGCTTGATGTGGGCCAATGCGCGGGTCCAGAGCGAGCGGCAGGCGGTGCGTGATTCCACGCGCAAGACGATGTTCCCCAAGCTCAATGAGAAGGTGTTTGATCAGGCGTTTGATTTCACCTACCCTTGTTTTGCGCATCCGGACGATCGCTATACGCAGGCCTCTTTCGAGCGGGTGCTCAGAGTGGCCAACCTTGGCCGCAAGGCCGGTGGCTTGTCGCCCGTCACCCGCATCCGGATGGACGACATCATGACCAACCGTTTCCTGGATTCGGTCGCCTCGGCTGCCAAGACGATCAATCCATGACGGGGTTTCTGCGCCGGTCGGCTCAGTCAGACGCTGAGTTTGATCCGAGTCGTCCCATCCTGAGTGCCGAGGGCGTGCACCACTGGTACTACAGTCCTGAGCGTAAGTCCTTCGTCACCGCGCTCGAGGATTTGAGCCTGAGCGTCCGGCGGGGCGCTTTCGTCGCGCTGCTGGGACCTTCGGGCTGTGGCAAATCGACGCTTCTGAACATGTTTGCCGGGCTGATTGCGCCCAGCCTAGGGGTGGTGCGCTATCAGGGTCAGGCCATCACGGCACCCAATACCCAGGCGGCCTATGTCACCCAGAACGACAGTCTGCTGCCGTGGCGTCGTGTGGCCGCCAATGTCGGATTGCCCCTCGAGGTGAGGGGCGTGCCTGCGCGCGAACGCGAGGAGCGTGTGGCGCAGGTGCTTAATCAGGTAGGCTTGCAGGGCTTCGAGCGCGCATTCCCCAGCGAATTGTCAGGCGGCATGCGCAAGCGGGTCGGGCTCGCGCGGGTGCTCGTCACCAACCCCAATCTGGTGTTGATGGACGAGCCTTTCGGTGCGCTCGATGCGCAGTTGCGCGCGCGCCTGCATGCGGAATTTCTGCGACTGTGGAGCGAGCGCGGGATGACCGTTGTCTTTGTCACCCACGATATCGATGAGGCGGTGACGCTTGCGCAGGAGGTGTATGTGTTTGCCTCGCGGCCTGGCAGGATCCGCGCCCGGATTGATATCGATCTGCCTTTCCCGCGCGATGTCGAGGAGATTCGCTATAGCGCGCGTTTCGTCGAACTGAGTCATCGTCTGCGCGATGAGTTGCGCCTGGCCAATCCGGTCATCGAGGAGCACTGAATGAATGATCGGACATCGCCTGCAACCGATTCGGTTCCCGATCAGGATCCGGCCTTGCGGGCGCGGATCGAGCAGGGCCGACGTGAAACCATCGCCGCATGGCGCAGGCAGCGGCAGTGGGTCTGGGTCGGGAAGATCCTCTTTCCCTTGGCCTTTCTGGGGTTGTGGCAATACGCCAGCGACCGCTGGATCGATCCCTTCTTCGTCAGCAATCCCGTCGATGTTGCCATCAGGCTCTGGGAGTGGTTGCTCGACGGCACCATCGTGGGTACCGCGATCGAGACCCTGCTCTCGGCCGCGTATGGGTTTCTGCTTGGGGGTGCCGTCGGCATTGTGCTTGCGCTGTTGCTCGGTCGGATCTTCTGGCTCGATGAGATCATCCGCCCCTTTCTGACTGCGCTCTACAGTCTGCCGAGGCTGGCACTGGTGCCGCTTTTCATCATCTGGCTGGGCATCGGCGCGGCGATGAAGATCACGCTCACCTCGGTGATTGTGTTCTTCATCGTGTTCTATACGACCTACGCGGGCGTGCGGGATGTACCGGCGTCGTTGATCAACCTGCTCCGCACGATGGGCGCGTCCAGGTTTGACATCGTTCGCAAGGTGATACTGCCTTCCGCTGGGGTTTTCATGTTCACCGGACTCCAGGTCTCCGTACCCTATGCCGTGACGGGCGCGGTATTCGGAGAACTGGTGGTGGGCAGTTCAGGTCTGGGGTGGCTGCTGCGACGATCGCAGAACAATCTCGACTCCACAGGCGTGTTCGCCGGACTGATCGTGATCATGTGCGTGGCGGGAGCGATCTCGTTTTGCGTGACGATGCTGCAGCGGCTCACCTCCAAGTGGCGAATGGAGGTGAGCGCGCCCGTGATGTGAGCGAGAGCGCCGAGCCGGAGGTACGGCGCCCGTGCGGGTCTCACGCCACGCGAATCAGGTCGAGCAGATCGTCCACGCGTTCGGACTCATGCAGCTTGCGGGTCGCAGCGATCAGTTGCTCCTGGCGGCGCTCATCAAAAAAGCCCCGAGTGCATTCGACGAACTTGCGCTCGAGTTCGTCATCGCTCATCCCCGCTTCGATCTGGGCGAGCGTCACCATGTGATCGGCGCTTACCGTCCGGCCGTCGGCCAATGTCGCCGTGATCCGGCATTTGCGTTCACCGGGTGTCGCGCGGGTGAACTCATCGAGCACCACCACTTCGGTGCGTCCAATCAGGTCGAGCACGTCAGCGTCCAGGAAACGGCCGCGCTCGAAGCTGTGAATGCTGAGTTCGCCGTCAATCAGAGTACATACAACCGAGAACAGCATCGAATGGTCGGCTGTCTCGCGCGTGCGTGGCGCCCAGAGTTCGCGATCCTTGACCGCGCCTTCCCAGGCTGACTTGTAGGTGTCGATCCGCAGCGAGCGGATTGCGGCTGGGTCAATGGTCTCGCGCAACTTCAGCGCAGTCATGATCGGCAACTGGCAGGAATCACGGACCGGGTAGGTCTTGATATTGGTCTGAAACACGCCCCAGCGCCAGTCGCTCGATCCGTCGGGCAGACTGACCGGGTAGCGCTCGCCCTTGAGGGTCTGGTTCCAGAACCCGAATACACCGTCGAAGCAATCGTAGGGTCCGGTGAGACCTTCCGCGGCCAGCATCGCAGCGAAAACGCCGTTGCGCGCGCCATTGGGCCCCGCGCACCCCTTCCACATCGACAGTTCGCCCGCGCGCGTCTGATAGGTGCAAAGGTTGGGCGTGATCGCGAGCGCGAGCGCATGCTGCAGTGCCTCGCGGTCCAGGCCAAGCAGCCGTCCGGCACCCATCGCTGTGCCCATGATGCCGGTGACCGGTTGATCCCACCCGGCTGAATTGAGCGGTGCCACGTCGGTGAAGCGGCACATGATTTCGTAGGCCACCGCGAGCGCGGTGATGAATTCGCGACCTGATCGCCCGCAGGCCTCGGCCACCGCCAGGATGCCCGGCAGGTAGTCGGACGGGTGATGGGCATCGCGGGTGCGCCACGCATCGTTGAGGTCCAGGTAACGAACCATCACGCCATTGGCAAACGCGGCCATATCGACCGTGGTGCGCATCTGTGAGCCCCATACCCGGGCCGACATCGGACCGACGGAGGGTTGGGCCATCTTGCGCGCGATTTTCGAGGGCGGCGCGTTCCAGGCCGCGATCGCCACACCGATCGAGTCGAGCACGCGCATCTGCGCAGCACGCACCGCATGCGCGGGCAGGTCTTCGAAGCGGGTCGAGGCTGCGAATTCGACGATCCTGCGGTCAAGTTGAGCGGTATCGTTCAAGTCATGTCCTCCTGATGGGGTACGGTTCGGGTGCTAAGCACGTTTTCGACGAATCTCGCCGTCGGGAAGAGACGATCGGCCGATGGGTGGGGATCGACGATCTGCAAGCCGACTGGCAGGCCATCTTCGGCCACGCCGGCGGGAATCGTGATCGCGCCCAGGCCCAGCAGAGACCAGGGTCGGTTGAGGAGTGCGTTGCCCGTTGATCGAATGCCCAGGGGGGCGGTCTCGAGCGTCGCGGGGCCGATCAGCAGCGCTCCCGCCTCGGCGAAAGGGTAAAGACGCTGCGCGATTCGCGCGACACGGGCTCGGGCATAGGCAAGGTCGTCCTCGGTTGCGGCCTGACCCTTGGCGATAAATGATCGAAGACTTTCGCTGAAACTTGCGAGCGCTTCGGCGCTCCATCTCGAGAGCGTGCGCGCGACCTCTGCGGCCATCAGGACGCGGTGGGCGTCGTCGATCCGATCGAATTCTTCCAGCGGCGCTTGTTGCAGGATCTCGATCCCGGAAGCTGCGAGGCGGTCGCACGCACGGTCGATGAGCGATTGAACCTGCGGCTGGCATGCGACGCCCGCCGGCAAGGCGAGCCGGACCAGTCGCAGCGGCGCTTGGGGGTCCGCCGGACGGGTTCGGGCCTCGAGCACGGTCGCGACCCGGGCGATATCGGCAACGGAACGCGCGTGCAGGCCGATGTGATCCATCGAGGGGGCCAGATAATGCAGACCACGCGTCGGAACATGACCGAAGGGGGGCTTGTAGCCGACCACGCCGCAGTAGGCGGCCGGCCGGATCGTCGAACCGCCGGTCTGGGTGGTGAGCGCAACCGGCACGTGAAAATCCGCAACGGCCGCTGCAGACCCGGAGGATGAGCCCCCAGGTGTGCGGCGCGTGTCGTGCGGGTTGACGGTCGGCCCCGGTTCGGTGAACGCAAATTCAGTCGTGACCGTCTTGCCCACCGGAATCGCCCCGGCTTTGCGCACTCGCTCGATGCACTCGGCGTCGAATCGAACCGGATCGGGGTCTGTTGCCCAAGCGTTGCAGCGCGTGGGCATGGCGGCCACGTCGATGACGTCCTTCACCCCGATGGGCAGACCTCTGAGCGGCGCGGACCCGGGTGCTGATCGGTCAGTGTCGTGGGCGGCCGCACGGGCGCGCTCTGGGTCCAGATGCGTCCAGGCGCGGATCAGAGGATCGCGGGCCGCGATCCGATCCAGACAAGCCTCAACCCATCTCACTGCGGTGAGATCCCCGCCGGCCTGCCCGGCCAGCCCGTCGCAAGCCGACAAGCGTGCGGATGAGTCAGGAGGTTCGATCACGAGCCACTCGCGCGTCAAGCGGGATCATGGAAGGCGTTTTCGGAACGACGAAGTACGCCCGAGGCCAGCCTGCTTCAGCTGGCGACCTGATTCGGGATCTCGATGCCGAAGTGCTTGCTCGCAACGGCCTGCAATTCGGTGAAACAGATGCCGATCCGTACCGGCTTGAAGTCACGCAGATCGATGATGCTCGATCCCAAGCCGCGGTCGTTGCTGTAGCGGCTATTGCCCCGGTCGAGGGTGAGGTCGGTCGCGGCAAGCACCTCGGGCTCGATGTCGCCGAATACGAACTTGCTCCCCGCAAGCGATCGGTTGGCGGACGATCCGAAGACCGGTCGGGACTCGGCAAGAGCGATGCGAGCAATCTCGTCGTGCGTGGGGCCGGCATTCATCAGCACGTCCATGGTGCCGGCCTTGGAGGCATTGGCCAGCACGAACGGGGCAACCGATCGAAAGAAAGGATGGTCCGCTCGGAAGGGCGCGACCACCGAGATCGGCAAGCCGTGGTCAAAGATGACCGCTCGGACGTAGTCGCGCGCGCGCTCATCGATCTCGATGATTTCCTGAAAGATCGCCCACGAACCGAACATGCCGCAAGGCTTGGAGAAACTGCGGTTTTTGGCTTCGTAAATGCGGCGGATGGCAGGCTCGGTGTGGCCCACGATTGCGTAACCAACGTCTGCCTTGAAAATGGCAACACCATCGGCGGCTACGGTGTCGTGCACCGCCCGGGCGTCGGCGATGGGATCGAAGTCTGACGCCAACTGCAGTCTCCCCGGCGCCTGTGGTAGGCGTCATTCTTGGTTTTAAAATGAGCGCGGTTGATTGTACACAATGGAGTCGATTATTTTTACCCTTCGAGGCCTCGTAAAGCCTGGGTGCACATGATGTTCGTAATCTCCCGGGCGCTCAAGATCCCTTTCAGCTTCGCCTTATTTAAATGGCCGTTCAAATATGTTGAATGACAAGCCCATCCATTGGCTCGGAGTCGGCGAGGGGCTCGGCCTGATTGCGGCCAGGCGCCTGACTTCGCGAGACTGGGAGCAGGCGT
>Ga0194118_10000368_pt1 | contig 79048 bp, 63 predicted proteins | sample TA2MahsurfametaG_2_FD_148662 | JGI IMG/M metagenome (GOLD analysis project Ga0194118, IMG submission 148662) | Freshwater microbial communities from Lake Tanganyika, Tanzania - TA2015013 Mahale N5 surface | ecosystem: Environmental > Aquatic > Freshwater > Lake | place: Tanzania: Lake... | reverse complement strand
GCACTAGGCGCTTGGCTGATCTTTTTTCGTCATTTTTTCAACAATGGCTTTTGGCACATCGGCATAATGATCAAACTGCATGGAATAAATCGCACGCCCCTGAGACATGGATCGCAAGGTGCTGACATACCCAAACATACATGACAATGGAACCATGGCTGTAATTTGACGGGCATTCATTTGCTGATCCATTCCCATAATTTGACCACGACGACTGTTAATATCTCCGATGATGTCACCCATATAATCTTCTGGCGTAATGACTTCGACCTTCATGATGGGTTCCAATAATTTTGGTCCCGCCTTTGCGATGCCCTCACGAAAAGCTGAACGAGAGGCAATTTCAAAGGCTAGCGTGCTAGAATCCACATCATGATATGATCCGTCCACCAAAGTAGCCTTAAAGTCCACCATGGGGGCACCCGTCAAAACACCCGTTTCTTTGGCCATCACAATGCCCTTTTCCACCGATGGAATATACTCCTTTGGTATGGCACCCCCGAATATTTTGCTTTCAAATACAAATCCAGATCCGGCTTCTAATGGTTGGAACAAAACCTTTATTTTCGCAAATTGACCCGAACCACCCGATTGCTTTTTATGGGTATAATCCACTTCATAAGATTTGCTGATGGTTTCACGATAAGCCACCTGGGGCTCTCCGACGATGGCATCGACTTTAAATTCACGCTTCATACGATCCACAATAATTTCCAAATGCAATTCGCCCATTCCAGAAATGATGGTTTCTCCTGTTTCAGGGTCGGATGCAAAACGCAAGGATGGATCTTCGCCCGACAAGCGTCCCAATGCCGTTCCCATACGCTCTTGATCAGCCTTGGTTTTAGGTTCGATAGAGACGGAGATAACCGGGGCTGGAAACTCCATGCGCTCTAGAATAATGGGGCGCGCGGGATCACACAACGTATCCCCAGTGCGCGTATCTTTTAAGCCGGCCAACGCGACAATGCCCCCACAGCCCTCTTCTTTCAGATCTTCTCTTGAATTGGCGTGCATTTGCAGCATACGACCAATGCGCTCTTTTTTACCCGTATTGGGGTTTAAAACCTGCATACCCGCCGTCATTTTCCCAGAGTAAATTCTGAAAAAGGTCAACGTTCCAACATAGGGATCGTTGGCAATTTTAAAGGCCAGACCTGAAAAAGGTGCGCTCTCGCTGGCATCGCGATGCTCGACTGCTTCATTATCGGGGTTTTCACCTTCCACCGATGGCACATCCACTGGTGAGGGTAAATAATCCAATACGGCATCAAGCAGGGTTTGCACACCTTTGTTTTTAAAGGCAGAGCCACAAATCACTGGCACAAAGGAAAAACTCAACGTTCCTTTGCGCAGACAAAACTTTATATCTTCCACTGACAAATCGCCGCTATCTAAGTATTTATTCATGATGTCTTCGTCTTGATCAGCCACCATTTCCAACAAATCTTTTCTGTACTTTTTCGCCATGTCCATCATATCGTCAGGAATGGCCTCATAGGTAAACTTGGCACCCAATTGTTCCTCGTGCCAGATCACTGCCTGCATGGTCACCAGGTCCACAATCCCCGTAAAGCTAGACTCGCATCCAATGGGCAGTTGCACCACCGCAGGTGTGCTGCCCAAACGATCCGTGATCATGTCCACACAGCGAAAAAAGTTAGCGCCCATACGATCCATTTTATTGACAAAGCAAATGCGGGGAACTTTGTATTTATTGGCCTGACGCCATACAGTTTCTGATTGAGGTTCCACACCGGCCACACCATCAAAAACAGCCACAGCACCATCCAAAACACGCAACGAACGCTCTACCTCGATGGTAAAGTCCACGTGTCCGGGGGTGTCAATGATATTGATGCGATGTTCTTTCCAAAAACAAGTGGTCGCAGCCGAAGTAATGGTGATGCCGCGCTCTTGCTCTTGCTCCATCCAATCCATCGTGGCTGTACCCTCGTGGACCTCTCCGATTTTGTGTGTCCGACCAGTATAATACAGAATGCGCTCTGTGGTTGTGGTTTTTCCGGCGTCAATATGGGCCATAATGCCGATATTTCGGTAATGTTGCAGAGATACAGATAGGGAAGACACGGTGGTTCCTTGTACGATAAATAGAGTCTTTTCACCTTACAGCGTAGCGTATTTCCGGGGTTTTGTCCACGGGGTTTTCCCACCAAATCCTTCAGGATTCGATTGGGTTCTGTTGGCGATCTGCCCATGTCCCCTGTTGGCGATCTGCTTACGTACTTTTGCGAAGAAAAAGGGGGTATCTCCCCCCATTTCATCCCTTCCTTTGTCATACCGTGGATCATTCGTCCACCGACTCGTCCCGTGTTAAACTTTTGTGTTTCCGGACGCATAACCAAGAGTCCTCAAACTCACTGTTGTCTTTTGATCCTTCTAAATCAATGCCAAATCCACAGGCATCATGACATACTGGCATATGGTATGCGCACCATTTTTATGACCTTGGGGCAAACCATGCTATTATCCAAAAAAAGCTCTGTATCTTATGCCCTTTGATTCGAACCAGTGGTGGGATGAGCGCGGCCCCTTTCGATTGCTGCACGAATGTTTGCCCTTGCGTATTGCTCTGATTTTGAACACGCTGAGTCAGGATCATCAGGGCACAGAACGCCCATTAAGGGGTTGCCGCGTGGTGGATGTGGGGTGTGGGGCAGGATTAACCAGCGAACCTCTGGCCCGTTTGGGCGCCCATGTTGTGGGCATTGATCCTGAACCCCAAGCCATTAGGTGTGCCATCAATCATCTCAACCAATGCCAAGATGTCAGTCTGGATGTGTCTTATGTTTGTCAAGATCCATTCACATGGCTGTGCCCAAACCCAGTGGATCTGATTGTGGTTTTCGAGGTTTTGGAACATGTGGAAAAACCATTCCAATTGTTGGAAAAAATGTTGTCGTGGCTGCGCCCAGGGGGGATAATCATCGGTTCCACCATCAATCGTACCAAGGCGTCCTCTGTTTTCGCCATTGATTGGGCTGAAAACATTTTGGGACTGGTTCCGCCTGGAACGCACCGTTCTGACCTGTTTTTAACACCAGAGGAAATCACCGCTGAACTCGCGCAACAAGGCTGTGATCGCATACATAGTCAAGGATATATATATATCCCCATGATTGGGTGGCGATACAGCGCTTTTTCTGGTATCAATTACTTTTTTTCTGCCCGTAAACCCCCACTGTGTCATCCATGATCAAATCTTTTTCCGTGGCCTATGGCCTGATTTGGGCATTCATTTTGTCTGGATGTTCCCCTTTGTTGAGCCCAAAAATCACCCATCAATTATCCCATGTGTGTATTGAATCCATGGATGGCCGCATGGGTCAATTGTTACGCCATCGACTGAAAAACACCATTCACCCCACCACACCCCTGTATACCTTGACCATTGCATTAGGGGAGCAAACCCGATCGCTGGTTTTAAATCGACAAGGGCAAAGTGCCATCAACCATTACATTCTGAAGGCCGACTATACGCTGCGCCGACGCCACGATGAATGCGTCCTTGGAAAGGGAAAAATTCGTGTTTATGGAGTAAAGCCCATGACCGTGTCCTATTATTCCCAAACGGTGATGGATCAAGCCACCCAGGCCCGTGCATGCGAATCGTTGGCAGAAAAGATCATTCACGCCATCGCCATGGATTTGAATAGAGCACCTGCGTGTGGTTGTCCTGTATTAAAACCCGCCCCCCATCACGAAAGTTACAGCACCCCCATACCTCTATCAGACATTCGGGCAGGGCGTGAATAAAGACGCCCTGGGAGGGCAGCATGCAGACCTGGGTATAGAAGAGGGGTGGGGGCTTACCTTTGGTCCATAGGATAGGGATAATAAGGAAATGCACACAACAAGACACCCCATGACTCTGTCCAGTTCCGCAAAAAAAGCTTATGTCTGTCAACAATGTGGTTCGGTTACACCAAAGTGGAAAGGCAAATGTGATGAATGTCACCAATGGGATACTTTGGTCGCCGAAACCGTCAGCGTATCACTGCCCACCGATACTATTCATGCCTTTGAAACATTATCCCAAGCCGATGAACATCAGTTCCCCAGATTGTCCACAGGAATGGCAGAATTTGATCGGGTTTGTGGTGGAGGCATTGTAGCAGGATCGGTTTCCTTGGTGGCAGGAGATCCAGGCATTGGAAAATCCACTTTATTGTTACAATTGGCAGGTATGATGGCTCCAAAAACGGCCGTGGTGTATGTATCCGGTGAAGAATCTTCGGCCCAAATTCGACTGCGAGCCAAGCGTTTAGGTCTGCAAGATGCCAACGTGCACATCATCAGCACCAATCAATTGGATACTGTTTTACCCATGATACCAAAGGTTTTGATCCCAGGTGTATTGCGCGGTTTTATCATTATTGACTCGATTCAAACCATGATGTTGAAATCCGCTGGTGCCACGCCAGGCACATTAGGACAAATCAGGGAATGTATTAATACGCTGATTACACTGGCCAAATCCACAGGTCTGGCCATTATGGTGGTGGGTCATATTACCAAGGATGGTATGATTGCCGGACCAAAGGTTTTAGAGCATATGGTGGATACGGTGCTGTATTTCGAGGGAGACAACAATCGACCTTATCGCTTGTTACGCACCATAAAAAATCGTTTTGGGGCCACCCACGAGGTCGGTGTTTTTGATATGGTCAGCGGTGGATTGCGCGAAGTCACCAATCCATCAGCCCTGTTTATCAGTCCTCGACAACAAGAAATCCCAGGATCCTGTATTTTTGCCGGTATGGAGGGCACACGTCCTTTGCTGGTGGAATGTCAAGCCTTGTCCACACCATCGTTTTTAGCCAGCCCCAGGCGATCAGTGGTGGGGTGGGACAGCAACCGATTGTCCATGATCTTGGCGGTATTAGAAGCGCGGTGTCAGCTGTGTTTTTCTAAAAAAGACGTATTTTTGACCGTTCTGGGAGGCATTCGCATCACAGAGCCTGCAGCCGATTTATGCGTGGCCTTGGCCTTATTGTCGTGCTTGAAAAAACGCCCTTTGCCCAAACGGGCCATTGCCTTTGGTGAAATTGGTTTAACGGGTGAAATTTATCCCACAGCTTTTGGAGAGCACCGTCTGCGAGAAGCCGAGCAATTGGGTTTCTCTCATGTTTTTATGCCCGACAGCACTTTATCCACCCACAGCATGACGTTGTCGTCGTTAAATCATGTCAAAGATCTTGATCTTTGGTTCCGCTCATGATCTGCTAATAGGGTCTTTTTCACAGGGAATACAATGGATATGGGATACTCGCAATTTAATACTTTTGATCTGTTGATTCTGGTGACGTTGGGATTTTCTTTGCTGATCGGCTTTGCCAGAGGGTTTGTACGGGAAGTTTTTGGGTTGTGCGCATGGCTGGGGGCAGCGCTGGTGGCAAAGCAAGATTTTCAATGGCCAAAAGACTTTTTTGCCCAGTGGATTGATAACCCGTCTATATTACAGGCGGCAGGCTTTTTTTTGGTTTTTTGCCTAACGTTGGTGGTGTTTTTATTCTTGGCCCAATGGTTGTCTATGGTGGTTCAAAAGAGTTTTGCCAAAACAGTCGATCAATCCTTGGGTCTGGTTTTTGGATTTGTTCGTGGTCTTTCCCTGATTTGTGGGTCTTATGTCGGAGCATTAATTCTATTTCCCTCGGACAAGATTCCCATTATTGTCACTTGCTCGAAAAGCGCAACCTGGTTAAATCATGCGGCCTTTTTTTGCGCCAAGCATTTACCAGAATCGTTAAAAAAGAACGAGTTGTTGATTAAAAACTTGAAAGATCTAGATCTCTCTCCGATCCATTCTAATGCCCTGACCCAATCTCTGTCTGCCCCAAAACCCGAATCCGTGGATTAATGGGCGCCATTGTTCGTCCGGCAGGAGGGGAGGGAAAACCCCTCTGTATGGGTCATCCCTTTATGGAACCTTCAGCCACGCCGTGGAACACTGGTTCTGTGGCGCTGGGTACAGGGGGCAAAGGGCTCTGGGATGATGCTGAAAGGTTTTGGACGTTTTCCAACACATGCAACAGGCGATCACAGGCCTGATCCAAGAAAGCCTTGCTTAACACCAGTCCACTGTGGTGGGGATTCAGCAAAGCTTGAAAATGATCCAAACCACGCAGCGGATGGGCGATTAACAACACCAAATGATTTTTTAATCGATCCATTTGTACCAATAAGGCCTGGCTCTGGGCCGGAACACGTTTGGCTTGCATCTGTAAATCATTCAACCAATCGCCCCACAGCATCACGGCCGTTTTTTTACACAACTGATCCACAATAATGGCGTCTTTTTCCGACAATTGAGAATGAATATGCTCTAATTCATCAATGGCTTTGCGCATCATTTCCCACTTTAATCCCATGGCTTTGTTGGCGTACGGAGTGATACCCAAATGGGCATCGGAAAAAATGGTTTCTATTTTTTCATGCATGGATTGATTTAACGTGTGCAACAATTGACCATGATGCAACAGTGCGGGCAAATAGTTTTGCAAAGAACCCCAATCTTGACGCAATACTTTCATACGATCGTTCAGTTTTTTACGCGTTATGATGTGCGGAATGCCCACAAATGATTTCAATATGGCTTCATATCGTCCATTCAACTCGTCCACCATCTTTAATAATGCTGCTTCAATGCCATAATTGTCTTTGTCAGTACCGTCGTTGGACTGGATGATCATCTCTTGCAGCGCATTCATTTTTTCAGAACATTCTTTTTGGTGCAAACGGTTTTCTTGCAATAAGGTGCGCAAACTTTTGGGTGAAAATTCTTGCAAATCCAGGTGTATGGGATGGGCCAGTGCTGCGCTTTGGGCCTGTTTACGGGCCAGCTCTAAGCAGTGAAAAATTCCTTTTGCATGATACGATATGCGATTAATGATGATGGATGGAGAAAACAGATATCGCTTTTCAATTTGATGGGCCAAATGCAAGGCCCATTGACGCAATTGGTCATTACTCGTATGAGACAAATCAGCCATAATGGCAGGATTTTGGTCCAAAAAAACATCGACATATTCCGCCAAAACCTGATCACGCACCAGATGCATTTTTAAAGGTATGCGCTGTTTTCCTGGGGAAAAACCTGGTGAACATTGCGCTGTGGTGAAAACCGTGGACATCATCCATACCATCAATATGGTTTTTTTATAACCCATCGTCACTTTTTTTACTGATCTATACCATTAACCTTAGGACCATTATTCTAAAAAAATCCTCTATAAATCAATGGTTTTTGATCAATAATTCGATCAACCCACCCACTGTTCCCCAAAAGCCACGTTTTTATCGTTTGCCCATCATCCTGTCTGGCTGGTGATGGGGCTATACGACGACCCCTTTTAAACTGTTGTGGGATGACGATTGAATTTGAATATTCAATATATCACCCACTGCGCAAAATGGATGGGTAAAATGCACACTATGCATATATTCACTGCGCCCCATACACCCATGATCCTCGTCCGCGCGTTCCACCAGCACAGGAATCACTTGATCTTGAAAAGTTTGGTTAAAGGCCAATCGATGACCATCCAAAACCCCATTCAGGTGCTGCAGACGCTGACTTTTTATCTGTTCATCCAATTGTTTGACCATGGCTGCAGGGGTACCGGGCCGAGGACTGTACATAAAGGAAAAGGCTTGGGCAAAATGAACCTGATCAATCAAACGACATGTGTCTTGAAAATCGTCGTCACTTTCCCCAGGATACCCTACAATAAAATCTGATGAAAACGCCATTTTTGGATTGTACTGGAGGAATTTTTCAATGATGTTCAGATAAAATTCACGGGTATATTGTCGATTCATGCGCGCCAACACCCGGTTAGAACCAGATTGTACGGGCAAATGTAAAAAAGGCATCAAAATTTTGATGTCTCTGTGGGCACATAACAAATCATCATCCACATCCCTTGGGTGCGATGTGGTGTATCGCAAACGCGTCAACCCAGGACATTCCGCCAACGCCATAATCAATCGCCCCAAGGATGTTTCTTTACCACCCGCATCCAATCCATGATAGGCATTGACGTTTTGCCCCAACAGCGTAATTTCTTTGGCCCCCAAATCCACCAAATGTTTGGCTTCTTGCAATACGTCCGACAAGGGCCGGGAATATTCCGGACCTCGGGTATAGGGCACCACACAATATTTACAAAACTTGTTACAGCCCTCTTGGATGGACAAAAAGGCTTGCGGCCCCTTTAATCCTCGCTCTTGGGGCAATTCATCAAATTTTTCCATTTTTGGAAAACCCAAGGATATTTTGGGTTGATTGGGCTGAGCCCACAAAATGCGCATCACCGTTTCAGGCAAGGTATGGTATGTCTGAGGCCCCACCACCACATCCACATACGGGGCACGCTTTAAAATATCGGCTCCCAGTGCTTGACCCACACATCCGGCCACAATAATGATGGTGGATTGTCCCGCGTCTTTACGCTTGTTTTTAACAATACGAAAGCGACCTAATTCAGAAAACAGTTTGTCCTCTGCTTTGGCGCGGATATGACAGGTGTTCACGATGATTAAATCGGCCGTATCCACCATATCGGTGGCTTGAAACCCCAGGGGAACCAACGCTTCTTCCATGCGTTCAGAATCATAAACGTTCATTTGACACCCATAAGTCTTGATGAACAGACGTTTAGTGGGGGTGTATTCTGGGGGAAGGGTGGCAAAGCGTTCTGCAGCATCCAGAGGCTGGATGGTCTGGGCAAGGCTGGAAAAAGTGCTCATAGGTTTGCCAGGTGGAATTTTTATGATCATAAAATAAAAGCATTGATGTATCAAGGTCAAAGGCAAAAAAGTACCCTGTATTTCGATAAAAAATGGTATAAACTGGTGATATGGTTATCCCATGGGTACAGTTTTTTGATGGGCAATTTATTGGCATATCCAGACACCCCGTTACCCTTAACCATTACTCAAATTTCAGGGTATTTGAAACAACACATCGAAAAAGGGTTTTCTTCGGTCTGTGTACAAGGCGAGATTTCCGGCTGTAAACAGCATACGTCTGGACATACTTATTTTGCCCTAAAAGACGACCAGTGCGTGATAGATGCCATTTGTTGGCGTGGAACCAAACTGCAAACTCCTCTGCACGATGGGGTTTTGGTGATTTGCAGGGGGCGTATTACAACCTATGGTGCGCGATCCAAATACCAATTCATCATTGAAAGTGCAGAGCCAGCGGGCCAGGGGGCGTTGTTGTATTTGATCGAACAATTAAAGGCCAAACTGACCAAAGAGGGCTTATTTGAACGAGAGCGAAAAAAGCCATTACCTCGATTTCCTGGGTGCATTGGCCTGATTACATCGCCTACGGGTGCGGTGATTCAAGATATGTTGGTGCGTTTTTCTGACCGTTTACCCTGCCGATTGTTGCTGTACCCTGTGGCGGTGCAGGGCGGCAATGCTGTGCCTGATATTTTAAGGGCTTTGACCTTCTTTCACCAACACCATGTACGTCCTGATGTGCTGATCATTGCGCGCGGCGGCGGGAGCATCGAGGACTTGTGGGCTTTTCATGATGAGTCGATTGTCAGAGCTGTGGCATCGAGCACCATTCCTATTATTTCCGCCATTGGTCATGAAACGGACACGACTCTGATGGATTATGCTGCCGATTGTCGGGCTCCGACCCCCACGGCGGCGGCCGAAATGGTGTTGCCGCTGATTACCGATGTACAAGACCACATCCACAGCTGTATCACGTTACTGCGTCGTGCCTTGTATCATGAATACAGTTTAGGGAGAACCCGACTAGACCACGTCATGAATGGTTTTTACGCGCTGAAATCCATGACGTTGCCGCTTGAACAACGATTGGATCTGGCTTTTGATGCGTTGGTCAAGCGCATTTCCCTTTTTATGACTGAAAAAACATACCGGTGGACATTGATCGGGCAAAAACTAGGGCAAGGCCCCATCAGAGATATTGTCAACCACCAGAACCACGTCATGCATCTTGGTCAACATTTAACGCGATTAATGGTCGAGAAAATAGGTGCCTTTGAATCCCTGTTAGAGAATTATGATCGATTGTTGGCCCAATTATCGTACCAAAAAACCTTGGAACGCGGGTTTTCATTGGTCTTATCTGGGGATAAAAAACTGTGTTCTTCCAGCGGCATGGCACTGAAAACAGAGGAGCTGTCCATCCAGTTTCATGACGGCAGCGTGCCTGTTTTTGTTAACAAAAATCTTGCTTAACCCAAGAGCGTGTGCAAAAATTTGGCGATTTTTATGCAATGGTGTATGATAAGTTAAATAGATAATGATAGAGTCCATGGCTACTGATCCTTTGTCGATCCCTGAACGATCTCTTTCTTCATTTGATTGGCCGTCTTTGCATGCCCGCACCAGACTGCATTTTCAAGAGCACGAGTGTGTTCAAGATATGGTTTTTTTTGATACAGCCGATCAGGTGATTTCGGCATTAAAAGAATTGTACCAACGTCAAGTCACCCAAGCACGCCAAACCATATTTTCGGATCAACGTTCTGCAGGCGCGCGCCATTATCCCTATTTGGGTATTTATGTTCCTGTATGCGATTCGACATTGCTGCAATCGTATGGCCTATTTAGTCATCCTGGATTTTATGGTACCACCATTACTCAGCCGGTTCTGTACGAGGGATACTTGCACCAACAAATTACACTGTTGATGCAATCCCACGAGATCTTGGTGGGGGTGGGGAAGAGCCCACGCCATATTCCGGTCGCTTTTTTGCCCAGTATACCATTAGAGGTTATGAGTTCTGCCGAGATCGTGGCAAAGACGCCCGTCCAGGGTACAGGGCCCAATGCCACCAGTATGCGCGTGCACCTGCCGTCCCTATACGGTCTGCAAGATTGCGAAGACGAGGCCAAAGATTGGGATGCATTACCCACCAAACCCTTGGGATTGTTTTCTGCGCCACGCATTGATTATTCTCTGGCTCGATTACAGCATTATTGCGGAACGTCGGCGGATCAGTTTCAAAATTTCATCCTATTGACTAACTATTCCCATTACGTCGATTCTTTTTTGGCCTATGCCCAGGAACAAGAACGGTTAAAACAGGGGTATGTCTCTTGGTCAGGACCTATGGGGCGGTGGCATCGCCTAGACCAGGGTATTCCGGAAGAATATGTGGATGAGGGCAGGGCCTTTCAAATGCCCGCCTATCACTTACAAAAAGCTGACCGACAAGGCATTACTCTGATTAATATTGGCGTAGGACCAAGCAACATGAAAACCATCACCGATCATTTGTCGGTGCTGCGGTCTCATTGCTGGATTATGTTGGGTCATTGTGGTGGCCTGCACCATACCCAGCGGTTAGGGGATTTCGTGATTGCGAACGCCTATATGCGCGAAGATCGGGTGTTGGACGAAGAGCTGCCTCTGAATATCCCCATTCCTCCTGTATCCGATGTGCAGCAGGCCCTGCATCAAGCGGGGACTCGGTTTTTTCCCGATCCGGATCAACTGTATCGCTCGTTGCGTTCCGGAACGGTTTTAACCACAGCCAATCGTAATTGGGAGCTGCGCACCACCTCCTTTTCCCCCCTGATTCATCGATCCAGAGCCATTGCCATTGATATGGAATCGGCCACATTGGCAGCCAACGCTTTTCGATTTTCCATTCCTTATGGAGCATTGTTGTGCGTATCGGATCGACCACTGCATGGAGATTTGAAAATGCCGCAATCGGCTCAGAATTTTTACAAGGATCGGGTACGCGAGCATATGCTGATGGGTATTACAGCCATGGAAATTTTGTCAACGTATTGCCCTTTGGCGTTGCATTCTCGTAAATTGCGCGGATTTCAAGCGGCCCCGTTTCGATAAAGACCCAAAGCCCAAAGGGCTGTACCAACAGATCAAACACAGGGGGCAGGAAGGCCTTATACCCCACGGATTTGGCGGAGGATAAGTTAATGCACGGGGTATAGTTGGCCGTCGCCTATGAAGCAGACAAGCTTTCAGATCATGTGTGTGCCCCCACCAGCATTGTCCCCCCAACTAGACCCCAAAGACCCAAAGCCCAAAGGCTGTACCAACAGATCAAACACAGGGGGCAGGGGGGGAGGCTGGAAAGCCCCGAGACTATACCCCCAACAGGGTATCCTTGGGTTTATCGTGGGGTGTAACACGAATCAATGTAATTTGATGGTTGTGTTTACGTAAAATCTTTAAGGTAAACCCTTGCAGGGTTAAAACAGAGCCCACATCAGGAATGGATCGTGTTTCATTCAAAATTAATCCTGCCAATGTGGATGCCTCGCTGTTATCCAGCGACCAGTCATACTGTCTCTGTAAATCGCGCAGTGTCACTGATCCTTGAATGATATAATCTCCGTTGGTGGTCATACGCACGCCAGGCAAGGCCGCATCATGTTCATCCGTAATTTCACCCACAATTTCTTCTAAAATATCCTCCAGTGTCACCATTCCCAGTAAGGACCCATACTCATCCACCACAAAGGCTTGATGGCTGCTTTTGGCTTTGAACAATTGCAGCTGATCAAACAGGGTGCTGGTATCGGGGATAAACCATGGCTGGGTCATCATCTCGGAAATCACAACCGCTTGATTCGATTGGTGACTGGCGCGAGCCAAATGCTTGATATTCACCACACCAATAATATTATCAGGGGTGTCTCTCCACAATGGGATGCGGGTATAAGAGACATTGAAGATTTTTCGATACAGCTCGGCCTGGGGCAAATCAATGTTGAACGACAAAATGTTTTTACGATGCACCATTACCTCATCCACTGTAACCAAGGACAAATCCAATACGCTGCGCAACATGGCCCGTTCATGCAGGGCTATTTCCGCCCCAGTATGTAAATCAATGGCGCCACGCAAATCTTCGACTGTGTCTTTTTTTACGGATAAATTGACTCCTAAAAATCGTATAATGTTGTGGGCAAAGGCATCCATGAACCGGGTAACGGGCCTTAAAATCGTGCGTAAAAACTGAATGAATCCTGCCAGAAATAATCCAACTTGTTCTGGAAAATAATAGGCATACACTTTTGGCAATACCTCTAAACACAATGTCATCGCCGCCCCCATGACCAACGAGGCCACAAACACCCCCCATTCGCTGAGAACAGAGCTCATCATCTGAGAGGTCAGAGCGGCCATACCTGAAAAAAGACAGGTATGGGTTAAAATAATGGTACTGATCAAGGTATGCATGTTTTCTTGCAACGATAACAACAGCACTGCTCGTTTTTTGCCCTTTTTTGCCAATTGGTTTAAACGCAGTCGTGATGCCATGGTGACGGCTGTTTCACTGGCCGATAAAATCGCAGACATCACACAAATGGTCACAATGATGCAAATCGAAACAAAAGAGTTCATGGGGCTGGATATACGGGGTACAAATGTTCTTTCAGAGCAATAATGATACGATCGACTGCTTCTTGATAAAACTCGTCATCGCTTTCCACGCAAATATCAGCCATGCCATAAATGGGATAGCGTTCTTTGACCAACGCCTCTAGAACCGCCTCGGTGTTTCCCTCGATCAGTTGGGGGCGCATTTTTCGTTGCACACGATTGGCCAACGTCAAGATATCCGACTTTAACCACACCGTAATGGTTCGATCTTGCAACAGCGTGCGGGTTTTATCATGAATAAACGCACCTTCTCCTGTGGACAATACATGGACGGGCTCTGTATCCAGTAATCGGGCAATAACTTTGTTTTCCGTCGTTTTAAAGGCGGCTTCTCCCCATTGCTCGTAAATATCCGATACGCTGCATCCGCCAGCAGCCTTTTCAACAGCCTGGTCTGAATCGCAAAAAGGTTTACCCAGCTTTCTGGCCAGCCGACTGCCTATTGTGCTTTTTCCAGCGCCCATCATTCCGACAAGAGCAATGGTTTTTGGAATATAAAATGACGTAAAATTATAACTTGTCATTGCTTTTTCTCATTGTTTCCGATACAAAAGATTATACTTCAATTAGGTTACCATGCTCAACAAGATTTTCATATCCCATTGGAAAATTACTCTAATGATTTTCACTGCAGGCGCCATCGCCCTAGCCGTTATTGCAGCAATGTATTGGATGCCCCCCATGGCGCGTTTGGTGGAAATCCCCATTTCTGTGGAACAACTCACCCAAGGGCCAAAGAACAGCACCCCATCCAGTCCTGCCAAACCCCTTGCCTTTCACACCAAAAAAGGGCCATCCTCCCAACAGCCCTAATCCGGATGGTTTACCCAGCGTTTTACCCAGACAGAGCGCGGCCAACCGTACAAATCAAGAGATTGACTGCGCAGCCAAAACAAATTTTCCTTTATAGATATTTTATTTTTATTGACAAATCGCAAATTTTGAATCATATTAAAATATCATTTTAAAATATAAAAAGGCTGTTCATACTGTGCTTATGATCTCTGGACCAGAAGGTTCCCTAGAAGCGTCTTACCACTGTTCACCCATGGACCCCAAAGCACCTATGGTTATCTTGATGGCTCCCCATCCTGAACAAGAAGGCACCATGGAGCATGCTGTCATGCAGGCCCTGTTTCGCGTTTTTGCCCGCTTGGATTTCAATATTTTACGCTTTAATTATCGCGGTTCAGGAAAATCCCAGGGAACCTTTACCAATGGGGAAGGCGAAGTATCCGATGCGGCCGCCTGTTTGGATTGGATGCAAAACAAAAACCCCAATCCTGCCCAATGTTGGGTAGCCGGATTTTCTTTTGGGGCCTATATTGCCCTGCAATTGTTGATGCGTCGTCCTGAATGCCACAGTTTTGTGGCCATCAGTCCGCTGGCCAATATGTATGACTTTAACTTTTTGGCACCATGTCCTGCTCCTGGATTGGTGATTCATGGGGATATGGACGAGATCACACCCAAAGAGTCCGTCATTCGATTGACCCACCAATTATCCATGCAAAAAAGAGGCCACAAAATTGCTCTTCATCTGATTCCTGGTGCCGATCATGCCTTTGCCAACCACCTGAAAAGTGTAGAAAACACTATTCAAGAATACGTTCTGAATAAATTGTCGCCTGCATTATATCCGGAAAAAGCATCCCCACGGATACAGACGGCCTTGGCTGGTTAATGCCCGCCATCGCAGCAGAGATCGAACATGGATGTGAAAACAGCAGAATCATGGGTCTAGAAAACATCCGTCTTTTTGAATAAAACTATCCATATCTCCCATGTCTTTTTGAACAAGGTGGGTGATGGTGTGATCGGGATTAGAACGGTTCTGACAACAATCACCCCCCCTAGATACATATGTACACATGTGAATAGACCCTAAGCCCTTGTTGTGGGTAGAGTTGTGACAATGGTGTGACCAAGTATAGACAAAGATCAGAGAACATAGAGACAGACATCCAATAGAGATGAGAGGAAAAGAGGTGGGAAAAAGAGAGTTGGGACAAAAGACAGTCCTACACCATTGACTGGGCCAAGGGTGAAAAACATGGCCGAACACCATGGATAGACTTTACAGCAAGGTTTACAACAAGGGGGCCAAAAATGTCTGTAAATGCGAGCGCAGCGATGGCGTTAAACGATAGGTGTTAGGCAATAATATGCGCACAAGAAGGTTTTCCCCCGGAGAGAGAATGGTGACACATACCGTTATACGGGTGGTTCCAGACGGTGCTTGGCTTAACAATCCACACACAAAGGATACTTGGTCCTCTGGCAGATTCAACACCACAGAATTTTCCCGCGTATAGACATCAATGGGGTATACCTCTGTGGCCGACAAGCGGATGTTTTCCGCCGCCACCCGCCCCGAAACCTTTAAAGCTACAGCAGCGCCAGGAACCAACATGCCCCTGTGTTGGGCCAATAGTTCGGAAAACAGGGTCACCTCGTAACCGCCCGTGGGGTCTGACAACTGCAAAAAGGCATACTTTTTACCCGTTTTACTGATTTTTTCCGTCATTTCCAAAACCATGCCCATCATGGGAAAGGTTTTTTGTTCAGTGACCATTTCTTGGGTGATGCATTCGGATAAAACAAACTTTTCTGCAGGATATCCTTCCAGCGGGTGCGCCGTCAGGTAAAAACCGATGGCTTGGCGCTCGTAATCCAACGCTTCGTACATGGACCAGGGCATGGCCTCTTTGAATACACATTTGTTTTCCATGGGAAACAACAGACTGCCCGTTTCTGATGGCCCGCTCCCACGCAACAAGAGCTCTGTACTGGCCCACAATGCGGCCCTTTGCCCGGGATGAACCCCATCAAATGCTCCTGCCGCAATCAAGCTTTCTAGATTCTTTTTATTCAATCCCAAAGGTCCAATGCGCTGTATACAATCGGAAACCGATTGAAAAGGTCCATTTTGTATGCGATTTTCCACTAATTTCTCCATCACGGCCGTACCCACACCTTTTAACGCCGCCAGGCCGTAACGAATACACTCGCCTTGTTCGATGGAAAACAACGCGTCGGATGCATTAATATCTGGGGGCAGGATCTCTATACCCATACGCCGTGATTCCCGCACAAACAAACGCAATTTATCCACATTGTGGGCATCGTGAATCATCAACGCCGTCATAAATTCTACGGGATAGTTGGCCTTTAAATAGGCCGTTTGATAGGAAATTAACGCATACGGTGTGGCGTGCGCCTTTGGAAAGGCATAGCTGGCAAATTTGGCAATATGGTCAAACAGTGTGGTGGCACGCGTGCGATCTCCTCCATAGGTTTTAACCACCCCATCGACAAACGTTTTTCGTTGCGCATCCATTTCCGATTTGATTTTTTTACCCATGGCACGACGCAATAAATCGGCACCACCAAGACTGTAACCCGCCAATGTACGGGCAATTTGCAATACTTGCTCTTGATAAACCATAACCCCAAAGGTTTCTTTTAAAATGTCTTCCAGACACGCATAAGGATAAGATACAATCTCTTTGCCGTGGCGACAGGCCAAGTAACGGGGGATGTCATCCATGGGGCCAGGACGATACAAGGCAACCAGAGCAATGATTTCGTTAAAATGTTCCGGTTGCAATTGGCGCAATACATCGCTCATGCCCGCACTTTCCAACTGGAACAGTCCCACAGTTTCTGCTCTAGCCAACAATTGAAAGGTCGCCGAGTCATCCAAGGCAATGGCCGTCAGCACCACTTCAACCTGACGTTGTCGTAACAATTGAACGGTTGTTTGCAACACAGTCAGGGTTTTTAGACCTAAAAAATCGAATTTAACCAATCCTGCGCTTTCCACATATTTCATGGAAAATTCTGTGGCGGGCAGGGCAGAGCCCTCGTCTTGATACAACGGCACCACATCGGTTAATGGCTCTTTGCTGATGATCACACCGGCTGCATGGGTAGACGCGTGACGATACAGACCCTCTAGCTTTAATCCGATATCCAGTAATTTTTTAACCTGGTCGTCCTCTGCTGCCATGGTTTCTAGTTGAGGTTCCAACTTTATGGCCTCTTTTAAACTGACGGGGGCCGCAGGATTATGGGGAATTAATTTACAAATTTTATCCACTTGGCCATAGGGCATTTGCAACACACGACCCACATCGCGCAATACGGCACGGGATTGTAAGGTCCCAAACGTAATGATATGGGCCACGTGGGCCGCACCATATTTATCGCGGACATAGGCGATGACTTCGTCCCTGCGTTCTTGACAAAAATCCACATCAAAGTCCGGCATGCTGACGCGATCAGGATTCAAAAATCGTTCGAAAAACAATTCGAATCGAATGGGGTCAACGTCTGTAATGAATAATGACCACGCCACCAAAGAACTGGCCCCAGATCCACGACCTGGCCCCACTGGAATACCGTTGTTTTTTGCCCATTGAATAAAGTCTGAAACGATTAAAAAGTACCCTGAAAATCCCATGCGTACAATCATGTCGCATTCGTAATCCAGACGGTTTTGGTATACACGACGCACGGCATCATGGTCAGATACTGGGTGCAGGGGATAGACCTCGTTTTGCAGCCGTTGATTCAGCCCCCCTTGGGCTTGATGAGATAATTCTTTGGGCTCTGGTTGTCCACAAGGAAAAGAAGGCAGAGCAGGGGGCTGGGCACGCAGTAAAAAAGAACAGCCGTTGCACAGATGATGGGTATTCGTTATGGCTTCTGGCACATCGGCAAAGAGTAGCACCATTTCATCAGGACTACGAAAAAAGCAATAGGGACTGACTCGCGGCCTGTCTTCTTCGTAAATATATCGCCCCAATGCCACACAGCGCAGCGCGTCATGGGCTTCGTGGTCGTCTGGATTTAAAAACATGGCCTGATTGGTGGCAATCAAGGGCAATCCAAAATCAAACGCCCATTGTATCAGTTGCTGTTCCCCATCCAGGCGTTTATCCGACAGTTCAGGATCAATGCACCCCTCTTCGGGCAGGGCTTCCTCTCGCTGTAATTCGATATACAAGCGCTGATCAAACTGTTGGGCCAGATCGTGCAGAATGGTTTTGGCCGTATCTACACAATCACGTTCCAGATGCTGGGTAATGGCACCACGTATTCCCCCTGTCAACACCAAGATATTGTCCCCAAACTGTTTTAATTGATCCCACGTCACCGATCCACGCCATGCGGTCTTTTGACCCACAGTGGATGCGCTGACCAGACGGCACAAATTTTGATAACCCTGGTGATTTTGTGCAAAAACAACCAGAGGATAAGGGGTAAGGCTGGATGGGTGAATCCATGATAATTGTGTTCCGATGATGGGGTGAATGCCCTTTTTCTGACATGCCAGTGAAAATTCCAAGGCACCAAATAAATGACCCGTGTCCGCAATGCCCAGCGCCATCATGTTGTGCTCTGATGCGCGTTCAATCAATGTTTTGGTGGGGATGGCCCCTTCTAACAAGGAATACGGGGTGTGATTACGCAAAGCATAATAGGAGCAGGTCATCGTGAGCAAAACATGACAGAACAGTGCCAGTTTAACACGATCCTGGTGCCAGGCTCAAAACTTCTTTCCCTGCCAGCAAATCCCCGTTATTGTCCTTGTTGCCCCAGCAATGGGGGTGGTATTGCTGGTTCTTTTCAGGTATTATGGGTCACAAATCTGGTATAACACTGTAAAGCAATTATGGCAAAAAGCACAAAAAAAACCTTAATTCGTTTGGTCAGCACAGAGGGTTCTGGCACATTTTATGTCGCACGGACAAAGGGAAAAACAAATTTAATGTTGCGTAAGTACGATAAAAAACTTCGCCGTCATGTGATGTTTAAAGAAGCCAAAATGAAATAATCAAAATCAAAGCAATGGGATTGGCCAGAAGAAGAAAACATCCTGATGGCAGAAACAAACTGGGCCGACCTGTTGCATCGAGAGAAAACGTGCATCGTCAGCACAGTGGCGTGGTAAAAATCTGTGAATAAACCTGAATTTGTTTTTTCCTGCGCCATTTGCCCACAACGCCATGGGTCTGGTGAAAAAAATAAATCACCGCCATCAATCAACCCGTACGAAATTAAACCGTATGGGGCCATTATACCATTGTCCCAACCATTCATCGTCCTGTTGCGATGATTTCGCCCCAGCGTACAATTTCCCATTGTAATGCGATACCACTTTGATCAAACACCGCTTGCTTGGCTTGTTCCGCCAGCGTTTCCAGGTCGTGTGCTGTGGCATGTCCTTGATTGATCAAAAAGTTGCAATGTTTTTCTGAAAACATGGCTTGTCCCAATTTTTTTCCACGAAACCCTGCCTGGTCAATATATTTCCATGCTGGGCCTTGTTGGGGGTTTGCAAAGGTGCTGCCCCCTGTTTTGACCATGGTTGGTTGGGTTTTTTCTCTTTGCAGATGCATATCCGCCATGGTCAAAGCAATATCTTCGGGATTACTGGGGGTGCACATCAATCGTGCGCCCAGAAAAATCCAACCCAATGGCAACCCGCAAGATCGATATCCGTAATTTAATTCTTGGGGTAAAAGGATGTGGATTTTTCCAAAAGGATCCATAACGTTTGCATGCACCAAGCGATCAGCAAAATCCGTTCCATAGCAACTGGCATTCATGGACAAACCCCCACCAATGGTGCCGGGAATCGTGGTCATAAATTCCAGACCAGACAACCCCAGTTTTTGGCACTGATCGGCCACATAACGATCCAACAGACCCGCCCCCACATCCACATGGTGCTCGCTGGCCTGAAAAGTCCGAAATCCTTTGCCTATTTTAATCACCCATCCCGCTACACCACCATCGCGGACCAAAATATTGGATCCTGCACCCAAAATCAAAGGATTTTCTTGGGGAAATTTCTGTAAAAATGCCGATAAATCTTCAGCATCTTTGGGATGAAACATACACGATGCCTCGCCGCCCACGCGCAACCATGTCATCTTAGACAAGGGAACATTGTGCTCTATTCGTCCGGAAATCGTGGCACTGTTGAGGGGCATCATCGGGGCTGCGGATTCAACGTTTTCTCTATCCAGTGTAGCCGATTCCTCCATACAACAAAACGGATTTTTTTACCTTGCTTGATACAGCAGGGCTTTTCAAAACGGTGGGATAATCCTATACTTTGCAACAAGTCTCTTTGTAAAAATGGGGTATTTTATGTCTGAAACACCTGCCATCAATCCAATCATCACCATGCAACGTTTGGCTCGGTTGCACTTAACCCCAGAAGAATCCATATCCTTGGGCCAGGATTTGGCGAAAGTTCTGTCTTGGGTTGGACAATTAGAAGGCGTTTGTGTACGTGGCATGCCAGAATCACAGCAACCAGCCATGGCGCTGCGCCAGGATAGCGTAACAGAAGGTGACCAGGTGTCATTGGTGTTGGGGAACGCCCCTTGTCCAAAAGATTCCTTTTTCACTGTTCCAAAGGTTTTAAAATCATGAGCCCCTTACTGAAATTATCTTTGGACCAAGTCTTGATTGGTTTACAGAGCAAAGCATTTTCCGCCACAGAATTAACGCAAAGTTATCTGGATCAAATCCAGCGCACCCGTGGTCATAATGCCTATATTACCGTAACAACAGAACGGGCACTGCAAGACGCCAAACGCAGCGATGCGCGCTGGTCCAACGGTACAGCAGGCCCCCTAGAAGGCATCCCCATTGCGGTAAAAGATGCCTATTGTACTCAAAACATTCTGACCACCGCGGCATCCAAAATGTTGCATAATTTTATCCCCCCCTATGAATCCCACGTGACTCAAAACCTAGCACAGGCTGGGGCGGTTTTATTAGGCAAAACCAATCTGGATGAATTTTGCATGGGATCAACCACCACACCTGTTCATACAGGCCCCACCCTTAATCCATGGGATGTGAGCTGTACAGCTGGTGGGTCTTCAGGCGGTTCAGCTGCAGCCATTGCCAATGGATCGGCATTATTGGCGCTGGGAACCGATACGGGGGGGTCTGTGCGTCAACCCGCAGCATTTTGCGGTGTGGTGGGTGTAAAGCCCAGTTATGGACGGTGTTCCCGTTGGGGGGTTGTGGCATTTGCCTCGTCTTTGGATACCCCTGGACCTTTTGCTCGATCGGTCAAGGATGCAGCCCTGTTACTGAATGTTATGGCGGGATACGATAAAAAGGATGCAACGTCTTTAAATCATCCTGTTCCAGATTTTACTCGAAGGATTGGACAATCGTTGGTGGGCAAAAAAATAGGTATTCCCAAAGAATGGTTCGAGAATGCACAAATGGATCCCGAAATACTAGATTTGTGGAAAAAAGGTCAGGAATTATTTGAAAAAAATGGCTGTGAAATTGTGCATGTGTCCTTGCCGTACAGCAGTTACGCCTTGCCATGTTATTACATTTTGGCCTGTGCAGAGGCCGCATCCAATCTGCAGCGTTACGACGGTGTCAAATACGGTTTTCGTGCAAAAAACATTGAAAATCTAGAGGACATGTATTGTCAAACCAGAGGTCAAGGGTTCGGGCCAGAGGTGAAAAGACGCATTCTCTTGGGTACATATGTGCTTTCTCATGGGTATTACGATGCTTATTACAACAAAGCACAAAAGGTGCGCCATATGATCCAACACGATTTTCGTCAGGTCTTTCAACAGGTAGATGTGTTGTTGCCCCCCACAACCCCCACACCAGCATTTGCCTTGAAGGCATCGGTATCAGACCCCGTGGCCATGTATTGGAATGACGTTTTGACTGTTCCTGTTAATGTGGGCAATGTGTGCGCCATTTCCGTACCTGCTGGCTTGTCGAACACAGGGTTGCCCTTGGGGTTACAGCTGATTGCACCATCGTTGGCCGAAGATCGCTTGTTCCAATTTGGTCACATCATTGAATCCAACACATCCATGCCTGATTTACCCTTTTAACCGGAATAATGCTATGTCATCTGTTTCCCCTATGTCGTCAGCCGGATCTGCAGCCTTTGAAACCGTTATCGGATTAGAGGTCCATGCTCAAATCGTTTCACAGTCCAAACTGTTTTCTGGATCCAGCAGCCAAGCGTTTGGACAAGATCCCAACACCTGTGTGTCCTTTTTAGACGTTGCTATGCCTGGAATGTTGCCCACGCTGAATCAAGAATGTGTGGACCAAGCCATACGGCTGGGGCTGGCCATCAGTGGTACCATATCGTTGGTGTCTGTGCTCGATCGCAAACATTACTTTTACCCTGACAATCCTGCAGGGTATCAGATTTCACAATATCAAAAACCTATTGTTCAAGACGGTACATTACAGATTTTGAGTGGTGAAAAAGCCTGGAAAACCATTCGCATTCAACGCATTCATATCGAACAAGATGCGGGAAAAAGCATGCATGACCAAGACCCCTTGACATCCTATGTGGATTTTAACAGGGCAGGGGTGGGATTAATGGAAATCGTTTCTCATCCTGACCTATCCAGCCCAGAGGAAGTCATTGATTATATCAAACGATTGCGCTGCTTGATGCGCTACCTGGGCGTTTGTCATGGCGATATGGAAAAGGGACAATTGCGCGTGGATGCCAACGTGTCTGTACGCCGACCAGGCGAAGATTTGGGTACGCGCGTAGAATTAAAAAACATGAATTCCCTCAGGTTTCTGCACAGCGCTCTGAACTATGAAATCAATCGTCAGATTGGGGAAATTGAACATGGGGGACGAGTGATACAGGAAACACGCACCTATGATCCCGCATCAGGAAAAACACGCCCCATGCGCACCAAAGAAGTGGCGGATGATTATTTCTATTTTCCAGATCCAGACTTAACGCCCTTAGTCATTGACTCGGATCATGTTCAAACAATCGCATCGACGTTGCCTGAAACACCATGGGCAAAACATGCACGATTTGTTCAGGTCTATGGATTGTCGGAATATGATGCAGACTTGTTAGTAGAAGACATGGACGTTTCATACTTTTTCGAGCAAGTGGTGTCGTTTTTATCCGAACCTGCATGGGCAAAATTAACGGCCAACTGGATTTTAGGTGAATTATTTGCCGCATTAAACCGCACCAATACATCATTTTCTGATGCTCACATTCACCCTGAAAACATGGCTGCCTTGATCCAAGCTGTGGCAAACAAGAAATTATCCAACCTGTTGGCCAAAGAAGTGTTTGGCATCATGTTTGAAACAGGTGAACATCCGGAAAAAATTATGGAACAACGCGGATTGGTCCAAGTATCGAATCAAGAGGATGTTCAGCAGTGGATTTGTACGGTTTTAAACCGAGAAAACGATAACGTGGCGGCCTATTTATCAGGAAAAGATAAATTATTTGCCTTTTTTGTTGGCCAAGTCATGAAGGAATCCAAGGGCAAAGCCAATCCTCAAGCGATACAAGCACTGTTGGCTGAATCTTTGGAAAAACTGCGCCCCTAATCCAAAAAGGATAAGGAACAGGATCAAATGGCACAACATCATGACACGGTGCTTTGTATTCATTGTGGGGCGTCACGTACGCCCTGACCATGCCACAGGGGGTAAAGGTACGCTGTACAGCCTCTGTTAATAGAGGATGTCCTTTGGTCTTTTACCCATTGTTTTGCCCATCCGTCCTCGTCAGATTCAAGTTAATGCTAATACAACAAAATTGGTCCCTTTATTTGAAATGTAAAACAAACCAACAGTATACTCAAATTAAGGCTGAAGTTTTTGATCAACTTCATCCAAATGGCCAGTTTGAATCATATTCCAGGAAAACGTCCAAAGCTGGATTGTACAGTCATCGTCGCTGATGATGTTAAACATGAATGCACACGCCTAATATACAACACTTAATGTAAATTATACTTTGAATGAAATAGCGTTTCAGAATCAGAGTTTTTACACAACGCCCATGGAATCACAACACTATAGGATCAACCCTTTTAAAGCTGTATATGAATATAGCCAACGTTTCAACAGACGAATATATCCAACGTTTCAACAGACGCTTATGGTGGCAGGCCTGGTTCAACATTATTCTGGGGTGATCCCCTTATGGATATTCTATACAAGGACAGATATTCTATGCATGATAAGGCAATACTGGAATAGAATGGATGAATAATATTACTCTTGTGAATGAAACAGGTGTTCCCACTGGCAGTGGTGAAAAAATGGATGTACACGCCAAAGGATTATTGCACCTGGCTTTTTCCATCTTGTTGGTGGATTGCATCAAAAATCCCAAAAAAACCATTTTGCAAAAACGTGCTGGCCACAAATACCACAGTGGTGGATTGTGGAGCAATGCCTGTTGTGGGCACCCTATGCCCCAGGAAAGCATACCTGATGCCGCAAAACGTCGTCTTTTTGAAGAGCTGGGTATTCACCATAATCATCTGACGCCTGTGGCTATGACCATGTATCATTTGAATCTGATCAATGGATTGATCGAACACGAGTACAACCAGGTGTTCATGGCCAAAGTGCCGTTGACATGCGTCCTTACCCCCAATCTAGAAGAATTAGACCACTGGAAATGGATGCCTATTGACGAACTCATAGGGAGTCTTGGTCAGAATCCTGAATGCTATACCCCTTGGTTGCCCTATGTACTACGCGCTGTTCATTGGATGGGATGATAGAGAAGGCGATGATAGAGATGGGATGACTTTCTCTGATTCTGCTGCATCTTACGTATAGAGGGTGGAAACCCATAATCAATAGAGTCTATAACAAGAAATAGGGATCCCTGTCAATATCAATGCCCACACCACGAGGCCAATCTGTGGTATGCAACCATTGCTTTAAAAAGGCATACACGGGCGCTCTGGGTCTCGTTTTCAATAAAAAACGCCACCGGTATCGGCCACGTAATGGGTTTAATGGGGCTGGGGCTGGACCAAAAACATGAATATCAGGATGATGGGGGCAGAGTTTTTTCAACGCTGCAGCGATCTTTTCCACCTCCCATTGTTTTACATGAGACACAATAACGGCCGTTAATCGCGTCATGGGTGGGCAATCCAAGAGACGTCGCTTATCCAGTTCTTGCTGAACAAACTCATCCCAATTGTAATGCCGTAAGTGTTGAAACAGCGGATAATCCGGTTGCATGGTTTGCAAGAATACGTGTCCGGCGCGATGTGCTCTTCCTGCTCTGCCTGCAACCTGATACAACAATTGAAATAAACGTTCACTGGCTCTGAAATCCATATCATTCAGTGCAAAATCCGTATCCACAATCCCAATGCATGTTAAATGGGGGAAATGATACCCCTTGGCAATCAGTTGTGTGCCGATTAAAATATCAATCTCTTGTCCAGCAATGCGATCCAAAATATCAGTCATGGCTGTGGTGGACCCCACATGATCGCTGCTGAGTAAACACGTTCGGGCTGTTGGAAAAACAGAGGATACTTCTTTGACAATGCGCTCTATTCCTGGTCCCATCAATAAGATTCCACTTTGATCATGACACCCTGGACAGGTATCCGGGATGGGTAAGGTATACCCACAATAATGGCATAATAATTGTTCTGGTTTTTCATGAACCGTCATCCAGGCACTGCATTGATGACACGCTGCACGATACCCGCATTGATAACACATCCACAAACAAGCATATCCTCTGCGGTTTAAAAAGAGCAATGTTTGTTCGCCTTTGTCCAAGGTTTCTTGAATGGTTTTTCGCAACAATGGACTGATCCAAGCATTCTCTTTTGGGGGATGAGGTCGCATATCAATACACGAAAATGTGGGCAATTGGGCGCCACCATAACGATTGTTCAAGCGTACATGGCCATACCGATTTTGCACCACATTCATCCGGCTTTCCATAGACGGTGTGGCCGAAGCCAATACCACAGGAATCTTTTCACTGGTGCCACGTAAAACGGCCATATCACGGCCATGATACAAAAGGGAGTCGCTTTGTTTATACGACATTTCGTGTTCTTCGTCCACAATAATCAGCCCTAAATTGGCATAGGGCAGGGCCAAAGCAGAACGGGCACCAATGATCAGGCGAGTTTGTCCTGTTACAATATTCTCAAAACCTTCTTGACGCATACGCGGACTCATGGCCGAATGCCACAATGTCACCGGCATGTCAAAATACTTTTTAACGCGATTGCACCAAGGATAACTGAGCATAATTTCGGGCAACAGCACCAAAACTTGTTTTCCCATATCCCAAAAAGATTGACTTAACGCCAATAGGACCTCTGTTTTACCTGATCCTGTAACGCCTTCTAACAGCACACAAGGATATTGACTTAATCCAGATTGGGTTTGACCCAGGGCCTCTGTTTGCTCTGCGTTCAGGGTCAAGGGTTCGGATGAACCTATGGGCATAATCTTTTGGGGCAGGGCGGGGGGGTGACATGGGACGAATTCCTTTTTGTGCACCAATGATCGCACCTTGGCCAAAGACAGTTCCAGTGTTCTGGCCCATTGTCGCACCGTTCCTGTATAAATCATCGGTGATTCTGATAAGGATGGCGGCGATGATTGCGCAGAGGATTGCTTGGGTTGCGGGAACACAGATTCTAGTAGAGCAGGGCTTGCGATACCCCCCACACCCCCACCAGAGGCACCAGGATGGAAAACAGCCCCAGCATGATCTTCTGCAGGGGCATTTTTTGTATACAGAACCATTTCTGCATACTGTATAGCCGGTGGCAAAGTCATTTTTACAATCAGGCCCAATGGACAAACCAAGTATCGTGCCATAGACGTCATCCATTGCATTAAGGATGGTGACAATGTGAATGGCTGCAAGGTAAACAGCTCTAGACCTGAAATAATGGTTTTTAAGGGTTTTTTCGGGGTGTGCGGGCAGGGGAGATCCTCTTTCCAAAGGACCCCCCACATCAATCGGGCACCAAACGAGACCAAGACCACAGCCCCTATGGGAAGAGTTTTAGGCGCAAGATAGGTAAACTCTTGCCACAACGGTGTCGGGACAACCACGTGAACAGGGCGTAAATCGGTGTGAATATCTGGCATGATCTGATTCTGTACGGCTGGATCCAGAGATTTTTGATCTGGTGGGTCTCTGGTGTCCACGCTTGATTCAATACTGGGACACACGGCAAAATGGAATACAGATAAAATTAAACAATTTTTTGATTAAAAATTAACTCTTTTCCAAGTATAATACCACAATAAACGCTAGAAAACAAACTTATGTTCAAAAAAATGAGTACTGCTGGGCTTGTTATTTTTATGTTTACACTATCTGTTTTAAACATAGGCGCAGTGAATTCGATTCCTGGAGCATGTAAAGCATGTCAGGACAAAATCACTAAAAACCCATTCACAGAAACCACTAAAAACCTATTCACAGATGCGGTATAAAGACAAAGGCGATATCCAGTTCAGACCAGATCATCGCGCAATGTCTGATATCAACAGGTATGATGGGTCTGGATCGTTCTAGGTCAGACAATCGGATCAAAAAATAAGATCAGCAACCGATCCAGATGGCACGCCCGATCCGCAATCTGTCTAAGCGCATCAGTGGCATTTGTGAATAAAACAGGACAAAACAAAATCCATGACCCAAGATTTTGAAGATCAAAGACGCAACACCCATAAACCCAGAGACGACCCTTAGGGAACTCACGGGTAAAACGAGAGTAAAACCTTAGGTAAGTTATCCCCCATGGTGCCATCTGTCGATCGCATAATTGATATTATGGAAAATATTTGGTGGTGTATATCGACAGCGACTCGTTTTCTGACGATGGATTGGCTGTGTATGACTGATTGAATTCCGACCTTAAACGCTTTATAGATCTGGGTATCAAACTGGTACGCATTACAATGGCTGGTATTACATTAAAATCCGCACGAATTGCACGAATCAAAAACGTGATATGGATTTGAAACACTAAAAAATCTAAATCACTCAAAAGTCTTATTCTATCTTCACGCCCATTGAAACCACGCCATCACCCCATACCACTATGCCATCACCCCTCACGCTCTATGACTACACAAATTCCCCTTGGCAGTTACCTACCCCCTGTCTTTACAACCATTAAACATGATGATGGATTCATTCGTTAAGCTTTATATCAAATTTTGGTTCCAATGCGCCAGAGTCACCTACTCCCCCATGGCACGCTTACAATAAAATGGTCTATGATGTTGGGATAACCCATACTGGGATATACATTGTTGATGAGCTTGCGTACCGTATCCTTTATTTTTATCCCAAGAATACTGAGGGTTTTCCTCGTGCAATATTCTCATGTTATCGTCTCTTGCCACTTTTGCCACAATGGACGCCAATGCCACGCTATAGCTTTGACCATCGGCACCAGGACATGATTTTTGCGCCCAGTGTACAGGCAAGCTGTGCTGACCATCCACAACCACCCCTGTAATGGTATTTAAAAAATAAGCAGAAGCGCCCTTCTCTCTTTCAGACCAAGATCCAGCATCCAGCCCCAACGGCCTGGGCAATGCCGCAGATAAATAACCATCCAGACAGTAAACCGCCTGAACCATGGCTTGCAGCGTATGTTTTAACACCAATCCTTGGATTATATCTCTTACAGGAACATGGGCAAGGGCATATGATCCCCACAGGGGATGCTCAATAAACGACTGACATAGATCGTTGCGCTTTTTAGGGCTTAATTTTTTGGAATCATTCAGTTCTTTTAAGAAATCATCCGATATCATCTGGCGGTTAATCCAAACGGCTGCCACCACAATTGATCCAGCCCACGCACCATACCCAACCTCATCCACCCCCACAATATATGGGTTCACGCCGTCAATAGACCTGACCAAGCTGTCTTCATGATGAAAATGCAATAATGTGTTGTTGGCCATTATCATGATAAAATACCTGTGGATGCGGGATAGGTAAACAAGATCAGGTGCAACAGATTAAACAAAAAGTGATCGGCCCAAGCATACTGGATACGCCCTGTTTGATCGTAAACAATCCCGTAAAACAAACCGACCAGAACGGCCAAGGCCCCATAAACCGGGCCACCTTTGATGGCGTGATCTATGCCAAAAATCACAGCTGCAGCCAGAATATGAGGCCTGCAACCCATGACGTTTGGGCTGAGCACACGCGTAAAACCCTGCTTTATTTGACCTTGCAAAAACCCACGGAACCAAATTTCTTCAACCAAACAAACAAAAAAGATATTATTTATGGACCATAAAACCTGAATGCTTGGCCACTTGATATCCCATTCGATGTACCCAATTCTGAGAGCACACAACGCCACCCCCGTTATAGTGGCTGCAAAGCTTGCAAGAATCCATACCACAGTGGCTGGGTTTCTGTGAAAAGATTCAGCGTGTTGTGTACGAAGCACCCCATACATACACAGCACCATGGCTAATAACGTGCGATCAAAATTAAACCACATCGTATAAGGCACAAAATGTTCTGAAACTTTGTAATATGACAACGCACAAACATTGAAAAATCCTGGCAATTGATGATGTAAAACGCCGAAAAAAATGGTCACTATACAGAAAAAAGCCACGGCTGTCAGAAAGGATATACCCCTGTTTTTGACCGTGTTATGGTGTAAAAATCCACGCCTAAAGGTCTTTGACCCGTAAAAAACCGCACAACACCCAACAAATAGACCCAAAATCATGGCTCCATACCCATTCATCAGGCCAGAGCACACCCCCAACCAGCACACCAGATTGCACACAATATAACGGTCTGACACCCAACCACCTCGTACCAACGTATTTTTAGCCCACAATCTGGGGTAAAAAACAGAGGCTGTATTTACTGCAGCAAGAATTACAAAACAAGCAATGACCAAATGATTGTCAAAACAGAACATTAATAATATCTCAATTAAAACAAGTTCATAAAATAAAATGTGTAAAAAACCCCTGTCAACGAAACCGACGCGCGTTTTCCAGGGGGGATTCTGGGGGATATCCCCCATTATGAATGGCCAAACGCACGGTCCTCTTGATCACACCTTATACGGCACGAGCCTGGTTAACGGCCGTTATAGATCGACTGACTTGATCGTCGTCTGGACCAAAAAATCGAACATCGGTATGCATACGCAAAAAATTTTTTATGTTCAGGGAATCTTCATCCGTAAGGGATATGCGCACCTCTATAACCCGTAGGTCCTGGTTTTTTTTAGGATCGGCCTCTTGTAACGTATTTGATCGCACAATGCTGGAAATATATTTGACATAGCCTGTAATCGGAGGCATTTTGTTTGGAAAAGAAATTTCCGCTCTTTGACCAATAAAGATTCTAGAAATATCATTTTCGTGCACTTCGCTCACAATTTCCAACCGAGTCAAATCAGCCATAATTAACAGACCTTCATGGGGCCTGCTTTGTTCCCCCACCTTGCCATTGATGGCCAGAATCACGCCATCCATCGGTGCTCGAATGTGACATTGTTCCAACAAATCTTTACATAATTCTACTTTTTGCGCAGCAATTTGAAGTGAGATTTTCTGTTTTTCTACAACCAAATCGGCCTCTGCAGACTCTTTTTGAATATTTTCAAATTCTTGACGAGAAACAGCCTTACTGAAAAGCATTTTTTCATGGCGCCCCAGTTTTTCTTTACACTTTTGGGACTTGTTTTTTGCAATCTCCAGATCTGTTTTGGCCAAATGATATTCCAGTTCAGCCACAGTTTTTTGCTTTTCTCGAATAGAGTAATGACTGGAAACCAAAAGGATATCGCCTTTTCGAACACTTTGCCCCTCTGAAACAGGAATTTCAGAAATGACACCCATACTGGCTTCTTGATTGGACATAGTCAGAGCGATGATGCCACTGACGCATTCAATGTATCCTTGGGCGCCCGCACCGGATCCTGCACCGAATGAAAACCCATGGGGTGATGCTGGCTCAGATGATGATGGAGAGGACTCCACAACGGCTTTGTCACTCACTGTTTCTAGAGTGGTTGTACCAACCGCCATGGCCGCATTGCTTTTTTCAGAACCTGGTTTTTTAGACTCTCCCCCCCTACCCCCTTTTTCCTCTGATCCCTGACCAGAATCTGCCCCTCTTGTTTTAGGGGGTTTAGGGTTGTTCACCCTATTGCCAGCTGTTTGTCCCTCTTTTTTATCTTTACGGTCTGATCCCTCACCCTTGCCCGACGATTTTTTGGTGAGCCTAGATTTTGAATGAGGACGCTTGCCCGATGGTTGAGGGCGGCTCTTGGTTGCGCTGTGTCCAGCATCACCCTCTTGGGCTTCGTCCCCATTAACGGAAACAATAGACATGACCAGAGCGAAAAAAACAATGGGTTTTGGTGCAAAACCGTACCGCCCCATAGACTTTAAAAACCTGTTGTTTGTACAGTTTGCCATGATGATTGCCTCCGGTTTGAAAAAAGGCCCTAGCGTGAAACCCGCTCTTTGATTCTGGACTTTTTACGGCTGAGTGTTCTGACATAATACAATTTATTTCTGCGAACCTTTCCGCGCCGTGTGCATTCAATATGATCAATGACGGGGCTGTACAGAGGAAATACACGCTCTAGCCCAAAACCCCCTGTGACACGACGTACGGTAAAGGATGAATGCAATCCGGCATTACGTCGGGCAATGCATAAACCTTCGAATCTTTGAATGCGCTCTCTTTTACCATCCAAAATACGAACATAAATGGTTAAATTGTCACCAGGGCCAAATACAGGGATTGGTTTTTTCCCTGTGGTCAATCGCTCAATTTCTCGACTGTTAAAATCTAATAAGCATTCCATGAATTTGTGATTTTTAGAACAAAATATGATTATTTATACCATGCTATTGTCCCCATGGGTAGACCATAGGGCTCTCATTTTACGACAATATTGCACATCAGGCCACACCCCGTTATAATCAGATCATATTAAAAGTCCATATGGGCATTTATCGCAACAACCACACCATCTAAATTTTTACAGTTTTGGTTTGGTTTCTCTATCTTTTTTGGCGAAAAGCAATCCTTTTTGCGAAAAAGAGACATTGTTTTTGCTTGAAAAATGCATCGTTTGGCCACCCCCTGGAACAAGGAAAAGGTAGAACTATGCTGGGAAAATTTCTGCTCATTGATCAACGCTTGAATGAAACCCGTTTGGCCATTGTCAAAGATATGGTTCTAGAAGATTTTGATGATGAGCTGTCCACAAAAAAGTTAAAAAAAGGGAATGTGTACATTGGCCGCATTATGCGTATAGAGCACTCTTTGCAGGCAGCCTTTGTAGATTTTGGGTTTGAAAAGCACGGGTTTTTGGCTTTTTCTGAAATTGTTGGCCCCGATTCCCCCCCTGCACGATCCACCCCAGCCAAGCCAGCAGAGCCAGAACCCAACGAATCCTCGATTACTTTGGCCCCCCCCATCACCCCATCCATTACTCTGGACCCCGTCACAGAATTCAGCGTCAACGACGATGACGAGCGCCCTGCCCGCCCCATGGGTGTACACGGCAAAGTACACGATTTTATCAAGCGCCAACAACTGATTATGGTCCAAGTGATCAAGGACGAGAGAGGCAGCAAGGGCGCGGCGCTGACCACCTATATCTCACTGCCTGGCCGTTACGGATTTTTTCTGCCCAATACACCAAAAGCCAGTGGTGTTTCTAAAAAAATTACGGATTCCACAGAACGCGATGCTCTGAAAGGCATTTTGGGTACATTAAACGTGCCCGAAGGCATGAGTTTTATTTTACGTTCTGCCGCCATTGGCCGAAAAAAGAGTGAAATCAAAAGAGATTATGAATTCTTGATGAAAACATGGACGGCAATCTCTGCCCACCCTGTCAATACCATTGGTTTGGTGTATGCAGAGCAAGACTTGTTGATTCGTGCCCTGAGGGATTTCTATACGAGCGATGTACAACACGTTGTCATACAAGGAGAAGAAGCCTTTAAACGGGCGCGATCTTATATTCGGGCGGTTTTTCCCAGTTACGCCAAAAAAATACAATTGCACAGCGAAACGGGCTCTTTGTTTGAAAAATTTAACATTGAATCTCAGATCGAAGCCATATACAACCACACGGTGTTATTGCCCTCTGGGGGATCCATCGTGTTGAATCAGACCGAGGCTCTCGTATCCATTGATGTCAATTCATCCAAATCAACCCAAGAAAGAAATATCGAGGATACGGCTCTGAAAACCAACCTAGAGGCCTGCATCGCCATTGCTAGGAATTTAAAGTTACGGGATTTATCAGGATTAATCGTGATCGATTTTATCGATTTACACCCCAACAAACGCCCTGTTATAGAAAAAGCATTAAAGGATGCCTTGGCCACGGATCGGGCACGATTAAAAGTTGGAAAAATCAGTGAATTTGGTTTACTGGAAATGTCGCGCCAAAGACTGCGCCAGAGTTTAATGGAAAGCAACACCTATTTGTGCACTACCTGTCATGGGGCAGGACGCCTATTGTCATTACCCATGCAATCTATGCGGGCTTTACGCGCCATAGAACACATGGCAGCAACCCAACATTCCAAAACCATTGACGCATCGGGATCGGCCGATTTGGTATTGTGCTTGCTGAACATGCACCGTGAGTTTTTATGGGAAATAGAGAAAAAATATGGAACAAGCATCATGATTTCTGTGGATCCTGCATGCGATTCCGGAGCCCTGACCATTACAAATCCCTCTCTGCTGACCGAGATTAAATCCACGGCCACGGTTGGTGGACCAAAAAAACGCCGTCGAAATCGTTCGAGATCTGGAAAAAACAGTGACATTTCCGCTGAAAGCCATACAGCAGACTTGACCAGTCCCAACACTTGCGCAAACGCAACCCCCAGCGACACCCATCATAACGCTGTCCCCCTGGATACCCCCCCAGCATCATCTGTAACAGCCTCCATTATCCCTATTCCCTTGACCCAAGCATTAAGCCCAGAGGGTTTACCTCTGTCATCCGCTTCACCGGTTAAAGAATCTCGATGGGCAAAATTACGCAAACGACGTCAGGCAAAAATCCAGGCCACGGCCATTGATGATGGTCCATTTTTACTGACCAACCCCATAGGCATAGATGCCGATGCACCTGCAGAACCAGAGTCCCCAACAATCCCCGCAGCGACAGAAAGCCTGAGCTTTGCTGTATCGGCCATAAAAGACACCTCATCTGCATCAAATATTGCGACGGAAAAACCACAAGTCAAACCAAGAAGAAAGGGCAAGAAACAGACCGATCAACCATCACGTTCTGACACAAACGCCATGCCCCAAGAGGCTGAAAAGAGTGAAACTCAACACACAGCAGAGCAAAAAATACCCCAAACAGAGGGTGTAAAACCTCAAGAAAGTCCTCAAAAGGTTCTTAACCATCGCAAACGACAAAATGCTAAAAAAGATCGACCAACCCCGACGGCATCCAGCGCGCTAATTCACAGCAACGGTGTGACTGCTGAACCGATCCTTGCGACCATGCCCCCTGTGGTTAACACAGGTGAAGCATCGTCGAAAGAAGCGGACGTAACCCAAAGCAATCCATCAAACGAGCATCAGAAAAAACGGCTAAAACGCAAGACTGTTTTACCAAAAGATTCCTCAGCGCCATCATCATCCGTACCCCTTGCAAAGGACAATCCGTCTCCTCGTTTATCCCCAGTTCGACCACCCAGAGTCAAAGAAAAAACCAACCGTTTCCAGGAAAAAGACTCTCCTGTTCGCGTTAAACTTGCAGGTGGCATTGTGTTGTTACCCACCCGATCAAAATAGGGTTGTTTTGGTCCAAGACTGTGGGAAAGAGATCTGCAGATCACGCCTGATCCAGAGGGTGTGCTATTGAGCTCATCGCCTAGATTTGATATTCTGACAATAGAGTGCTTGGGCAAAATATCGATTCACCTGGTCAGGTTTGAAAAAAAGCAGCCAAAATCGATCCATTTTGGGTCAGGCACTCTGTTTTTTCTATTCAAAATGGTCTAATCAATGTCTATGGGGCTGGCGCGCAAATACAGACCGACCTTGTTTCGCGATGTGGTTGGACAAGATTTATTTGTACGCATTTTACGCAATGCTCTGGCTGAAGGACGCCTAAGCAGCGGTTTATTGTTAACGGGCATTCGAGGAGTGGGGAAAACCACACTGGCACGATTGGTGGCCAAGGCTCTGTCATGCACGTCTCGGGATGCCGATCAAGAACCGTGCAATGGGTGCCCTTCTTGCTTGGCCCTGATTCAGGACAAACATGTGGATATTTTGGAAATGGATGCCGCCAGTCACACAGGTGTTGATGACATTCGTCAGATTTTGGACAGCTGTTCGTACAAACCGTTGTTGGGCCATTGCAAGATTTACATCATTGACGAGGTGCACATGTTGTCCAAGAGCGCCTTTAACGCTCTGTTAAAAACGCTGGAAGAACCGCCAGCCCATGTGACATTTATTTTCGCCACCACAGATGTGAACAAGGTTCCGCTGACGGTGATATCGCGGTGCCAACAATTGCATTTGCATCGTGTTAAATCGGATATTTTGGCCAAACATTTAAAAGATATTGCGGAACAAGAAGGGTATGGCGCAGAGCAATCTGTCTATGATGTTCTGGCCCAATACAGTGAGGGTGGAGTGCGTGATGCGTTGTCCCTTCTGGAACGTGTGTTGTTGATTTCATCTCCACAATCCCCCATTACCCTTGATGATGCATTATCCGTTTTGGGTTTACCGCGTACGCAATGGCTGGAACAATGGTTTGACTGTTTACACCATGGGAATGGAGCAAGCATGGTGGATTTGATTCGACAACAGTATCATCAAGGATCAGAACCCATCACGTTGCTGTCGCACTGTATGCAATGGATTCATGAAAAAACCATGGCCTGTTTAAACCATCCCGCACAACACCCCTCCATTGCTCTGGATCGTTATGATCAGTGGTGGCAATTAGGACAAAAAGGATTGTCAGAGGTGTCTGCTTCCCCTTTTCCTTTGTTGGCGCTGGAAATGGTGACATTGCGTATGGCTTATATGACGCATTTTCCTACTCAGTCCCAAATTTTATCGTTTATTGAACCTTTCGGACAGAAAGCCAACACAGGAGCCGTTGGATCATCAGTACGCCCCATCGCAGAATCCAAGGTCAGTCATCCCCACGCCCTGTCACCCACCCACCACCCATCACAGGCCTCGCCTCTGGGTCAGTCCACGGGTGAATCTGATCCTGAAAAAACGACCAAAACCCCTGCTGTTGTATGGAATCAATCCAGTATCGCATCCTTGGACAACCTGTTGTTGGCGTTGGCGCAAGCACGGGAAGGATTGCTGCACGCCCATGTGCGATCCAATGTATCGTGGGTGGGATGGGATAATGCCGCTTTGGTATTGCATTGGGACAAAACGCGCGGTGCAATGCCCAAAACATTTGCGGCCAGCTTTGATCAGTTTTTTAAACACCACATGGAAAAAGGATGCCATATCCGGTGGAATGACACGGCGCACAGCCTGTCGCAAATGGCACAAGAAGAGCAAAAAAGAGCCCATTACGATGCCTTGGCCAAGCAAAATTCCGGGATTCAAACCATCTTGAACACCTTTCCTGATGCCACAATTGAACAAATCACAAAGTTGTGATGTAATCCAATCATCAATGAAAAAAAAGCAGAGTGATGGATTTTTCAAAATTAATGAAGCAGGCCCAAGGTTTACAAAAACAGATGGGCGAGGCGCAAAAAAAGATCGATGCCCTGGAAATCGAAGGTGTATCTGGGAATGGATTGGTCCGTCTGTCCATCAGTGGAAAGGGGCATTTGCTGAATATTCGTTTGGACCCTTCCCTGCCAAATAACGAGGTCCTAGAGGATTTAATCGTTGCAGCGCATCAAAACGCCACTCATCAATTGGAACAAGCCAAAGCAGACATTATGGGGCCCATGAATGGCTTGGCCAATCAAATTCCGGGTTTTTAGGATTTTACCATCAGAACGCCTGCCTGTTTTGTAGGTTGTATCATCCTCTGGCGCAGGAATATGGGGGTTGAATACTCCCATTACGAGGAGAGACAGTGACATGAGTACGTCGTCAGGAAAAGGACCAGAACATTCCAATGTAAAAGCACCACAGCCACCAGAACGCGCCCATGTCTCCCAAGAGGAATCTTCTGTCTTTGGTGCTCCTCTTGGTGCCTCTGTTCCGCCCGCGGTACAAGCCCAATGGCAGGATCTGCAGAAACAGATTGCAGAAAACGATCTGGCCTATTACCAAAATCAAGACCCACTGCTGTCTGATGATGCTTATGATGCCTTGCGCTACCAATTGCAAACCCTGGAACACCATTATCCCGCATTAAAAACCCCAGACAGTCGATCTGAACGCATAGGGTATGATCCCAGCCCTCTGTTTTCCAGTGTGACGCATTTATGGCCCGTTTATTCCCTGGAAAAAGTCAATGATTTTCAAGGATTTTTAGATTTTTCTGACAAGGCCGCACGATTTTTAGGGGTTTCTGGGGATTCTATGGGTCCATGGATTGCGGAACCAAAAATTGACGGATTAACCTTAATATTGCGGTATGAACAGGGGCGTTTGGTTCGTGGTGCCACCAGGGGAAATGGCGTCATGGGTGAAGATGTGACGTCCAACATCTGGCATATCCCCTCCATTCCCCATGAATTACATGGATACAATGGTCCACCGGTCATAGAAATTCGAGGCGAAATTTATATCCTGTTAAAGGATTTCCATCAATGGAATACAGAGCGTATAGCCGCAGGATTGCCTGCCCTATCCAATCCCAGAAATGCCGCCTCTGGTTCATTGCGTCAACTGGATGCCCGCGTTACGGCCAGTCGTCCATTGTTGTTTATGCCCCACGGCAGTACATTAAGCGACGAATTGCACCCTGGGGTTTTGACATATCGGGACAGTGTACAAGCCATAAAACAATGGGGATTTTTACAGAAAACGGCCTGGCGGGCTTGTGAAACACCCAAAGACGTTCAGAATTATTTTGAATGGATTGCTGGGCAAAGACCTCTATTGGGGTATGAGATCGATGGCGTGGTGTATAAATTGGATTCGTTGTCAGATCAAAAACGTTTGGGTCACTCTGCCCGATCCCCACGATATGCTGTGGCTGCAAAATTTCCAGCCCACGATGCCATGACCCATATTTTATCCATTGATACCCAAGTGGGTCGTACGGGCGTGATCACGCCGGTGGCTCATGTTCAGCCTGTTTGGGTGGCAGGTGTCATGATTTCCAAGGCCAGCATTCATAATGCGGATGAATTGGCGCGAAAAGATTTACGTATAGGGGACCGGGTTCTGATTCGGCGTGCAGGTGATGTCATTCCTCAGATTGTTCAGTCTTTTCCAGAGCATCGTCCCAGAAACAGCCAGCCCTTTGTTTTTCCCACCCACTGCCCATCGTGTCAATGCCTTTTGGTCAGAGAAGATGGTGCCGTGGCGTGGCGTTGTGTATCCGGGTGGCGCTGTGGGGGCCAAGCCATTGGACGATTGCGTCACATGGTTTCACGTGATGCCCTAGATATTGATGGTTTAGGTGCAAAACAAGTGGCCTTTTTATACAAACAGGGTTTGGTACGCCTTCCTGGTGATTTATTTCGATTAACCATGCAGGATTTAACACCACTTGATGGATGGGGAGAGCAATCCGCGTCCCAATTAATAGGGGCCCTGAACAGGGCACGCACCGTATCATTGCACCGTTGGATTTATGCCCTGGGCATTCCATCCGTGGGATACGTTTCTGCACAATCCTTGGCCCAATATTATCAAACTCGAGATCATTTTGAACACTGCCTTCAGGCATGCATCACAGAATGTAACCCCACACCATCGAATGCTGGGGCGAGCACTGGAGCAAATACCTATACCGATTTATTGAACATTTCTGGCATTGGTCAGGACACGGCAAGCGCCATAATCACCTTTATGACCACTGAACGGGAATGGGTCAAGGATTTGGCCCAATATATCGAAATCGTTGAAGAGGATACGCCGACCACAAAAAAGACGCTGCTGTCTGATAAAACTCTGGCTTTTACGGGCACATTACCCAACATGACACGGGCAGAGGCCAAAAAACGGGCAGAGGATGCGGGCGCCAGAGTGTTAAGTGGATTATCTCAACGGGTAGATTTTTTGGTTTCTGGGGAAAAAAGTGGCAAAAAAATAGAGCAAGCTCGGTCTTGGAACATTACAGTTCTGGATGCAGAGCAATGGCAATCGGTGTTGGATTCATTGTGGGATGAGTCCAACAGAGGGGGATGATTAAGAGATTCTGGATTGGTCTGGGTTCAGGGGGTCTAGATTTAGGCATGGTGTTGTTGTATCCGTTACGTCATGGAACAGGCCTGTATCTGTGGCTGTGGCCAAGACTCTTTCAGAAGTCCTTCACAGCCTTGCCAAAACCGACAACGGTGTGACATGATCAAATCAAGCATCTCTTTTAAGGTATGGATCATGTCTCTGACAAGCGCATTGGGGTATGGGTCGTTGTTTTCTGAAACCAGCGTACAATCTGTTTTTATTATGGTTTTGTGTACATTTATTGGGTTTTGGTCCGCCTGTCGCGTTAATTCTGCTTTTCATGCCCCATTGATGGGGTTAACCAACGCCATGTCCAGCATGATCCTGTTTTTGGCCGTTACATTTTATGGGGCTCTTTCTGGCTCTGGATTTTTACGGGCATTAACCACCATAACGATCTTTTTTCTATCCATGAATTTAACAGGGGGGCTGTTCATTACCCAACGCATGTTGTCCCTGTTTTCCAGCAAGAACAAAGCAGAATAGGCCGAACATTTGGAACAGTCTATGGGCCTGCCCACCATCGTTCAACCATTGGCTATTTATATTCACTGGCCATTTTGTAGATCCTTGTGCCCTTATTGCCATTTTAACCGATATGTGGTGGATCATGTGGACGAAAAAGCCTGGGAAAAAGCCTTTGTTGCAGAGTTAAGGTATTGGAAAAATCGCGTGGGCAAGCGTAAAATCGTCAGCATATTTTTTGGTGGGGGCACCCCATCGTTGATGTCTCCTGAGTTGGTTGGGCGTATTTTGGAAACCATTAAGACCTTGTGGGATGTATCGGAACAGGTGGAAAACACCCTGGAAATGAATCCCACAGATCAAGAAAAAGCAGGGCATTTTTTTCATGCGGGCATCAATCGAATCTCTATGGGGGTTCAATCCTTTCATGATGAAACCTTGGCATTTTTGGGCAGAAATCACAGGGTTTCTGATATTCAGGCGGCATTAAATCATTTAAAACATGTGGGTTTGCGCTATTCTTTTGACTTGATTTATGCCCACAAGAATCACCAAGATCATCAACAATGGGGTACAGAGTTAACACTGGCCACGCCTTGGATTGATGACCATGTATCCATTTATCAATTGACGTACGAAATGGGGACACCCTTTTACAAAAAACGTCATCAAGAATTATCGGATGATACCGTTTTACACCTAGAATCCATGACGGATGCTGCTTTTTCACCGTTGGGATTGCAGCGTTACGAAGTATCAAACTATGCAAAGCCGGACGCAACCAGCATTCATAACACCATGTATTGGACGTATCAAGATTTTTTGGGTCTGGGGCCAGGGGCCCATGGGCGCATCAGTACAACAGACGACCAGGGAAAAACACTGAAAATAGCCACCCATAACAGAGGCCTGCCGGATCAATGGATGGACAGCGTCAATACCCATGGACATGGACTGATTCTGGATCAGGCCTTAACGCGATCTGATCGGTTACAAGAGCAATTTTTAATGGGATTACGTTTGCAAAAGGGGCTGGATTTGAATGCGGTACTGGATATTGGTGAGAGCCTTCACCCCGAACTCATTCAACGCATCCACCACTGTATACAGGCGGATCTGGATCTGGTTGTTGCACCAGAAACACCCTTTTCTGCCTCTGCCTCTGCCTCTGCCTCTGCCTCTGCTGGCGTTTTACCACCCCTCGTCTTATCGAACAAGGGACGCTGTGTGCTGAACAGTGTGGTGGATTTTCTATGCCGTGGCCCTATGGTGATGCCTGTTTAACGGCATACCATCAAGCGTGGTGGGGAGAACGGTTGGGATGCCCCGTTCGGCTTCTGCACCCTGGTCGTCTTGAGAGTCTATACCCCGTTCGGCTTCTGCACCCTGGTCGTCTTGCTGCTCTGGACTATACCCATCTGGATGTACCCTAAGATTGTCGTTTTCTGCCTCTGTTAATGTCTTTAAATCGGTTATTTGGGTCACGATGTTCCCATCAGACGATTCTGTATCCGGCACAATAGACCCCAGTTTTTCCACTGTGGGTACAATGGTGTCCTGAAAAACCCCCAGCGCCGATTGATAGGACAAATGACCATTTTTCAGCGCTTTTCCCACGCCCAATAAATGGCCTTGAAATTTTTCTAATCGCACAGATAAATCTTGACTCATGGCGATAATACGGTGGGTTTTTTGGGAAAAAAGATCCTGACGCCATCCTTGGGCAATGGTTTTTAACAGAGCAATGCACAGCATAGGTGTAGCCAAAATGATGTTTTTTTCCGCGGCCAATTCTAATAAATTGGCATCCCCTTCCAGGGCCGCGCTTAAAAAGGCTTCTCCTGGGACAAACAACACCGTTAACTCGACAGAGTGTTCTTGATACGACCAGTATTTTTTATCGGACAGCGCCTTGATGTGTGCCCCCAAAACACGGGCATGCTCTTTGATTTTGGATTGATATTCGGCTGATGTTTTGGCTGATGTAGCTTCCAGATAATGAGTCATGGGGGCCTTAGAATCCACAATAATGGATTTTTTACCGGGCAGTCGAATGATCATATCGGGTCGAACACCATGCTTTTTTTCTGTACTCAAGGTGGGATGCTGTTGAAAATCACAATAGGGTAACATGCCCGCCAATTCCACCACACGATGCAGTTGCATTTCCCCCCAACAACCCCGAATGTGCGGTGTGCGAAACGCATTCATCAGGGCGTTCGTTTCCAAGGACAACACTTTTTGCCCCTCTGCCAAATGTCCAATTTGTTCCTTTAATCCAGAATATGCCCCCACACGGGTTTGTTCCAGGGCATGAATATGCTGTTTCATATCTTGTAAATAATGCTCTAATGGGCCAACCAATTGGGTCAAAAAAGATGACTGCTCTTTTAATTGCCCCGTGGTTGATTGCTGGAATTGGGATAAAATAGGCTGCAGATGGGATAAAAATGTTTTCTGAGCACCAACCAAAGTTTGACTGCAAATCCCCTGTAATCGATTTTCCATGTCTTTTCTAGAGTCATGTATCGCAGATGCTTGTTCCTTAAAAACTGTTTGCAGGTGGGTGTTCATTTCGCGTAAATGGTGGACCTCTTTTCGACTGGCATTCCATTCTGTTTCCAGGATGTGATAGCGTTGTCGTAAATGGGTGTGCTCTAGTTGTTTTCGATAACCCAACAGCTCTCGAACAATCCACAACGCTGCAAAACCGGACCCTATAACCAGCGAGATACTTATATCCATTTTAAACGATGCCAGAGCAATTTTGTCACTCTAGAGTAACAGGATCTGGGGGTTTTTTCAAAATTCAGAATAAGATCCATAAAAAGTTAAAAAATCTTTTTCAAAGGCGTTAACCCCGCAGTGTTTTTAAAAAAATCGAATATTTTTGTTAGAGTATCATTTTTACTTTTTTTTAGTAAAAATAAACTATTCAAAAATATAATGTAAAAAATATATCTTTTTATTCATTGACTTGCCCATCGATTACCGATAGATTTTACAATAAGTTTTCTAAGGAAAGACCGATAGGCTTATGAAAAGATGGTATTTGGCCAACATCCTCTGTCTAATCGTTGCAGGGTGCTCTAAATCAGATAAAGTCGTTTCAAAAAAATCACTGATCTATTCCGATAAAATGTCTTTTTTAAAAGACTTGCATTCTCAGTTCCCAAGCTCTTTTTCCTTGGCACTGTTGCTTGGCTTTGTTCAGAAAAACCAACTCAGCGAAGCATCCAGTTACATCAATAAAACATTGGAAAATTATCCAAACTGTTCGGCCCTTCACATTGCCCAAGGGTTCATCTGGGAATCCAGAGCCCAGTTAGGAGAGAGCAACGCAGGAAAAATGGCAACGGTGGCTTATCAAGCCGCGCTGACCGCCGATCAGTCTAATCCCGCAGCCCATTATTTATTGGGCCAACAGTATTTATCCCAGGGGGACGCCTTTATGGCACAACGTCACTTTGCCCAAGGTGTGATGATGCGTCCTGATGAGCCTAAACTGTTGTATGTATTGGCATGCGCCTCTTATCGCAATGGGGATATTAAAACAGCGTATTGCTCTATTAAAAAAGCCCTGTCCTTGTGCGCAAATAACCCCTTGTATTACCGAACGGCCTCTGTGATTTACGCGGCCAGCGGCCATTTTCAAGACAGTCAGGTCGCCTTTGACTGTTATGAAAAATGGGCTGGAAAAGCCAGCAAAGGAGATTTGCTGCACATCAAGAGCAGAATAGAATATTGGAAAGGGTTGCACGCCAACAGTAAAATTACACGGATGGCTGGCACGGAGGACGATAAAAAAGAAGATAATAAAGGCGATAAAAAAGAAAGCGATGACGTGCCCAGCATTATTTTGAATGGGTATATTTTGTTGGTGAACCAAAGTAACAATCAGCAAAAAGGCAACAACGTATTTAATGCCTATGATCAAGTCAAAAATGTGACCAATCCTCTGTCAGTCGTGCTGGGGGGATCAACCGCCAATTCTACAGGTGCAAAACCGTTATTTTGGTGGGGAAGGCAAGGGGTCAATATTAAAAGTACTACCAATTCCGACCCATCAGCGCAGTTAAAGGGGCACACGTTTAATTACAACATCACGCCGGCGGCCTTGAATTATGCCCTGAATATTGCCAATGCATCGCGATCCATTGCCACCTACGCTTCTCGACCAACCATTTCTACACTCATGGGTAAACCAGCGGCCTTTTTCGCGGGTAACATTATCCAGGCGGCACCGGCTGGTGGATCTTTGGTGACCATTGATGCAGGGGATAAACTGGAAGTAAAGCCCATCAATATTACAGAAGATGGTCTGATTACATTGGATATAACCATGACGTCAGCAGCGGCTGTGGGTGCTGGGGGCAGCAGAGTGTTATCTCAATCTGCCGTGTCTCAAGGGTTAGAAAACCAGTTGGTGCAAGTCAACAGTTCTAAAATATCCACCATTGTCAAAGCGTATGCCGGTCAAACCATCATCGTGGGTGGATTAAAAACAACCATCAAAAAAGTTGCTGATTCCAGATTCCCAGTTCTGGGTAATATCCCTATTTTGCAATACTTCTTCTCTGCGGTGAATAATACCAGTGCAGAAGCGACGATATTATATCTTCTCAGCGTTCAGTTGGGCGGTCAAGCCAAAACGGCGTACACCAAAATGCCAGATCAAAACGAGGTCTTTAAAGAGTTGCATATGGCTGATCCCTCTGGATTTACCTATTCTGGTCCCTCGACTTATGCCTTGATTTTAAATCATTTGGGCAAGATGTCCCTAGTCAACGGTTGCCAATCTAGCGATGCGCTGGTCATCCCCGAAAACCAGTTAGAGCCATTGTCAGAGCGATTAAGCAACCTATCCACCAGCTTTTTCTATTTTTAAAAAGGAGCATTATGAAACAGTATATGATGGATCGTGTATTCTGGAAGACAATGATGGCACTGGGGTTGTCTTTGTTTGTACAACAAGGGTGTCAAAATCGAAAACAACGGCTGGTTGTCGTGCCATCGGGTAAACCTGGACCCATGGATTTTTTGAAACAGGGGCCCGTTTCCTTCCCTCCTTTTTTCTCTCTACCCAAAGTCAACGCCTTGATCCAGCAAGGCCAATTCAAAGAAGCCTCTCTGTACGTTAATCAATCCATCAATATCGAACCCCGAAATGCGGCTTTGCACTTATTGAATGCATTTATTTATGAATCTTTGTTGGATACCGGTCAAGACGATTGTAAAGAGCTCATTGAAATTGCGTATCGAACAGCCATGGATTTGGATCCATCCTTGTGGTTGACCCATTATTTGCGCGGATTAAATGCGTTAAAAATGTCGAAATACAAAGAAGCTCAGAAATATTTCGTCGAAGCATATGCCCTATGCTCCTCTAACTCAAATGTAATCTATTCTCTGGCTTATGCCTCATACTATGCTTATGACTTGCCTGTGGCTCTGACATTTATTGAAAAAGCGGCAAAAATGTGTCCAAAAAAACCAGAAATCATTCGATCGGCAGCCATGATTTGTGCCGCCGCAGGAGAAAAAGCAAAGGCAGACCAATACCTCAATGCCTATAGTCAATTGGTTGGCAAAAACCAATCGGATATTGCTGTGATGAAACAGCGTCTGGATCAGTGGGAAAAAACAGGAACGCGCATTCAGTTGATGGGGGGGTCAGCACCCAGTACAGAGGCATCAGGTCTGCGGCCCAACTCTGAATTTTCATCTTTTGAAAGTAAAAAAGGGAATGACGATAAAAACCTGGATACAAAAACAAGCGCGGACTCTCCCCCATCGTTGATTTTTGATACGACGCTGATCAGTTATTCTGATCAAAAAACAGAAAGCAGGGGGCAAAATATTTTTAACAGCTTGCAAGTTGTGTTGGGGGGTATTGGGGATACAGCGGGTAACCTTAGTGCTTCGCCACAGTGGAATATTGCTAAAAAGTTTGCCAAAGCCAATAACATCAGCACCACCAGCACCACCTCTGTTCTGGCCTATGGCATCACGCCTTTTGCCATGCAGTACAGTCTGAATATTGCCAACTCTGGCCGATCAAAAGTGGAATTGGTATCGCGCGCCAGTTTATCAACAACCCTTGGTCATTCTGCCTATTTTCTGCAGGGAGCTCAGTATACGGGTTCCACAGCAGGGAACTTGACCGGTGCAGCAACGGCATCCATTGATGCTGGTATGAAAATAGAAATTCGTCCGGTTTCTCTGTCTGAAACAGGAGAAGTGGTGCTGGAAATTACGCTGGTGGGTTCAGATTTTGTGAACCTGCCAAACTCTGGTATCGGGATATCCAACCAATTGATTCAAATCCAGAGGAGCAAGGTCTCGACCACCGTCAAAGCCATGCTGGGTCAAACCATTGTGCTGTCTGGTATCCAAACCCAACAGCGCAACGAGAGCAAAGGCGGTTTTCCATTGTTGCAGAACGTCCCATTGCTACAATACTTTACCTCTAATTATCAGCAAAGTGACAACATCACATCGGCGATCTTTTTGATGACACCACGATTAGGGGGTAATGCACCTGTGTCTTTTGCACAAGCCCAACAACAGCGTTCCATTGCTCAACAATTGCACAAAAGAGGCATCATGTCACAGCTGGAATATTCTAACATTTATCACATCTTGCGCACCATCAAGTCTTTTCAAGTGATGGCATCGTCTCAATTGCGTTCAGGAGACTTACCCTCCCCTGTCAGAGCTTATGATCAAAAAAACTGTCGTGAAAAAATATCTCAATTGGCCTCTTTTTTGTGGTACTAAGGCATCCTGCTGATCCTCTGCCCATAGGGAAACCCTGCGCAGCGGTTTTTCAGGATTTGCACCTCCCCTGGAATAATTCTATGCTAGATAAAAAGGATATGTTGAATTTTTATGACCATAAAACCAAGCCGTCTGCCCAGCGCTGTATTATTTGATTGGGATAATACTTTGGTTGACACCACCCATGATACCTTGCAGGCACTGAATGCTGTGTGTTCTGCCTTTAATCGCAAGCCCATGACTCTGGATGAATTTTACCAAAAGCCCTCTCTAACCATTCGATCTTTTCTGGCCAGCATTGTTTCTCCATCCGATATTGGCGTAGCAGAATCCGTGTTTTTTAACCATACAACCTATTCTGAATTAAAGTTGATGCCCCAAGCGCACTCTCTGGTAACATGGTTGCATCGTAAAAAAATTCCTATGGCCATTGTCAGCAACAAAGGTGGTAATCGACTGCGCAAAGAAATCCAACATTTGAATTTATCCCATGTGTTTTATTGCGCCATTGGGTCTGGGGATACACCCGAAGATAAACCATCTACAACACCCCTGCTCCATGCGTTGGCGCAAAATAATATGTCAGCGTCTCGTGATATCTGGTTTGTGGGTGATTCGGTTGTGGATATGATGTGCGCCCATTACGCAGGATGTTTGCCTGTTTCTGTCAGCCAACAAGCCGATCATTACGAGCACCCAAAAGTCAAAGCCGGTAATTGTGACAGCCTGTTACAGTTATTGACAGATTTTCATAACGATGACCAGTAGATCTCTTTACCTGCGCTTAGCGCTCTATTGGCCGAACATAAGGACAGGTCTTTCTGACCTATTCCAGTGGATGGGATGGTGGACCAAGGGGCTTCTCGCCCCAAGGCACAAGCCCGGATTTAATCTGTACCCTTTTTCATAGATTGGGGCGATGCTGGTTTTGTCATAGATTGCAGTGATTCTGCCTGAGTTGATTCTGTCTTTTTCATAGATTGGGGTGATGCTGGTTTTTCCCTTTGTGGTTTTTCCACTACCCCATTGTCCAATCTCCCATTGACGTGATGGGGATGAATTGTAGACGGAGCAGACTGTTTGCGTGCGGTAAAAAACTGTCCTTGTCCTAACAGATGGATGGTAGAAACCAATTCTATGGCACGGGTCATTTGATGATCATAGGGGGGTTCAGGTTTTTGTTCATTCGAAGATGATGGGGTCTGGTTTGGATCATCCAAAGACGCGGCAGATTGTGCAGGGTCAGTATTCAATGCTTTGGGACGCAAGGTTCCAGATACATTGCGCTCTCTGATCACCAAATCAGGCTTTTGTACGGCTGGTGTCCAAGGCATTTGCTCTGTGACAATATCGGGAACAATGCCGTGACCCTGGATAGGTCTGCGGGTTAACGGTGTATACCAACGGGATATGGTTAATTTTATGGCGCCAGAATGGCCATCCAATGGAATAACCTCTTGGGTGGATCCTTTACCATAGGAAGACACCCCCAGAACAATCGCTTTTTTATAATCTTGCAATGCCCCGACCATAATTTCTGCAGCCGAAGCCGTTCCCTCATCAATCACAATCACCACGGGCGGCGTAGGGTGGTGCACAAGGGCCAATCCTGGTACAGCATACGTCACCTCTTCTGGTATTTCAGGGCGCCCCTTGGAACGGACCAAAACCCCTTTATCAATGAACAACTGGCAACATTGAACGGCGGAATCAAACATACCGCCTGAATTTCTTCTCAGATCAATCACATACCCTTTCAGCTCGTTTTTCAAGGTTTTTTGGATATCTAAAATAGCTTTTTTCAACAAATCTGGGGTTTGGCCATCAAAACTGGCCATACGAATAATGGCGACACCATTGCTGATATGATGTTTGACAGAAAGACCGGATATGATATTCGTGCGTTTTATCTTGAAACTCAGTCGCCTGGTCTGACCTTTGCGTTCTATGGTTAATTTAACAATGGTGCCTGGTTTGCCCCGCATGCGTTCGGAAACCTTGGAAATTCCCTCGAATTGACCCAAAACCACATCATCAACAGCAATAATCACATCCCCTGATAAAATGCCTGCTGTGGCAGCCGGCGAATAATCCAGACAAGACACAATTTGCATTCGACCTAAACGATCCACATTCATCACCACGCCGATGCCTCCAAAAGCCCCCTTGTACTGTTCTTCTAAACGGGCGCATTCCTTTTCGCTGAAAAAGAAAGAATGGGGATCAGCCGCATAACACATTCCTCTGATGGCGCCATGGATTAATGCTTCTTGATCAATAGGGTCAACATAATACTTTTGAATGATTTTCATACAGCGCAGTAAAAAGGCCATCCACTGGGCCTCTGACTGATTAGACGATTTTGACCGATCCAGCATCTGCTTTTGCACCATAGATTGGGTGGATTTAGGATCAGAAAAAACAGGGCCTGACAGCAAAAGAAACAGGGCAACATACCCCCGTTGTAAACCATTATTTTTGTTCAGTGTTATGCGCATGGGCACCACAGGATCTAAAAAAACCATGACTTACTATACCCTATTTTGTAAAAACTTTCGAATTCAGGACCATTGTGGAAAAACCTTTAAGAGTTCTGGCCACCATTTTCAAAATTTTTGGTTTCATTTACAAAAAAGTAAAATCATTTTTTAACAAAATATACAAAAAAATGTACTTTATATTTTTCCGACAGGTTATTTATACAGTTTATACAAATGAATAAAAGTGTTTTTAAATAAAATGCATATTTTCGTGCCCGAGGCCGGAATCGAACCAGCGACACAAGGTTTTTCAGACCTTTGCTCTACCAACTGAGCTACTCGGGCAATCTACTTCAATAATATAAATCATCTGCGCACCTCTTGTCAACATAAAATGAATCCAATAGCCCATGATTCCATTCCTTTCTTTTTGTGATCGCCCAGCCTCTTCATTTTTTACACAACTGGCGTACAATTAAACAATTCGCAATATTAAAAATGTACACTTTTTTAAGTTAAAAGCTTTTATAAAAAAATAAAAAAATATATAAGCAATTTTAAATATTAACACCTCGGACGGAAAATCACCCGAAATCTAAAAAATCCAAAGAAAACAATGATTTACGAGAGAAAAAATACAAAAAACTGCATTTTAAGCATATTGACCTGATGATAGAATGCGTTTAAAAAAAGGAACCATGATTATATTAAACCTTTTGAAAGAATTCGTTTGCTATAACATAGATAACACTTACTAAGGAAAAAAAAATGAAAATTCTTTTGGTTGAAGACGATCAAGTCACTGGCGAGCTAATTACCCGCTTTTTACGCGATGAAAATTTATTCTGCGACTGTATTACAACAGGAGAAGAAGCCTTTCAAATCGGTAAAATTTATGATTATGACGTCATTATTCTGGATATTGGCTTGCCAGATATGAATGGCCATGAATTGTTGCAAAAATTACGCGATTCGGCCATCAGTTCTCCGATCTTGGTGTTATCTGGATTTCAATCCATTCAGGACAAAGTCAAAGCCTTGGGTTTTGGTGCCGATGATTACATGACAAAACCCTTTGCCAGCGAAGAATTAATCGTGCGCATCAAGGCATTAGCCCGACGGGCAGAGGGTCACTCATCTGCCATTATTCGTGTGGGTGAAATACAACTGAATCTAGATACTCAGCATATCGAAGTGGCGGGGCGTCCATTACAATTAACTGGCAAAGAGTATCAAATACTGGAATTTTTGTTGGTGCGTAAAGGGGCCACCGTGACCAAAAACAACTTTTTAAACCGTCTTTACAGCGGTATGGATGAACCGGAAGAAAAAATCATCGATGTCTTTATGTGTAAAATCCGTCGAAAGTTGCAGGATATTTTGGGGCCAGTGGGTCGTGAATATATTGAAACCATTTGGGGTCGGGGTTATGTTTTGCGCGAACCCAACAAGCAGAACCAGGTGCCAAGCAATGTGATTTCTGTTCATCCCAGCATTAACAGCATTAACAGCATTTCTCCATTTTCAAAAAAACATTCCTAGTACTTAATCTTAAATCCCGTGGTAACCCATCCCACAGAGGGGGGATTCTCTTGACCCCATGCCCTGTGGAAAAATGTGTTACCCTGTCATCATCAGCATTCAGGCGGGGTGTAACAGAGCACAATGACCGATTGTTTAGAACTTTTCAGAGGGTATGGTAAAACCATACAACGTCGTCCAGGCGTTTTTCAATTGCACGCCCCGTTTGAACCCGCTGGTGATCAAGAAAATGCCATTGCTGCCCTGACATCGGGCATAGAAAATGGTGAAAAAAATCAGGTTTTACTGGGCGTTACAGGGTCTGGAAAGACTTTTACCATGGCCAATGTGATTCAAAACGTTCAACGCACCACGTTAATTTTGGCGCCGAACAAAACGCTGGCTGCTCAACTGTACGGAGAAATGAAGACCTTTTTTCCCCATAATGCAGTGGAATATTTCGTATCTTATTATGATTATTACCGTCCAGAAGCCTATATGCCCAGCAGCAATACGTATATTGAAAAAGAAGCCACCATTAACGAACAAATAGAGCGCATGCGCCACAGTGCCACCCGTGCTTTGCTGGAACGTCAAGATGTGGTGGTGGTGGCCAGCGTATCATGCATTTATGGATTGGGCGCCATTGAGTCTTATCAAGGGTTGGCTGTGCCCATTGCGCGCGATCAACACGTGCCCTTGATGGGTTTTTTACGCCAATTATCGGATTTACAATACAAACGCAATGACATCGATTTCAAACGGGGCGCTTTTCGCGTTCGTGGCGATCGCGTCGACGTTTTCCCCGCCCATTACGAAGATCGCGCCTGGAGCTTTTCCTTTTTTGGATCACAGATTGAAAGCATTCATGAAATCGACGTGCTGACTGGTGGAAAAATTGCCGCATTGGACGACGTCACCATTTATCCCAATAACCACTTTGTAACCCCAGGGCCCACCGTACAACAGGCCATCATTCATATTGAAAAGGAATTGGCTCAGCGTCTTATCCAATTGCGTGAAGACCAGCGATTGATCGAGGCCCAACGTTTACAAGAACGCGTCACTTATGACCTGGAAACATTGCGAACCACAGGAATATGTGCCGGCATTGAAAATTACTCATGTTATTTAACGGGCAGACCGTTTGGTGCACCTCCCCCTACCCTGTTTGAATATTTACCCCAAAATGCTCTGGTAATCGCGGATGAAAGTCACGTCGCCATTCCTCAATTACGCGGTATGTATCTGGCCGACCAGACGCGCAAAAACACCTTGGCCCATTACGGATTTCGCTTGCCATCGTGCCGTCATAATCGTCCATTGAAATTTGAAGAATGGGATGATATGCGTCCCGCCACCCTGTTTGTATCTGCTACACCTGGGCCGTGGGAACTGGAACAATCGGAATGCATTGTGGAACAAATCATCCGACCCACGGGATTATTGGACCCAGAATACACCATTCATCCCAGTCACAATCAAATAGAACACTTGCGCTCTGAGATTGAAAAAACCCTTGCCCAGGGGGGCCGTATATTGGTCACTACGTTAACCAAGCGCATGGCCGAACAGTTGTCTGAATATTTTACAGAGGTGGGATTCAAAGCGCGTTACATGCATGCCGATATTGATACGTTGGAACGCATTGCGCTGATTGCAGATTTACGCAAAGGCATTTTTGATATTTTGGTGGGCATTAACTTGCTGCGTGAAGGTCTAGATATCCCTGAATGCCAACTGGTGGCCATTTTGGACGCAGATAAAGAAGGTTATTTGCGATCCAAAACATCCTTGATTCAAACCATGGGTCGGGCGGCGCGTCATGTGCGTGGTCACGTCCTCTTATATGCGGACAAAGTAACGTTGTCCATGCAGGCCGCACTGGAGGAAACCACACGCCGTCGACAAATTCAGTGGGAACACAACGTCAAACACGGCATCACCCCTAGATCCGTAAAATCACCATTATTGCACATCGAGTACAGCAACAGCGATCATGAGTCATGGGCCACATGGTCTGATGCCCAATTGTATCACGCCATGACAAAGGCCGCGTCGGATATGGCTTTTGAGCAGGCTGGAAAAATCAAACGGGCCTTGGAATACCGGGGGTGGACTGCTGCCGATATCTCCCTGGGATGCAAAATGCCCAACCATGTAGATGAAACGCCTTGACTTGGGTATGGGGATTGTTTTATTTCAGGTATTGATTTTGAAATACCCCCATGGATTCCATAGAGCGTTCGTCAGGGCGATGACTCAGACAGCCAACGAGTGAAACGCGCCAAACAGAAGTGTTATCCCAGATGCCGTTGATATTCCTTTAGAGCTTTTTCCGAACAATGGCCAACCAAAATCACGCGATATACGGTTTTTCCCTTGATGGTGGCTTTTTGTATCATGGGACGCATATGGGGTGGGATTTTCCCTTTTTTGCGTATATTTTGAATCATTTTTTCTGCTTTTTGGACCTCTGATTGAATGGATCCAATTTGCAAACGCAGGCTAGTTCCTGCAAGTTTTCCCGATGCTGTGGCTTTGATCCTTTTGGTTGAATCATGCTTGCCTGCGTTCTTACCCCCGTTCTTTTTATTGGCTGCCGGGGGCTGGGCCTTACCCGCTGGTTTCAAAGCGGGCGTTGGCCTTGTGGTTGCTTTATGATCCGTTGGTATCGTTTGGGGTTTTTCCGCATTGGTATCAAGACGTTTTTCAGAGGCAGAGGCGTTACTGGTTTTAGATACAGAGGTGCTAATGCTTTGAGGTACAGGGGTCAGATCTGGCTTTTCTTCCGATTCCATAGGATTCCAATCGGGAACTTCATCTGGCGGTAACAAGCGTGTGGCATCGCTTTTTGATTGTCCTGCCAAACGGTCATACACGGCATACGTGGTGTGTTTTACAGGAAGGCCACGTGTGCGTTTTGGGTAATCTCTGCCCTGTATCGTGGGAATAGAACTGGATTGAGGACTGAAATAACAATATGCCGCCAAAACAAGGCCAAATAGGCCTAAAAAACCAACAGTTTTCGGATACCAGGACGATTTTTTAGATCGTTTACCCGTTGCTTTCTTTTTTTTAGCCATAATCCTATATTGTCATGATTGAACAAAGGGTTTGCAAACCTCAGCGGCCCAACCAGCCCCCTATGATACTTATCATAGCTGAATTACGCTGTGATGGAAAAGGTTGATGACTTGGATGTTCAGATCGTTTAGACCATCATCATGGTGCAAATCACAAATCATCCATTGCATTTACCTATTGATGTGAAATTAACAGCGAGAAATGATAAAAAACAATACAACAACTGCAACAATCGTAAAAAATAAAAAAATTAAATAATATTTAAACAGCGTCATTATCAGTCTGCATATCATGCGCGTCACCTGTAGTGCTGGATGTTCTGTGTGATCGCCTGGTTTTTGGGGTTCTTGGCCACGGTCTTTATCTGTGGTCTTGTCAAATCGGGAACAGGGGGCCATCGCTCATTGTGCCTTTCTTCTTTCATATCATCCTTATCATCCTTATCATCCTTATTACACCCTAAAGGATACGGTACGCAAGCTCATTAACAATGTATATCCCAATATCATAGACCATTTTATTACAAGCGTGCCATGGAGGATTAGGTGACTCTGGCGCATTTGAACCAAAATTTGATCCAAAGTTTAGCGAATGAATCCATCATCTTTAATGGTTGTAAAGACTGGGAATAGGTAACTGCCAAGGGGCATTTGTGTAGTCAGAAAGCGTGAGGGGTGATGGCATGGTTTCAATGGGCGTGAAGATAGAATAATATTGTTGCTATCCAGGAAATCAAAATAATGAGTAATAAAATTAAAATAATGATAACGCACAATACGTGCAAAATTCTGGTGAGGCCAATCAGCATGTTCAGTTTTTTGATATCAATATGGGTGTCTTTTTGTGGGTTGGAAAGCTTTTTTTCTTCTTGCTCCTGATCGAGTAACATGTGGGATTTCCTCTATGCGTGATGATGGTTGATGCAATTTTGCCCGCCTAGGGTCAAAAGACATCAGTACAAAACGGGAACATTTTATCGATAATTATTTCATCGGCAAAAGAAAAAATAATCAAAACAATAGAAACAACTAAAAAAACTAGATAATATTTAAACAGCGTCAGTATCAGTGTGCATATCATGCGCGTCACCTGTATTGCTGGATGTTCTGCGTGATCGCTTGGTTTTTGGGATTCTTGGCCACGGTCTTTATCTGTGGTCTTGTCAAATCGGGAACAGGGACCATCACGCTTGACATCGTTGCGCTTTTTTCTTTTATATTAAAATCTGTGAATCATTTTATCAATAATTATTGTAGTTAAAGAAATCTGTGAATCATTTTATCAATAATTATTATAATTAAAGCAATAGCAACAAATAAAAAACTAATGCAGCGCAATAATACAAAAATTCTGGTGAGGCCAATCAGCTTGTTCAGTTTTTTGATATCAATATGGGTGTCTTTTTGTGGGTTGGAAAGCTTTTTTTCTTCTTGCTCCTGATCGAGTAACATATGGAACTTCCTCTATACGTGATGATGATTGATACAATTTTGCCCACCTGGGGTCAAAAGACCCCAGTACAGCAAGAGCAACGATGCACGCAATTTTTTAGGCGCGCGCAATTTCTTTTTCTTTACGATGCAACATTTCTTTTAAGGAATGCCACTGCATCTTTAGCCCTTCGGCCATGGCAATGACGCTGGGGTCGATATGCTTTCCAAATCCACCGACGCAACTGTAAAATGCATCTTTGCTGTGGCAAATGACTTCGGATACTTTTTCGACTTCATGCTTGATGCGCTCTAGTTCATTGACGGTCAAATCAGCAGAATGCAATGCACTCATTTTGCTGCCCAAGCGATCATAGGCCAACAAGAAGGATTCCTTGAACAATGCAATTTGACGCATCGAATCGGTTTTGTGAATCAGTTTTGTTTTCAGGCGGCACAATTCCAATTTTAATTGCATGATTTTTCGCGCAACGATTGGACCGAACTGCACATAAGGATTGTGTATGGCCACATGGTGGGCGCCAAATTCATGATAAAAGTGGTGCAAGGCGTGCTTGACGCTGTGCTTGTGGTGCTTGTTAGAGCACAATAAGGCAACCTCTGCGCGAATGACTTGCAATTGGGTGTGGCTGAGTTCTGGGCAATGCAATTGACCCATGACACGTTCTACCTGACGCCATTTTGGACCAACAATTTCCATGAACAGATTGATGGCTTTGTGGTGACCGTGGTGGTGACCGTGGTGATGATCGTGGTGATGATCGTGGTGATGATCATGGGCTGCGTTAAAAGCACCACCAAATAAACAATGTTTCATTTTTAATCTCCATTTTTTTAGTTTTGTTTGATACCTATACAGAGTAGGTGAAAATGTTTACTAAAAAGTTAACGCTTTTTTTATTGAAATGTTGTTTAGTTTTTTCCTTTTATTATATCTTTTGTTTCAGCCCATTATCTTAGTTCACATTCAGCGCCTGTTGTTTCAATGATTCCCATTGGGCTAGAGCCAATGATTTTTGCCATTGGTTGTGATCGTGGTTTTTTTCCAGGGGGAAAATATAATCCCAACAGCCCGCATAATTCATTCTTAAATAGGCAAAAGTTTTTTCCAAAGGCATTTCAAAGCCATCAGGCTTGCCGCTGGCAGAGGACGCCACCACAGCGGCCGTTTTACCTTGCAATTGGTCAGATAGTTCTTTGTGGTGATACAGCAAATCCGCAATCCGATCCCAAAAGGTTTTCATGCGACCACTCATGCTATACCAATACACAGGTGTGGCAAAAACCAGGGGATTATGGTTGACCAGCAGGCGAATCAGAGGCAAAAAATCGTCGTCTTCGTGGGCGCTTTCATCATGATACGGTCCGATATTTCGTTCACATAAATGCACCATAGGGACATCGCCCAATAAGTCTTGGACCGTATGCATCGTGTTGCCTTCTTTGTGTGCGCTGCCACAAATGACCAAGGGGCAAAAACGGGTGTCCACGCATTGGGTGTGTGATTCTTTGAACAAAACCATGAATTTTCTTGTTAAAACAGATGAACCAGCATACCATCATTGGCCAGCATGTGGGGTGAAAAAGTTTTTAACAAAAGACGCTTGACGCCCGGAACAAAGTGGGTCAAAATTAAAGAGATTAGATGGGGGCGTAGCTCAGTTGGTTAGAGTGCTGGTCTGTCACGCCGGAGGTCGCGGGTTCGAGCCCCGTCGCCCCCGCCAGTCAATCATCGTTGTGTGCACCATCATAACCCACACGTCTTTTTTCTCCACTTTGCAACTTTGCATCGTTTGTACACCACAACTTTTAAAAGGGTCTGCAAAAGGGTCTGCGCCATGATTTCTTATGGCTATCGTTTGTACGCCACAACATTGGGTGGTGTCTTTCTCCCCCCTTGCCCATCACTTCCTGCCTTGCCCATCACCTCTTGGTTTTTTGTACTCTGCTTGAAAAGGGTCTGCCCGATGACTGCAACGATCATGGATTCAATGTTGACATTTTAAACGTTTTTATATAAAATATTAATAATAAAAAAACTACAGTTAAAAAACATGCGTTTAAAAAAAATGTGCGTTTAAAAAAATTGAAAGTTTTTTCGAATAGAGAGGATTTTTTATTCCAACTGTTATTCGAACTGTTGTTTGAACTTTGTCTATTCAATCTATTCAAATAGTTTAAAAGCATGGTTTTTTTGCTAAACCATATCAAAGATGCCTATCGTTCTTGCCCTCTATGCAAACGGGGGGTAAAGCAGACGATTGGATGTCTGGTCAAATGGGGCTGTCCTGTGTAAGCTGATCATCAAGAACCGCATGCTGTTATTGGGGAGGTATTCCTATGTTCGTTGATATTCAGGACCAAGATCGTGTTCATCGCAGCACCATCACCCAGGCCGTTGGTATTGATTTTGGAACGACATTTTGCGGTGTGGCGTTATGTGAGCAGGCCAGAAAACCCCAAATGATTGGTCCTTTGATTCCATCCATTGTGGCCTATGTGGGTGATCAGGTGTTAGTGGGCGATGCGGCCAAAGGTCCCCAAGAAATTCGATCCATCAAGCGCTGGTTGGATGCCTCGGCCTACGACCCCATCATGGACGAATGTTTTAACGGACGCAGTCCTTTTCAAGTGGCCGTGGATCTGTTTTTAGGGATAAAAAAACATCTGATCCATTATTTGGGCCATGATATTTCAGAGGCCGTGGTAACGGTTCCGGCCTATTTTGACGAGAGTCGTCGACAAATCATCAAGCATGCGGCCTGTACAGCGGGTTGGCAGGTGTTGCGCTTATTAAGCGAGCCCACCGCCGCTGCCCTGTGTTACGACGTAGAAACGGATGGATTGTACGGGGTATATGATTTGGGTGGAGGAACCTTTGACTTTTCTATTCTCCGCTTAAAACAAGGGTTATTCCGTGTCTTGGGTACAGGAGGGCATGCCACCTTGGGGGGCGATGATGTCGATTATGCCTTGGGTCATGTCTGGTTTCCCGATGATCCCATGGGCGCAGAAAAGGCCCGCAGCCTAAAAGAATCTGGACGCGATTTGTCCTCTATTTATGGCAATGATTCCTGGAAACAAGTGGTCCACCCTCTGATTGAATCCACCTTAACGGTATGCCAAGAAACCTGTGATCAATTAAATATATCGTGCGATGATTTATGCCAGATCTTTTTAGTCGGTGGGTCAACCCATGGCACCTTTGTAACAGAAAAAATAACGGAATTTTTGGGGCGTCCTGCCAGCACCCTGTTAAATCCTGAAACAGCCGTGGCCTGCGGTGCGGCAAATTATGCCTATAATTTGGTTCATGAGTCATCTTTTTTACTGCTTGATGTCAATCCACTGTCCCTGGGGATCGAGACTTTTGGCGGAGTCGTAGAACGCCTGATTCCACGCAATGCGCCTTTACCGGCTGAAAAAGAGTTGTTTTTTACCACCCAGCAAGACGGACAGACATCCATTAAAATTCATGTACTGCAGGGCGAGCGCGATATGGTATCGGGATGCCAATCCTTGGGGGTTTTTCACTTATCAGGTATAGAACCACAGCCCAAAGGCCAAGCCAAGATTAAAATCACCCTGTCCTTGGATACCGATGGCTTGTTGTGTGTCATGGCTCAGGATGCATCCAGTGGTAAGCAGGAACTGTTGCACATTAATGCGGCACGCCATGTCAGTTATGACCGCATCGAAGAGGAACTTGCGAACAGTGGTGACGACATTCTGGATCGCCTATGGGTACAAAAATCTCACCAATCCCAAGATGCATTAAACGAAGTGCGGCGTGTTTTAAATCTGTATCCCGATGACATCATGGAAAAAGCCTGCTTACCCCTAGAGCACGCCCTTCGTTCTGGAGATATCGTACAATTGACCAAAGCATGGGATCAGTTTTCTAATCATGCCCTGCCCTTTCTAGAACTGTATATGACCCATATGTTAAAAACCATGCCATCCAATAGGCCATCGATTGATGCGCAAGAAACCCTGTGAACGCCACCAGAAAAATAGGTATTCTCGGCCTGGAATTATGTTAGGATAAAAAAATAATCGATCCCAAAAGAGATGTTATGACAAGTGATGTCCTGTATCTGACCCCAAAAGCTGCCCAAAAGATTGCCGAAAACCAAGGGGTTTTGCGCGTTCAGGTCAAAGGCGGCGGCTGTTCAGGCATGCGGTATATTTTTACCATGGAATCGGAGGCATCGGAAAAAGATGTGCGGTTCACCCAGCATAACAGCAGCATCATCACAGACCCTTTGTCGTTGCATTTTATTGGGGGATCAACCATTGATTATCAGGAAGAAATGATGTCATCCCATTTTGTGATTATCAATCCAAAGGCCAGTCATTCCTGTGGGTGTGGGGATTCCTTTTCCGTATAACGATCAATGCGCTTACCGTTTGATTAGACATAACCAATCAATGGCGAAGACCCTGTGGATCGGCATGCCCGCGACATATTTCGGTTCTGCGGTATCAACAGGGATCTAGCACGCGGCGCGAAAATTGGGTATTCTTGTGCCCAAACACCCATTTTCCCCTATCCATGTATTTGATCGACAGCCATTGCCATTTAGATCGCTTTTCAGACATTGACAGCGTGCTGGATCGATCCAAGTCCCGCGGTATTCATCAATGGATCAGCATTTCCACTTCTCCGATGACGTTTCAGGCTTTGCTGCCCATTGTCAAGCAATATGACGGTGTATATGGTACGGTTGGTTTGCATCCTCTGGAAATTCACACGTTGCCTGACCATGCCATAGACCATTGGTTAACAACAGCCATCCAGCATCCTAAAATTGTGGCCATTGGTGAAACAGGACTGGATGCCCAGGAATCATCCCCCCCCATGGACCAGCAAGAACGTTGTTTTCGTCATCACATCCGTGTGGCCATCGAAACACAATTGCCGTTGGTGGTGCACACGCGAAACACGGATCAGGCGTTTTTGTCCATCATGCGTGATGTGCGGGCGCAATCGGGTGGCAAAACGGTTAAGGGGGTTTTGCATTGCTTTACAGGCTCGGTGGATTGCGCCAAAGAAGCCATCGATTGGGGGTGGAAAATCGGTCTTTCTGGCATTGTGACCTTTAAAAATGCGCCGGATGTGCATCAACTGGCCACGCAATTGCCCCTGTCAGCCTTGTTGGTGGAAACCGATGCCCCGTGGTTGGCACCACATCCGTATCGGGGAAAAGACAATGAGCCGTCCTATATGATGGAAACGGCAAAAGCCATCGCTGCATTGCGTGGATGTTCTGTGACGGACATTGCTAACGCCACGGTACGCAACACCCTGGATTTATTCCACAAAATGCCTGTGCTTGCCCTGATGGATTGACCGATATCCACTGACACGCTTTAACCTGCTTTTTCATACAGATCATCACCGGATATTTCTCTTTAAATTGATTTTAACGCTGCTTTTTATCTGGTGTAAATTTTGGTATGATTCCATTAAATCCCCGCATTGATACGGCTTGATGCTCAATACTTTACCCCATGGGTTATGGACAGGATCAGATGTGATAACCATCATCAAGGGCGAAGGCCCGGCCCATTGGAACGCCACGGGCATATCCATTGATACGCGCACCTTACAGCCAGGCGATCTATTCATCGCATTACGTGGACCAAAAATGAACGGACACGATTTTATACAGGACGCTTGGGCTTTGGGGGCCTGTGCCGTGATCGTGGATGATTTAGGGTCCCTGGTTACGGATCCAAATTACCCCACAGTGGTGGTGACGGATACGCATCGTGCCTTAACAGAACTGGCGGTTGCGGCCAGATCTCGATTTGACGGCACCGTTTTGGCACTGACGGGCAGCGTGGGAAAAACCAGCGTCAAAGAAGGATTGGCCCATGTTTTATCCAATCAAGGCTTGACCAGCGCATCACGCAACAGTTTAAACAACCATCTTGGCGTACCGTTGTCTCTGGCGCGATTACCTAAAGAGGCGCGGTTTGGTATTTTCGAAGTCGGCATGAATCACAGCGGGGAAATCACCCAACTGGTTGCCAGCATTCGTCCTCACATCGCCCTGATTACCCAAGTATCTTATCAACACGGAGAGTTTTTTGATACTCTGGATGATATTGTGTTGGCCAAATCGGAAATTTTTTCGGCCCCCGCCCCACTGATTGGCATCATTCCCAGAGACAGCCCCCATTATGAGGCCTTGTTGCGCCATGGCCAGATGGCACGTCACGTCACACAATGGATCACGTTTGGTGAACACCCTGAATCCAACATCCAGTGGCAATCCACCGAAGATGGTCTGATGGGGCAACGGCGCATCCATATCACCATCAACGGAACCCCCTGGGCTTATGATTGGTCATTGCCTGGATATCACACTCTGTATAACAGTTTGGCCATTGTGGCGGGTGCCTTTGCACTGGGGGCGGATATGGAAAAAGTCATGCAAGACATGAGAAGCATCAGCGCTTGTGATGGCAGGGGAAACGTGCGCATCGTTGGCGGAATAAAGGTGATCGATGATTCGTATAATGCGGCACCGGCCTCTATGCAAGCGGCATTGCAAACCTTTTTGACATCTACAGAACCGCTCGTCCACCCATCCGATGGAAAACGTTATGTTTTGTTAGGTCAAATGCGAGAATTGGGCCAGCACAGTTATGCCTGTCATCGGGATTTAGTCCCCTTCATTCAGGCGTGCAAGGCAGACGGTGTTTGGTTGTGTGGCCAGGAATTTGCCCCATTGTTAACAGAAATTCCCCATTTTTTGGGTTATGCTGAGCATGCCTGTGACATCATTCCCCATGTGGTGAAAACCCTCCTGCCCGGAGATACCATTTTAATCAAGGGGGCAAACAGCATGAAACTGTCGGCGCTGATTCCCGCCTTGGAACAACGGATGTCTGCCCTGGAACAGTCTGTGTAACCGATGTATTACACAGTATAATGAGACGATGTAATACAGATCTGTTTTTAAATATCAAGTGGTTTTTTTGAACGATTAAACAAATTGCAACAAAAATGTGGAAAAATTGACCTATTCATGTATCAATGGGAGTTTAGATATGAGCGCATATATGGGCACCATGCCGTGGCTGATTTTATGGTTGGGTATACCTTGGATTGGCAGTGGCATCACGCTGTTGGGTAATCCCAATGTGTTGTATTCTCGGCGTGTTTTGGGGTGGTCTGTTGCATGTTTTTTGGCCCTATCCGCAGGGTTATGGTGGATCAATCCTGTACTGTTTATGACCGATCAAGTTGCACAAGGTGCCACATACGACACCACGCGGGACACGATTGCTATCGGCATGATATTTTCGGCCATTGTGTTTTTATTTACCTGGCCAGATGGAAAAACAGCCAAGGGATTGGCCCTATTGGGCGGCGTTTTGGGCATAATGGTTGGGGTACGGTTGGGTATTCCCCAAGAGATGTATACACAATGGCGCAATGTTTTAAGCCCTTTTGTATTTGACTTTCTCCGGTTTGTCATTCCCTTCTCAATTGGGCTTATTGTATGGGCGATGGCAATCCCCTATTTAACGAAAAAGAACACGGCTGCTTTTGATCAGGCGCCATTATTTGAAAAATTTATGTATTTTATGCGTTGGTTGTTGTTGCTGTTACCAGCCATTGTTTTCATTTTTTTTGACTACACTGTTGTTAAAAAATCCGTTTTGGATGTGCTACTGCTCCTATGTTCTGCATCCGTTTTCTTCATCACCTTACAATCGTGGCGCATTCCTGGATTTTGGAGAAATGCTGGTATGGCGCTTGGGTACATTTTCCCGCCGCTTTGGATTATTATGTACTTTGTCAATCGCAAATACACTTATTCTCCGCCCTTAACATCCGATAAGACGGCGTTATGCCCTGGGGCCTTGCCAGAACAGATTGCCCTGTGGAAACCCTGTTCCATTATGAATCGCAGCATGATTTGGCTGTTTTTTGAGGCCGTTCGGATATTGTCAACTTTGACAATATCCGCAAACGCATTACCCGCGCCGAAACTGTTTATGGTGTTTTATATCAAACTTGGGATCATGATGATGATGGTATTACATGCTTATGCCCTGTTTCAACCGGGATTTGTGCGCGATCGGTGGTTGTTGTGGTTGTCCATGTTTATATTGTGGGTTCATTCTTTTGCCTTGGACGAGGATATTCTGGAGATGAGTCTGTTAAAAGAAATACCAACGATAGACGAAATATGGAGAGAGTTTGGCTTTATCGTCCACTGGCTATCCCTTGTCATCATCCTGTTACCCATGGTCAAGGCATACAAGTACAGAGCCATTTTAGATCCTGATGCCAGCACACCTGCGTTGTCAAAGTTTTGGCTTTTATGTCTGTTGGGTGCATCTCTGTTCATCGTTTGGTATTGTCCGTATGAATCGGTATGACCATCCCCCTATGACATCCAATAGGGCCACAGCCTATGAAAAGGGTGTAGCTGCAGAACATCTGGCCACAGAATATTTACAGACCATGGGGTATGTATTGTGGCACAAACGGTATAAAACCCGATATGGCGAATTGGATATGGTGATGCATCGTGGGAATGCATTGGTGTTTATAGAGGTTAAAAATCGTGAAAAACTGAATGACGGTCTGTATGCCCTGACATTACGACAACAAAAACGCCTTTGGCAAGCCGGAGAATGGTTTTTACAAAACCATATCCGTGATGAACCATGGTCCACCATTCGCTTTGATCTTATGGTGGTTTCTTTGTCCAGATCACCAAAAGTGCTTGCCCACATAGAAAATATACTGGGTCAAGCTTAGCTTCAAAAACGGTTTATTTTCGACGTGAATACAGCAAGGGGACTTGATTCGGGCGCGAGACGTGATGGGCACACGCGGCGTGTTTTCCCAGCTCTTGCAGGCATTCGATCAAGAGGGTGCGCTCTTCTTTATCGTTGGAACAATTTTGTAAGTGTTGGTCAATTATTTTTTGTAAAACCTGAATAACATTGGGTGAAAAATCCATTGGAAAGCATACTTTTCGAATGATTCAGGGTCAGGGTACATCTTGTATTGTAAAAAAATCGTAAAATTATTGGTAAATGCACGGGTTTATCCCACCATAGTTATGGGAATAGGCATTTGTAATCGTACGGAGGTCAAGCGCGTGCATTACGCCCATTGAATCTGTTATTCTAATCTTATCCCTTGTATTGTTGTGATCCATGAACTCCTGTTTTTCTGCCCAGTGTCAGAACCTATTCAACACACTGGGTGGCGATGCCTATGGCATTCCACGTCGTACGGCTTTTTTTCTCAATCCTGCACCAAGAAAAGAAGATATTTTATATCATTTAACGGGTTTTACAGGATCAAGTGCCTATGGGCTGATGACACGCGATTGCTTTTTTTTATACGTAGACAGCCGTTATACCTTACAAGCCCAACAAGAATGCCCAGAGTGCACCATCATAACGTGTGATCATCCGTTGCAAGAATTACCCAACCAATGTCCTGCAGGAACACGCCTGATTGTATCGCCTTGGACCCACAGTCACGATGAAAGTTCCCAATATGCACAGGCGGCAAGCGCCCATGGATGGATCCTGATCGATGATTGGCATCAGGCATTAGATGGTGTAATCAAAACAGAACCCATCCAGTCCAAATCGCCCATTTATGCCATCCCCAACACCGTATCTTTTCAAGAAAAATGTCGATCGGTGCTGACCAATCATCATCAAAAATATTGGTTGATGTGTTCTGCCGCCGATGTGGCCTGGTTAACCAATTTACGCAGCAGCGATCATGACTATACGCCCTTTTTTGACGCTTATTTGTTGATCAAACGCAACGAATCAGATGGTCAACGGTCAAGCCCGCAAGAGGCCCTTTTTTCAGGGACACTATACACGTCGATGCCGCGATCCATAGAGGGTCTGGATCCAGCCATCCAAGTCGTGGATTTTGAATCATTAAACCTGTTAAGTCATGCCCAATCCACCCGATTATCCCATGATCATCCGTTGGACCAAGCCATACGCTATGATCCCAAAAAAACACCCAAAGGATTGGTGCGTCCTCATTGGATTGCTGATTCTGTGGAACAGATGGCACAGCATCGCAGTATTAAAAACCCATGGGAATTAAGCCATATCACCCAAGCCCACATTTTGGATGGTGTGGCATTAACACAATTTCTCCATTGGTTATCAGCCATTGATGACCCACGTCTTGAGTCTGGTTTGGAAACAGAATGGTCCGCCTGTGAAATGCTGAAAACCTTTCGCCAGCAACACGCCTCTTATAAAGGCCACAGTTTTCCCACCATTTCAGCCATGGGGACCAACAGCGCCATGATGCATTACACGCCATCGTGTTTGCAATCCGATCCTCTGGCCTATGGTCTTTATTTGATTGATTCTGGTGGCCAATATTTTTATGGCACCACCGACGTGACACGCACCGTGTGGTTGGGCTCTGACCATCCATCCAAGAGCTGGCAGCAAAAATATACAGCCGTGTTACAAGGACATATTCATTTATCCAGTATGATTTTTCCCTATGGCACTACGGGATGCCAATTGGATGCCGTTGCGCGCAGCTTTTTATGGCAAAAAGGGTGGGATTATGCCCATTCCACAGGGCACGGTGTATCCTGTTTTGGTCTTGTTCATGAAATGCCACCTTCCATTTCGGCCAGAGAAAACCGCTCCGCCATCACAGCGCATATGATTTTCTCTGTCGAACCTGGATACTATCAGGCGGGTTTGGGTGGCATTCGTTTAGAAAACGTGGTGTGTGTCATGGAAAAAGAGCGTAGAAAACCGGTGATCCATACCCAAGATGCTCTGTTGTCTGGGGTGCAACAGGATGCCAGAGAAGAAACTCAGCAGTTTTATTTAAAGCCATTCACAATGGCCCCCTTTGATCGTCGTTTGATTGATGTTGACGCCTTGTCTTATGAGCACAAATTGTGGCTAAACCAGTACCACAAACAAGTTTATGACACGTTGGCACCCCAATTGCCCCAAGAAACCAGAACATGGCTGTATGGGCAAACCCTCCCCCTATAGATTAGTTAAGGGTTAACAGGGGGTTGCACAGAATGTCTTTGCACTCGCACAGCAAAAAACGCTGTGGATCAAGAGCCAACCCCCCAAAACCAATTGGTTGATCCCCGCTGACCAGGGAGCTGTTTCAGCGGTACATGAGTTAGAGGGGGTTAGACGTTACGCCGCAGAGTGGCTCTGATGGGGCTTTGGCCAGAGTGACCATGGCTGGCCTTAACAAGCGTTCTTTTAACATATACCCATTTTGCAATACCGCAATAATGGTTCCAGGTGCCACATCGGCCTGTTCTTGTTCCTGGACCACTTGATGCTGGTGGGGGCTGAATGGTTGATTCAAGGCGTCCATTTTGACAATGCCAAAGCTGTTTAATACGCGCTCTAATTCCGCCAGAGTCATGCTGATGCCTTGATACAGAGAATCCTGTTGCCCTTCTGGGGTGACCACACTGGCCACAGCCCATGATAATTGGTCCGCCACACCAATGATGTCCTTTGAAAAACGAAACAAGGCATAGTCGATGCCGTCTTGCTTTTCTTTTTCCAAGCGTCGTCGCAAATTTTCGCTTTCTGCTGCGGTGCGCAAACACTGTTCTTTCCAAAAATCTTCCGTGTGTTTTTGATGCTCTGGGTGATCGCATTGGGCCGTACAAGGCGAATCCAGATTAATCTCTGATCCATCCTTTACTTGCGTTTTGTCCCCATTGTCAACCGTTTCGTCTTGGGTTGCTTCTTGGGATGGATCGCTCTCTTGCAATGCGGTGAAGTGTTTCATTTAAATCTTTTCTCTACGATTTTAGCCATACCACTAATTATAGGGATAACGCGACGATAGTCCATATGTAATGGACCAATAATACCTACCACACCCTTATTTTCACTGCATTGATACGGCGCAACCACCACCGAACACCCTGAAATATTCGCAAAACCATCATGGGGTCCGAAAAAAACTTGCAATTGGCGCTTTAAAATCACTTGATGCAGCATAGAAAACATTAAATGCTGTTTTTCAATCCATGTTAACAGCGTTTTGAACGCGCTGGCGCTGTTGGAATCACACACTGCGTCTAATAAATAACCGTGCCCTTTGATATCCAAACGTCCCTCTAAATCCCCCACCCCATTACGCAGCAAGTGCATGGATAACAGGAACAAATATTCTGATGTTTGACCCAAGGTTTTCTCGACATGAAGCAAGGCATCGCTGATGGTGCGTTGATGGACCAATTGGTTCAAAAAATCCGATGCTTCGGTCAATTGCTCTGCTGTAATATGGACTGGAATAGAAATAACCCGATACTCTGTTTTTCCACACATCATTTCCAATGCGCTTAATGACTTGCTGGGACTGAGCCGTAAAAATTTTATGGAGGAAATAACCAAATCGGGTGGCGCGGCAAAGAAAATGCCTGCCCCTTGACATAAATCGGCCAGCGTTTGACTGACTATGGTGCTGTCGCTGTATTCCAGTGCGCGCAGCACCGCCCAATCGCCATCGGACAAGGTTTGCGTGCTGCATTGATTGACCAGACTTTGGGAATACAAACGCCAGGTTTTTTCCGTCGGTATGCGCCCAGCTGAACTGTGAGCAGAGGATAAAAAGCCTTGTTTTTCTAAATCAGCCATAACCGATCGCATGGTTGCAGAGGATAACCCCATGATTTCAGCAATGCGATGAGACGGTACGGGCAATCGTGTTTCTAAAAAAATATGAACAATGTGGGACAAAACATGACCCGCCCTATCACCAATCATAAACATCTCATTAATGGCATCAATACAGGAATAATGATACCAGAAACGCACCCTTAACTCCAGGAGGAATATGCGCCATGCCCCATCCATTCAGCCAAAAACCCCCTGTTCATTTGGGCCCACACAATGCCCCACAGCTCAGTCTTCGTGAGTTAATCTGCCCTCTGTATCAGTTGATAATGGGGTCAATACGCCGTTTCATGGGACAAGGCAATGGAAACGGGATGGGATAACCCTCGTTTATCCCCCAAGGGCTTGACGGGTGCAAGCATCCCGCAAGATTCTTAGGCCCCCAGATCTGATCCCGATATAATTTCAATGATTTCTTTGGTAATCCGGTCTTGGCGCAATCGATTGTATTGTATTTTTAAGCGTCGAATCATGTCTTTTGCATTGCTGTTGGCCGAATCCATGGCATTCATGCGTGCGGCATGTTCGCTTAGTTTATGCTCTTGAGCCGTGTTTTTCATCATGGTTCGAATCCACAGGTCCAACACTCCATCAAGAACACGTTGGCCATTAGGTTCGATGATCATATACGTATTTACACCTGTGGTAGCCTGCCCAGAATCATGATCGTCTGCCTTAGATGTTTGAATGCTTGGCCCTGATTCCAGTAACAAAGAAGGTAAAATTTGTACAATTTCAGCTTCTTGCTTTAAAATATTAAAAAATTTTCCGTACAGCATGGAACAGCCCCTGATTTTTCCACCTTTAAACAGGTCACAAATCCCAGAGAGCGAATCATGAACGGCGACTGCTGATGCAGTGTGTGCTGCGCGGCTGGCTGATGCGGATCGATCAGATGGATTGACTGAGTCATTCCATTCTGTAAAAAACGTAATGTCACCCTTTTTTTGTAAGGCAGATGCCCCTTTTTTCCCCAAACATAACACCTGAACCGATTCGTTTTTATGCTGATCCAGCCACTGCAGGGCCGCCTTTATCATTTTTTGATTAAATCCGGCACACAAACCACTGTCGGACGTCATGACCACAAAAAGCCACGGGGCATGTTTTGAACCCTTGTCCGCAAAAACAGACACCGCGGTACGATCCTCTGATTCCAATTGTGTGGTGATGCGTTTGATCATGTGTTGTAAAACCTGTATCAAATCCCCTTTTTGCCGCATTTCGTTTTGTGCGGCCGTGTAACGTGCTCTTGAAATCATTTTCATGGCGCCCGTCATGCGCTCGATCACCATGGCTGTTTTTTGACGCCGTTTTAATTCCTTTAACCCGGACATGGCTAGATGCGCTCCTTTTTAAACTGATCAAAAAACCCACGCAATCGCGTAGCAATTTCTGGTGTCATCACCGACTGGGTGGTTAAGACGTCTATGACCTCTGGCATGGTTTTAGCCAGAGACAATAATCCTTCTTGAACCCAACGGGATAAATCATCCACACGCACATCATCCAAATACCCATTGACGCCCATAAACAGCTGTACCAACTGATCCCCCAAAGAGACAGGCTGATACGGCGGCTGTTTCAATAACTCCACCAAACAGTTTCCCCGATTTAATTGCCGATTGGTTGCCGCATCCATATCAGAAACAAACTGAGAAAACGCCGATAATTCTTTGTACTGGGCGAGCTCTAGCTTTAATGGGCCTGCCAGTTGACGCATGGCCTTGGTTTGTGCCGCTCCACCTACACGACTGACAGACAGACCCACATTAATGGCTGGTCGTATTCCGCGATAAAACAGATCGCTTTCCAAGAAAATCTGTCCGTCCGTGATGGAAATGATGTTGGTGGGAATATAGGCCGATACATCACCGGCTTGGGTTTCTACAATGGGCAATGCGGTCAAAGACCCCCCCCCTTTGGCATCACTTAACTTAGCGGCACGCTCTAGTAAACGAGAGTGCAAATAGAAGATGTCACCCGGATAAGCTTCTCTGCCAGGAGGACGACGCAACAACAAGGACATTTGTCTGTACGCCACGGCATGTTTGGACAAATCGTCATACACGATTAATGCATTTTGACTGTCATCTCTAAAGGCTTCACCCATGGCGCACGCTGTATATGGGGCCAAAAATTGCAATGATGCGGCTTCGGATGCGGTGGCCGCCACCACGATGGAATACCGCATGGCGTCATGATGTTGCAACAAACGTACCATTTGAGCGACGGTGGATCGTTTTTGTCCAATCGCTACATACACACACACCACCCGTTGATGCAATGATCCTTGGGCATGCTCTTTTTGATTTAAAATGGTGTCCAGCGCAATGGTGGTTTTTCCGATTTGACGATCCCCAATGATCAACTCACGCTGACCCTTTCCAATGGGAATTAACGCATCAATGGCTTTGATCCCTGTTTGTAACGGCTGAAAAACCGACTGACGATCCATAATGCCAGGGGCCGCACACTCAATAGGAACCATTTTAACGTCTTGCAATGGCCCGCGACCATCAATGGGCCTCCCCAAAGCATCCACCACACGTCCCAACAAACCAGGTCCAGCAGGCACCTGCATCATATGTCCGGTGCGACGTACGATATCCCCTTGTTTGATCATGTGGTCTTCGCCGAACAAGACCACACCAACGCGATCGGACCACAGATTCATCACCATGCCCTTGATGCCCGAGGCAAATTCCACCATTTCGCCAGAACATACATGGGTCATGCCCCAAATTTGGGCCGTACCATCGCCGACCGTTAAAACAAAGCCGACTTCTTCTATGGCGTTTTCAGCATCAAATCCAAAAATTTTTTGCTGCAGCAACAGGGAAATTTCAGAAGAATCAAGAGCAAGTGAAGACATGATCAATCTCGGTGTAAAGGTTAGAAAACAAGCTACTTAAAGAAAGGTCTATCATCGAATCATTCCACAACAACACGCCACCCATTAACAGGTCAGGTTGTTCTTTTTGAACCACCACAATTGGTTTTCCAAAGGCATCAGACAGGATTTTTTCAAACGCCAATACATCGCTTTGGGAAAACAGTTGTGCCGTGTGCCAATACACGGTGGTGCTGGCGCACTGAGCCTCATTCAAAACCGTTAAAATATCCTGCAAAACGTGTAATCGTTTGTGGTCCCCCAGAACGCGTAACGTGCGCAACGTTAAATCCTGACAAGTGTGGCTTTTCTGAAATTCTTTAAAAATAGATTCATGCCACCACAATGGCAAAGCATTTTCACCCAGCAAGGATTTTAATACAGGATGTTCACGAATCCAACAGACAAACGCCTCCAACTCGGTCCTGGTTTTAACAGGTAACTCTGCAAAAATTTTTGCATAATGCCTGGTAACGTCATCAAAAAACACAGGCACAGCGGCAACGTTCATATCAAGACAGACCTATTCAAACATAAAAATACGTTAGCATACATTTATGAAAAACCCAAGAAAAAGTGATCAAAAAATGCTCAAGATGATCAAAAAGTTACACGGTGCGCCAACCAAACACCGATGGATATCCAGGGGGCCGGTGGACCTTGCAGCATCCTGGACCATTTTTACTGGGTCTGCCCTTGGTTAACACCACTAATCCTTTATTTTCCCCAATCTTAGGAGTCCGGATAAAGAATGAAAAAGAACCATGCGGCGACGTCATGGGCGCTTTATCCATAATGGACAGGATTGTGTATTAAGATTCTGAGCCCGAACCGATTCAGTGTTTGATTCTGATCTGTTAGAGCTCCACAGAAGCGCCATTGAATGGACAAGTCGGCACGATCTTGCGATGGTCAATCAACCCCTTTTGAGTAGGGAGCAACATCCAGGATTGACCCAGAAGCCCTGACCTGATTCAGAATCACAGTGCTGTTATGATGCACAGCGTTTGCTTCTGTACGGCACGACCATCTTTGCCCAAGGTTCGCTATGCGTGTACCCCCTATCCTTGAAATCCATGGCGCACTCTTCCCAACATTCTCTTCCCAACATTCTATAGGGGCTCATTTTTACGCCTCCCACCTTTACAGCAGCCTGTTCCGTTGCCCTTGTCTAAACATCACGCACCACAAGACTCTGGACCGGGTGATTCAGAATGGATCAATTAAAATATCCGGGTACCATACCCCCATTGCATGTCAAGCAACTGAGCACCATCTGATGGATCTAAAAGGTGGGGCCTAAAAAGGGGGCACAGCATGTTGACCCAATACACATATTGACTGTGTTGAGGCTGTACACACCATGTATTCAAAATCTTTTACCCATCCGCTAGAACAGATGAAACAGCCCCCCACGCCTAGAAAAAGGTGGTTTTATGTGGACAAACGTTTATGGCCCATAACAGACAGTGTGTTGCCATCGACCTGGCACTGGATTTTCCAACGGGGATCACACGTTATTTTAGGTATTCCAATTATGGGGCGATCGGATCGAATGATCGTATGTTTTGGGATACTGTGAATATCTTTTGTGTTTAGACCGGTTTCTCTATTCATAATGACTATGGTGGTCTGACTTAAATCCACTGGCCCATGTACGGTGATATATCCGCCTGATTGGGTAAAAGGAGCAGCAATTTTCAGGGTTTTTGGCGAAAAAACGGCATTGATAAGTGTGAGCACTCCGTTGTTTGGTTGATCACTGGGGTCTGTACGCACAGGTTCGTCATCAGTGCCTAAAAAAACTTCCCCATTCATCCGAGTTGTTTTTGTAAATTCCACTCGATTTGTCCCATAGGATTGCAAGCCAAAAGGACGTTCATCATTATTGGCCGGTTGACCATCCAATACGGTGATGCGGGCATTCAAGAGCCTCCAATTTTGAGGCAGGCCTTTTTCCAATACCACGCTGGACCCAATGACCAATGGAGGATTGCCCCGCAAAAGTCCCCTGATCCTTACCGTACTGGGCACCACAGGGTCGCTATACCACGGACATCCCGATGACAGAGTAGTCATTGTTCGGGGATCAAACCCAATGATTGGACCGCCATTTTCTATGTGCGCATCGTTTTTGATGATGATGTTGTGTCCAAAAATAAACAGTCGCATGGGGATAAAATGAGGCAATGTCACCTCCAGAGGATCCTTGCCTTGATTGGAAATACTCAGCACCACATCATCATGAATACTTGATTGTGATGCGGTATACATCTCTTTCCATTTTTTCATGGAAAAGAGATGTAACGGGATTTTTGGGTTTTTTGCTGGATTCAGAGTCCCTACCAATCCCTTGCCGTAATTTAACCCTTTGAATTTCAAATAATCAACAGTACCAACAGTTCAAACAGAAAATTCGTCTTTTGGGGTAATACTCCCCCCATTTTTTGCATCATAATACAACACCAATTCGTGGGGATATTCTCTTTTGGAAAGGGGCTGCATGGGGAGTTCCGGGGCTGTTGCACCCCTTGTGGTCTGTGGTTCACCAGAGAGGATGCCCGCTGGAGCACTTTTTACCTCATAGGCCATCACTGCCACGGCCAACACCCCCGCCTTGAACAAACAGCAAAGGTGGTTCTGGGGTTTCTGATGCGCATTTTGGATTTTTTCCGCCATTTGTATTCATGTTCCAATCTTTGGACTCAAACTAAACCATATGGGCTTAAAAAACAATAAAAATTGCCCAACAATAGGCCTTTGTGTTCGACCATGGGCATTGGTCATGGGTATCTGTGTTCAACAATGGGTGTTTGTGGCTTGATGAGCACCCAATCCCTGGTCTGTACCTGTGGCCATGGATGATCCCATAGAACAATTTTGGGGTCTATGGCACGATTTGGGGCCATTGTACGACCAGAACCAAATAGATTCTATTTACCCCACAAAAAAGGGGCAAAAGATCGCGCAAGATCTCTTACCCCACCCTACTGAAATTCTTGATCAAGAAACCGTATGGAATCGTTGATCAAGAAACCGTAATGTGCTTTTTACTCTTTTTCAAGAAAAAAGAAACACGGCCCAACGTCAGAGCAAACAACGTGTGGTCTTTACCCATACCCACATTGGGGCCAGGAAAAATCTTTGTTCCTCTTTGACGCAGCAATATGTTTCCAGGCATTACGGATTGGCCGTCAGATGCTTTTAGACCTAACCGCCGACCTGCCGAGTCGCGACCGTTACTTGAACTGCCGCCTGCTTTTTTTTGTGCCATTTATATTATTCTCCTGTGATTACGCTGCAGCCGAGACAACATCGGTAATTTTAACCCAAAGCAACTGCTGACGATGGCCATTCTTGCGACGATAATTGTGGCGTCTCTTTTTCTTGAACACAATAATCTTGTCCTCTTTGAACACGCCTATGGCTTGCGCATGAACGACAACCTGGGTTACCCCTTGGCTGGAAACGCTGATTCCTTCCCACTGTATTGGCTGGTCAGGTTGACAATCCATGAGTTCAACACGAACTGTCTGACCTTTAACCGCGCGATACTGTTTTCCACCTGTTTTAAAAACGGCGTACATGACATTGCTTTCAAACTCGCTTATGCTCTTACTATATCAGATTCAATGAACCAACTCAATCGTGATCCCACATCTTTATGTTCATTGTCAATTGGCTCCAGAACGCCAGATTTTTCTGTCTGCGCCACAACACCATTATTTAACCAAAGTGATGCGTTTAAAGGCGGGGCAAGATGTTCACGTTTTTAACGGAACCCAAGGACTATGGCGGGCAGAACTGGCTGAAAATCACCTCGTTTCCCTGGATCATTTGTTGCCTCAACCCCCTTCCCCCCAGAAAATGGCCCTGTTTTTTAGCCCCATCAAAGCTCAAAATTGGTTGATTGAAAAATGTGTCGAAGTGGGTGTAACCGATTTTTTTCCCATTCTATGCCGACGCACTGTTGTCCGCCATTTTTGCCATACCCGACACATGAAAATTGTGTACGAAGCCTGCGAACAAAGCCGCCGTCTGACTATTCCCACCATTCACCCCCCAGCCCCTTTGATCAAACAGATCCAGAATCCACCAGAACCTTTTAACCACTCTTTGGCCGCATTAATGCTGGATGCCCCGAACCCCTTTTCTACCCCGTGCAGCGGTGTTTTTATTGGTCCAGAAGGGGGATGGAGCCCAGAAGAGGTCGCCCTGCTTTCTGCAACCCCACCCATCAAGCCCGTGCACCTGGGGTCATCGGTTTTACGGTCAGAAACAGCCGCTGTGGTGGCCAGCACGCTGATGCGTTATGCCCCATCCTTACAGACACATTAGATCTCCCACTAAGATCACACTTGCGCTGGGATAAACCCTTAGTATTTTAAGGGAACAACACCCAAATCTTGGCACAACGCGCCCCACAGAGAGGCGGATATGGGGCTGCGGTACAGTGCTGACGGATGTTGGCACGACAGTACGGGTTCTCCCATGGCAAAGGCTTTTCTGACCCCATGATTGATGGGAAACCGCAAAAAATGAACACTGCTGGTTTTTCCTGGACTGCGCAACTGACGGTTGCGATCCCCCACCCCTTCTTCCTGGGAAATGACACCAGAATCGCCCTGCTCTTGCCCAGAACGAACATCGGAATCTTGGACCCCGTGCATCTGTTCATTCTCCAAACCTTGGCTGGTTTCATTGCTGGGCTTCTGCACCAGATCCACCTCTGCACCGATTGGAATGGCTTCTGAACGCACCCGGAACCCTGCGCCCTCTAGAAACAAAGTATTTTCTATACCTGTACGCGCACCCAGCACTTTTTTCCGCAACACGGGATCACACACCTCGATCATCAGCGTCAGGGTTAAAAACTGAGCGCTGGGCAGCATGGGGCTGTAAACCGACCATTCTTCTTGCAACTGCTTTTCCCCACCTTTCTCGATGCGCAGCATTTCTTGGATGTGCCACCAAATCAATCGGGGATGTTCAAACAAAACCGTCATGTCTGGTCCCAACGCCACACGACGCAGGGCTTTCAAAGCCATGATGTCGTGCAGTAATTGGGGGCGTTGCAGACAAAACTCTGAATGACTGATAAAATTCATCGACAAAGGATCATGCATGTACGGTTTCTCCTATAGAAAAAGATTGTGCTGGTGCAAATGCTTTGCCAGCTTTGAAAAAACTTGGATCCAAGGTCATGGCCAATAATACCACAGGATGAATCACCCACACATCGTTGTGTCCCATCAAGCGGGCCTGTTGCTGTAAATGTTTTGCAGCCATAGGACACTCGCTGGTCACAATTCTCGCCCCCACAGCTGCTGCCTGACGTATCACAGGTTTGCCCACCGCCAACGCTTCTTGAAAGTGCTCTTTTTTATACCCCCACATCCCGCCATGACCCGAACACCGCTCGATCAACGTAATCGGATGGGCCGACAATTTAGACAGCAGTTCATAAGAAGCATTGCCCTGATTTTGCGCACGAACATGACAGGCCATATGCATACTGACGTCTTCTGGCAATGACATGCGAATGGGCCGAGGTGACAATGCCGCCACATCGGACACATAGCGCATCAAATCCGTTGTACGCCGAGCCAAATCCTCTATGCAGGCATCACCCGGCAGTAATGACGGCCATTCCGATTTCAGCATCAACGTGCACGATGGCGTCAAGGCCACCACAGTCCCCAGACCAGCCAGCGCTGGCGCCACGGTGCGCGCGCTCTTGATGACATCATCTAAATATCCTTGCTCTAGCAACGGCATGCCGCAACACCCCGGATAAATACCATGCACACGCACACCCCAATGGGTCAACACGCGGGCAGCGGCTTGGGCTGTAATGTTCTCGTAATAATTGCTTAAACACGTCAGATAAAACCACACCTCTTGACCATAGGCGTGCCCCTGAGGATTGGGTTCAGGCGACACCCACGTTTTCTGCAGGGTCTTTGATCGAAACTTGGGCAAATCGGCCCCACGATCAATGCCTGTTATGTATTCAGCCACGCGACGCATTGGTCTATTTTTTGCCACCGCATTGCCCACAGACGAGCACGTCGTGGCCAACGGCAAATACTGGTCCACATGAGCCAAACGACGATGAACAACCCCTTTGTATGATTTCTTCTTTTTGGACATAATGGCCTTGTACCGTAAAATGGCCCTAGGGAAATCCACATTCCAGGGGTGCGGTGGCACATAAGGACATTTCACCATATAGCACATGTCACACAGGGTGCACGAGGGCAAAATGTCGGCGATATCCTTGGCGGTTAGCTTTTCCACGTCCCCATCGACCTCTTCGCTGTCCAAACGATCAAACAATTTGGGAAACAAGCCACACAGGTTGAAACACCGGCGACACCCATGGCAAATATCAAATAAACGCCGCAATTCTTTTTCAGCTTTTTCTTGATCGTAAAAGTCCGGATCATTCAGCGGTATGGTTCGCGCCATTGTTTTGACCTATAATCCTTTTACCATTAGTTTACTCTTTTTTACCAGATTTTGAACAGTACCAGGCCGATCAATCTGTTCTGGCAAAGCCTAATCGATTCATTAAAACACAAGAGCATCTTTTTTGTGCCTTTTGCGCAACATCGTCTTGTTTTTTTCACATTTTAAAAATTAACGTTGTCTAAATTTTGGTTTTATATAAAAATTTAAAACCCAAAATATAAAGACAGGTATTGCATTTCTGGCCATGGTCATGGAAAATAAAAAAAATATCCGTACGAATAATCATCTTGTCCAAAAAAAGAGACGGTTTTTTGACAACCATTTTGATCGTTGATGATGAAAAGGAAATCTGCAGGGCGTTAAAAGGCATCTTGTCAGACGAGGGATACCGTGTACTCATGGCGCACACCCCAGAAGAAGCCTCTGTGGCGCTGATCACAGAAAACCCCAACCTGTTGCTGTTGGATGTTTGGTTTGGAAAGGGGTCTTGGGATGGTGTTTATTTTTTGGATCGCATTCAACTGTCTCATCCTTCTATACCCGTGATTATGATCAGCGGCCATGCGACCCTCAGCCTTGCCGTCAGTGCATTACAAAAAGGGGCGCACGATTTTCTGGAAAAACCCATTAATGTCAATCGTCTGCTCTTATCGGTCAAGCGTGCTTTGGAATTCAGGCAAATTCGCTCTCACCTGGTCAGCCATCAACACACGAACGCCTTTTTGTGGCCGTTACCCCTTGATGCCCGATTAAAAAAACTGGCTATGCTGGATACACGCATTTTGCTGATCGGGGAAAAAGGAACGGGCAAAACCCGTTTAGCAAAGCATCTGCATTACCTATCCCCCAAACATGAAGCCCCCCTATTGGTGGCCAGCAGCACCATGCTGAACGCCATGGATGACCATACATTTTTTGGATCCCAGTCGGGTGGAAAAATTGAAAAATTGGGCTTTTTTGAACATGCTCAGGGGGGAACCGTCATTTTGCGCAATGTCCATCGATTGAGTATAGAGCGCCAGCGCACTCTGTCAGAACTGTTCGAATCAGGCACGATCACACGGCTGGGCGGTGAGCGACCCGTTCCATTAAACGTGCGCTTTATTGCCACCGCCCTGCCCCACATTCTGGGCTGCTCTGTTCAGCCCTTGCCTCAACCCGATTCAGGAGCCCCATTGCCAGAACATACGCTCTGGCCCCAGAACATGGACCGGTCTTTTTATGACCGCATGACACTAACCTATTTCCAGTTGGACCCATTGCGCCACCATATCCCCAGTATTTCTGTATGGGCAAAGGCGCTGTTGGAAGAACTGTCCCAAGAACACGATGTACCAACGCCCCAGTTGTCCGACGAGACTTTGTTATACCTGAAAACCTTTTCCTGGCCTGGAAATGTGGCCCAGTTGCACTGTGTCTTGAAACGCATTCTTATGGATGGTTCCCACACAACCATCGATGTTCATCATTTACCCCAAGAACTGATTGCCCAAGACACCAGGCATTTAATACGGGCGCTCTCGTTACCCA
>Ga0194118_10000367_pt1 | contig 79131 bp, 78 predicted proteins | sample TA2MahsurfametaG_2_FD_148662 | JGI IMG/M metagenome (GOLD analysis project Ga0194118, IMG submission 148662) | Freshwater microbial communities from Lake Tanganyika, Tanzania - TA2015013 Mahale N5 surface | ecosystem: Environmental > Aquatic > Freshwater > Lake | place: Tanzania: Lake... | reverse complement strand
TTCTTCTGAGAATAAGCGCTGAACAACATCCATGTGCTGTGGAATAAGCCGCATAAATGCCGGTGTTAATTCAGGAATATCGCTTTCTACTATAAATACTGCCATGTATTATGCCCTTAATGTAAAATGCTGCAAAATATCTGTAACTTGGGTTTGTCCGGTTACGTTGTCGGCAAAATTTTTTATCTCATTAACCAAATAGCCCTGAAGTTCTTGTTTTTCCCCGACTGAAAGCACATCCAGGTTATCCAGCACCTGTTGGGCAACATTATATTGCGGCCCCATGCGGCCGTCGTCTATTTTTATGCAAATGCCGAGACCTTTTTGCGGAATGGCCATGCTGTAAACGCCGTCAGCACCTGTTTTACCAATTACTTTACCCTTGGTAACACGCATAAGATCGGTGCAGTAGCGTTTGGTACCTGCCACCATTTCGGGGTAAGTGGTAACGGCCTCACGAATGAGTGCACAGGCCCGATTTAGGTTTTCGTCGCCAAATTTTTCGGGGAAAAGCAGGTTTTTATAGGCAATGGCCTGATTCAAAACCGGCATGGCGAAAATGGGTGCTGAGCAACCGTCAAGCCCTGTTACAAGTTTAGACTCGTCAATTTCATGAAACAGAGCGGTTATGCGTTTTATTTCTTTGTGCAAAGGGTGTTCAGCCGATAAATAATCTTCGGTTGGTGCATTGTTGAACTTACACCAGGCCAAAAAACCGCTGTGCTTGCCACTGCAGTTGTTGTGTATAGCTCCGGGTTCCAGATTGGCTTTTATCAACGCCACAAAATCCTTTTTGTGTGTGGGCTGTTGGGCACCGCAACCCAGCTTCTCCTCTCCCAGCCCGATTTTGGCAAGAATTCCCCGTGCTATTTCCACATGCATCGCTTCGCCATTGTGGCTGCCACACATCAGGGCAAGTTCTTTAAGGGTAAATCCAAAATAATCGAAGGCACCGGAGGTAATTAGCGGAATATGCTGAAACAACTTGAGCGCTGAACGCGGATAGCAAACCTGCTGCACATCGCCCACAGCAGTAACGATGCTGCCTTTTTTATCTACTATGCACACCACGCCGCGGTGAAAACTCTCTACGATACCACCACGGGTATGATTGACTAAAACAGGATTGGTTTCCAAGCTCACGATTTGCTTTGCTCTAACTGATGTTGCGCCAGTAGATACAACACTGCCATGCGCACGGACACACCATTTTCTACTTGTTGTAAGATGATACTGTTGTTGCCATCGGCTACCTCGCTGCTGATTTCTACGCCCCTGTTGATGGGCCCGGGGTGCATAATGACAATCTCTTTATCCAGCTTATTCAGTATGTTTTGGGTTAATCCAAACTGCATGCTGTATTCTCTCAGGCTTGGGAAATACTTAATATCCTGCCTCTCCAACTGTATGCGCAGCATGTTGGCCACATCGCACCACTGCAGGGCATTCTGGAGGTTGTGCTCCACTTTCACGCCCAGCTCTGCAATGTGCCGTGGAATAAGGGTTTTGGGACCACATACCATCACATCGGCGCCCAGTTTTTGCAGGCAGAAAATATTGCTGAGGGCCACACGGCTGTGCAGAATATCGCCCACAATCACCACTTTCTTGCCGTATACCGAGCCCAGTTTTTCACGGATGGAATAAGCGTCGAGAAGGGCCTGTGTGGGATGTTCGTGGGTTCCGTCGCCGGCATTCACAATCTGTGCATTTACATGGCGGGCCAGAAACATGCAGGCACCCGGTGCCGGATGCCGCATCACCAGCATATCCACCTTCATGCTGAGGATATTGTTTACTGTATCGATGAGGGTTTCTCCCTTTTTTACCGATGAAGTGGAGCTTGAAAAGTTCACGATATCTGCACCCAGGCGTTTTTCGGCCAGTTCGAAGGAAACCCGCGTGCGGGTTGAGTTTTCGAAGAACAGATTGGCAACCGTAAAATCGCGCAGTGACGGCGTTTTCTTCACCGGACTGTTGAGCAACTGTTTAAAATTGTCGGCCGTTTCAAAAATCTGCTGTATGCTTTCTTCCGAGAGCCCTTTTATTCCGAGGAGATGTATGAGTGTTGCGGGCATCGTTTATCCTTTATTGGGCAAAAGCCAGGTTTGGTTTTGGTTGGGGTTCCATTCAACTTTCACATATTCGCCTGTGCTGCGGCTGTCAACCACCACGCCGCTATAATCGGCAGCGATTGGGAGTTCGCGGTTGTAGCGCCTGTCTACCAGCACCATCAGTTCTACTCGGGCGGGTCTGCCAAAGTTTATAAGTGCATCAATGCCGGCGCGTATGCTGCGGCCTGTGAAGAGCACGTCATCCACCAGGATTATGTTGAGGTTTTCAGTGCTAAAATCAATCTTACTGGGGCGGGGCATATGAATTTCACCGCGGCGAATATCATCGCGGAAGAAGGTATTGTCCAGTTCGCCGTAGCGGACTTTGTGGCCTGGTTTCAGTTCATTCAGTTTTTGAATGAGAATTCTGGATAGTTCCACACCACGGGGCTGTAGCCCAATAATGGCGCAGTTTTCAAGATCGCCATGCTGCTCGGTCAACTGCAATACAAACCTTCTGATGATGAGTTCGGTTTGTCGGTGGTTGATGAGTATTCTAGCTTCCATTAATTTTCTGACAGCGAAAGTATGATATTGAATTCTTCTTTGCTAAGTTTTATTACAGAAAGTCGGCTTTGTTTGATGAGCCCAATCTGCGACAGCCGTTTGTCGGCCTTGATTTGCGCCAGCGTAACTGTATTTTTCAATTTGCTGTGCGGTTTCACATCCACCACTACCCACTGGGTTTCGTCGGTAGTTGGATCCTGGTAATGCTCTTTGATTACTTCGGCAATTCCCACCACTTCCTTGCCCTCATTGCTGTGGTAAAAAAGACAGAGGTCGCCTTTTTTCATGTCGCGAAGATTGTTTCTTGCCTGAAAATTACGGACACCATCCCAGAAAGTGGATTGGTCTTTTTCGAATTGTGACCAGCTGTATTTGAAAGGTTCAGACTTTATAAGCCAGTGATTCACTGTGGCAAAGATACAAAATTACCCCAATATATATTTTGTTTGGGCATAATTAAAGGTTATTGAAAAAATATTTTGCTTTTTTTAGTCATGTTTCTTGACAAATTAAAAAACCATTGTTAATTTAACCGCCCAAAACTTGATACGTTTTTTAACAACATACTTTGTTTGCGATTGTTGACATAGAAACCACCGGCGGAAACCCACTATATTCGGGTGTTACAGAAATATGCGCAGTCATCACCGATGGCAATAAGGTCGTGCAGGTATATGAAACACTGCTAAATCCGGGTTACGCTATACCAAGAAATATTACCGCACTTACCGGAATATCGCAGTCTATGACCGACAAAGCGCCCGTGTTTGCTGAGATAGCGGCACAGCTCCACCATTTGCTGCACGATAAAATTTTTGTAGCACACAACGTCAACTTTGATCTGGGTTTTATACAGAATGAATTCTCAAAAGCCGGCTTTTCATTTCACCCTCCAAAACTTTGTACGGTTAAACTTTCAAGAAAGGCATTTCCGGGCAAACGCAGCTACAGTCTGGGTAATATTTGCAGCGATTTGGGAATCGGGATTCAAAACCGCCACAGGGCCGGCGGTGATGCATTTGCCACAGGTGAACTCTTCCATCGTTGCCTAAATCAACTGGGACATGCCGAAGTACTGAAAATGGCAAAATCCACCCAAAGGAAAATTAGCGTACCGCCTGCACTCAATGAGGAGGAAATCAACATTCTGCCGGATGCTGCCGGTGTTTATTTATTCAAGGATCAAACAGGCAAAATTCTATACACAGGCAAAGCCAACAACATACAAAAACGGGTTCGGCAACATTTTGATGTAAAACGCGGCAAAACTGCATTGCAGCTGGAACGCATACACAAAATTGACTACCAGCTTTGTGGAAATGAGCTGCTATCGATGCTTACAGAAGCCCATGTAATACATTCACATTGGCCGGAATGGAATGTGAGTGGCAAGCACGTGGGAAACCGATATGCCATATACCGCTTTCCAACCCAAAGCGGTTATATGCGCCTGCAAACCGAAAAATTCCGCAAAGGCAGTTTATCAGGTATCCCATTTCCCAGATTCAGGGATGCCAAACAAACACTGGGCAGAATGCTGCATGAGCACAATATTTGTCCGGTGCTGGCTCGCAGTCAGGGACAATGCCATGTTCCAGGCTGCTACTGCGAAACCCTTACAGAAGAATCATTGGCCACACATAACAAACGTGTGGAAGAAGCCATCATAAGCCTGCAGGAGCGTAAAAACCGCATACTGGTAAAAGGCGAAGGACGCAAAACCGGCGAAAAAGCGGTTATCCTCATTGAAAATGGTGCCGTAGCAGGATGGGGCTTCACCGAAGAACACCAACCGGAAAGAGATATGGTCGCTTGCATAGAACCCAAACCGGACATCCCTGAAACCCGTGCCATCATTGCCGGTTTCCTGCGACAGGCAAAAACTGAAAATAAAATACCCTATCAAATCATTTCCCTAAACTGAATTAAATGTAATTATTATGAATACGTATCTAAAAGAAAACATCAAACTGCTGAGAAAAAGACGCAAACGCAGCCAGGAAGAAGTAGCCAAGTCATTGAGCATAACCCGATCAGCCTACAACAGCTATGAAAATGGCGTGGCCGAGCCCGGAATAAATTTATTGCTGAAACTATCTGAATTTTTTCAAATCAACCTGGATAAACTGGTTCGCATGGATTTAGCGGCCTTGCCTGAAAGCCAGATAAGCCAGCTGGAGAAAGGTATGGATTTGGATTTGAACGGAACACGCCTCAGGGTGCTGGCCACTACGGTGAATGAGGAAAATGAAGAAAATGTGGAACTGGTTCCGCTGAAAGCCAAAGCCGGCTATACCACAGGTTTTGCCGACCCTGAATTTATCAGGGTACTCCCCTCTTTCAACATGCCCTTCTTGAGTGCCAACAGAAAGTACCGTGCTTTTCAAATTAGTGGAGACAGTATGCCGCCCGTAGTGGATGGCGCGTTGGTTACCGGAGAATACGTACAGGACTGGAACACCATTAAAAACGGCAATCCTTATATCATCGTCACCCAAGATGAAGGAATTGTTTTCAAAGTAGTTTACAACCATATCTATCAGGACGGCTCTTTGCTGCTGTGCAGCACCAATACGGCTTATGAACCCTATCCGGTGAAGATTTCAGAGGTGCTGGAAGTTTGGAAATTCGTTAATTACATTAACCCAAAATTCATGGAGCCAAAAAGTCAGGACATGGACGATATCGGACCGGCACTGCGGGTAATTCAGCGCGAAGTGGGCATGATTAAAGAAAAGGTGAAAAGCATTGAAGAAAAATTGTAGGCCATGAAGACCAGTAATAATGAACCTAAAACGATTGCTGAACTGATAAAAATTGTTCTCCAAGAGCATGCCTTAAAGGGTTAAAAGCCCTACTGCAGTTTAAACGGGAATTCTTATCTTTGCAGCTCGAAATGGGTCAGACCGCAACTATGAATTTTACCAAAGAACAATACCTGCAGTGGTACAAAACCATGATGCTGGTGCGCAGATTTGAAGAAAAGGCCGCTCAGCTGTATGGTCAGCAAAAAATAAAAGGCTTTTGCCACCTTTACATTGGCCAGGAAGCCATTGTGGCAGGCATGATTACCGGTACCACCAAAGATGACAAATTCATCACTGCATATCGCGATCATGGACATGCACTTGCACTGGGAGTTTCAGCCAATGCCGTAATGGCAGAACTTTATGGTAAAGCCACGGGTTGCAGCGGCGGTAAAGGCGGCAGTATGCACATGTTCAGCAAAGAACACAATTTTGTGGGAGGTCATGGCATCGTAGGCGGACAAATTCCGCTGGGTGCAGGTATTGCCCTGGCTGAACAATACAACGGTACTAAAAATGTATGCCTGTGCTTCTTCGGCGATGGTGCTGTAAGGCAAGGTGCACTGCACGAAACGTTTAACATGGCCATGCTATGGAAATTGCCTGTTATTTTCATTTGTGAAAACAATGAATATGCCATGGGAACCAGCGTAGCCCGCACCACCAATGTACTGGACATTTACAAAATCGGTGCTGCTTACGACATGCCCAGCTACCAGGTAGATGGCATGAAATGCGAAACTGTTCACGATGCTATTTATGAAGCATCTGAAAAAGCGCGCAATGGTGAAGGTCCAACTTTCCTGGAAATTAAAACGTACCGTTACAGAGGCCACAGTATGAGCGATCCTGCTACTTACAGAAGCAAGGAAGAAGTTGCCGATTACAAGAAAATCGATCCAATTGAAACCACCAAATTAACTATTATTGATAAGGGTTACGCCACTGAGGCTGAACTGGATAAACTAGAAGCGGATATTATGGCAGAGGTAGATGAATCGGTTACATTTTCAGAGAATTCGCCCTATCCTGATCCCGCCGGATTATTCCAACATGTGTATGTGGAAGATGATTATCCCTACATCACGGATTAACAACGCTTGTCTTTCCATGATTTTTGAGTAATTTCGCACCTTCATAATTAAAATGGCCATCGAATTTAACAGCGTTGCATTGAAAGCGTTCTACGCCGAAAACAAAAGGGTTGTCATCCTTGCAGGCACCAGTATTCTTAGTGTTGTGATTGTTTCATTGTTTTGGAGTCGTTACTGGCATCCTCAGCGCGAATCAGAAGCAGCAGCAAAACTGGCTCCGCTCCATCATTATTTCGACAAAGATTCTTTCAATGTTGTTCTGAAAGGCATTAAAGGCAAAAAAATGATGACCGCCCCTGAAATTGCAGATAGCTATTTCTTAACAGATAAAGGCAAAGAAGCTGCTATGATGGCCGGCATTGCTTACATGCAAACTGGAAAATTCGATAAAGCTATTACCTACCTTGATAAAGCAAACCCCAACGATCAATTCTTAAGCGCAGGTGTACTTGGTGCCAAAGCTGCATGCTATGCCGAATTGGGCAAACTCGAAAAGGCAGCAGATATTTATGCTGAAGCGGGCTCAAAATCCGAGAGTGATTTCTCGGCACAATATTGGAAAAGTGCAGGTATTCATTACGAACAAGCCGAATCCTATACCAAAGCATTAGATTGTTTCGAAAAAATAAAAAATGAGTTCAGCACCACTGCCGAAGCTTCTGATATAGATAAATACATTTACAAAGTGAAGGCCCTCAAAGGCGACTTCAATCCTTAAGCCGTTGTGGCAACTGCATCATTCTCACAAGGTCAATTTCCCTACATCTTACATCCGGAAAATTTAAAAATCGGGGTGGTTGTTGCCGATTGGAATAAACACATTACAGAAAAGCTACTGATTGGAGCAATCAAGATACTCCATGAAAGAGGTATCCAACAGCAAAATATAGAAATACTGCGCGTACCCGGATCATTTGAATTGCCGCATGGTGCTCAAATGTTGTTCAATGAAAACTGCGATGCCGTAATCTGCCTTGGATGCGTAATTCAGGGAGATACACCGCACTTTGATTTTGTTTGCCAGGCCGCAGCGGATGGAATATTACAAGTCGGGCTTACGGCTGAAAAGCCTTGTGTTTTTGGAGTAATTACCACCCTAACTGAAGAGCAGGCACAGGAACGTGCAGGCGGAAAACATGGCAATAAAGGAGCGGAGGCCGCACTGACTGCGTGTTGGATGATTTCCGCCAGACAACATTTGAATCAATAACGTTTTTAATTAATCCTGAATAGACTTGGAACACCAACAAGAAAATGAACCGCTGATGGAGAAAAAAGATAAAAATCAGCGTTCTGAAAATTACCATGCACAACTGACTGTAGCAGAGCAGCTTATTGACCATTCGGAAGAAACCCATGAAGACCACACGGATTATTCTGAACTGGAAAAAGCTGAGATTCTTAAAAGAGCCGAGGAATTTATTTACAGTCCCGATGTGAGAAAGGCTCAGGAAACCCTGAACAGGCTAAGGGACGCGATGGACGCAAAAATCCTTGCGGAGAGACCTGAGCAGATCAAAGCGTGGGTTGATGAAGGAAATGATGCCCGAGATTTCAAGCCCGCTCCAGACGAAGCCAAGCAAGCTTTGAACAGTGTTTTCCTAAAGTTCAAGGAACGTCGCGAAGAAGAACGCAAGCGTGCTGAAGAAGAAAAACTTACCAACCTAAAGAAAAAGCAGGCTGTACTGGAAGATATTCGCGAGCTGGCAGAATCAGAAGAACAAGCCAATTCGCTGAACAAAATGCGCGACCTAATGAAGATGTGGCGCGAAATCAGGCAGGTGCCGAAAGAGTTTCAGGATGAACTATATACCCGTTATAAGTTCTACGTTGATAAATTTTATGACAACCTTTCCCTTTACAACGAATTAAAGGAACTTGACCGGGAAAAGAACCTGGAATTTAAAATTGAACTGATTAAAAAGACAGAGGCCCTTGGAGAAGAAAAAGACATCCGCAAGGCACTCAATACGCTAAATAAAATTCATGAAGACTGGCGCAATGCAGGCCCGGTAAGAAGAGAAATAAGCGATGAACTTTGGCATCGTTTTAAAAACGTAAGTGACGTCATCATTCAGCGCAACAAAGAACGGCAGGAAGAACTGGACCGCAAGCGTCAGGAAAATCTCAACATCAAACAATTGCTGGTAGAAAAATCGGAAGCGGCCATCGCTGTGTGGCCAACAGCCGGTAAAGAGTGGTCTTCTTTGGGCAAGGAACTTGATACCCTGCTGGAACAGTGGAAGAAAACAGGTGCTGTGCCTGCCCAAAAAAATCAGGAAATATGGGATCGGTTCTCATCTGCCAGACAACAGTTTTTTGCTGCACGACGTGAATTTTTTAAGAATATCAACGCTGACAGAGAAGAAAACCTGAAACGTAAAATTGAACTTTGTGAAAAAGCAGAAGCGCTCATAAATAATGAGCAGTTTCAGGAAACTTCTGATAAGCTTAACGAACTACAGGAGCAATGGAAGAAAACCGGTCCGGTGCCGGAAGCCAAAAACGATGAAGTTTGGAAACGTTTCCGTGCAGCGTTTGATCATTTCTATGCCAGAAAAAATGCATGGTTGAAACAGCGTCGTGAAGATGACAAAATCGGTATTGCCGTTAAGGAAGCCATCATTGCCGACATGAAAAAACTGCTGGAAATAGAAAATGCGGATAGTGTTTTCCCTAAACTTAAGGAATGTCAGCAACGCTGGGCAGGCAGTGGTTTTGTGAGTGGCAAAGCCTATTTCAACCTGCAAAAGGAATACCGTGAAATAGGAGATGTGTTGTTTGCCAAATTCAAACGCAACAGCGACAACATGAAACAGCAGGTCATGAAAGAGCACTACGCCGGTGTAGCTGGACGCTCCGATGGGAAAAACCAACTGCAATCAGAAGAACGCAAGGTTAAGGATCGCATTAAAAAGGCTCAGGAAGAACTGGCTACCATTGAAAATAACAAGAGTTTCTTCGCCCTGAGTAAAAATGCCGAGGCAGTTTTGAAACAATTTGATACCAACATTCAGAAACTTCAGGAACAGATTGCTCGCTTGGAAAAAGAACTTGCCGTAATTCGCAATACCAAACCCGGTAATGCTCAATGAGCTTTACAGAACCCTTGACTATATAGAGTACCTGCTGGTTTCAGACACGCGGCATGGTACCCACTCCCCGTTCGTTTACGGGCTGCTGGAAGATGTACTTTATGCAAAGAACTCAAATCCGGCATGGGATGCAATTGAGCAAATCCGCAAGGAAATGTTGCAGTCTAAATCCCACATAGAATTATTAGACATGGGAAGTGGCAACCGCAGCGGATTGCGAAAACTAAGCAAAATTACCCATAGAACGGCCAGAGGCGCTAAATATGGCAGGCTGTTGCACCGCCTTATTGCATCACTTCAGCCACAAAACTGTATAGAACTTGGTACGGGAACAGGGATAACAGCTCTTTACCAGGCTTCGGCATTTCAGCATGGCCAGGTGTTACACACCATAGAAGGTTCGCCTGCATTGTGCGAAATCGCATCGTTTAATGCACAGCGGCTTGGCATTGCTGATCAAATTGAATTCCTTGAAGGAAATTTTACAAATAAACTACCGGAACTGTTGCAAAAATTGCAACACGTAGATTACGTCTATATTGACGGAAATCATACCTATGATGCGACTACCCAATACTTCACGCAGCTCCTACCCCACCTGCACACACAAAGCTTGCTCATATTTGACGATATTTACTGGAATGAAGAAATGAGAAATGCTTGGACGTTTATCAAAAATCATGCTTCTGTTACCGTTACCATTGATATATTTGCATTTGGACTTGTGTTTTTCCGTCCCGAACAAGCCAAAGAGCATTTTAGAATCAGATATTGAGTCTTCAATTTGAACATAGTATACGTGTGCGTTATGTAGAATGCGACCGCATGGGATTTGTGCATCACAGTGCCTATGTGCTGTATTTTGAGGAAGCCCGCACAGAAGCCATGCGCAGCATGGGATTAAATTATAAAGAAATGGAGGATGCCGGAATTATTATGCCGGTAAGGGCTTTCAATATAGAATTTAAAAAGGCGGGGCGATATGATGATTTGCTCAAAATCATTGTTAAGATAACCGAAAAACCGGCAATTCGATGCCATTTTGAATACCATACATACAATCAATCCGGAGAACACCTGAATTCAGGGTTTACTGAATTATTCTTTGTAAAAAAAGACAGCCTCAGACCCACGCCACTCCCTGCCTTTTTCGCCAACGTAATCGATAAACATTTTGAGCCATGAGTCGATTTTACCGAAACTATACCAAAGAGGAGCAAACTGAAGATGACTATCAGGAAAATCCGGTAGTCGCTTCAGACGGCAGAATTATTCGCTGGCTAAAGAATAAAACCATGAGAGGGTTTGAAGGACATAATCTCTATGATGTAGGCAAATACTTTTTAAACAGCTTATTTAAGGAAGATCTTAACCTTCGCGCATCGAGCCTTAGTTTCAACTTTTTTCTTTCATTATTTCCTACCCTTATTTTTATCCTTACGCTGATTGCAGCCCTTCCGGTGAAAGGTGTAAAATCAAGGCTCATAACTGAATTGCGCCTCTTACTGCCTGAAAGCACTTGGAAAGAAATCTCCTCCACTATTTACGAGCTGCTCAACAACCAAAACAGCGGATTATTGTCACTTGGCTTTATCATGGCACTCTATTTCTCAAGCAATGCCTTTCACTCACTAATCAACAGTTTTAACCGCAGGTTGCCTGAAAAAGTAAAACGCAACTGGCTGCAAAACCGCTTTCAGGCTGTGGGGCTTACATTGCTTGTAGGCACTATAGTAATAGCTGCACTGATATTTCTGACATGGATGTTTCAACTGGGTGGTTACATGCAAAAGCACCATTGGTTTGGTCTGCCGCTATGGATGTTTCTAATATCAATCATCGAATATACCTTGCTGGCGGGTCTTATATTTACTGTGATTAGCAGCTTCTATCATTTTGGACCTGCCCACAAACATAAATGGCATTTTATTTCACCCGGCAGCGTATTTGCAGGCACTCTAAGTATACTGAGTACCTATTTTTTTAGCTTGTATGTAAATAACTTTGATGCCTACAATAAAATTTACGGATCAATCGGTGCCATTATTGCCCTGATGGTGCTGATTTATATCAACTGCCTGGTGGTGATTGTGGGTTTTGAACTGAATACAAGTATTGACAAAGCAAGGATCACCAAAAAAAGAATACAAACAGAGACCGGAGCTATTTAATAAAAATCTTTTCTACAGAACCAGCTCCCAGCTCAGTATTAATGGCCTCCAGCAACATAAACCTTCGATAAAACATTTCGTTTTTCAAGGGAGCATTATCGAAAGTCACATACAAAGTTTTATTAACAAGCTTTATCTCCGATGTATGATTTGCAATCAGCGGACCTGTAATTTTCTCCCATGCACCTACTAGTTTTACCTCCGTGATTTTTTGTGTAAGCCGGTATTTCTTAAACATGGCCTCAATCACTGATGATATATTGTTATCCTTCTTATCCACGGGCCAGTTTACTCTTCTTGTATCCGTATGCAAAATAAACCATCAGACCAATTCCAAACCAAATAAAAAACCAGAACCAATTATTGGGTGTCATACCGGTTAGCAAATAACCACAGGTAGCCAAACCAAGTACAGGAATAAGATTCCAGTTTTTAATTAAACTTAATGATGCCAACGAAACCATCAGCGCCCAGTATGTAATAATAATGGGGTCATTAAATTGATTAACGAAAAATTCAGGAGAAAAAATGTAAATCAACAATTGTACCGCTACTAAGATTATAGGAAAATAGACAGGTTTTATAAAAGGCAGATGAAAAGCTCCTTTTTGTTTTTCTTTGGTTGGCAACAGTAACACACCGCCACACACCAGTACAAAAGCAAATAAAGTTCCAATACTTGTAAAATCAAGTACAAAGTTTTCATCGGTAAACAGGATGGGAATCCCAACAACCAATCCGGTGACTATGGTACTGAATGCAGGAGTTTTGTAGGTTGGATGAACCTCAGAAAACTTCTTGGGCAACAAACCATCGCGGCTCATGCTCATCCAGATTCGGGGCTGGCCCATTTGAAAAACAAGCAGTACGCTGGCCATAGCTACAACCGCACTGATACTTACCAGATACTCAAGCCATACAATGCCTTTATACTGCAAAACAGTAGCCAACGGATCATCTACACCTAGCTTTTCATAAGGCATCATTCCTGTTAGTACCAATGATATCAGCACATACAGAACTGTACAAATGAGCAAGGAATAAAACATTCCCCGAGGCAAATTTCGCTGAGGGTCTTTGGTTTCTTCGGCCATGGTACTAACTGCATCAAAACCAATAAAGGTAAAAAAAACTGCAGAAACTCCCAGCATAACGCCGCCAAATCCTTCTGGCATAAAAGGTTTTAAGTTTGCTGTATCCACATAAAAAAAACCAACCCCAATTACCAAAACTATCACAATCAGTTTGATTGCCACCATGATATTGGATGCGTTGCGACTCTCTTTAACACCGGTATAAACCAACCAGGTTATCAAAAAATTAATGAGCAATGCAGGCAAATCCAGTATAATGCGCAGTCCCATAAAAACCGGTGCACTATTCCAGGCCAGCATTTCATGGGATTGCAAGTCAGGTGTCTTGAGCTTTGCGGCAGCCGAACAGGATGCATAATCGGTAGTAATCCATGCAGGCATGTGAAATCCAAGATTTTCCATGAGATGCGAAAAATATCCCGACCAGCTGAATGCCACGTAAATATTGCCTATACTGTATTCCATCAGCAATGCCCAACCGATTATCCAGGCGAAAAGCTCACCAAATGATGCATACGCGTAAGTATAGGCGCTGCCTGCAACCGGTATGCGCGATGAGAATTCAGCGTAGCACAGGGCAGCAAAACCACAGGCAATGGCACAAAGTATAAAAAGAAAAATCACACCAGGGCCACCCGCTGCACAAGCCTTGCCTACAGAACTAAAAATCCCCCCGCCTATAATGGCGGCAATTCCCAGCAATGTTAAATCTCTCGCTCCTAAAACACGGTGCAGTACATGGCCTTCTTCCTGCGAAAAATCGCGCTTGGTACGCCTGATATTCTGCCAGAATTGCTGCAACATGTTCTACTGCGATATTACCTCTAAAATTCGGGTATTCGTATTAGGAAATATGATTTTTTTTGAGTATATTTGTGGTTAGGTGCGCAGTCTGTTTGCATGGTCTTTTGCTTTGCTGATGCTATTAAGCAGTGGCAGTTTGCAGCTCGTTTTGCACAGCTGTCCCGGAACTGGTGTCTTTGTTTTCTCGGACTGTGGCATGCATGATCAGGTTGAAAAATCTGATATACCGGAATGCTGCAGAAAGAAATTATCTGCCAAAACAAAACAACAAAATTGCGGTAATTGTGAAGAATATTTTGTTTTTAGCATAACCCCTAAATTTGGCAGTATCACCATAGCAAATACCGGTGAACCGCCGGTTATTTTCATTGAAAAAAACCTTTATTCTGGTGACTTAAAATTAGACCTAAAATCCAACGTATTGTGGCAAAGCCGCAAAGAATTATCACCCAAATTATTAAATATTAATACGTTAAACTGTTCCTGGCTTATATAGAACTTCATTCTTTTTAATGGTTTTCCCGCAAAGCGGGATTGAATATGTAATTACCCCAAAAACCAAAGAATGAAAAACATGAAAAAACTATTTATAATCACCATCGCTGCCATGACTATGTCCTTTGGCAAGCCACCCAAATACGAGACCATCTCTTTTACTGTAGAAGGAACTTGCTCTATGTGCAAAGACCGCATAGAAGAAGCCCTGGATAAACGCGGAATTCGCAAAGCCACATATAATCCGGATGAAAAAACCTTAACCGTAACATATAATTCTAAAAAACTGGAAGAAATACAGCTGCACAACCTGGTAGCTATAGCCGGACATGACACTGAACTGGTGAAAGCAAGTAATGCCGCATACATGGCGCTGCCGGATTGCTGCCATTACAGGGAGGGGGCCAAATGCGACCACTAACAGGATTCCTTCTGTTATTAGCCGCCACTCATTCAGCCTTCATTTTCGCCCAAACAGACACAACCCGTCCCAAAAACGAGGTAGAAATAACGGGAGATAAAAAAGGCGTTATCAGTGGCAAAGACATTCAAAAATCAGAGATACTCACAGAAACTGAATTCAAAAAAGCTGCCTGTTGTACCCTGAGTGAAAGTTTTGAAACCACAAACACGCTCGAAGTCAGTAATGCAGATGGAGTGAGCGGAATAAGGCAAATTGAAATGCTGGGATTGGCAGGGAAATATGTGCAAATGAGTCAGCTGAATATGCCTGTGGTGCGAGGCTTATCCGTGCTAACAGGGCTCAGCCACATTCCAGGACCTATGGTTTCTGCGGTTCACCTTTCTAAGGGCACCGGCAGCGTGACTGAAGGCTTTGAAGGCTTAACCGGCGGAATTAATTACGCACTAAAACAGGATCCTACCGAACCTAAGCTTTTTTTGAATGCCTACCTAAACAACCAGTGGCGGGGGGAAGTAAACCTGATTTCCAAACAACGCATCAACCACCGAACTTTCAACCATTCTTTTTTGCATTATGGAGGGCAGTGGAAGACCATGGATTTCGGCGGTGATGGTTTTACCGACATGCCCCTCTCCAACCGTGTTTTTGTTGGCAATCAAGTATCACGGTACAACGATAAAAATGAATGGATTATAGGGTTTAGCCATGTTAGCGATGAAAGACGCGGTGGCAATTTACATCACTTTATGCACAAGGAACCGGAACATGATGTTTTTCATTTCAACATGATAGAGCAAAAAACCGATGTGTGGGGCAAGTTTGGCATTTTTCTTAATAAAGAAGCAACAAGAAGCATTGGCCAGATCTTGCATGTGAACAGACAACTAACCCATGCATTGTTAAACAGCCTCCGGGGAAGGCACTACGAGGGAAAACAACTTAGTTTATACTACAGCGCCATATATGCCACTCCCGAAAGTAAACCAATCAGCACAAGAAGTGGACTGAGTGTAATGTTTGACAATATAAATGAATCACTGTCTGATTCCGGAGCTTTAGTTTTTAACCCCACCAGAAAAGAAATGAATTTCGGAACATTTTCTGAATGGGTTTTCAAAGCCGGTCAAAGCAGTTTGGTATTGGGGCTCAGATCTGATTATAACAACCTGTTTGGCTGGTTAATAACACCCAGGATCCATGCCAAATGGGAAATAGACGAGAAAGGCAAAATGCTGCATTTCCAGTCCGGGCGAGGCGTTCGCACACCTTGGTTACTTGCAGAGAATCTACCCTTGTTTATAAGCAACCGCATCATCAGCATTAAAGATTACCGCAATGGCGGCGCTTACGGACAGCAGCGTGAAGACGCCATCAATACAGGTTTTAGTCTTACATTGCCATTCAGGATGTTTGGATACCCGGCCAAATTCATCACTGATGCCTTTCATAACCTTTTTCTTTATATGATTGGCGCAGACCGTGATCAGCGACCTGATTTGATCGCTATTGGCAAAATTGACCAAAGCCGCTACAATGCCATACAAACTGATTTACAATTGCAACCGCACCGAAGAGTAGAATTGAGGTTGAGTTACCGCTATATAGAGAACCAGCTGTGGCTGGGTGGCAACATGCGCCAACAGCCATTGCTTTCAAAACACCGTTTTGTGGGTGTGGTGAGCATAAAGAATCGTAAGAAATGGCACATGGACGCTATATTTCAGTGGAACAGCCCAAAAAGATTACCTGAGACATCAAGCCTCCCCGAGCAAAATCAAATGCTGCCATGGAGTCCGTCGTATACAATAGTTAATCTGCAATTAAGTAAAGATATCAGTAAAAAATGGGAGTGGTATGCAGGTGGCGAAAATTTGTTGAACATTGTGCAGGAGAATCCGGTACTATCGGCAGAAAACCCTCAACAACCCTGGTTTGATGCTGCCTATGCCTGGGGCCCTGTAATCGGAATAAACGCCTACATGGGATTTCGGTTGAAAATCAAATAAACCGATTCATTCCAGATTCTTAAGAATCTTTTCGCTTTGGGGCATTTTTGAATAAATGTAGTAGTCAATCCACTGGCGAACCAGTTCCGAAAGATACTCTTCCACTATAACCCTAAAACGCTCTCTATTCTTATCTGACATTGGACTTGAGCCCTGCACATTCAGTATTTCAGTTTTCTCAAAAATACCATTTTTGAAGACAATTCTGGCCATTGCCACATCATAACCGCTTGTGGCATAAAAATGGATTGGAGTCTTATCGGAAGGAAATAAACAAACTTCGAGACCTCTATATTCCAGCAGCAAAATACTGGATGTTTTAACAACAGTTGCCGTCGTATCCATGTTATTGTCTAAAAATAAATACCGTATCAAAGGTAAAATATTTTTAAAACAAAACGTTTAATAAATGAATTAATTTCTAAACAAAACAGGAATTGCGGCAGAGATTTCACGGTATATATGCTGCAATTCAGGGTTGTTTTTCAGCATTTCTGCCTGCATTTGAATACTATTTAAATCTTCGCGTATAGCTGGCCCTGTTTGTGCATCCTTCGCACTGACACGGTTTAATTTTTCGACCGTTTGGTGTATAATTGGCAATAACAAATCAGAATCAAGGTTGCGTGTAGCTAATACATCGGCGGCAAATGCGAACATGGCATTGCTGAAATTATTGGCAATTACTGCTGCTAGATGGGCTGTTTGGCGTTCTTTCAGACCTGAAACCAGTGTTTTCGCGCCCAATTTACCGAAGAAATTGGTTAAATAATCCAACAAATCAGTGTTGCTTGCTTCAATAAACACAGGAACATTATTCCACACCGATGGCACATCCGCTGAAAATGTTTGCATGGGCCAGCAAACAGCATTGCAGGAAGCAAACAACGGTTGCATACCGCTACAGTGCACCACTGCCGAAAAACGCTGCTTAAGCTCAATAGCAGTTGTTTCAATAAAACGATCCGGAATACACAGAAAAACGCCTGCACCGGGATCGGCATATGTTTCAATATTGAACACCGGTGAAACATCAACATCAGATGAATTGCGGCTAAGCCATCCTCCGAATTCAATTTCAGTTGAAGCTTGCAGTAATTCACCGAGCGCCCTGCCCAGGTTACCGGTGCCTGCAATATACCATTTATGCGGCAGCATTTTGTTTAACCCGATATACCACTGCCATGGCAAATCCGATTACCATGATAATGGTGCCGGCCCATACGAGGTTTATCCAGGGAAATTCGATGGCTTTGATAACGATATAATTTTTCTGGGGACTTCTCTCACCGGTTTTAATCAGGAACCTTACTTTATCGGAAGATTGCCCGGGTTCCGGCACTTCAATATTCACAATATCTGCAATTACACCAAGTTCTGAACTCATTGCAGGAATAGATGAAAAATTATTTTGGGAAGTATTTACGATAAACCTGGGAAATAATACCGCAGAATCTTGCAGCCGAATGGCGGTAATACCCAGCTGCACACCGGCACCTTCTTCACTGCTAAAACGGCTTACACTATCAATACGCAGCTTCACCTTACCCGATGCAGTAAGGATCGTTTCTCCGGGGGCGGCAACGGTTTCCTGGAAATCGCTGAATGGCTCTTTCTTTTCCAAACTGCTTTCATAATTTACATGCGTAAAGATATCCCTGCTTATAAAATGACGGGTACTGGGTTCAGCCAGCAGTCCCATTTTTGGGTTGTTTTGGGTTTTTGGATATAAAGTAAATGAATCTGCTATTGTTCCGTCCTTATTTAGCCGGGTAAAAAACACTCTGAAATATTTGTCGATGGTGTCATTGCCTTTATCCTGAATTACTTCCTGAAAGGATGCTGTGAATTCACCAAGCTGCACAGGCTGTTTTTGATACAGAATAACATTCTCACGGTTGAATTTAACCGCTTTCTCATCTACTTTCCCGTCTTTGTTAAGTTCTGAGGCAAATCGTATACCCTCGGTAGATGTAAGTATTTTTTGGTTTACCGAAGAAACCAATACCCCCACCAGCAGAATTCCAAAGCCGGCATGCGCAACGCTTCCACCCCAGGCCAGCCAAACTGGCTTTTGCTGCTGACGCAGGTACATTACATTGGCTACAAACAACATAACTCCCAATAGTAAAAACAACATGTATTTGGGTTGGCTGATGCCGAAAATCAAATTAACAAGACCTGAAACCACCAAACCAATTCCAAGTACCCAAAGTAACTGTTTTCCCAGCACTTTTGCATCCGTATCGCGCCAGCGAAAACACTGGCCTACGGCCATGAGCAGCATGACAGGCATGGCCAGCCACAATTGAAAAGCATTGTATTCCTCAGGTTTCGGTGGTGCTTTGCTAAAACCAAAAAGTTTGTTGAATACAGGAATTGATGTAGCGGAAAAGACCTGCACCAATGAGAGGATAAGAAACATGGCCCCGATAAACATCCACATTTCACGGCTCAGCCAGCGCTCGTCTTCCTGTTGAGTTTTGGTGCGGGAATACAATTGGTAAATAAACCATGAAAACACACCGGTAAAAACTATCACACCGGTCCATTTCATGATTTGGGTTAGTTGTTCCTGATTCTTCTTTCCACCATACAAGGTAAGCAGGCTAAACACCAGCACCAGGGCAACAAAGCCTATAATCACCGACCAGCGCCATTTTGCATTTTGCAAGGCAGACAGCACGCTTAACATCATCAGCGACAACAGCAAAATCAGCAGTTGTCCACTTAATCCCAAATCGGTAAATGAATGCACACTGGCTTCGCCCAAAATGCCGCTGCGGGTAAGGAATGTGGCGTATAACACCAGCCAGAAACTGAGCTGAACCAGCAAATGAGCAGTAAACAAATGACGGCCTGTACTTCTTGATATCAGCAGCATATGGGATGCTGAAGCCATTATCAGCCAGGGCATTAAACTGGCGTTTTCTACCGGATCCCAGGCCCAGTAACCGCCAAATGAAAGACTTTCATAGGCCCAGAAACCCCCCATGATTATACCGGCACCCAGAATTCCTACACACACAAGACTCCACGTAATAGCCGGTGAAATCCAGCCGCGGTCGTTGTTTTTCCATAAACCGGCAATGCTGTAGGCAAAGGGTACCATGGCAGTAGCAAAGCCCAAAAACAACGTAGGCGGATGTATTACCATCCAGTAGTTTTGCAGCAATTGATTAAGCCCGTTTCCATCTTTAAATATCTGAAGATAATTGGCCGGTCCACCAATAGTTCCCATTACCGGAGTTTGCAGAAAATCGGGTCTTTGTTCCCGCAGCAGATCAAACGGGCTGCTACCTATGTGAATAGACCATTCTGCCGCACCCTGCCCAAGACCGAGTAACATGGTACTTAAACCCAACTGCACAAATGAGACTACTGCCATAACAGGACTTTCCCACTGACCGGCTTTGCGTAGCAAAATCAATCCGAGAACTGCATTCCAGAACATCCATAGCAGAAAACTTCCCTCCTGCCCTTCCCAAAAACAGGAAATCATGTAGTAAACCGGCAGTGCATTGCTGCTATGGCGCCACGCATAATAATATTCGTATCGGTGTTTGAATATTATCCAAAAAAGAATAGTGAAAATGGCCAGTACAGAAAATGCCTGTACATAAAACATTCTGCGTGCCCAGCGCCTGTCTAAATCTTCCTCTTTATTGGCTGACCGAAAATAAAACCAGGCCGCACCCAACGACGCTACCGTGCAAAGCACAATGAAAAACTGCCCTAGATTTCCAGGCCACAGCATTTCACCATTAAACTGAATATTTTCCAAGTGTTAGCGGTTGTTAACGGGTTCGTCCTCATATTTACTCGGACACTTACTGAGTATGGAATTGGCCCTGAAATAATCTTTCTCCTGAAAACCAATCAGCACAAGTTTTTGACTGCGTTCCATGTCCTGTGGCTTTGGCTTTCCAAATACCACTTTCATTTCCTTGCCCAAACTATCTATCGCCCAGAATTCAAGGTAATTCGGATCTTTCTGCGGATTGTATAAAATCGGCTTCTGTTTATTCAGCTTACAAGCTACATGATATTCCTTTCCAGGATTTTCTTTGGCAAGAGTCTCTGCATCCTTGAAAGCTATATACTGGGTGGTATTTCCATAAAGACTAATAACAGCCCCAATTCCGAGGGCTGCCATTAATAGCAATATAATATGCAGGGGTTTCATGACAGGTTTTCTTTGTCTTTTTCCATCCTGCTCAGTTTTCTGTCCAGGTAAACCAAATAACCGATTACACCTGCGAATATGATTACCAGCACGGTAGCCACCACATTAAATTTGGCATTACCGCGCATGGGGCTGTTTTCAGCAAGCAACGGCGTGGCATTGCTTAACAAAAACAGCATAAATATTAGGAAAATTGACTTTTTTTTCATATATTTAATTTATCGGATTTTTCAATTTATTGATTCTGTAATGTAAAGATGCAACCCAGAGGAACAGCAGTATCCAGCCAATTACAGCCGGGTAAAAGAACATTCTCATGGTATTATCCAGGTCATACTGATTAAAACCTACGGTTCCGCCGGCCCCGGGATGCAGGCTGTCTCCGCTCAATTTGGGCATTATAACAATCAGGGCAATGAATACGGGGAAAACAAACAGATTATAAACCGCACTGATTCGGGCTTTTTGGTAATCATCGCGAATACCGGACCTTAGCAGCAGGTAAGCGCTATACATCAGCATTCCTATGGCAACGCCATTGAGTTTGGGGTCACGAGGCCACCAGCTGTCCCAGGTAACACTGGCCCAAACAGAACCTGTGGCACAACCCAGAAAACCGGCCAGAATAGCCACACGTATCAAGGCATCACTGCGCAGATCAAAGTGTAAATTGGGTTTTACAAGATATTTAACAGAATACACGGCCGAAACCAGCAAAAGCAATATCATGCTAAACCACATGGGAACATGATAAAAGAGGTTTCTGATGCTTTCATTCAGGATGGGTCTGTTGGGAAAAGCCATTACATGGGCATCCAAATCATCAGAAGCAATAGGCTGAGCATTGCTTGTACCTGTGTCGGAAGTTGCACGTGTGATGGAAACTGCCGAAGGAAAAGCCATCCAGCGACCATTGGCCAGCACATACAAATTACTCATACCCTCTGGACCTTCTTTACCAAGCCTGGGAAGGAAGTCGGCATGTAAAATACCGGAATCATAAGCCAATCTATCTGCCACAAAACCATACTTTCCTCCCAGCACGGCTTTTTCGGGTTTAAATGATTCACCCGGATTATAAATATCTATGTTTAGCGTGGTTGTGGTATCGGAAATGATATTTAGCTTATCAACGCCGGTAACACCCGTTTTCAGCGGCACAAACAACCCTCCCACCAGCACATACGCAAGAAAAAGGACAGCAAGCATTTTCCAAAGATGCTTTGCCATTAACCTCTCGCCCCCACTTGTTTTCTGCGCTTGATTTCCTGCTCGATGAGCGAAAGCTCACGTCCCATTTGTCCTGCCACACTGCTGTTTTCCCTTGCCCTTCTTGTAAGGTAAGGAATCACGGCTTTTACAGGACCGTAAGGCACATATTTGCAAACATTATAGCCGGCGTGACTAAGATTGTAGGATATATGATCACTCATTCCCAGCAACTGGCTGAACCATACACGCTCATCAGCGGGCTGCAATTGTTTCTCTTGCATCAATTCCATTAAGTAGCGGCTGCTATTCTCATTGTGGGTACCTGCACATATGCTAATTTTATCAATATGATGCATGCAATGTTTGAGTGCCTCGTTATAGTCATGGTCAGATGCCACTTTGGTTGGCTGAATTGGGTCAATATAACCCACGTCATTGGCGCGTTTGCGTTCCTTTTCCATGTAGGCACCCCGAACCAGCTTAAAGCCCAGAAACCAGGTAGCATACACAATCTGGGTTTTCAAATATTCAAGCCTGTCATGTCTGTACAGCTGAATGGTATTGAAAACGATGGCTTTTCTAGTATTATGACGTTTGGCAGCCTCTTCGGCAAGTCGGTCTATGGCATCCTGGATCCAGCTCTCTTCGGCGTCCACAAAAATTCTAACTTGCTTTTCTTCGGCATGTGAGCAAATTTTATTGAATCGGTCCACACCACGTGACCATTCTTCTTTTTCCGAATCGCTTAAGGCTTCATGACTGCTCATTTTTTCGAGCAGGGCAAATCGAATTATACCGGTAGTCTTAAAAACAGAGAAAGGAATATGGTTATTGCCTGCAGCTGCATCAATAGTTCTGATAATTTCCGCACAGGTAGCGTCAAAATTGGCTTCGCTTTCCTCTCCTTCAACGGAATAATCGAGGATGGTACCAATGCGGGAAGCAGCAAGCCTGTCAATGGTTTTACGACAGGTATCAACATTCTCTCCGCCGCAGAATTGTTCGAAAATGGTGTTTTTTATCAGGTTTTTAAAACCCAGGGCAATAGCCATATTCGCCATTGGTGGGCCAAGTGTAAGCAATCCCGGAAAATTAAAACTATTAAAAAGCAGGCGGGCTTTGCTCAACCCCCCATTGGACATGTGTGCAAAAGCAACCTCGGTATTAGAAAATTCAACAGGTGAATTTTGCATATTCATTCTAACTGCAAAGGAACAAAAGAAAACCCAAGGTTTATGCACAAATTAAACAGAAAATAGTCAGTTATGGCAGCCTCAGCCCCAACTTCTCAATCATCTCTTTCCACTCTGGATTCTTTGACAGCATAAACTCCAGTTTTTCCTTTTCTGTATAGGGTTTTCGGTCGGTTATTTCAGCCGCACCTTTCTCAATGCGCAATGATTGTATTACACCATTCGTTTTTTGGGTAACAAAATGTATAAAGTTCATTCGCACATCTTCAATAGCATCCTGCTGAGCAGCGGAAGCAATGGTAACAACCACTTCATTGCTTTGCAATTCGGGGATAATGGCTTTCATGAGACTGGAGGCCCTGACACCGGCGGTATGGCTAAATTCAATCCAATATTGCGTGAGCATTTCCTGACTTACAGGCGCCGGATCGGCAACTTTTTGTTCCTCCTGCGGAGGTTCATCATAGGCGATTTCCGATTGAATTATGTTGGTTTCGACCGTTTTATCTTCTTTGATGGCAGAGTTTCTGTCTTCCTGTTTCTTTTGCTTGTATTCCTCAAATCCCGATAACTGAATCCTGGATTCATGCACTTTGACAGTAAGCTTTTCTGTGGATTCGGGCTGCTTAGGCGGTGCCTGATTTTGACCCTTGGCTAAGGGTTCAGGGCTTTTTTTTTTAATTCCTCAAGGGTAGCCACATGAGAGATAAACGACTTGAGGTTTGCGAGTTTCATCAGCGTCAGTTCCAGCAGCAACCGGGGATGGCGGCTGATTTTATATTTCTCATCGCATTCATTTAGCAGGTTTAATCCATTCAAAATGAGAGAAAAACCCATATCAGATGCCTGCTCGGCATATTTCTTCCTGAAATTATCAGACATATCCAGCAATGATGCTGTGCGGACATCCTTACAAACTGCCAGGTTGCGGAAATGGGCTGTTAGTCCGGCTATAAAAACCGAACCATCAAAACCATGACGGATAATGCTATCCAGCGTTATTATGCAACTTCCTGAATCGCCTTTCAGTATGGAATCTGTAATCTCGAAATAGGTATCTGCATCCAGTTCGTTCAGAACCTCTACGGATTTTGCATAGGTAAGGCCACCATCGCTGTAGCTAACCAGTTGATCAAAAATAGACAATGCGTCGCGCAAGCCACCGTCTGCTTTTCTGGCAATCAAATGCAGGGCATCTTCCTCAGCAGAAACGCCCTCTTTTTCGGCGATTTGTTTCAGGTGTTCTACCATATCCCGCACTTCAATCCGGTTAAAATTAAAAACCTGACAGCGGCTGAGAATGGTTGGGAGTATTTTGTGTTTTTCGGTGGTGGCAAGAATAAAAATGGCGTACGAGGGCGGTTCTTCCAGTGTTTTTAAAAAAGCGTTGAAGGCACTGGGAGACAGCATGTGTACCTCATCAATAATATACACCTTGTATTTACCCACCTGCGGTGGAATTCGCACCTGCTCCTGCAAATTGCGGATATCATCCACCGAATTATTGCTGGCGGCATCGAGTTCAAAAATATTGAAGGCAAAATCCTGTTTGGGATCTACAGCTCCGTCTATACTGTTTATTACTTTGGCCAGAATCCTTGCACAGGTTGTTTTGCCCACACCCCTGGGGCCGGTAAAGAGAAATGCCTGGGCCAGCTTATTGCTTTCAATTTCGCGCATCAGTGTATCGGCAACGTGCTTCTGCCCTACCACGGCGTCAAAGTGGGTAGGACGATACTTGCGTGCTGATACGATATACTGTTCCATGAACCGATTGCAAAATAAAACGGAAGGCGGCAGGTTGACAAGGTTTGTGCATAAGTGATGAAAATAATTTTATTGGTTTAATATTCAACAAAAGTGGGGTTTTACCTTACAAAAACATCAGAAACCTTTCGCATCTTTGCAGCTACAATTTTTTGATGCGAATTTTACTAATTGGGTTTTTGCTGCTTGTCAGCACTAAACTGGGGGCGCAGGGCAATAATTCGGAAAAAGGAATACCTGTTTCCGGAAAAATACAATCCATTAAAGGCAAGGCTGTTTTTCCCTGTTTTTTGAAATTTACACTCCTTAATGCAGATTCTGCTATTTTCAGAAGCCGCACTGATTCTACAGGATTTTTCCGTCTGAAAGTTTTTAAACCAGGCAAATACAGGCTAAATGCCAATGCTGAAGGATTTGAATCCTACGTCGCTTTTTTCAATTTTGATGATGCTGATGAATCCCATGATTTGCGGATTCTTTATATGAATATGCATGACACTGGAAAAATAAAGGAGGTATTGATTGTTTCGGATGCAGCACCGGTAAGGTTAAAAGGCGACACCACTGAACATTCCGCATCGGCATACAAAACAAACCCTGACGCTACCGCTGAAGATCTGGTTACTAAAATGCCCGGAATAACCAATAACAATGGACAAATTCAGGCCCAGGGCGAAAATATAAAACAAATGCTGGTAGACGGAAGACCTTTTTTCGGGGATGATCCAAATACGGTGTTGAGAAACATACCGGCTGAAGTAATTGATAAAATTCAGGTATTTGACCGCAAGAGCGATCAGGCACAAGCCACAGGTTTTGACGATGGAAACACATCCAAAACCTTGAATATTATTACCCGCCAGCAGTTCAGAAATGGCACATTTGGCAGGGTAAACGGAGGCTATGGCACCAATGATCGATATAAATTTTCCGGTAATGTAAACAGATTTAAAGGTGCTGAAAGATTTACCGTTTTGGGCGCGGCTAATAATATAAACGAGCAGAACTTTAGTTCCGAAGATTTGATGGGTGTAATGGCTGGCAGTGGCGGAGGCGGTGGAATGCGCGGTATGATGGGTGGCATGGGTGGAATGAGACGCCCCGGCGGCGGAAGTTACGGCCCTCCCTCTCCATCCGACAATTTTACGGTTGATCAGCGCAATGGCATAACACAGACCATGGCCTTTGGATTAAACTACAGCAACAAATGGAAAAAATCAGAGTTGAGTTTTTCTTATTTCGGCAACACAACAGAAAACAATAACGTTTCCGGTACCCGACGATTTTATGTGACCGGTAACCAGAATGGTCTTGTATACAATGAAAACAGTACAGCCAAGACCCAAAACACCAATCATCGCCTAAACGCGCGCTGGGAGTGGAAACCTGACACCATGAGAAGTTTCCTGGTAACGTCAAAAGTAAGTCTGCAGATAAACAAACCAGAATATATGGTATCGGGTAACAATGCACTGAACAACCTTGAAATCAATACCACCGGCAACTATTATCAGGCAAGCCTGACAGGCTATAATGCCAGCATTGGCTTACAGTACAATGTGCGCTACAAAAAAAGAGGGCGTTCGCTAACACTGAACGCCACACCCGGATTGAGCAGCAATAATGGAAAGAGCAGTTGGTCTACTGAAACGGTACAAAAGCAGTCTTCCGGACCGGTTTTATTAAATAATGTCAAAGCAGGTCAACTTCGCGAATCCACTACCGGCAGTGGCAGCATTACCTACACTGAACCCGCAGGAAAAAACGCAATATGGAGCTTTTCGGCAAATGGCAACCTAAACAAAACACGAAGTGACCGCAATACCAATGCATTTGATAGTGCAACCCTTGAGTATACGCGCCCTGATACTTTACTATCTAATAATTTCAACAGCCGCTACAGCAATGCCAATGCAGGCATAGCTTATCGCTGGCAAAAAAACCGGTGGAGCTGGAATATCAGTGTCAATGCGCAGCAGGCATGGCTTAACAATGAACAACAGTTTCCGGCTGTTTATGCACTTTCCAGGCCTTTCAGAAATATACTGCCGGGCGGAATGCTCATGTACAAACCCAATGAGCGTGAAGGTTTACGCGTTTTTTACCGATCATCTACCAATGCACCCTCTATAGATCAGTTGCAGGAAGTAGCCAATAACACCAACCCGCTCAACATTAGCATAGGTAACAGTAACCTGCAACAGGATTTTCAACATGCATTATTTAGCAGGTATTCATGGGTTAATGTGAAGAAAGGTTCATCTGTTTTTCTGATGATTGCCGGCACACTTACCCGTAATTATATTGGGAATACCACCACTATTGCCTTTTCAGATACCCAAATTAATGGAACATCCATTTTACTTCGGCGCGGCGCACAACTTATCAGGCCTCAAAATATGGATGGAAACAGATCTTTCAGAACTTTTGCCAACTATAGTATTTCCCTAAAATCAATTAAGTGCAACCTAAATATTAATGCAGGTGCTTCCATCAGCCGTACACCGGGCAAAGTGAATGATGCAATGAATTACTCCCGCAATTTAACACCCAGTCTGGGCGTGGTTATCAGCAGTAATATTTCGGAAAAAGTGGATTTTACCATTTCTTCCAATACGTCTGTTACTGATGTAAAAAACACGCTGCAAACTTCGTTAAACAGCCGTTTCACCAACCAAAACAGCCGCTTCCGCATACAGGTTCAACCCTGGAAAGGCTTGGTACTGCAAACCGATATTAACCACCAGCTTTATAAAGGTCTTTCAGGTGGTTTCAACAACAAATTTTTGCTCTGGAATGCCGGAATTGGTTATAAATTCTTGAAGAAAAAGACCGCTGAAATCCGTTTCACAACATTTGATTTAATAAAGCAAAATAACAGCCTGAGCAGAAACATTACCGAAACCTATTATGAAGATGTTCAGACCAATGTGTTGCAAAGATATTATATGCTAACATTCACCTACAATCTCAGGGCTTTCAAGATGCCGGAAGGAAAAGATGGCAGAGATGAGCGCAGAATGTGGCAGCCGCACTAAAAGCTATTAGAGATTGGGTTATACCAATGATTTATAGATTTGGTTGAGCTGGCCTGCGATATTATCAGCATCTATTTTAGCAAGCAATTCTCCCCTGCCAGCCTGCATTCCAACCTGATATTCAGGCGCAAGGCTTTCCAGCATAACAGCGGCAATTTCATCCGAATTATTAGGATTGAAATAACGAGCTGCCTTACCTGCAATTTCTCTGAAAACAGGGATATCTGAAACTGCCATTGGTTTATTACAAACCGCTGCCTCGGCAAGCGGAATACCAAAACCTTCGAAAAAGCTACAGTTCACTACCAGTGAAGCCTCATACATCAATGAGTGAAGGGTTTCGAAATCACAATCAACAAAAAAATGAACCCGGTCTGTCAACTTTTCAGACTGAACAAATGCAAGGCATTTTTCAAGCGTTTCGCCTTTGGCGCCAGCCAAAACGAGATGTAAGTCTGTTTGTTTTTGAATTTTCGCAAACGCCTCAATCAAACTTCCGTGATTTTTTCGCTGTGTGAAACTGCTTACAAAAAGTATATATGGCGGTTTCACAGGCGAATCAGACGGTTTTTGATACCAAACTGCATCCACAGGCTGATAAACTACTTTTATTTTACTTGAATCAATTTCGTAAAACCGCTTTATATCATTGGCAGTGGTTTCACTGGCGGCAATCACGACACCAGCATTGCGCAGTGCATACCGGGTTTTAAGATTATAAATCCAGGGATCGGCAAATCTGTAGTAATCGGGAAAACGCTTAAAAATCAGGTCGTGTACGGTTACCACGGTTTTTACACTGGAATCTTTAAGTCCCCAGGGAATTTCATTGGTAAGTCCATGATAAACTTGAATCCCTGTGCTGACCAGATCTTTTTTCATTCCCATAACGCGCCATAGGGAACCTTTGCGGCGGGTTTCGGCAACCACAAGACCAGAGGTTATTGTTCTTCCCTCTTGACCAGAGGAAAACAATACATACTGATTTTCGGGATGGCTTTTCAGCAAAGCTTCAACCACACTGCGGCTATAATTGCCCAGTCCTGTGCGGTTATTAAAATAGCGTTTTGCATCAAACCCGATATTCATCAGACAGCTACGTTAAAATCGCGGAGAGCGTCATTCAGTGAGGTTTTCGTATCGGTACTCTCTTTTCGTTGGCCAATAATAAGTGCACAGGGAACATAAAAATCACCACCGGTAAAAGTTTTTTTAATTGATCCCGGAATAACCACACTTCTTGGCGGTATATAGCCACGGGGCAATTCTTTTCCTGTTTCTGCATCCATAATTTTAGTACTCATTGTAAGCGTCAAACCGGCGCCTAAAACGGCCTGTTTTCCGACCCTTACACCTTCCACAACAATGCAACGCGAGCCTACAAAACAATCATCTTCAATAATCACAGGAGCGGCCTGTACAGGTTCTAAGACACCGCCAATTCCAACGCCACCGCTTAAATGCACATTTTTACCAATCTGAGCACAACTTCCAACCGTAGCCCATGTATCTACCATGGTGCCTGAATCTACATACGCTCCAATATTTACATATGAAGGCATCATAATAACACCTGAAGCCAGAAAAGCACCATACCTTGCTATGGCGTGAGGAACTACCCTTACCCCAAGTGCTGCGTAGCCACTTTTAAGTTTCATTTTATCATTGAATTCCATGGGGCCTGCCTGCAGGGTTTCCATTTTTCGGGTAGGAAAATACAATATCACTGCTTTTTTAATCCAGTCATTATTTTGCCAACTCCCGTCGGGCAGCGGTTCTGCCACACGCAATTCACCCTTATCCAGCTTTTCAATAACTACTTCAATGGCGCTTATATACTCGTGTTGTTGTAATAAACTTCTGTTTTCCCAGGCCTCTTCAATTAAATTCTTTGTATTTTGCATGAAAATTAATTAGGCCGCAAATTTGCAACCATATTTGCGAAGTACAAAGACAACCATGAGAAAACTGCTTTTGTTTCCCATATGCATCGGCTTATTCAGCACAGTGCTTAAATCCCAGAATCAGGCATTAACCATTGAGGATTGTTTCAATCCGAAATTTACACCATCAGGATTGCGCGGTGTGCAATGGATTCCTAATTCCAACAGGTTCACACAAATTAAGGGGAAAGCTCTACTGTCTACCGACCCTTCTACCCTGCTCAGCGATACGATGTTTACCATGGAAAGCTTTGCAAAACTTGTTTCTGCAGAAGGCGGTGAAATTAAATCTTTTCCTGCGTTAACATGGAAATCAGAAAATGAATGCTGGTTTGTTAATAAAGGCAGACTTTTTATTTATAACACTTCAGATAAAACCCTAATCACCAAGCGTAAATTCTCCGAGAATTTTGACGCCATTGAAATTGCCGAAAGCTCACTGAACACAGCCTTGGTCGAAAAAGACAATATCAGCATTGTAACAGCCAGTGGTCTCCGCCGAATAACTGCAGATGGTGGAAATGGAATAGTTTACGGTCAATCCGTTCACAGAAATGAGTTTGGCATCAATAAAGGTTTATTCTGGAGTAACGATGGAAATAAACTGGCGTTTTACCGTATGGATGAAACCCGGGTAACCCAGTATCCGCTTACCAATATTGCAGATGGACCTGCCAAAAATAATTACATTCGTTATCCCATGGCCGGCGACAGCAGTCATTCTGTGAAAGTGGGTATTTACAACTGCCTCACCGAGGAAACCATCTACCTAGTTACAGATGGACCTTATGATCAGTATCTAACCAACATTGCCTGGAGCCCAGACGCGCAATCCATTTATCTTGCATGGGTAAACAGGGAACAAAATCACATGCAGTTGCGCAAATACAGGGTTAGTGACGGCAAACTGGACAAAATCGTATATGAAGAGAAGAATGAAAAATATGTTGAGCCCGAACATCCGCCCATTTTTATACCCGGGGAAGGCAATAAGTGGTTGTGGATGAGTGAAAAGTCAGGCTACAATCATCTTTATCTTATGGACGACCAGCGCGCACCCATACAGCTTACCAAGGGCAACTGGGCAGTTACTGACTTTCTGGGATTCACCAAAGGCAACCAGGGCTTTTTCTATGAGAGTACCCAGGAAAGTCCTTTGCAAAGACATGTGTATCTTTATAAATTCAGGGATCGCAATCCCAAACCGGTAAAAATCACCAAGGGAGTTGGAACACACAAGGTTCTTCTAAATACTCATGCAGGAACTTATATGGATATTTTCACATCCATGCAGATTCCACGCAGATACAGTGTGCATCAACTGGATGGAACCCAAATCAATATTATTTTTGAAGGACCAAATCCTTTGACGGATTATCAGATTGGCGACATCCGAATAGAACCGGTTATTTTAAACACCAATACCGCCCTTTATGGCCGCATGTTTCTACCGCCTGATTTCGATCCTAAAAAGAAATATCCGCTACTCGTGTATGTGTATGGAGGCCCGCATGCGCAGATGGTAACTGAAAGTTGGCTTGGCGGAGGTCCGCTATGGATGGCCTACCTTGCGCAAAAAGGTACTATCGTATATACGGTAGACAATCGGGGCAGTTCCAACCGTGGTTTTGAATTTGAAAGTGCAACACACAGAAAACTCGGTTCCGTTGAAATGAACGATCAGCTTTTTGCGCTGGAACAGCTTATAAAAAGAGGGTTTATTGACACAAATCGCATGGCTGTTCACGGCTGGAGCTTTGGAGGATTCATGACAACCTCTCTCATGACCAGATATCCGGGTACATTCAAACTGGGCGTGGCAGGAGGACCGGTAATTGACTGGAAATATTATGAAATCATGTATACCGAAAGGTATATGAACAAACCCAACGAAAACCCTGATGGATATAAAAAAGCGAATCTTTTAGGTTATGTAGACCAGCTACAAGGTAAACTATTAATGATTCATGGCATGGATGATGATGTGGTTGTACCTCAGCACAGCTATATGTATTTGCAGGAGGCTGTTAAAAAAATGAATACCAATGTAGATTTCTACCTGTATCCCGGGCACAAGCACAATGTGGTTGGACCTGACCGCGCTCACCTTTATAAGAAAATAACCAATTATATACTGGAAAATCTGTGATCTCAGGCCTGCAAATAATTGAGTGTCCTCGTGATGCTATGCAAGGTATAAAGAATTTTATACCCACTGAGGTAAAGATCGATTATCTGAAGAAATTACTTGCATGCGGTTTTCACACCCTGGATTGCGGCAGTTTTGTAAATCCTTCTGCAGTGCCGCAGATGGCAGATACGGCTGAAGTATTATCTTCAATAGGTCCTTTCAAGGGCAATACCAGACTGCTGGTAATTGTCGCCAATGAAAGAGGTGCAGCAAGAGCTATCGCTTATCCCATGGTGAATTATCTCGGTTATCCTTTCAGTGTGAATGAGACATTTCAGAGACGCAACACCAATAGCAGCACCACGGATGCATTCATTCGTATGCGTAAGATCCATGAACTTGCATCCATAGCAGGCAAAGAACTGGTGGTATACATTAGCATGGCATTTGGTAATCCATATGGTGAGAATTACGACAGAGACAAGGTTATCGAGTGGGCAGATAAAATTGTAAAAGAAGGCATCGCTACTATCAGCCTTGCTGATACGGTTGGCCGGGCTAAAACAGATGATATACAATATCTTTTTGAGACACTAACCTGCAGGCATCCTGATGTAGTTTTCGGAGCTCACTTTCATGCCCGAACAGACATGTGGCAAAACAAAGTGGAGGCCGCGTGGGAGGCCGGTTGCCAAAGGTTTGACAGTGCAATATTAGGTTTTGGAGGTTGCCCGTTTGCCAATGATGAACTCAAAGGAAATATTCCCACTGAACAACTTTTGGCATGGATAAACTCACATACACCATCAAATATAAATGCTGAAGCCTTCTCAAATGCCCTTACAAGGGCTTCCGATGCGTACCTCGGTTTATAAAATTCAACGTCTTAGCGTATTCAACCTTTGAACTATTTCCATTAGGCCATCCCGGTAATTTTTGCCTACGGGAATTTCCTTATTTCCCACCTTAATACTGCTGCTATGCACAGAAACCATCTTATCAATGGCAACAATAAAACTTCTGTGCACCCTGATAAAGCGATCTTCAGGCAATCCCTGTTCCATGTTTTTCATAGTCTGGAGTGTCACTATCCGCTTATCATCTGAAGTCCAAATTTTTACATAATCTGCAAATGCTTCAACCAGCCAGATATCCGTAAAAGCAACTTTGAGCAACTTCCCATCGCTTTTCACAAAAACTGAACCCTCTGAAAGTTCAGTATTGTCTTTTTGGAGAGATGAACGCAACTCAAAATATTCTTCTAATCTTTTAACTGTTTTTGCCAAACGATCCGGAGAAAAGGGTTTCAGTAAAAAATCCAGTGCCTCAATTTCGAAAGCCTCTGCGGCATACTCCTGGTGTGCGGTGGTAAACACCACTACACATTCATTATCAGCGATGCTTTGTGCAAATTCAATACCGCTAACACCCGGCATATTTATGTCGCTGAAAACAACATGCACTTTATTGTTTTTCAGGTAATCTATGGCTTTCAGTGCATGACTGAATGTTTTCTCTAATTTCAATCCGGGAAAGCTCTCAAGCAATGTTTGCATAACCTCCAGTGCCAGAGGTTCATCGTCCACACAGATACAACGCAAAGTTTCAGACATATATTCAGGTATTTAATGCAAGTTTAACATGATATTCCGATTCCTCATCTCTTACTTCCAAACTATATTTTTCCGGATAAATAATATCTAATCTCTTTTTAAGATTGGCCATGCCAATTCCCCCTTGTCCTTTTACAGATTCGTCCAAATAAGCAGGTTTAGAGTTGGATATCTCAAATATTATTTCTCCGGGTGATGCTTTCAGGTTAATCTTTATCCAGGCATCTGAAATGGTATTAAAAGCGCCATGCTTGATACTATTTTCCAGAAAGGTCAGAAATAGCATGGGTTCAATTTGCGCTTCACTTAAACTACCGTTGGTTTCAAAGGCAATTACAGCCCTATCTCCCAGTCTGATTTTTTCCAGATCAATGTAGTCTTTTAAGTACTGAACTTCCTTAGATAATGAAACCCTGCCATCCACTGCCTCATAAAGTACATAACGAAGAATATTACTGAGGCGCAAAACCACCTCCGGTGCAAGGTCACTTTTTTTCAATGTGAGTGCATACAAATTATTCAGACAATTGAATAGAAAATGCGGATTAATCTGAGATTTTAAAAATTTAAGCTCTGTTTCTGTATTGATTTGCTGAAGTCTTCTTCTGGCTTGCTCGCCTTGATACCAGTTTTTAAGCAGTTTCAATACCATGCTTAATACGACACTAAATAAAATGGACAATGCAATCAGAATGAAAAAATTCCATGACCAAACCATGTTTTTCAAATCCCGATTATTTACCAGTTTATGTATGATAACTGATATTGGGAAAGCTGTGGCAGCAATGGTAAGCACAAGAACCAGCACATAGGTTACGTACTGTCTTGTGTAAAGGTATCTGTTAACAAAAAAATAATTATTTATATAGCTAACAGTAGCATGAAAAGTAAGAATAAGAGAGGAAAACAAAAGCCATTCTCTGAGATTTTTACCGGGCTGCAGTGAAATAGCAACTATAAAAGCATATAAAAACCAAAAAAACAGGTGGTATAACCTTGATTGGTTGATGAACCTGTATGTGGCCGAAATTATATTTCGAAACAAAGACAATGCCTGCTGTTATCTTCGCATAAATAAGGCAATCAACCGAATGCCCCATTCCTTATACATGCCGGTTTCTTCCACAGTGGCGCCAAGCAAGGGATTTTCTTCCACCATTTCTTTTTGGGTATTGCTGCTCTCCTGTTCTGAAAAATAACGCTGGGCCGTAAAAAATCCAATAACATTGAGAATGACAAGCACTAAAATAACCTTAAATTTTGCTGACAAATTGTGTGGGAAGGGCATTTTCATCTCAAATTTAGCAATATTCCTCTTTATAACAATAGGCTTTACTTATTAGACGCAAAAAACCGGCCAAAAGTTACTTTAGTTTTAAAATTTTAATATTTAAGATAATTGACAACTTGACGATACTGCATTATTTGTCCAACCCTCAATAAACTGTCGCATGAATTTTTATTGCCTCGGCTAAATGTTAGCTGACCCGGCTGATTGTGGAATACAACTTCTGCGTTTTCATCTACTACCCCAAATCCGCTGTTGAATAGGTATACTGCAAGATTACGCCTGCCTTTATCAAGCAAATTGGCTGAGTAATCAAAATATTTTACTTTATTGAAGAGAAAACCCTGATTCAAGGTTTCAGCTATATCGCATTGGGAAGCCACCTCATTATAGCTGACGCCGCGTAAATAAGGATGCAAAGCCGGACCATAGAAAAATAAGGGAACATGAAAATGGCCTGATTTGTCAAACTGTGTTTCCGGAAAGCCAAGATCCCGCCCATGATCAGCTACAAAAACAAAAAGGGTATTCTTGAACCAGGCATTTTTTTCGGCTTCATACATGAAACGCCTAATTGAAAAGTCGGTATATCCTATGCTGTTCAGTAACTCCTTCTGTGGGGCTTCGCCCGTATAATATGGACCACCGGGAACATCATAGGGCTCATGACTGCTAAGTGTGAGCAGAACATGAAAAAAAGGCTCTTTGGCCGTATTACTGATATTTAAAAGTTTTTTAAGCGCCCATTCATCATGGGCACCCCATTTGGAGGTTACTTCTGCAATGTTAAAATCAGTTTGATCCAATACCGATTTAAATCCTGCTGAAAATAAATAAGATCGCATATTGGAGAAACCCAGATCACCTCCGTACACAAAGCCCGATCTATAGCCTTTATCATTGAACAATTTTGCCAGGGAAGGCAATTTTGCTGCTTTGTCTGGTTCATGCAAAATACTTTGCCATGGCTGTCCGTGCCAGCCGCTCAGAACTGCTGCCAAACCCTTATCTGTTCTATCTCCTGAGGCGTAAGCACGTTTCATGGAGAATCCTGACTGTTGCAAGCTGTCAAGAAATGGCATGGCATTATAATGGCCTGTTAGGAATTGCGATCCATAGGCAGAGAAACTTTCCATAATAACAATACAGACATTGGGTTGCTCCAAATGGCTTAGGGGGGTATTTACAATTGTATCGGAATAATATTTGTTTAAAAAAATATCATCACCGCCAATTTTGGAAAAATGATAAGTCTCCGCATGAATGGTTTCATTTTTATTTATTACAAAATACAGAAAATTCCAGCCGCTGTTTATGGCGGCCATATTGGCCGCAGGTTTTGTGGAAAATACAGCAACACTCTGGTTAATAGGAATATTGCCAAATCCGCCGCGTATGGCAATACCCAATACCGCTGCGGTAAGGATTGATTTACCTGCGGTAAAGAGATGCTGCCCAGCTGATTTTGGTGTTTTTACAATTCCCGTTGAAAGTTTTAACAAATAGCGAAAAAATACGACTGTAAATAAAATCCAGCAAATAATTATTCCCGTCCAACTTGCCTCAGAGGATGAAGCTGCCGCTTCATTTGGACTATACAGATATTGCAGGGCCTGTCTATTGAATTTTGAACCCCAGGCGGAAAACATTTCAGCATCTGCGAGACTGACAATTATTTCAACCTGCATATAAAGTGTTCCAAACAAAATAAATAAGATCCTGGACAGCCGCTGCTGCAATGAGGTCCCCATCCAATAAAGGATTAGGCTCAAAACTATAAAATAAGAAACAAATGCAAGATCAAGGGGAAAACCGAACAGAAAGCTCTGCAATATTTCTGTACCGGTTAATTGATGAAAAGCGCCTTTCAGAAAAAGAAACAGTAATCTGCCCACCCATTGAAGGGCTATACCCCATAGAAAAACACTCAATAAAAAAGAAAAAAACCCGAACACTGCCGGGTTTTTTATTATTCTATGTAAAAAAGCTTTTATCAATTGAGTTTCACGAACCTGCAGTTGATGCCCTGAGAAACAAGTTTTGCAACATACATTCCATCCGGCAAATCGGTAATATCTAAACTATTACCGTTTAGCACACGGTGAATTACACGTCCATCCGGCGCTATCAGGATTATTGGCTCATTGGACTTTGCACCTTCCAAATGGATTAAACCATGGGTAGGATTAGGATAAACACGCAATCCTGTTTTGGGAACAACCGCATTATTTTTACTCAGTGCAACCACAATATAATTGGTTTTGGTAAGCGTTCCATTGCCATTAGAGTTGGTAGCAATTAATTTAACTGTATATGTTCCTGTAGCATTAAATTTAACCTGAGGGAACTGGCTGGTGGAATCTGTTCCTCCAACATATGAAAATTTCCTGGGGGTTATTGTCCAGTCCCATTTTGTTGGTGTATTAGCGCTCATATCCACCAGCTGGGCGTTTTCGGTGATGCTTAGCATGGTTTTTATAGCCACAAAATCCACGGCCGGTTTGGCAGAAGAGTTTGTACTTACGTTAATATAATTATTTCTGGTTAGGGGCACACTGCCGGAAGGATTAGTAGCGGTAAGGGTAACATTATAAGAGCCTGTTGCATTAAAAGACACATAAATAACCGTATCGGTTAATTTGCCACCCGCCTGAATGGTATATGTAGTGGGTGTAATATTCCACTGTACGGTGGTAAAAAATGAACTTTTATTGGTAAGTTTCACAGTCTGCCCAACTGTAGGCGTTAGATTATTGCAGATGAAATTTGGCACCGCTGATTGTATGATTGGTATACGACGAACCACATTATTTTCTCTGTCACACACATACAAGCTTTTGTCTTTGCTTCGGTAAACCATCAAACCAAGATCTCCAAAACGGGCACTGCTGTCATTTCCGTCTTTGTAATCAGACACTCCTGCTTTACCGGCATAAACGCGCAGTTTGGAACCATCCCACATCTTTATACAGTAGTCGTCTGCAATAAAAACAAGTCCGTCTACTGCCACCACGTCTGATGGTGAAACGAGACCACTGACTACGGTACTAACCTGCGCAGTAGTAAGGTTTACCCTCCTGATTTTGCCATTATTGCGGTCAGCTACAAGTAAGCTACTGGAACTTTCAAGGCAAATTCCTGCCGGTGCGTAAAAACGGGCATTTCCGCCGATTCCGTCAGCATCGCCATAAGAAAGGCCCTTACCGGCTAGGGTAGTAACGTTATTTCCAGATATTTTGCGAATACAATCATTTCCATAATCTGATACATAAACATTCCCATCGGTGTTTATTACCAGATCCTCAGGGCTGCTAAAAAATGCGGTTGATTTTGCGCCATCCAGGTAGTCGCCAAGAAATGAATATTTACCTGCATATGCATTATCATCATCCGGATTACTTTTACTCAATCCATCCCATGAGGTTGGGTTGGAGGTATTTACGAAACCGGTTCCTGAACGAATCTGTCCGTTATCGGTATCACACACATAAATTGAATTTGTCTTGGGATGAACATACACACCACGCGGATTATTAAAATATGCCTGGGTACCAGTCGCTCTGTAGCGCCCTATTGCTCCGGGCTCTGTTGGGTCAAGCATATAACCACCACGTTGAATGCTATTGCCCCCGTACAGAATAATCATATTGTGTTGATCGCTCAGCCAGATATTGCCGCCAGTATCCACACAAATTCCGTAAGGATTGCTGTAATAATCATCCAGCAGCGGATTGGAAGCTACTCCAATATATTTACCTGAACCTACGTACTGTTTGCCTGCATAGGTTGATACCGTTTGACCAAATACGCATTGAGCTGCCATCAATGGCAAAATTGCCAGCCAATTCTCTTTCATACTGTTATACGAAATTAATCAAAGTATTATTAATATTATTTTCTATTTCTTGCACCACATGTTCATAACTACGTGGTTTAAATGCTTTCCCCGTCATGACAGTGTAAAGCTCCACATAGCGCTGAGTAATCGAATCCACAAATGAATCGGGCATGTTGGGCATTACTTGACCTTCCAGACCTTGAAATCCATTTTCCATAAGCCACTCACGCACAAACTCTTTACTGAGTTGACGTTGCGGCTTTCCTGCCTCTTGTAGTTCCCGGTAGGTATCGGCATAAAAAAACCGGCTGCTATCTGGTGTATGTACTTCATCAATGAGATAAATCTCATCATTATGCAATCCAAATTCATACTTGGTATCTACCAATATCAGCCCTTTGGATGCTGCATACTCTATACCACGCTGAAACAGCCTGAGAGAAATATCCTTTAGAGCCTCCCAACGTTTTGGACTGAGTAATTTTTTAGACAAAATCTCTTCTGCCGAAATATCCTCATCATGTCCGCTTACTGCCTTTGTGGCCGGTGTTACTATTGGTTCGGGCAGTTTATCGTTTTCTTTTAACCCTTCAGGCAGAACATTTCCGCAAAGCAATCGGCCACCATTCCTGTAAACGCGCCAAGCGTGACCGGTAAGATACTGCCTGACCACGAACTCTATGGGAATGGCATCGCAGCGCTTACCAACAGTAACATGGGGATCTGGTGTGGCCAATTTCCAGTTGGGAACAATATCAGCGGTTAAATCCAGAAACATTGAGGCTATTTCAGTAAGTACCTGACCCTTGAACGGTATACTTTTGGGCAGCACATGGTCAAAGGCAGAAATACGATCTGTCGCTACAATTACAAGTATATCATCGGCAATGGTGTATACATCACGCACCTTACCGCGGTAAAAAGCTGTCTGTTTTGTAAAAAAATATTGGGTTGAGGTAAGTGCTTTCATTGCGCGTATAAATTACATTTTACTATGCAATGGCAAAGATAAAACAGCCCGTTGTCAGACTTTATAACTAGATATCCTCATTTTCCTGACTTTTATCGTAGGCACCAATAATTTCCTTTACCAGCCTGTGCCTGACAACATCATCAGCGTTGAGATGTATTATACTTATTCCCTCGATTTTCTGTAATATTTTCAGTGCCCTGAACAACCCGCTTTGTTGTTTTCGGGGTAAATCTATTTGGGTTAAATCACCGGTTATTATCAATTTAGCATTGGGTCCCATGCGGGTCAGAAACATTTTCAACTGTGGATCCGTAGTGTTTTGGGCTTCATCAAGTATCACATAACAATTATCCAATGTGCGGCCACGCATGAAAGCAAGCGGAGCAATTTCAACGGTTCTGCTTTCAATCATACTCTTTAGTTTATCCACAGGAATCATATCTTCCAGTGCATCATACAATGGACGCAAATAAGGATCTATTTTCTCCTTTAAATCACCTGGCAGAAACCCCAGGTTTTCGCCGGCCTCCACTGCAGGTCGGGTAAGAATTATTCTTCTTATTTCGCGCTCTATAAGCGCTAGAACCGCCAGTGCAACAGCTGTATATGTTTTGCCTGTTCCTGCAGGACCAATGGCAAACAGTATGTCATTTTTCTTCGCTGACTTGACCATAGCGCGCTGATTTGCGGTCCTGGCTCTAATTTTCTGTCCTCGGGTTCCAACCAAAAGTACATCATCTTCGCCACCTACGGCAAGTTCAGCAGTCTGGTTTCCTCCAAAAACATCGTTGAGTGTATGCACATTCAACTCGCCCTTTTTTAGGTAAATCTGCTCCAGCAATTCCATTTTTGAAGCAAAATTTTCAAGTTCAGTCTCTTCACCCAGAACTTTAATTTCATCGCCTCTTGCCACAAACTGCAACTTGGGAAATTTGGATTTTATCAGGTTCAGATTGGTGTTATTCACCCCATAAAATACCTGAGGATTGATGATTTCCAGCGTATAAACTCTTTCTGTCAATGTTTAGGGATTTATCTTTGCACAAAGATATTGATTTGAAGCCTTGATAAAACCAAAGCTCATACACGTTTTTACCGATTATGGCGACGAAGCGACAGAAAGCTCTGTTTCAAGGGCTTTGTTGTTTGCACAAATCCCTGACCTTCCCCATATATTTAGCCAGCCAACACTATCCAGAGGGCATTTAAGCACCGCGGCAATGTTTATGCAGATGGTCTTGCCCTCATTTGGAGAAGACACATGGCATTTGTGCGATATTACACACACTAAACTCAGCCCAAGAGCAGCAGCACCATACCTGGCAGCAAAATCAGGAAGCCAGTGGTTTTTTGCCCCCGACAATGGTTTTCTGCCACTTATTCTTCAGGATTCATCAGCAGATTATTACAGCGTCTCTTCACAAATTTCCATACAAAATGTGATGAAGGATATTTATTTACCGGCCATTAACACGTTGATGAATTCAGACAATGGCAGCATTCCCTTTACTGTTAAAGAAAATGTAATAAAGTCACTGATACCAAAGCCTGCCTTCCAGCAAAACCTTCTGCGTCTTACTGTGGTTTACAACGATGCACAGGGAAATGCAATTTTCAATCTTAAAAGGGATGAATTCGAGCGTATGAGAAACGGTCGACGATTTAAGCTCTCCGTAATCAGTTCATACCGTTTGGAAATTGACCGTATTAGCGCTTCACTTTTTGATGTTGACCAAGGCTATGCCGCCGCTTATTTCGGCCTGGGTGATTTTCTGCAAATTGCCATGAATGCAGGATCTGCCAAACAATATTACGGATTGTCTGAAGGCACCGTAATACTGCTTAAATTTATGGATGCATCATGATATTCAGAATAGTAAAAATGACTTTTAAACCAGAGACCATTGATGATTTCAAGGCGGTTTTTCATGAATCAGCGAATCATATCAGATCATTCCCTGGCAATATGGGTTTGCAATTATTGCAAAGCAGTGATGACGAATCTGTATTTTTTACTTATAGTTTATGGAAAGACGATGAGGCATTACAGGCCTATCGCCATTCTACTTTGTTTGAAACAACATGGGCAAAAACAAAAGTATTGTTTGGTGGAAAGCCTGAAGCATGGAGCACAAATATGCTGTGGAAGGATCTTTCCAATGATTGATTGATTAATCCAGCCACTTGCCGGGATTCATAATGTTATTTGGGTCGAAGACAGCTTTTATTCCTTTCATAAGCCTAAAATGTTCTTGGTTAAAAACAACATCCAGATAGGGTTTCTGCACCAAACCAACCCCATGTTCACCACTTATGGTTCCGCCCAAATCGCGGCAAACCGCAAATATTTCCCGAATTGCTTTGGGAATTTCGTTATCCCAAACTTGATCTGAAAGATTATTCTTGAGTATATTCACGTGCAGGTTTCCATCGCCGGCATGCCCGTAACATACGCTTTGAAAACCATAGCGGTTTCCGATTTCTTTCACTGACACCAGCAGATCGGGCAAGGCAGCACGGGGAACTACGGTATCCTCTTCCTTGTAAACAGATACTTGTTTTATGGTTTCTCCAATACCCCGTCTTACCTTCCACCATTGTTCTTTCAAATCTGATGAATCGGCAATCAAAACATCCAAACCACCGCATTTCTCAACTACAGGATAAAGCGTTTCAGCTTGCTGCATAAGCATTTCAAGATTATCACCATCCAATTCAATAAGCATATAAAAAGCCGCAGCAGCGTAAAATGGAAATGGTGTGCGGGTAGCTTCTGCACTTATCTGTATACCCGAAGTTTCCATAAGTTCAAGTGCAGATGGTGTGATTCCACATAACAAGACTTCATTTACCGCCCCCGCAGCTTCCCGTGCAGTTTTGAACGGAACCAGTAAAAGCAATTGCTGTGTAGGACGTGCTATGAGCCTGAATACAATGCAGGTGACTATGCCAAGTAATCCTTCACTGCCTACCATGAGTTGGGTAAGGTTAAAACCGGTAGAATTTTTCACTGTGTTGGCGCCCGTCCATATCAGTTCACCATTGGGCAAGGCTATCTGTAAATTAATAACGTAATCGCGGGTTGTTCCATATTTCACAGCGCGTGGACCACCGCTCCCATGCGCAATATTTCCTCCTAAGTAACAACTGCCTTTGCTGGCCGGATCCGGCGGATAGTATAGCCCTTTTCCGGCCACCGCCTGAGCGAAAACCTCATTAATAACCCCGGGCTGAACAGTGGCCTGAAAGTTTTTTGTATCGATATGCAATATTTTGTTGAGTTTTTCGGTACTCAACACTACCCCGCCATTTACGGGCAAACTGCCACCACTAAGACCTGTTCCGGCTCCGCGGGTATAAACAGGTATTTTTTGTTCGTTGCAAATTTTAAGTACTGCAGCAACTGCCTCAGCGGAATCGGGCATTACCGCGCATGATGGCTGATATTGGAGATCCTCGGTATAATCACGGCCATAGGCTTGCAATTTCATGGTGTCCAAAAGCACATTTTCAGCGCCTGCTATACCAATCAGGTTTTTCACAAAAGATTCTGTAAGGTTCATTTTTCAGTAAAAACAAACACAAATAAATCTATTTACCGGCATACTAACTACTTTTGTTATTCACTTTCAAGTTATATGACCGCCAGAAACAAACTTAGACTTTCCATTATTCTTGTAATATTATACATGTCCGCCGCTTTTGTTTGGTGGGCTATGAGTCTTGTTAATTACAGTAAAACTGAAAAAGACCTGCGTCTGCAGCTATACAAATCGGATAGCCTGCACCTGGCAGGTGAAATATCACATAATATGTTCACCGGAAAATTCACCGGTAAAGATTCTATGAAATTTGAATATCATGGAAAAACCATGTTTGTTGATACACAATTACTTAAATACTTTCTTCTGAAAAAATACCCACCCTATGATATTTGTTTTTATCCCGGAAAATCTTTTGATAAAATATTTACTGTAACCATTAAAAAATCTGTAATTGCCAGCGAAAACAAGAAATACCTCAGAAAGCGTGATAGCTGGATCTATGAAGGAGTGGTAATGACGATTATTATGCTGATACTTGCACTGGCCCTTTACTTATATCTGGATCGGATTCTTAAATTGAATTCTCAGCAAAACAACTTTTTACTTGCCATTACACATGAACTAAAAACACCGGTGGCCGGCACCAAACTTGCTATACAGACCGCACAACGAAAAATAACTACTGAACAAAAGGATTTGGATAAATTATTGCGAATGGCAGATAATAATGTCAGTAGGCTTTCTCGTATCATAGATAACGTACTTATGGCAACCAAAGTACAAAGCAGTCACCGTATGAAGTTTATTATTCAGGATTTGGTTTTGGAAGAACTTATTGAGGACACACTTGCAGAAATTAAGGATTCATTGCCTGAAACAGCAGTTATTAGTGCCCAGTATGTTCCTGAACTTCTTATTCGGGGAGATCGTGAGCTTTTGCAAATGGCCCTCAGCAATCTTATCGGAAACGCTGTGAAATACAGTAAACAAGGTGAGGAAAAAATACACATTCAAACCTTCATTCTTAAAGGAAGGGTGGCTATGTCTGTCTCTGATAATGGCATTGGCATTCCATTATCGGAAAGAAAAAACATATTCAAGATGTTTTACCGAATGGGTGACGAAAGAACCAGAAGTAGCTCAGGTACCGGACTGGGACTATTTTTGGTCGAAAAATTACTCCGTCAGCATTCTGCCATAATTTCCATTTCAGACAATCAACCCAACGGAACTGCGTTTAATTTGTTATTCAAAGAAAGGGCAAACGTATGAAAACAAACAGATTACTATTGGTAGAAGATGAGGCAGACATTGCCGATCTGGTGAAGTTAAACCTCGAATCGGAAGGATACAAGGTAATAGCCGTAAGAGACGGCTTACAGGCCCTGCAAAGAATGAAGGAGGAAAGTTTTGATCTGGTTATTATGGACGTGATGTTACCCCATGTAGATGGTATTACGGTCACAGAAAATATTAGGCTTACAAATAGTGAAATCCCGATTCTATTCCTTTCTGCCCGCAACAATACGCAGGACCGGATTCTAGGTCTTAAAAAAGGCGGTGATGATTACCTGACAAAACCCTTTAATCTCGAAGAATTGCTTTTGCGTGTGCAAAAACTGTTAAGCAGAAGTAAAGTTTCGTCAGAAAATGATGTCGCCTTGCATGAATATAATTTTGGTAATAATTATGTGAATTTTGACAGTTTTGAAGCAAGTGGTAACGAAGGCACATTCATTTTAACCAAAAAAGAAAGTTTGTTGTTGAAACTACTTATTGAAAACCGAGGTCAGGTAGTGAGCAGGGAGCGAATACTGCAAACTGTATGGGGATACAACGTGTATCCGAGCACACGCACCATCGATAACTTCATTCTTGCTTTCAGAAAGTACTTTGAAAAAGACGTAAAGAAACCCATCTACTTTCACAGTATGCGCGGTGTTGGATATAAATTTACGGAAAAGTAAGTTAAAAAGCAAGCCCCACACTCACTTTTACACCAAAATTGCGCACATTGGCAGGTTCCCTGTAGGTCAGTCGCCAAATGGCGTCAGCCCTCAAAATTTTAAAGATGTTTTCTATGCCTACACTGCACTCCCAGTAGGGCAAATCCGTAAAGGTTTTAAACTGCGAAACGGCCCCCTCTGTGGTGAATTTCGGGATGATACTGAAGTTTTCCTGTGCCAGAGAACCATAGATAGCCTTGGTCCCCAAAACTTCACGCCATTTTAATTTATTCAGCAATGGAATACGATTGAAAAACAATCCGTTCAAATGATGCTCTGCAGCAGCTGAGATACTTCTGTCAGTAATAAATTCGAAAATTCGCATTTGATTATACGCGCCGGAGTTGTATACGAAACTCTGGTTGCCTATATACACTGTAAGTAAAGGATATGGAAGGTTGCCAAAAACCCGTGAAGCTTCAAAATTGAAAGCTGTTCGCCCCATTGCGCCCCATACTTTATTATAATTCAAACCTGCAACCAGTCGGGTATAACTGAACTGGCTGCCTAAAATGTTTTTATATCCCTGAATCCATGTGCCATAATACTCAGGACCAATACCGGTAAAGGTTACACGACGATTATCATTCTGCAGGTAATAATACTTGGGAGAATACCGAAGTGTTACGTTGGTAGTGGTATTGTAAAACTCATTGGCATAAGAAGATGTATCCGGAAACCTGGGATACCATGCAAAATTGAAGTTGCCTACCTTTTGAAAAAGATAGGCCCGGTTGCCAAGGCTTATTGACAGCCTGAGTCCGTTGCGCAGATCGGTACCAAACATAATACGCGCGTCCCGGTTCATATTCAGGTTATTGCTGCCCAACAGGTTGAAGGCTGTAAACAGTCCACTGCTGTAATCTTCATTGTCAGAAATTCCAATCTGTTCCACATCCCTTCGGTACACACCTCCGAGTTTTGTCCAGCGCTTTCGGTTTAGTATGCGCTCAACTTTTAATGAGTATTTCCATTGCTCATCCCAGAAACCATAAGCACCAAAACCCTCAATAATCCAATCTTTGCTGTACATCGGCGTGGTGCGAAATCCCAGCCTCAAGCGGGGCCCCTCAAGTTGGTTAAAGCTGACGAGACTGTAATAAGGGCCAAAATCTATTTTCCCAAAGTTTTTATATCCATCCACCAAAAAATTCACCACATCCACATAGGTGCTGATTCTTGGCAGATTTACCAGCGTATCTATTTTACGGGCAATCCTGTCATCAATGGCAGTATTGGGCAAATGTCGGTTTTGTACCCAGAATGAATCCGGCCTATTCAGTGCATCCGGATCCATCGTAACGCGTGTTTCAAAAAATTTGGGGGCGTGTTTTATATTTGTTTTGATATCCTTGGCAGTGACAACGCTGGTAGCCACTACCCCGGCGGCCTGCGTGCTCATTTCGGCTGCATCAATCACGGCACGGGTATTCACACAAAAGTAGGCTCCCAAATCTGTCGGGGTATACACCTGTGTAATTCTAAGTTTTTCTATGTAGTTGATATTAGAACTGCTGTTTAACTCAAGTGACAATTTCAGCAAGGCGCCGGTGGTATCTTCTATCCATAAAAAACCTTTAAAGGCAAGGTCTTTTTCAATTCTTGGAGAACAATAAATCTGGAATACCCGTCTGGGACCCGATTTATCCACGTAAACGAGTTTATAATCATACGTATTCATGGCAGCCTCGGCAATGGGCGAAACAATTCCCTTGTCGATTACCACAAGCGTATTCATGTAGAAATTATAATTCACAAAGGTGCTTCCCAGTACCTGGGATATAAATGTACCATCCTGCACACCAATACCCTTCAAGCGGGAAGCCTTGATATATTCTTTGGTTAGATAAGGATTTTTATTGAAATAATAATCGCTGATAACTTCAGAAATAAAAACAGGTAGTATGGACTTCTCTTTATTGCCATTCAAATAACTAATGGTATCAAACAGAGGGCCTATCTCCTGCCAAAACTTACCTTTTCTGAGCTTTCCCGAAATATTGTTTACGGCAATCGTATTTTTGGTAAAGGTTTCGCACTGGTAGTGTTCCAGTTTATCGGGATTATTTTTATTTCGGTTTTCCTGAGCCAAGGCTATCCACTTAAGAGCGGGATTTGTTTTAAGCCTGATAACAACTTCTTCGGTCTGAAAAACTTTTCTTATCATTTCTATTTCTAGTCCCGATGCAGAGAGGTTGTTCAGCGGAATCAGCCGGGTTTTGTATCCCATGTATTCCACCCGCAAAGTATCAGAAGGAAACACATCGCCTCCCCATTTAAAGGTGCCTTCAAAATCAGAATAAAAGCCAAACTCGGTACCATGAAAGAAAAGGTTGGCAAAAGCCAGTGGCTCTCTGGTTTCTTCGGCAAAGATTTTTCCACTGAGCCTTTTTAACTGTGCCCTTGTGGATAGTATGCTTAAGCCTAGCAGGCAAAGGAGAAAAATGCGTTTTATCTTTTCCACGAACCCACCAAAGATACTATCTTATTTAAACTTATTGAACCGGTATATCCACAGTTGCCATAATACTGGTGCATGTGGCAACCATTTTCTTAGTTCCACCGTCCAGCAAATCAAAAACTTCGCCTTCGCAAAAAACAAGAAAATTACCTGATTTCACTACCCTGCCTACTGCTATAACTTTGCGGGCTACCGATGGGTTTATATAGGATATTTTCAAATCAACAGTTACCACATTTTTCCCTTCAGCTACGGCTGTATAAGCAGCTATACCGGTTGCTACATCGCATAGGGTAGCGGTAACACCACCATGTGTAAATCCATTTTGCTGCAAATGATGTTCTTTCACATCCAGCGAAAGTATTGCTTCGCCTTTTACCACCTCATCCAGCACCAATCCTATGTGATTGATAAAATGGTTGTTTTTCAATCTCTCCTGAAGATATTCTTTAAAATTGGTCATTATCGTATCGGATTATAGCCTGATTCTTTAAGTATGTTGCCCGCAATGGTTTCTTCCCAGATCTGTTTCAATGATTTACCCGTTTTATCGGCATAGGCTGCTACAATTTTCAAGCCGGTAAAATTCCCAATGCGAGGCGGGCAATCCTCGGGCAAACCGGCACCGGTAGTGCGTTCACCTTGCACAAAAAAGCGTTTGTATCCACGGTTAAAATCCGTGGAAAACAGCGTTTTTTCCTGTACATAAAAATTCCAGATATTGGATTCTTCTTTTTGCAGGAACTTCCATTCCTGAGGTGTATAGCCAAGCAATCTTTCCGGAGCGATATCCGGAGTTAGCTGCAGCATACTGTACCACAGTTTTCCCTGAAATATCATTTCATCCAACATCGTTTTTCGCGGATGCGACTCATTGTAGCGCCCATTAAGATAGGTAATGGCCAGATATGGCGCGATCTGTTCGGTTCTGGCATATCTTTTAATCCATGCAGGCATGCCCTCAATCTTGTCATACAATGTACAGGTATCATCCATAAACATTTCAGCGCTGTAACCCAATACATGTTTGCCTGAAACTGTATCGGTGAATGTATTGGTTAGGCTAAACTGGCTGAAATACACAAAAACCTCAAATTCACCTGCATCCGGAAGTTCTTTCTTCAGTTTGGAAACACAATTTTCGATATCCCCATTCAAATCAGGGTAACGGACGTAGTGCATTTTCACTGAAGTTAGCACCGGTTTGTTCAACTCCATAAATCTGGTCAGGAATACCGACAAGATGGAATCGTTACCCATATACTGCGGCGGAACGCCCATAATATCCACACACCAGCGATCAAATTTCTTGTTGAACTTTTGCTTTAATCCATTTACATCAAGTGGCGTGATTCCGCCATCTGCGGCCATTTCAATTGCCTCGGTTAGATTGGATGTTTGCAGTTTTACATGCTTTTCAGAATGGCATCCGGAAAACAATGTGATAATTGCTGAAAAACATAACAGGCAATTCCTCAAAATTGTGTTTTTTTGCATAAAAGGAATATGAATATGCAAATTAAAGCCAGATTATGCTTGTGTGCCCTTCTCTCCGGCATCACATTTATTCACACGGTTAACGCACAGGACAACCGCAAAGTTGCCATAGGTTTCAAGGTAAGTCCCAATTTTGCCTGGACCCGCATGATGGAAGGCCCCATGGAAAACAATGGACTCGGCCTGGGATTCAGCTACGGACTGATGGGAGACATTAATATTGCCAACAATCCCAATTATTGGTTGAGCACGGAGTTTATTGTTACTTCTACACCCAGTAAAATATACACCAATGATACGTTATGGTCAGACAAACCTAACAATAGTGGCGTCATTCACAGAAACACAACTTTTAATTACAACCTGCAATACATTCAGGTACCCATAACATTAAAACTTAAAACCAACGAAATAGGTAAATTCAAGTATTGGGGACAGTTTGGTGTGGCGCCTGCATTTTTGATGCAACAAAAACTCAAAACAGCCTCCACACCCAGCATTTACGGTAACGGAACCCAGTCACACAATCCTAACCTGGATGCCAATGACAAATATGATTTTAAGGGCGATGCAGGCAATTTCACAGGAAACGGAGTATATCAGGATGACATACGCAAAGCCAGGATGTCTTTGATTATCGGGGCAGGCATTGAAACCAAAATCAGTGGTAAAACCATGTTTTCTGCAGGTCTGCGGTTTGACAACGCTTTTTCCGATGTGTTTACCGATGATGCGGTTGACGGAAGAAACAATTTTCTGGGCATTCAGCTAGGTGTTTTTTTCTAAATATAAAGCGTGAAAATTGCCCTGGCACAGCTGAATTACCGCATTGGTGATTTTGAGCTGAACACCACTAAAATGTATGAGGCCATTACCGAGGCCAAATCGCAGGGAGCAGACCTGGTGGTATTCAGCGAACTTTCAGTTTGCGGCTATCCGCCCGATGACTTGCTGGATTACGAATGGTTTGTAGAGAAATGTGAGCAAAGTATGGACGCCATTGCCCAAAGTTGTCAGGGCATTGCCGCCATTGTTGGTGGTGTTATGCGCAACCGCGACAAAGGACGCGGCCTCTTCAATGTTTCCTGCTTTTTACAAAATGGCCGCATAGAGCATGTAGTTAGAAAAACACTCCTCCCCACCTATGATGTATTTGCTGAATCCCGGTATTTTGAACCAGCCGATGAATGCCAGATTTTTGAATTCAAAGGGATAAAGATTGGCATCGCCATTTGTGAAGATATCTGGGATGTATACAATGAATTTCTTTATGAAAAGAGTCCGCTGCAATACCTAAAAAATGAGGGCGCACAACTTATCATCCATCCCAGTGCATCTCCATTTAACGTTGGCAAAATAAGGATGCGTGATAAAGTATTTGCGGGTAACATAGAGCGTTTTGGCTTACCCATTGTTTATGTAAATCAGGTAGGTGCGCATGCTGATCTGATTTTCGACGGAGACAGCCAGGTAATCAATGCAGAAGGGAAAACCGTAAAACAATTGCCACTGTTTGAAGAAAAGGTCGATTACATTACTTTCGGCAAAAACGACTTTCTTGGTGTACCGGTAAATTTTTCGGAACCAGAAGAAACAGCGCTCATGCATGATGCTATTGTTTATGGCATCAGAGACTACTCCAAAAAATCCGGTTTTAAGAAAATAATTCTGGGATCTTCAGGCGGTATAGACAGTGCATTGGTGCAAGCATTGGCGTGCAAAGCGCTGGGACCTGAAAATGTAATGGCCCTGCTGATGCCATGTCCCTATAGCAGTGAAGGTTCAGTTAATGATGCGAAACAACTCAGTATTAATCTGGGAAACGAATTTCGGGTAATCCCCATCAGCGACATATTTTCAAACTACCTGAACACGCTTCAGCCAGCCTTTGATAAGTTGCCACAGGATATTACAGAGGAAAATCTGCAGGCCAGAATCAGGGCAAACCTGCTCATGGCCATGAGTAATAAAATGGGTCATTTGTTACTTAACACAAGCAACAAGAGTGAAATGTCTGTAGGATACAGCACACTGTACGGAGACATGTGCGGAGGTCTCAGCCCCATTGGAGATGTGTGGAAAACCAAGGTTTATGCTTTGGCTAAGTATATCAACCGTGAAATTGAAATAATCCCAACCGCTATTATCATAAAAGCGCCCTCTGCTGAACTCAGGCCAGGGCAAAAAGATACCGACAGCCTGCCTGAATATGCCATTCTGGACGAAATCCTTCACTGGTATGTGGAAGAAAGGCGCAGCCGGGATGAAATAAAGGCACAAGGATACGAATCTGCCATGGTAGACAAAATCATAAACATGGTCAACAGAGCAGAATACAAACGTTTTCAGTCACCTCCCATCCTGCGAGTAACCTCAAAGGCTTTCGGCAGAGGCCGTCAAATGCCATTGGTAGCTTTCCATGGCTAAGGGTCTTCCCGGCAATTTCTGGCTGATGAGCACAGGCTCACTGCTTTTTTTTCTTTCGTTCAACATCTTACTACCAGAGCTGCCGGAAGTACTCCGAAAAATGGGCGGACAGGCTTATATTGGATTTATATTACCTGCATTTGCCTTTAGTGCGCTGCTAGCAAGGCCTTTCAGTGGCTGGATAACCGACAAACTGGGTCGCAAACATGCCATGATTGGTGGGGCATTATTTTGTGTAGTCGCCGGTTTACTTTACCCATGGGCAAATACTTTGTGGCTATTTTTTCTCATTCGTTTTTTGCATGGTTTTTCTACCGGCTTCTCACCCACAGGATTTACCGCATTTACCACGGATATCATTCAAGAAGAAAGGCGCGGAGAAGCACTCGGCTGGCAAGGAATTTTCAGTAATAGCGGCACAGCTGCAGGCTACGCGCTGGGCGCATCAATGGTTATTTTATGGGGCCAACAAGGTCTTTTTGTGGCAAGTTCAGTCCTTGCTTTTTTGGCCATTTTAATCTTTAGTTTTTTGCCTGAAACTAAACCCCAGGTTGAGAAAACACAGCCGGAAGGTGGACTTTTTTACCCAAAGGCCATGCCACCCTCATTGCTCATGTTGCTGGTGTGTGTACCGCTGGGCGCGCTGCTCACGGTAATGCCAGACTACACAGCTGGTCTTGGCTACAGCAATAAAGGTATTTTTTTGACAGTTTACATTGGCAGCAGTCTTTTGGTGAGGGTGTTCAGTGGTAAGCTCAGTGATCGACTTGGTCGGGCTGCCGGTATTGGCATTGGCACTGCTTTTCAGGTTTGCGCCCTGTTACTTTTGTTTTTTGAGACTGCATTTTTCCCTGCCGCAGTTCTATATGGCATAGGGCAGGGTTTCAATGCGCCATCCCTTTTTGCCTGGGCCGGCGATGTAAGCACACCCGAAACCAGAGGACGTGCACTCTCAATGCTATTTATAGCACTTGAAACCGGTATAATCATAGGAGGACTTGGATCGGGGCTTATTTTAAACCTGTATAAAACAGGATTTTATCTAGTATTCGGATTTTGCGCCCTAGCCTCTGTCTTTGCCTTGGCAGTTGCCATCAATCAGCATAAAAAAAGTCCGTTAACACGGACTTTATAATAACTGTAAATAGCTTATTACTTATATCTGAAATGGTTCAACAACCATAATACATCGGTTTTCCACTTTCCGTAAATATTGAATGAACCGAACATGAAATTCACCATCTCATATTCATCTTTGGCAGGTCTGCCATATTTGGCTTCGAATTTACTGTCCATAACTTCCATGTAATACATAAAATCCAACATACAATCATGCCAATGATTGAACACAGCATAAAAGTTATGTCCCGATCTTAAGGCAGTTGTTTTACGTCCAGTTCCGGGAAATCTCATACCTGTGAGGTTTCCATAATTTTTGGCGTAATAACTGTTCTGTCCATCGGCTCCACTCTCTTCAATTTTAATTACAACAAACAACTTTGCCCAGCGACCTACACTTTTTTTGGCCACCGTGTAAAGATGTTGTGCTTTTGGAATTGTTTTTAACGACAGCTGTAATGTATCGTATTGAAGCGTTTCTCCTGAAATAACAACCTCATCTTTTTCTGTTTCATCCGACTCTAACTTCAGGGTGCGACTTTGATTCAGCGTTGCGGCTGTAGCCACAAACATGATTACAAAGACCATTGTTGCTAGTAGTTTTCTCATTGCTACATTTAAAAGCAATAAGTATGCCAAACTAAATATTAGTTTCTATATAATTAATATATAATTACTTAAAAACACATATCAACAAATATAAAATACATGAACCCACATCTGCATTGGCTTTAAGCAGTCTGTTAATAAACCCCTGTGGATAAATCGTAAAGATTAAATAGTAAACACAACCCCGCCAATTTCTTTAGACACGCGGCTTCTAAGGTCATTAAGATAATTTAGCATTTCCAGTGTATCAGACACATCCGTAGCAGGATCCTGCAGCAAAAGGGTGTAGTGTTTTATCAAATTGTCCAGTTTCTTCTTGCGCAGATATAAAAACACGGCAGTAATTTCATTTTTGAAATTGTCTTCTTCCTTTTTAACATGAATAAAATTATCGGCAAATGCTTTACTAAGTTCATATCCTGAAGAAAGCACCCCTGCGGCCCAGGATGCAATTTCAGCATCAGAATGTTGGGTAAAATAGGATTGACCGGGCCATTTTTCCCAAACGCCAAATTTTATCTGTGACACAAGAGAGGCGCACATTTCGTCATTAAACAACAACTGCTCATCCTCCTTAATTTCTTTTATTATAAAGTCACTTACCTTAATATTTTCATCCCAGTTTTCATCGCCATGCAACAACAACAGCCTGAACAAAGCCCTCTCCTGATGCAAATCTGTAAGTTCCTCTTTAGGCAACTCGACTCCGGAAGCCGATGTAACTTGTTTTACTTCCCTGATAAAATCCTGTTCGTCCTTAAGATTTTTTGTTCTGAGCAATTTACCAAGTTCAGCTGCCAACAAGGCTTCATCCATCTTACAGACCCTAGCCAGTTCCTGGTTCATTGCATTGCGCTTCAGCCCATCGTTTATACAGGCTACACTTTGCAAAATATCCCTTATCGCTTCCGATTTTCTAATCGGATCATCACCACACTCAGCAAGTAGCAGCTTGGCTTTGAATAAGATGAAATTTTGTTCCTCCGTAAGCAGAAAATCTGAGAATGCTTCACCGCCCAATTTGGCGCAATATGAGTCAGGGTCTTCCCCTTCGGGCAGGGAAACCACCCGAACATTCAGATCATCTGCCAACAATAAATCAATCCCCCGCATGGAAGCTTTGATACCTGCCGCGTCTCCATCATATACAACCGTAACATTTGGCGTAAATCTTCTTAGGAGTTTAATCTGATTGGGAGTGAGTGCTGTTCCACTGCTGGCCACTACATTTTCCACACCTGCCTGATGCAACGTTATCACATCTGTATAACCTTCCGTGAGGTACACCTTATCAAGCTTCTTGATAGCGTTTTTCGCCTGAAAAATTCCATACAGGAAGTCACTTTTCTTATATAGTTCTGTCTCAGGTGAATTCACATACTTGGGCGCAGGATCGGTGCTGCTCATCTTCCTACCGGCAAATCCCAGTAACTTACCACTAACACCTATCAGCGGAAAGACGACCCTGTTTCGGTACAAATCATAATATGAACCGTTTTCACGTTTTTTAATCAAACCGGCGAGCTCAAGATTTTCTGACTTATAACCTTCTTTTACAGCGATTTGCGTAAATGCTTCCCATGATTCCGGACTATATCCCAATCTCCATTTGCGTATGGTTTCATAGGTATAGCCGCGTTCCTTGAAATATGGCATGGCCTTGGTCTTACCTTCCTCAGCCTCATGCAATTGATTTTCAAAAAATCCGGCTGCATAATCCAGTGCAGCCTGAAGGCTTTCTCTTACTTTCTGTTTTTCCTTATACTCGTCATCATCCCTATTACCGGTCTCAATTAATTCAATACCGTAGCGGGCTGCAAGTGCCTTTGCGGCCTCCGGATATGACATGTTATCAATATCCATGAGAAACTGAATGGCATTCCCACCTTTCTGACAACCAAAACACTTGTAAATACCCATACCGGGAGAAACAATGAAACTAGGCGTTTTCTCATCATGAAACGGACAAACACCTTTGAACCTCGAGCCTGAGCGCTTCAAACCCACATAGTCCCCTACTACATCTTCAATAATAACGGCATTCAACAATTGCTCTATGGAGCTGCGACTAATCATGCTCCGAAATTAAGAAATTAACGGAAGGATTTCAATAAATATGTGCTACCATCCACGTAATCTTTTCGCACAATTCCTGTATTACTGCTAAAATATAACCTACTGTATATTTTCTTTCGTGAAGACTTTAATTCAATCACATTGAAATACATCACATCTCCCACACTCAGCGTAGGCAAATAATTGACGGTATCACCATTACCCATAATTCCGCTAAACAAAGAAGAACTGTAATACATTTCTGCCACCTGACGAAAGAACGTATCTTTATGTAAAAGTGCAAATCGAGCCGTATTCTCTCCGGTAGCCATGCATCTCACAAGCTGTTGGCTATCTGTTGTTGAATGCAACTCGTAGGAAATAAACTCCTGTTCAAGATTGTCAAAACGCATTTTGCCTTCCTGCTTGTTCTTGAGAATTACTGTTTCTCTTTGGTTGGTATCAGTAGACAAATAATAGGTCCAGGTGCTTCCTTCAGGAAAGCTGAAAATACTTTTAAAATTTGCATCAAGGCTATATAAATCCCTGGATGAAAACTTGCGACAACCCGACGTAGACATAAAAATTCCCGTCAGAAATAACACTATGTTTAATACTTGTCTCAAGGTGTTTACATTTGCAAAGTAACTGAAAAAATATAATACAGCAAATATGCCACACCCCAATGAACACCAAAATGGATTGATGGATATCATAAAAACGCAGGCCAAATCACTGAAACCCCTATTGGCGGAGCTGCGCAGGCATCTGCACATGAACCCTGAACTATCCTTTCAGGAATTCAACACAGCCGCCTGGGTGGAAGATTACTTGCAAAAAAAACTGGGGTTAAAAACCCAGCGACTTGCCAACACCGGTGTTGTTGCCTTAATTGAGGGCAAAGGAAAAGAAGGCAATAAAGTTGTTGGTCTGCGTGCAGACATGGATGCATTACCAATAACTGAGGTCAATGATGGCAGGCCCTACAGAAGTCTTAATGAAGGGGTAATGCACGCTTGTGGGCATGATGTTCACACGGTTTCCCTCTTGGGTGCAGCCACTATTTTGAATACACTAAGCCATGAATTTTCAGGTACCGTAAAACTCGTGTTTCAGCCGGGTGAAGAAAAATTACCAGGCGGTGCAAGCCTGATGATAGCTGATGGTGTTTTGCAAAACCCAAAGCCGGATGTGATGATTGGACAACATGTTATGCCTCAGATTCCAACCGGCAAAACAGGCTTCAGACCCGGACTTTACATGGCAAGTACCGATGAAATTTACATGACGGTGCATGGAAAAGGCGGACATGGCGCCATGCCGCATTTCAACATAGACCCTGTTTTGATTGCGGCCCATATCATCACTAGCCTTCAACAGGTGGTTTCACGAAATGCCAATCCTGCCGTGCCATCTGTTCTTTCATTCGGTAAGGTAATAGCCAATGGCGCTACCAATGTTATTCCATCGGAAGTAAAACTGGAAGGAACCTTCAGAACGTTAAACGAACAATGGCGAACGGATGCACACGATAAAATCACCCGCATCGCAACCGGCATTGCCGAGAGCATGGGGGGCAGCATTGATATTGAAATTCGCCGTGGTTATCCTTTTCTTCATAATAATGAGGAACTTACAAATCGTTGTAAAAATGCAGCAGCAGACTATTTGGGAGAAGATTATGTTGAAAACCTTGATATTTGGATGGCTGCAGAGGATTTTGCCTATTATTCTCAGGAAGTACCCAGCTGTTTCTACAGACTCGGCGTGAGAAATGAAGAAAAAGGAATTGTAAACAGTGTTCACCACCCGGCGTTTGATGCAGATGAGGAAGCACTTGAAAATGGTGCCGGGCTTTTTGCCTGGCTTGCAATTAAGGAAATGGGAAAATAAAAATCAGGCGCCGATTACGTGCCGCAGGCTATCAACCGCGGAATCCCATATAGATGCTGCCATATCTTCTTCCCCGCTGTTTATGAATTCAGTAATAATAAGTTCCACATCCCCTGTTATATCATCCTGAGAAATTCTGAATTCAAGGTATTCATCTTCCGCCTGGGCATTATCCAGTGTAAAGCGTATGTATTTATTCGTGACGTTTTTCACCAAAATCGCATTTACTTCCGTATCGTCTTCCCAACGAAATCTGTAGCGCCCTGAAGCGATAATATCTACATGATAGGCGAACCAGCTTTGCAAGCCGGAAGGATTGCTAATATACTGATACAGAATATGGGTTGAAGACCTCAGTGGGTATTCCAATTCCAATTTAAGGCGATTTGTTGAAGAACTCATGGCTTGCAGGTATAACTAAGTCGCAAAAAAATGATTTTTACCCACATTTCAAAATGAAAATAACCAGAATCATGATAATATTATCTTTGCGGTAATGCAAATGCAGGGAAATTATTTTTTCAAAACGAGTGTGGCACTAGTAATACTATCCTTTCTTTGGCTGCTTTTCATTCCATCTTTTGCACCCACTCTATGGGCAAATCAATTACACACCCCACTATTAGACTTCATGTTCAACTGGTGTAGTTTTTTAGGTGAATGGCCTTTAATTTCTTTTTCTATAGCTTTTGCCATTATCCGGCAACCTAAGCTAGGCATTTGGTTTGGAATTTGCTTTCTACTAGAATTATTTATTGTTCAAGGGCTTAAATTCGGACTAAACGAACCTCGACCTATACAAGAGCTGGGCAATGCACTTTTCGAGGTTCCAGGCAACCCTATCGCTGCGTGGAAGTCTTTTCCAAGCGGACATACTGCAGGAGCCTTTACTGCATTGGGTTTTTTTGCCGTTATATGCAGAAACAGGTCTGTTGAAATATTGTATGTTACTTTAGCGGCTTTAGTAGCATTTTCGCGTTTGTATCTCGGGCAGCACTATCTGCATGATGTAGCCGCAGGTATTTGCATTGCAATGCTTGTTTGGCTGGTTTTCAGATTTGGGCATACCCGGTTTTCGTTGCTAAATAATTTATCCTGGTGAGCCGTAAAACAGTCATACACCTTTTTATCACCCTGGGAGTTGTATTGCTATACGTTCCTTTTCTGGGCAGTTTTCATTTATTTGACTGGGACGAAATAAACTTTGCCGAGGCAGCACGGGAGATGCTGATTTCCGGAGATTGGAGTCGCGTGCAAATTGCTTTTGAACCTTTCTGGGAAAAACCGCCCCTGTTCATATGGCTTCAGGCCTTATTTATGAAAGTTTTTGGCATCAATGAATTTGCCGCTCGTCTTCCTAATGCAATAGCCGGTATTGCTTCACTTAATATCTTTTATCATATTGGCAAAAAACATGTAGGACATTTCTTTGGCTTATTCTTTATCCTGGCTTATGCTGGCAGCCTGGCGCCTGCATTATATTTCAAAACAGGAATCATTGATCCTGTTTTCAACCTGTTTATATTTCTTTCCATCTACCAATGGTTTTTAGCAGAACTGGAACTCGGCAGACAAAATAATGCGCGCATCCATTATCTGTTATCAGGTTTGTTTGCCGGACTTGCTTTTTTAACCAAAGGCCCTGTGGCGTTGCTAGTGGCTTGCACTGTTGCTTTAATAAGGCTATTCTCAGGCGGGAAAAACGCATGGCCGGGCTGGGCCAATATTGGAATTGCCTTTACCACACTCATGTTAACACTGGGAATATGGCTCGGATTTGAAACATACCGGCATGGAACCTGGTTTCTTACAGAATTCTTGCAATATCAGGTTGTATTAGTGCAGGGACAAATTGAATGGCATAACCAACCTTGGTATTATCACTTTCTTGTGTTGTTCTTCCTTTGTGCCCCCGCATCTGTAATGGCATTGCCCCACTTATTCAAGAACCCAGAAAGTAGCACAGGCAATGAATCTATTCTGTTCAGCTACATGAGAAGTTTGTTCTGGACAGTACTCATCATTTTCTCCATTGTAACCACCAAAATCATTCATTACAGCAGCCTGTGCTGGATTCCACTTGCTTTCATGGCTGGCTATACGCTACACGCAGGTTATACAAAACGCATGGTTGTTTCACGTTGGCTAAGTCTGCCCGTTTTTTTAAGCTTGGTACCTCTTGCTGCTTTTTTCACTATTGCCCCATATTTATTAACCGTAGAAAACCGTGATATACTGACACCACTGCTGAACAAAGACTTTTTTACCACCCGGTTATTGCTCTCAGGAAATATCTGGGGCGGCTGGGAAGGTATTCCTGCACTCATCTTTCTATGCTTTGTTCTCATCTGGATTTTCCAATTTGCGATGGGGATTGTTCGCCACGCCATACCTCTTTTCTGGGCTGTATTGCTATTTGGACAATACTTGTATATCTTTATTCTGCCGAAGGCAGAAAAACAACTTCAAGGTGAAGTTATTTCTGCTATTCAGCATGAAACTTTACAAGATCAAAATATAGTTGAAGCCTGGGATTACAAGACATTTGCCATCCTTTTTTATGGAAATGCACAACCAAACCAATTCAAAGGGAAATGGTCTGAAACTGCAAAAAAAGAGTTCCCTGCTGAATCTGCACCCAACTACACCGCCAGAAAGCACTGGATTACACAAAATCACATATCAAACCCGGTGAGACTAATAACACGTTGCGATTATAAAGTAGACACTTTATTTCAAAAGAAGTTCAGAAAAAAAACAGATGCTGGCGCTTATTACATCTGGGAAAAAATCAACCCCTTAAAACCAATTTATTAAACCAATTCTGTTACTTTTGCTTAAAGCGGATGATATGTAAGTTATGAAAAGAAAAATCAAATTCATTGAAGCCGCATTTGAGCTGGGTGCAGGAACACCCGGGGCTAAACTGGGACCGGGGGCTTTGCGAGAAGAGATAATAAAAACCAATCCGACACTTCTGGAAAAAGCTGAAAATGAAACATTGTTTCAAGATAACCTCATTTCCATCTCTTCCAACAACACACCGTTTGCATTTAATATCCATTCCATTTACCAATCGGTAAACATGGTGGCGGCGTCGGTGCAAAAAGCCCTTTCAGACAACTATTTCCCTGTTGTAATCAGCGGCGATCATAGCAACGCTATTGGCACCGTTACTGGCATTGCAGATACCTATCCGGAAAATAAAATTGGCGTAATCTGGGTTGATGCACACCTTGACTTGCACTCACCCTACACCACTCCTTCAGGAAACATGCATGGCATGGCCGTAAAAGCGCTGTTGCCAGACAATATTACCAATTTCCTCAAAAATGAACTCAATCCTGAAACTATCACATTCTGGAGTAAGATTAAAAAGTCAGGGCGCAGGGGAATCACACCTAAAATATTACCACAAAACATTGTGTTTATTGGTACACGAGATTATGAGGAAGAAGAATGGGCGCTGGTTCAGAGCCTAAATATCAGGTTTTACACGCCCGACAATATCCGCAAAAAAGGCATGCAGCAAATTTTGGATGAAGCGCAGGAGTATCTGCAAAACTGCGATATGCTTTACACCAGTTTTGATGTTGATTCTTTGGATCCCACCATATCTGCCGGAACAGGCACTCCATCCCCAGACGGACTGAGTTACAGCGATGCAGAACTTGTTTTCAAAACTTTATTGCCACACCCAAAAACGGTCGTTTTTGAAATCAGCGAAATCAACCCGTTGCTTGACAACGATCACTCGATGTCGAAGACCATTGCTCAGCTGCTGGCCTCGGCTTTATAGTTGTCAATTAACCACTTTATGGTATCTGTGTGGTCTGCATAGTCAGCCAAACCGGGTTGCTGGGCTTTTCCAAATTCAACTGTTGAAGTCATACCTGTTACAACCTGAATACGTGGCTCATTTTGCTCGATATATTGCCTTACATCCTCGAGCGCTTCGTAAAAATGATAACCCACCATGCCAACGGGTGCATAAACATCCTCTGTTTCCTTCAGAATCACAAAACCATTATCCAGATGTTTGTCCAGATTCATTAGCAATACAGCCCTGTGGTAGTGATAATTATTGTAATATTTATGATGGTGAATCAACCCTGAGAAGGGTTCCCAGGCATGAAAAAGACGAACCATATCAAAGCCCCGCGGCAGTAACAAGTGGGTAACATTGCGGCAACCCAGTCCGAAATAGGTGAAAATATCTTCTCCAAGCACCGTCAGTGCTGCCTCTGTAGAATCCTCAGATACAACAGCCACGCTGTTTCGGTGCCCACGCAATAAATGCGGAATATTCCTGAAATAATATTCAAAATAGCGGCCGCTGTTATTACTGCCGGTAGCAATGGCCGCATCCAATCCTTTAAAATTATCCGAAAATTCAATTCTGCCCTGCAAATCCGGATTTGCAGCAATCCATCCCGCAACCACATATTTCATAAGCACCTCATCATCCGAACTGGCCTTTATTCTAACCTTATAACCACACACAATGCCGCAAAGCAGGTCATGTAAACCAACCAAGGGAATATTGCCGGCCATAATAATGCCCATGGTTTGAGTAGAAAACACTGATGGAAGTGAATATTTTGCCAGCCAACTTTGTGAATCCTTATCCAGTGCAGCAATCCAGGTGTTGATGCTTTTTGAAATATAAGCTTGGGTGAACCATGGATTTTTAATCTCTGCTTCATGCTTTTTTTGTTGCCAAATGGCATCCGATTCATGTTTTTCCATGAAGTTACTAAGCGAATCAAGCCACACCCGTTGTTGCATGGGGCAAAGTTACCCATTTTCAGAGGGTCATCGGAAAAACAAGAATAAAATTGATGCTTTGTATTGTATACGCCTACTTGTAAATTTGCCGTATGCCAAACCGTTTGTTTTTTGTTTTATCTGTTTTGCTTTTCAGCTTTCAAAGTCTTTGCGCACAGGAAGACAAAAAAGACACCCGGCTAATGCTGGGATTCAACGCAGGCGCCAATTTTAGCCGGACGGCAAACAGCGATACCTTTCCTGCAAATTTCACCAAACGCAACCGATTGGGAATTGCACTGGGCCTAAATGGCGTATATGACATCAGCAGCAATGCTGGCATAGCATTTGGAGCCAATTTTGTACAGAAAGGCTACAAACTGAATAATGATACCTTGGCCATCAATCCGGATATTGTGCGAAAATTCTGGAGCATCAATGTGCCGTTGGGCCTGCATTTCAGGCAACAGTTTAATGCACAAAACTTCATTACCGAAAAATTCGGTATTGTTGCCAATTTCAACTTGCGAGGAGACAGTACATCTCTAACAAACAATGACAAAAAACCTGCATTCCGTATAAACGAATATAGCACCCGCAATATTTACCCTATGTTTTACCTGGGTTTTGCCATGGGTGGAACTTCAGAGAACAACAACCGCTATGAGTTTGGGATTACCTACACACAATCTTTAAGCAATGATGCCTCAATTATGGTTGCTCACAGCGATGGTTTGAAAAAACAGTTTCCGCTTAATTACCGCGGAGGCTTTCTGCACATAGGTTTCAGCTACTACTTCAACCTAAGCAATTTCAAAAAATCGAACGGGTATTTTTATTGATTTACCCCAATCCCACATCCAACGCCATCATCAGTACAAAGCCGAAAATAAGGCCAAGCGTGGCTTTGTCTGTGTGCCCGTCGCGCTGGGTTTCGGGGATAACCTCTTCCACCACCACGTAAATCATAGCGCCGGCTGCAAACGCCAACAGATAAGGCAATAATGGTTGTGCGACCATTACCAGCGCCACCCCAAGCACACCTGCAACCGGTTCTACCACACCGCTCAGTTGCCCCCACAGAAAGGATTTGGTGCGGCTCATGCCAAACCTTCTAAGCGGAATGGCCACGGCCAGGCCTTCCGGAAAATCCTGAATGCCAATACCAATAGCCAACGCAATAGCACCGGCCATATCGGCACCGGGCAATCCTTCGGCCACAGCACCAAAAGCCACGCCCACGGCAAGGCCTTCGGGAATGTTATGCAGTGTAATAGCCAATACCAGCAAAACAGTGCGGTTCCAGACAGTTTTTACCCCTTCCCTTTTTTCCATGGGCTGGTGAATATGTAAGTGTGGCAGAAACTGGTCGAGTCCGAAAATAAAAAATGCCCCCAATAAAAAACCAATGGCAACAGGAACCCATGCCCATTGCGGCGACCAGGCCGATTCGGCCATGGAGATGGCAGGATTAAGCAGGCTCCAAAAACTTGCCGCCAGCATCACACCACCGGTGAATCCCAGCATGGTGTCCATAAATCCGCGGCGAATATCTTTCATAAAAAAGACAAACGAGGCCCCAAGTGCTGTTACCAGCCAGGTAAAACCGGTAGCCACCAAGCCCTGCATTAGTGGATGCATTCCTTTAAAAAAATCAATCAGTGTCTGCATCATGGCATTTAATCATCAAAGCGCTCAAACTGGTTATTATGGGTTTTTGCCGCTGACTCTTTATTCTTGAATGCTTTCAAAAAGAAATAAATAGCCACAAACACCAGAATAGTGATGATCACTTCCCAGAGAAAAAACTGATTTTTAAAACCCTGAACAGAAATGGCCGAAGTATCTTTCATTGTCACAAAAATAGATAACATATATCAATTGCAGTTACAAAAAAAATCAAGTGGTTGATGTAAATTGCGGGCACTATGAGTCAAGACGCCTACATCGAACAAAACAAAGACCGCTTTTTACAGGAACTTTTTGATTTACTGCGTATTCCAAGTATTTCTGCCGATAGTGCGTTTGCCGGAGATGTGAGAACATGCGCCGAATCTGTGGCTGCACATCTGCGCAGTGCAGGAGCTGATAATGTGAGTATAGAAGAAACCGCAGGGCATCCCATTGTGTATGGTGAAAAAATGGTCAATCCGGCATGGCCCACAGTTTTAATTTATGGACATTACGATGTACAACCATCAGCCCCCGATGAGCTTTGGACTACACCCGCATTCGAGCCCAATGTGAGGGATGGGAAAATATACGCACGCGGCGCCGCAGACGATAAAGGACAGTTTTTCATGTATGTGAAAGCATTTGAAACCATGATGAAAACCGACAGCCTCTGCTGCAACGTAAAATTCATGATTGAAGGGGAGGAAGAAGTAGGCAGTGGTAACCTCGGACCTTTTTGCGTAAACAACCGCGAAAAACTAAAAGCCGACGTTATCCTGATCAGCGATACCTCCATGGTGGCCAATGATTGTCCAAGTATCGATGTCGGACTCCGCGGATTGTCTTATGTGGAAGTGGAGGTTACCGGACCGAATCGCGATCTTCACAGCGGCGTATACGGTGGTGCCGTAGCCAATCCCATCAATGCACTTTGCAGCATGATTGCGAGCATGCATGATGAAAACCGCCACATTACCATTCCCGGGTTTTATGATGATGTATTGGAAACCTCTGCTGAAGACAGGGATGCTATGTCGCGGATTCCCTTTGATATTGAAGAGTACAAAACAGACCTGAATGTAAACGATGTCCTGGGAGAAAAAGGTTTCAGCACCATAGAAAGAACCGGTATCAGGCCCACGCTGGATGTGAATGGCATCTGGGGAGGTTATACAGGTGAAGGCAGTAAAACAGTTTTACCTTCCAAGGCATACGCCAAAATAAGCATGCGCCTGGTTCCCAATCAAAGCAGCGAAGCCATTACGGAATTGTTCAAAAACCATTTTGAAAGCATCGCACCTGCGGGTATAAAAGTGGAAGTGAGACCACACCATGGCGGCGAGCCGGTTTTAACACCCACCGACAGTATTGCCTATAAATCAGCGGCAGCAGCGCTGAAAGACACTTTTGGCAAAGATCCGATTCCAACCCGCGGTGGTGGCAGTATTCCTATTGTGGCTTTGTTTGAAAAAGAACTTAAAACCAAAGTGGTTCTGATGGGTTTTGGACTGGACAGCGACGCATTGCACTCTCCCAATGAACATTACGGAATTTTCAATTATTTCAAAGGAATTGAAACCATTCCCCGTTTCTTCCACCATTTTGCAGCATTAAACAAATCCTGAAAACCGATACATGCCACTGCTGGAAGGCGAAACCTATGAGATTTACAGATCAGAACTGCTGAAGCGGTATCGACATCTGCTGCGCTCGCTGGATAAGGATGTTTCAAAGGATAAATTAAATAAAGTCCGAGATGCCTTCGATCTAGCCGCCCGTTCACACGAAGGCATGGTCCGCAAAAGCGGCGAGCCCTACATCTTTCACCCGCTGGCAGTAGCGCAGATTGCCGTAAGCGAGCTTGGCCTGGGCCCTAACAGCGTAATCTGTGCCTTATTGCATGATGTGGTGGAGGATACCGAAATCACCCTGGACGATATTGAACATCGCTTTGGTCCTAAGGTAGCTTCTATTATTGACGGTTTAACCAAAATCAGTACGGTTTTTGACAACGTTGACAAAGACCATAGCATCCAGGCGGAGAATTTCAAGAAAATGCTTCTCACCCTGGGTGAAGACCTTAGGGTTATCCTTATCAAATTATGCGACAGGCTGCACAATATGCGCACATTGGGTTCGGTAAGCGAAAACACCAAACTGAAAATTGCTTCAGAGACAAATTTCATTTACGCTCCCCTTGCACACCGTCTGGGTTTGAATGCCATCAAAACAGAGATGGAAGACCTGGCACTGAAATTCACTGAGCCTGAACTATATCGGGAAATTTCCCAAAAACTGGCAGAAACTAAATTATCAAGGCAGCGCTATATCCGCGAATTCATTGAGCCTTTGCGTGCCGAACTGGATAAAACGGATATGAAAATCGTGGAGATTAAAGGCAGGCCGAAAAGTATTTACGGCATTGCCCGCAAGATGAAGGTGCAACAAATACCGTTTGAGGAAGTGTATGATGTCTTCGCCATCCGCGTGGTTATTGATTCTCCCCTGTTTCTGGAAAAAGCAGATTGCTGGAAAGTATATTCTATCATTACCGATCAGTACCGCAGCCATGCCAACAGGCTCCGTGATTGGCTAAGCCAGCCCAAAAGCAACGGTTATGAAGCATTGCATGCAACAGTACTTGGACCAAAAGGACGCTGGGTGGAAATACAGATACGCAGCAAGCGCATGGATGACGTGGCAGAACGCGGTCTTGCCGCCCACTGGCGATACAAAGAAGGATCTAAAAGCAGCACCCCTCAGGACCAAGCCTTTGAAAATTGGTTATCCAACGTAAAAGACACCTTGGAAAACCAGGATTTAAGCGCCCTGGAACTGGTAAGCGAATTCCGGTTTAGCCTGTTGGGCGAAGAAATTTACCTATTTACCCCTCGGGGAGACGTTAAGAACCTTCCGCTGGGCAGCACAGCACTCGATTTTGCCTTTGCCGTTCACAGCCAGGTAGGTTTGCATACCATTGGCGCTAAAGTCAACAACAAGCTAGTTCCTATCAGTCATGTGCTAAAGAACGGAGACATTGTTGAAATTTTAACCACCCAAAAACCCCGCGCCAATGCAGGTTGGCTGGATCTGGTAAAAACTGGCAAAGCCCGAAGCAAAATCAGGGAATACCTAAAAATGGAGAAAACCAAGCTGGCGGGTATGGGTAAGGAAATGGTGGAGCGCAAATTTAAAAGCCAGGGCGAAGTCATTTCCGAGAAAAATATCGCATTACTGATGCGGCATTTTCAAACCACCACTGCGGCAGAGTTTTACCATAAAGTTGCCAATGGGGATATCAAGGTTGAGAAGCTTGTATTAAAAGACATTGCTGTTAATAAGTCCGTTTCCAAGCCGAAGACTGAAAAGCCGACCTCCCCCAAAAAAACGCAAAAGGTAAAAGGACAAATTGTCATTGGCGACGACTTTGAAATGTCGTACCAGCTGGCCAAATGCTGCAACCCTTTGCCCGGTGATCCTATTTTTGGTTTTATTACCGTAGGTGAAGGCGTTAAAATTCACCGCACTTCCTGCCCCAATGCCCAACGCCTGATGAGCCAGTATGGTTACCGCATCATCGCCGCATCCTGGCGCAGCGACGGATATGAAAAGCCTTTTGAAGCCATCTTGTCTGTAAGAGGTATTGATGATGTAGGTATTGTTAGTAAAATTACAGATATCATTTCCAAGGATATGGAGGTGAATATGCGAAGCATTAATATTCAGGCAAATGAGGCAGAAGGAACTTTTGAAGGACGCCTGGAAGTATTTCTGCATAGTAAAGCGCACCTTGATTTGCTAATGCAGAAAATTCAAGGAACACATCAGTATATTCAGGTGAAACGCCTTGATGCGTAAAATACAATATACGCAATTTTATCGATAAAAACAAATTATTCGGATACTTTTAATTCATACATTTGAATATCAAAATTAAAAGCTATGAATATTTTTATTTCTATTCTCGTGACGCTGGTCGTCCTCGTCATTCTGAGATCCATTAAAGTCATTCCACAGCAAAACGCATACGTGGTAGAAAGACTGGGAAAATTCCATGAAGTTTTGCAACCCGGTTTCAATATTATTATTCCCTTTTTTGACAGGGTTGCTTACAAGCATTCTCTGAAAGAGGCTGCCATGGATATTCCTGAACAGATTTGCATTACCAAAGATAACGTACAGGTAGCCGTAGATGGGGTAGTTTTCGCGCAGGTTATTGATCCGGCTAAAGCCTCCTATGGTATTTCAAATTATCAGTTTGCCGTTATTCAGCTGGCACAAACTACCATGCGCAGTGAAATCGGTAAAATCGACCTGGATAAAACGTTTGAAGAACGGACCAACATCAATGGTGCTATCGTTTCTGCCATTGATGAAGCCTCATCCGGTTGGGGTGTGAAAATTCTTCGTTATGAGATAAAGAACATCACACCACCCAAATCGGTGCTAAATGCCATGGAAAAACAAATGCAGGCAGAGCGTGAGAAACGCGCTGTTATTCTGACTTCGGAAGGTGAAAAGCAAAGTGCCATCAACCAGGCCGAGGGTCAAAAGCAGAAGGTAGTATTGGAATCTGAAGCCATGCGCCAGCAACAAATAAACGAAGCAGAAGGTCAAGCAGCAGCGATTAAAGCCGTAGCAAGCGCAACCGCAGAGGGAATACGTGAGGTAGCCTCAGCGTTGCAGGAAAAAGGCGGTTTCGAAGCCGTACAGCTGCGGGTGGCTGAGAATTTGGTGGAACAATATGGCAAACTTGCCAAAAGCACCAACACCATGATTCTGCCTGCCAATTTTGCAGATATGGGATCTATGATTTCTGCTGCCATGGGCGTTATTAAACAACAAAACGATAACAGCAAATCCAAATCATGAGTGCTGAAATTATATGGGGCGCTGCCGGATTAACGCTGATTCTGGCTGATGTTGCTTTTGGTACCTTCTTCGTTATTTTTCTTGGTGCCGGTGCACTGTTTACCTCAGCATTGCTTTGGATGGGTGTGCCAATGAATACAACAGCCCAATGGTTGACATTCTCAGCGGTTTCGGCCTTGGGTGTTATTTTGCTGCGCAAGAAGTTAATACTGTGGTTCGGCCCCTCCAACGAAGAGCGTTTTGAAGAACACAAAGGCCAAACTGTTGTTGTGGTTGAAGATGTTGCTCCCGGTAAAACAGGGAAAATAAAATACCGCGGTACCGAATGGCAAAGTGCCACAACCGGTGATGAAACATTACAGGCAGGGGAAAGTGCTATCATCTCAAACCTGGACGGAATTGTTGTTTACATTCGCAGAAAATAAAAATCTTGAATGCTGCACACCTGCACCTGATCATCAACCACCTGCCGGTACAGGGGCTGTTATTTTCATTAATGGCAATTGCCTGGGGCATGTACCAAAAATCCAGAAATACATTTTTACTGGCTTTTTCCTTCACATTGATTTCTGCCATCGGAGGTTTCATCGCAGGCAATACCGGCGAGGCTGCTGAAGAGGCAGTTGAGCATATTATTGGAATTTCACATGACGCCATTCATGAGCATGAAGAGGCTGCAGAAGCCGCTATGCCTTTTAACATAGCATCAGGTATACTTTCATTACTCGCCGGATTTTTGTTGCTAAAAAACCATAAATACGCAGGTGTTGCTCAATGGGTTTTACTGCTGGCTGTTGCCGCAGGGTGCACATTATCTGCCCGGGCAGGCTGGCTAGGCGGAAAAATTAGGCATATTCAGGAAATACAAACCGAACCATCGGCATCGCATGATGCAGATGGACACGAAGAGCACGAATAAAAAACGCCTCGCAAATGCGAGGCGTTTTCATATAATCCAGTTTAAACTTAACCTTCCAAAGCTGCAACACCACCCACAATCTCACTGATTTCGCGGGTAATGGCTGCCTGACGTGCCTGGTTATAGGCCAAACGCAAGCTAAATAGCAGTTCTCCTGCATTTTCAGTAGCCTTATCCATAGCCACCATGCGGGCTCCGTGTTCGGATGCAAGAGAATCAAGCATTGCGCGGTAAACCTGAGTCTTAACACTTCTGGGAATCAAATCCTGCAGAATCTGTACTTTGTTAGGCTCAAAAATATAGTCATTCAGGCGACCGGCATTAGCTGTTGCCGTTTTCACCTGAGGAATTACCGGAAGGATAACTTCATTGGTAAGAATCTGGGTGGCTGCATTCTTAAACTGATTGAAAACCAGCTCCACCTGATCATGTGAACCATCGCGGAAGCTTTGCAAAATGTGTTCGCCAATTTCAAAGGCTTTTTCAGCATCGAGCACAGTAAGTGCTTGCATGTAGGTTGAATCCACCGTATACTTTAGACGACTCAGGAATTCCCCCCCTTTTTTACCGATACACAGCAGGGTAACATTACCCGCTTTGGTCTGCTCAGCATATTTTTCTGTGAGAATCAAACGGGTGCGTTTGATTACATTGGAATTAAATGCTCCGCAAAGTCCACGGTCGCTGCTTATAACAACAATAAGCACCTTCTTTACTTTACGTGGCTGAAAGTAAACAGCCAGTTGAGGATCATCAATGCTATCCTGAAGGTTGGCCATAATGCCTTTCAATTTTTCCGCATAAGGACGCATGCGTACGATTGCATCACTGGCCTTTCTCAGCTTGGTAGCGCTCACCAACTTCATAGCCTTGGTGATTTGCTGTGTGCTAATGGTGGATGAAATCCGGCTGCGTATTTCTTTTTGACTCGGCATGCGTGTTAATCAGCGGTTTATTCGGTAAATCCTTTGGCTACTTCCCTGCCGGCTTCGCTGAGCACAGCAGTGATAGAATCATCTATCTTTCCACCTCTGAGCTGTTCCAAAACGTCAGTATGTTTATTTTCCAAATATTCGAGGTAGGCTGTTTCAAAAGCGCGAACCTTGTTTACCGGAATACTGCGCAATTGATTGCTGGTACCCAGGTAAATGATAGCTACCTGCTTTTCAACGCTTACAGGGCTAAACTGGTGCTGTTTCAGCAGTTCCACGTTGCGTGAACCTTTATCCAAAACCGCTTTGGTAGCGGCATCAAGATCAGAACCAAATTTGGCAAACGCTTCCAGTTCGCGGTACTGAGCCTGGTCAAGTTTCAGGGTACCGGCCACCTTTTTCATGGATTTAATCTGGGCATTACCACCTACACGGCTTACCGAGATACCCACGTTGATGGCAGGACGCACACCTGAATTGAACAGATTTGATTCAAGGAATATCTGTCCATCGGTAATTGAAATTACGTTGGTAGGGATGTAAGCCGAAACGTCACCGGCCTGTGTTTCAATAATGGGAAGGGCTGTGAGTGAACCGCCACCTTTTACCTTGCCTTGCAGGCCTGGTGGCAAATCATTCATTTTTTCAGTAATTTCTGTATTCGCATTCAGTTTGCATGCTCTTTCCAGCAGGCGGCTGTGCAGGTAGAACACGTCACCGGGATATGCTTCACGTCCTGGGGGACGACGCAGCAGCAGCGATACTTCACGGTAGGCAACAGCCTGCTTTGAGAGATCGTCATATACAACCAGTGCTGGCAAACCAAGATCGCGGAAATATTCACCAATAGCGGCACCGGCCATAGGTGCAAAGAACTGAAGCGGAGCAGGCGAAGACGCAGGTGAAGAAACCACCACGGTATAAGGCATGGCGCCATTTTCTTCCAGCGATTTCACAACCTGCTTTACGGTAGATTCTTTCTGACCGCAGGCTACATAAATACAATATACGGGCTGGCCTTTTTCGTAAAATTCTTTTTGGTTGATAATGGTATCAAGCGCAATGGTAGTTTTACCTGTCTGGCGATCACCGATAATCAATTCGCGCTGTCCGCGGCCAATAGGAATCATGGCATCAATGGCTTTGATACCGGTTTGCAGAGGCTCCTTTACAGGTTCACGAAACAATACACCCGGTGCTTTACGCTCCAATGGCATATCGAACACTTCGCCTGCAATCGGGCCTTTTCCGTCGATAGGCTCACCCAGCGTATTTACTACGCGGCTCAGCATGCCATGTCCAACATTGATACTGGCAATTTTACCGGTACGTTTTACTTTGTCGCCTTCTTTGATGTCAGCACTGCTACCCATCAATACGGCACCCACGTTATCTTCTTCCAGGTTTAATGCTACAGCACGAATTCCGTTGTCAAATTCAACGAGTTCACCACTTTGCACACCAAAGAGTCCGAAAATACGGGCAATACCATCCCCAACCTGGAGGACAGTACCTACTTCTTCTAAACTGGCAGCACCGCTGAAACCGGAAATTTGTTCCTTAAGGATGCTGGATACTTCATCAGGCCTTATTTGTGACATTATTTTATTTTTTTAAGCTAGGTTAAGTTCTTTTTTCATTTTATTAATTTGACCAATCACAGAGCTGTCATACATTCTGCCGTCAAAAAGGATGGTCAGTCCGCCAATGAGTGCGGAATTTACTTTTTGCGTAATAACAACTTGTTTGCTACCGGCATGGTTTTTTACAAACTGTTCAATACCGGCAAGTGTATCTTTATCCAGGGCTATGGCACTGGTAACTTCAGCCAGTGTAATACCGTTGGCTTTATTGTAAATACTGATAAATGATTCCGCCATCTCGCCCAATAAATTTTCACGACTCTTGTCGGCCATCATATCGAAAACAGAAAGGGAAATTTCATTGAACCCTTTACATATTTGACGCAACACCTCTTTCTTTTTTGATTTGTGAAGCAAAGGGCTTTCCAAAAAAGATGCTAATTCGGATGAAGACGCTATTGCGTTCAACAAATTACCGACATCGCCGGCAACTGCATCTAGCTGCTTTTTTTCAACGGCAATGTCAAAAAGGCATTTAGCGTAACGGGATGCAATTTTCATGTATTGTTACTTATGAAGTTGCTTTTTGTTGCTTATCAAGTTTACTGAGCTGATCTGCAATGAGTGCTTTCTGAGCATCATTGTTTTCCAGTTCTTTTTCTACCAGTTTCTGGGCTATTTGCAATGAGAACTGAGCTACTTCTTTCTTCAATTCATCCAGAGCAGCATTTTTTTGGCGGCTGATTTCGTCATTGGCACGAGAAATAAGGCGTTTGGCTTCCTCATCGGCAGCATTTTTTGCCTCACTCACAATTTTTTCCTTGATTTCACGGGCTTCTTTGAGTATGATTTCTCTTTCTGCACGTGCTTCTGCAAGCAGATTTTCATTCTGCTGATTGAGTTTTTGCATCTCAGAGCGCGCATTGGCAGCTTCCTGAAGCGATTTTTCGATGGACTCTTCCCTCTCCTTCATCGATGTAAGGATGGGTTTCCAGGCAAATTTTTTAAGGATAAAAAGCAACAATGAGAATGTTACCAGCATCCAGAATACAAGGCCTATGGCAGGGGTTACTAACTCCATGTTTTTTGTTTTTCTTTTTTTGAAATAAGGTTGCCCGCCGGGGCGGGCAACCGATTAGGATTAGAGGAACAGAATCAGCAGACAAACAACGATTGCGAAGAACACGGCACCTTCGACAAGTGCGGCGGCTACAATCATGTTTGCACGGATATCGCCCAGTGACTCGGGCTGGCGTGCAATGCCTTCCATGGCGCTACCGCCAATACTACCAATGCCAATTCCGGCACCGATAGCAGCCAATCCGGCACCGATAGCGGCACCCATTTTACTGAAACCTGCGGCAGCAACCTTAGCGTCGGTAGCTGCATCGAGAAGAATGGTCATTAAACTCATAGTGAAGTGATTTTATTGTTGTTTTATTAATGGTGTTCTGCGTGTTGATGCTCTTCGATGGCCATACCTATATATATGGCAGTGAGCAGGGTAAATACGAAAGCCTGAAGGAAAGCTACCAGCAATTCGAGCAGGCTCATAAACAAAGTAAAGGCTACGGAAAGCGGACTAACAGCGTATCCCAGGCCGGGGCTCATGGCTCCGAATATGAATATCAAACTAAAGAAGCCCAGAATGATAATATGACCTGCGGTGATGTTCGCAAATAAACGAAGCATTAGTACAAAAGGCCTCAGTATTACACCCAAAATTTCTATGGGAACAATAATAATATACATGGCTTTAGGTACATCGGGCAGGAAAATGTGTTTCCAGTAGTATTTGTTACCGATAATATTAACTGTAAGGAAAACCACCAGTGCCAAAACCATGGTTATCGCAATATTCCCTGTCACGTTTGCTCCACCGGGAAAAATAGGAATAAGACCGAAAATGTTATTTACAAAAATGAAAAAGAAAATGCTGAGGATGAGGGACATGTAGCGCTCATACTTAGGACCAATTGATGATTTGGCTATATCATCACGCAAAAACAAGATAAGAGGTTCAATAATATTTACAAATCCTCTGGGAGCTTGCCCGGGGCGCCTGCTGTAGGTGCGGGCAACAGCAATCATGATAATGAGAAGCGTGAGAACAGCAATAAACATGGCCAAAACATTTTTTGTAATGCTTAGGTCATAAATCGCCTCTGTATTGGCTTGGTTTTCCCATACTAACTGGTTCTTTTCATTGAGTTTAAATCCATTGTAAGCATCATGCCCGTGATTAAAACGGGAGCTTGAGAACACAAGCAAACCCTGACTTTGGGTATAAACTATCACAGGTAAAGGGATGGAAGTGTGTCCCCAAAGGTGCCAGTCATGCGAGTCTGAAATGTGCTCCATAATGAGCTTACCCGCATCCATTTTTTCCTCAGAATGGGTATTTTCATGCCCCTTTTCAAGGGTATGTTCAGCTTCTGAAGCATGAAGAGCCAGCGTAAAAAACGCGTAAAACAGAGACAATACTAAAATTTTGGAAGTTCTATATCCGCTGAAAAGCGCTGAGAAATAGGGCATTTGCTTATTTGGAGCGTCCATTGCAATCGGGGCGCAATTTACGACGAATTTGGGAAATTTCAAACACCATTAACAGGAAAAAACTGCCCGTGTAGGAAATGATAAAGGGAAAATTGAGAGGACGGAACGCGAACAATGAAATTGCAAGAAAAAAAATAGCAGCCATCATTCTCAGCATACTGCCCAGCATCATGCGCCTGATGGTTTTCTTTGGGTCGGTATTTCCACTTCCGTGTATATAATAATGTATGAATCCCGATAAACCCACCAGAAAGAGCACACCAAAATATCCATAAGCCGGAATTATATCTTTATTCAGAAAATCATTTGTGAGCATTCCTGCAAAAATGATAACAGAAAAAGCAATAAGTCTTTGATAGTACGTTTTCATGATGAAGGCTAAAGTTTACGTATTGCGGAGTAAAGCGAACCGGCCACACCTCCCAGCGTCAAAAAAAGTGTAAACCAGGGAAATGCTGTTTGCAGCCATTTATCAAGATAATATCCCCCTGCCACAAAAAGCAAAAGGGTTAGTATCATTTGCAGTGCAAGGCTGCTGTAACGGAGAAAGCTGCCCGATTTTTTAAGATGGTTGTCCGGTTTCATCGGATCCTTGGGTTACGGATTTGGTCGTAACCTGGGTAATATGTGCATTCATGCTGCAGCGTCCGTTGAAGGATGCACCGCTTTCAATAATAATTTTCCCTGTGGCTATATCGCCGTCAATTTTAGAGTTTGACTTGAGTACCAGCGTTTCGGCAACGGTAATATTACCTTTGATAAATCCGGCAATGGTTGCGTCGCGGGCATCTATATCACCTGTGATACTTCCGCCATCCCCAAGTACAAGCCTTTGCTTAACGGTTACATGACCTTCAATAACGCCATCCACACGAAAATCGCCTTCAGATACCAGGTCACCTTTGAGCTTGGTACCCGGGCCAATAATATTTAACAAGTTATTTACGGAAGCAGGCTCTTTTTTGCCTTGCTTGCCTGATTGATTGGATGAAAACATTGGACTGCAAATATACTTTCAAAAATAACAAAGAATTACTCAATTTCTGCCTGGACGAACCGAAGTACTGTCAAACTTCTTTTCTTTATCAGACAACATATCATTAAGTGCATCAATTTTAATCTGTTTATTTTCAAGCTCCCTGCCCAGGTCTTCAACCCGCTGATTCAGTTCCATCATAGCTTCACGGTTGTTTGTATTGCTAAAACCCGGCACAAGGCGCTTGGCCGGTGTGAAGGAAATCAGCAAATAAATTATTATGACAAATGTTATAAAAACCGTACTCAGCAGCATCAGTAAGTTCATTGGAGTAAGGCTAATAGAAAAAACTTCACCGAAATGGGTATCATTCAGCAATACCAAACGATACTTATTTCTAAGTTTAGCCATAATTTTGCGAACTTTGACCATAATATTGTGCCTTTACGTAATAAAAACACGAAAATATCGTTTTTAAGCGTGAACTCCTTCATGCGCCTTCAAAGAATTTTATTGCTGATGCTATTTCCGGCCTTACTTATTGCATTGCATTCATGCAAGAACAGTGATTCTGCGATGGGCAGGGCATGGCACAACACCACTGCGCACTACAATGTATATTTCAATGCGGAGGCAAAATGGAATGAAACCATGCTGACACTGCAAGAAAACCATAAAGACGATTACCGCACATTCATTGAAATTTACAACTTTGGACCGGCCGAATCGCTCAAAGGCAACCAGGCAGCCATGGATGAAGTAGTAAAAAAGGTGAGCACCATGATAGACAAGCATCCCCGCAGTCGTTGGGTCGATGATGCCTACCTGCTTATGGGGAAAGCCTATTTTCTGAAAGGAGATTTTATTGCTGCAGAAGACTTGTTTAATTTTGTGCACTCAAACTACAAGGACCCGGTAATTCAGTATAGTGCCAAACTATGGATTTACCAGACATTATACCAGCGAAAAAAATACGGAGAAGCAGAAAACCTTGCCAGGAGTCTCGATCAGGACAAAGATTTCCCTAAATCGCTAAGGGGTGAATTATACAAAGCACTGGCTGTCGTTTATCTCAAGGAAAGCAAAATGCTGCAGGCTTATGAATTCCTGAACAAAGCAGTACCCCATGCCAAAAGGAAGATGGAACGCTACAGGCTTCATTTTTCACTGGCTCAGGTTTGTGCTGACTTGAATAAAACCGATGAAGCTGCTTCACATTATCAAAAGGTAATTAAAATGAATCCTCCTTATGATATGGCATTCAATTCCAGGATTCAGCTGTCTCAGTTGGTGGCAGACCAGGGCGTTAGATATGCGCGGGTAAATTCTATTCTGAAAAAGATGCTCCGCGATGATAAAAATATCGAGTATTATGGTCAGATCCACTACAGAATGGGGCTTAATGAACTCAGGGCCGGTAACGAATCAAAGGCACTGTATCAGTTCAATCAGTCGCTGAGAAAATCGGGTAATGACAATGCCCAGATGACCACCACCTATCTGGCTGTCGGGGATTATTACTATAAGAGAAGGGATTATGAAAACTCGGGCTTATATTATGATTCAGCCAACAAAAAACTGGATGAAAAACACCCCGATTATAAACGTTTATCTCAAAAAAGCGCCCAGCTTACTGATTTACTCAGGCACCTGCTTACCATTAAACGGGAAGACAGCCTGATTCGGATGGCTAATGACCCTGTTTTTAGGGAAAAATCCATTGACCGTATTATTGAGAATGAGAAAAAACTGGCAGAAAAACTGAAAAATCAACCTACGCCTCCCCCGGCTCCGCCTTCAGGAATAGGTACCGATGCATTGGCAGGTACTGGATCATTTCCATTTTACAACACGGCTATGCGTAACAAATCCGGTCAGGAATTTCAGAATTACTGGGGCAACCGTGTGAACCGCGATTATTGGCGTATTAACTCCAAAAAAGTGTCTGAAACCACGGTCAGCACGACGAACGATACAGCTGTAAAAAAAGATGATGAACCGGTGCAGGGAATACCTGATGGTATTTCTGCAGACAGACGCAGATACTATAAAGACATTCCTTTTTCAGACGAAGCCAAAAAGAATGCCCAAAACCGCATGGAGGAATCAATGTTTGCAGCTGCAGGTATTTACCAAAACCAGCTTCAGGAAGACAAGGAGGCACTTCGATGGTATGAATTATTGCTAAAATCATATCCCAAGACGCTGTATGAACCCCAGATTTATTTCGAAATGGCTAAAATTCATAGAAACGCCGGAAGACTGGGAGATTTTAACCAATACCGTCAATTATTGCTGGATAAATATCCAAACTCATTGTACCTTAAATTGCTTGATGGTAAAAAGGACAGTACCAACAATAATTCTGAGCAGGTCTCTGAACTTAAAGTTATAGAAGAATTATATGAAAAAATGTATAAGCTAACCAACGAGGCTAAATACAACGAGGCCATTACTGTTAAAATGGAGGCCGATAGAAAATATGCAGGAAATGCATACCAGTCAAGGTTTGATTATCAATATGGTATTTGCCTCATTAAATCAGGTAGTGCAGAAAAAGGCATTGAGGTTCTGAAACAAATTACTCAGGACTATCCCGGAACTCCAATGGCTAATCAAGCACAAACAACAATTGAAGCCTGGGAAAGATTAAAAACTTCAACAGCCGACAATACAGGAGATAATGGAAAATCCGACACCCCAAGGGATGAAACAGAATTATGGAAAACCTGGGATGGAAAAGAAGAACTGTTTTACCTGCTGGTTTTCCCTAAAGGCAGCAACACAAACATGATTAGGGCCACATTGAATGATTTCAACAAGGAGAACTTCATTTTTGAAAATCTTGAAGTAAGTCCGGCCAGAGCTTCCGGCACCACTGTTTATATCAGTATATCAAATTTCAGTAAACCTGAAAAGGCGAAAGAGTATCTGTCATTTATTGAAAAGAAACCTGAAATACTGGCAGCAAAGGGCCTTTTCGAGTTTGAAATGGCCTGGATTGCCAAAACAAACTACCTGGCTCTTGCAAGCAACAACAGGATAAACGCCTACATGGAATTCTTCCGTGGAAAGTTGCGATAACTTGGTATATTCGCATACAGTATGGCAGGCAACTCAGGGTATTATTTAATAGGAAAATTCTGGAAATTTCTTCTGGGTGTTTTTCTTATGATTATTGTTTTCTTTCTGCTTGTGAATTTTGGCCTTTTTGGCGACATGCCTGATATTAAAGACCTTGAAAACCCAAAAAGTGCGCAGAGTTCGGTGGTTTATGCTGCTGATGGTGAAATTCTGGGCACCTATTTTTTGGAAAACCGTACCAATATAAAACATGATCAGATTGCACAATGCGTGTATGATGCGCTGATCGCCACGGAAGACGTTCGTTTTTATGACCATTCCGGAATTGATGCCAAAGGAACAGCAAGAGCGATTGTAAGAATG
>Ga0194118_10000358_pt1 | contig 80526 bp, 66 predicted proteins | sample TA2MahsurfametaG_2_FD_148662 | JGI IMG/M metagenome (GOLD analysis project Ga0194118, IMG submission 148662) | Freshwater microbial communities from Lake Tanganyika, Tanzania - TA2015013 Mahale N5 surface | ecosystem: Environmental > Aquatic > Freshwater > Lake | place: Tanzania: Lake... | reverse complement strand
CTTCCCTCTGAAAATATGCTATCAGTTCTTCTTTGTTATTTTTTTTAATGAAATCCCATGGATTTAAAAACGAGGTGGTTTTCGCTTGCTCATTATAAAAATAATTAGCCCAATTTACAGTAGCTTCACCGATTATTAAATACTTAATTGGTTTAGTGATACTTGCCATAACTTCTTCCCATCTTTGGGTAACCTGAATGAGTTCTGCTTCTACGGCAGGTACATCAAGTTCGATTTTATGCTCCCGAAGCTTCTGATTAATATGATTTAATATTCTTTCCATTTTTAATTGGTCCCAATGCACCACTCCATTTGATTAGATATTTGGGATGTTTTTCGATTAAGGAATGAAGTATTCTGTTGCTTTTTCAAGTAACTTCTTTCCCCATGCAATATAGTCTTTGTTGGTAATCATTTTAGAAGTTCTATTAATCTCTTTAAGCCTTCCCCATTATAAACCCTGACACAAATAAAACGTGTAGTAAATGTAGTAATTTTCACCATCATCATGTTAAGCATAGTTGATTCACGGACTGGGCGGAAGGGGGATGTGGAGGTGCTTAGGATTTTATGGAGCGAACCTGAGCCAATTCGAATAGGCTAATGGTAAACGGCATCTCTGTTTTTTCCAATAGTTCCAATTTATCTTTTAGTATTTGATTTTCTTAAGAACGTAAAAACAGAGCACGAATGGATTCAACTTACGGCGTTTCTTGCAGTGAAGTCCATTATGGGCAGTAAAGAACATTGTATGATTTATAAAGAAAATCTACTTTATCGTATGTTGGGATTTATGGAGGTTGATGGCGTGGTTCTCGACAAACGAGAAAATGAATTTTACAATAAATATTTCGCACGCTATCAATATGATAAACTTAAAATTGAATTACAATACGCTTGGAATTTACTTTTTGTTCGCGCAAAAAAGGGGAATATTGTTGGATTTAAAAATAAGGTTACCCGTGAAAAATTAATGCAAATTGCTATGGATAAAACGGCAAAAGGTAAAAGAGAAAATATTTTAAAAGCCAACGACAAGGTAAAAGCAATAAAAACATTTGAGCAAAATGCAAAAATAAAGGTTGGGGATGTTGTAGAATTTAAAGAAAAATACTACTTCGCCTATTTAGACTATGAAGTCAAAGGAAGAATTTACCTGAAAATATACCTTGACCGTCCGTTGAAATTCACTGAATAAAAACTATTTATTTGTATTTCAATCCATCCTATTTCAATGGAAAATAAGTTGAAATGGCAAAGGAGAACGGAACCATTCCTTTGATTATAAAAAAGAAAGCAGGTTGAAATTATTTCTATTTTTATGGAACATCTTAATCCATTTAATTATGAAAAATTTTGCAAAAGAAAATTGGTATAAACTAATGATTGGTTCCTCAATGCTAATGACATCATTTGGTTTTATGATTTACGCTATTAGTCCAAGTTACGCTAACAACAACCTAAACAAACAAAAAATAGCTCCAAACGATGAATACTATCTTTATTTAGTTGATAGTAAAAATCAAGTTTGGTATAAAGAAAAAGGTGCAGAGAGGACGTATTGGAGTAAAGTAGGCAAAACGTTAGAATAATTGTCCTGGGAGTTCAATCCGATCGGATGCCATTAATAAATAAAAAAACGGGTAATTTCTTACCCGTTTTAACTCAATAAATTAACTAATTTTTACTTACACCTTCCCTTTGTTGGACTGTATCCACCTGTGCATTTTGGATATATTTCAAGAGCTTTTTCTCTTGCACTACTTGGGCCCGTTGCAATAACAGTTACATAGAAATATTTTCCACCACATAATAATTTAACACACCATTCAGATTCTTTTGTTTCTTTTTTTGTTGTTGGATTATTCATAAAAGCAAGTCCAATACTTGCTATACCAATTAAAGCAACACCATCAAATTAATCGTTTCATGTTATTTATTTTTTAAATTTACCAAGCAAATTTATCAATTAACAACAAATATATTCGATATAAGACACTATTTCCGAAAAAATATCCTTCAACTTTTAACTACCAAAACATTGATGTTTCTGCATACGATGAGCACCTTAATAAAAGAAATCACAAATTTGTGATTAACCTGTTTAATTATTAGCATTTTAGCCCCAAGCTTGGGGCTAATTAGGGTCTAATTAAATGATTTTTCAGTATAGCATCTGCAAACCAACAACATTCCATCTACACCTTAATAAAGGTATTAATAAATGTATTTTAGAAATTTACTATATAAACTTTACATTTTTTTGAAAAAATGAGAAATTTAATATTTCTTGCGTGTAAATATTCTTCAATACATTCTTAATCCATAATCTATTGGGTAAGATGCAGAGGATAATAGGTATTAAAAGTAATTGCATTTGGATTTTCGGGATGTTGAATTACTTTGTAGAATTTACCTTGAAAAGTAATTGTATCTCCAATTCTTGATTTCTTACTAAATTCTCCATACTTCGGGAAACTTTCGAGTAATTTAAGCGGAAGGTTGAGGTCTATGGTTTTTTTGCCAATATTCTCTTGAGAAGGAATTACTCTATAATATTTCCCTTGATAAGATACGGTATCCCCTAAATTTGAATTTTTATTGCCCGCCTCTACATATTTCATTTTCCAAGGACGAGTTGCCCCCCCTCTTGATACACCAACCGAATAATTGATGCTGAAAATTAGAGCGGAAATTGAAAATAATACCAATGCGCTTCCGACCATTAACTTGAACCAATTTTCCTTTATAAACCTTTTCATTAACCCCATTTGAAATTCGTTTCATCAAATTTATACATACTTACACCTATTACTGCGCATAATGATATTTTCTAACGTATAAAATACACTGTAAAATACTTCAAAACGCTCAAAAACGCACGAATTTGCACTAATACAATTCATTAGCATTATTTCTCAAAGTAAGAAATTATTTTCGTAAGAATATATTTTTTATCTACTATGAAAAAAGACCTTTTAACCGAAGAACCCTTCAAGCCAATGCGAATTACACAGAAATTTGCAAGAGCAGAAAACCGAATCCGCTACCACAATAAAAAGGCTACCGCTTTACGCCACCACATTGCTTCAATTACTAAACCGCTTCATAAGAATTTGCTCATATTAAATCGGTTATTAGAAAACAAAAAAGAATTAAAGGTTCATCGTCAATTTTTAATCGGGGCAGGCTTTTGCTTTAACGTTATGACTCACTATCGGCTCTTTAACGGCAAAGAAAGGCAATGCGTTTTTGATTATATGATAATTCCTAAGGATAAGGATGATGAAATTCTTATCAAATGTACCTCATTAAATGATTGATATTACAACACTTCAAGCAGTTCCTGTTAAGGATTCAATCATTGCGTTAAAGTCATTGAATCAAACCTTGTCGAATGAAAACTATGACCTTTTATCTCGTAATAAGAAATTGAAAATAACTCTCGGAATTACAGTCGGAGTGCTTGTAACCCTATTGATTTATGTTAAATGGAAAAACAAAACAACACCAATAAAAAACAAGAAATGACTATTGCAATTTTAACCCAATCTCCAACCTGTTCAGCAACAAAGGAAATCATAAAATCGGGTAAAAATCGTGGGCACGAAATGCTTGTGTTGCAACCCGAGGATTTAGCAATGTTTATAAGCGATAACCCCAATGGACACGACCGTTTACTGCAACATAATGGGAGAAATAAATTGGAAAGGGTTTTTGCAAAATCCATTGATGCGTTAATCCCACGCATTGGAACCAACATTGGCTTTAACTCTACGATTGTTGACCATTGTAATCTTAATTTAGGCATATTTAGCACACAATCAGGCGAAGGATTAAGAATGGCTTCAAACAAACTGCTTACCCTGCAAAAATGCAGTCAAGAGAATATTCCAACTTTAAAAACAGTGTATGCCCAAAATCCTAAATTAATAGACGAATACATTAATATTCTTGGAGGCCTACCTGTGGTGGTCAAGACTACGAGTGGCTCAAAAGGGGATGGTGTCTTGCTTCTTGATACCTATATTTCCGCAAAAAGCACCTTACAAACTTTTTTCAAGCAAAAGACGAATATTTTAATACAAGAGTATTTGGATACCAACGGTGTTGATTATCGTGGAGTGGTGGTTGGTAATACAGTGGTAGCGTCATACAAAAGAAAAGCACAAAAAAAAGATTTCAGAGCCAATATCCATAAAGGAGCAACGGCTGTTCCCGTGGAACTAAATCAAACGGCGATCGATTTCTGCGTAAAGTCCGTGAGAGCATTGAACTTACATACCGCAGGAATTGACTTTATGATAGACAGCAACGGATGCTTTCGACTTATTGAGTGCAATGGAAATTACGGATTTGCGATTCAGGAAGTTACAGGAGTAAACATCGGTAATGAATTGATTGATTTTATTGAAACAGAGCAACCGTATTATAAAGCCACCTCAAGCGAGTTTCCCGATAGGGTGGAATTAACAATGCGTGAAAATGAATCAACCATTGAAAAATTGCTTTGTGAAGTGCGAAACTTAAAGGAAAAGAATGATATTCTAATGAAAAATGAACAAGTGGCAGAGTACTTTAAAATCAGTAAAAACAAAGAATTGTCATATGTTGATTCCCACGGAAAAACAAATTCAAGAATTATCAAGAATGTAAATGACCTATACCTCGTGATGTTGGATATGTTCCAACTGAAAAATTAATATTAAAAAATATGACAAGTAACTTTTCGTCCGTTCCAAAAATTTTAAGTTCCAAGAAAATGAATCGGACTTTAATTTCGATGGCAACATTAGTCGTTGCGTTATCAGCAGTGAATTTGATTTGGCATTACCGCAGAATCAACACGTATAAAGAAGTTCAATGAGTTCTTTCATTACCATTTTAAGGTGTAGTTTAAGGAGTAGTTAAGGGAACAATGAAAAAGCCCTCATCTTTGATATGTTTGATACTTATTTAACATTAAAACACCCATAACCTAATATAGTAGAATGAAAATCCTGTATTTACGTGTTTCGACAACCGAACAAAATGAATCAAGGCAAAATCAAAATTCAAATGGATTTGATTATGTGTTCATAGATAAATGCAGTGGGCTAATTCCACTATTTGAAAGACCCAAGGGGTTACAACTTAAGAAATTAATTGACAGCGGAGAATTATCCCATTTAACAGTTCATTCCATCGACAGGCTTGGGCGTAATACCATCAATGTGTTACAGGTATGGAAGGAACTCACGGATAAAGGTATCGTTATAGAGTGTCGGAATCCAAATTTGAGAAATTTTGATGAAAATGGTAAACCCGATATATTTTCGGAATTAATGATTTCTATTCTATCTACTATGGCATCGTTTGAAAAGCAAATGATTAAGGAACGCCAAATGGAAGGCATACGTGTGGCGAAAGCGAAAGGAGGTGTTTATGCAGGTCGTGCAATTAACACGAAAGAGAGTAAAGAACAATTCTTATCTAAACCCAAAACCCTTAAAATCGCTGAATACTTATCTTCGGGCTATACGCATAATGAAATCGTAAAAATTATGCGATGCAGTTTCTCTACCGTTCAGAAGGTAAAAAGTTCACTCACGAATAAGGAAAAGGAAATATAGTTCTGTGCAAAAACAGTCCCAAGGACTTAATGAACAATACGCAAAAGAAACATAAAAGCATTAAAAAAAACGAATATCCTAAAATCCGCCATAATTCGGGCTGTCGTTTCGATGATAACACGCCTTCTTTAAAGAAATCTATTAATATATATGAAAATAAAAAAATTAGAAATCCCAAAATAGGAAGGGTCATCAACAAATAAATTAAAGAAATTTTATGGTCAGGTTCTCCCTGTTCCACTTCTGAGGCAAAAACAACATTTGACAATATAAAAAAAACAATCAACGAAATCCCCAAAGGTCTATATCGTTTTACTTTGCCCGTAAACTCGGGATTGTATGAACGGTTGAGTAAGTAACAACCAATTACAAAGGTTGCAAAATACAAGAGAATTACTAATCCTCTTAAAAATAACCGATTATGTCATTCATTGTCATTCGTTTTTAATGTCATCCACCCCAAATTTTTAGTAGAATAATTTATAGCCTATTGCCATCGTAAAACTTCCAAGTTGAAATAAACTGTAAATACCAACCACCAAGAAAAGTGCATACCCAAAACCCCGAAAGACTAATTCGTGGATATTGAAAATATCCCACTCTTTCAACTCATCTCGCAAGTTATGACGGAAGTCTATAAATATACCAACTAAAAACGCAAAGGTCATAAATAAAAACATCAAAAAGAAAATGATAATCTCCCAAAACGGCAACGCCGAAACCTCTTTCTTCCAAAATGCTATGTCCTGTGAAAAAGTATAAACCTTATTTAACTCATCAAATGTGCGATGTACGCCAAATACACATTCCCAAGAAAACTTTACCCAACCACTAAAAATTAAAAAGAACAATATTAATGCAACCCCTAAAATTCGAATGATAATTCTCTGCGTTTTCAATTTATCGTGAAAACGTAAAAATTCAGAATATAACAATAAAATAAAGCCAAAAGAAAGAACAATGAACATTAGTAAGCCTTTCATCAAATGGTATTGCGGTTCCATATCAATTATTTTAATTCCTATTTATTTCCTTTCGCCCTGTTGTGGGTTTTACAGAGCATTTCACAATTTTCAATCGTGGTTGCCCCACCTTTGCTCCACGCTGAAACGTGGTCGGCATCCATTTCAGCGATTTTCCAAATTTTTGTTTTATTGGCATTATTACCCATAGCGCATAAAGGACAATTAGATACACTTTGAGCCGTTGCTTGGGTGGTTTGTTTGGTGTAAACCGCTTTCTTCGTGGCTTCATCAAATACCCGAACATCAAGGAGTTTAGAATCCGTTTCTCCACCAAGTATATATTCAAAAACACCCCTCCTGTTTTTTACATAAGGGTCGCCATAAAGTGCTTTCACTTTTTCAGAAACAACGGTTGGATTATACGGTTTTTTGTGATAAAGTTCATACATTCTTCCCCATTCAAGTCCACACATTTCAGATTCAACATCAGAGAATACCGATGACACCCATTCAATAACCGTGTTGAAATATGTTTCTAATTCATTAATATTATCATCCCTGCGATGTTTACTCATATAGTCGCCTATATTCCCTTTACTAACCCATTCGAGAGCCTGTTCCAAAAATGCTTGACGATTAACACTACCCGAAATGTAGGCACTCCATTTTTGGATATTTGCATTTTGGCTATTACTGAATTTTGCTTTGGCAAGCGTTACGAATTGCCCCGAATAGACAGCATTTAATAGTTCTTGATTGTTCAATGGAACCCCTGCGATATTGATGGTTTTAAACCATTCCTTTATTTCACTTTCCGTTCCCTCGCACTCGTAAATGAGTAGTTTGGTGTTCAAGATTAATTGCTGTTTATCTGTGGCAAGTCCACTAAAATACTGCTCCATTCCGTTTTCGTCTTTGATAGCGAATTTCCCTAAAACGAATCGACCGAAACTTGTTATTCGTTGCTGTCCATCTAATACTTCAAGGCTATCTGAACTTGGCTTATTAAAATAAATTAAACCTAACGGATAACCCTTCAAAAGAGATTCTATAACACGAACATCTCGAACACCATCGGCATAAATATAATTCCTTTGATATTCGGGCTGTATCGTTAGTTTTCCACCTAAACCATAAAGACCTTTCCCCTCTAATTCGTTGTAGGTAAATCCCTCGCAAATTTCTTTTACGGTGATTTCAGTTTTTAGGGTTGTTTTCATTTTTTGTGTATAATAAAAATTCGTTGGTAGGCAGATTGTATAATATGACCTTCTCTGTTTATGAAGTAATTTTTTTTGCCATCATTAGTTTCTAAATTGGCATTTTCATTTGTCTTTCCACCCGATGAACCTGTTTTTTCTCCGTTTTGTTTCATCTCCCAATAGTCATCGTATTTCTTTAAATCGGGAACTTCATCGTGACACCCCCTTTGTGTCGCTCCTAAAATTTCAAATTGGTCGGGATTGTATTTATCCAAGAAACTAATTGGAACTCCCATAACACCTTCATAGTCGCTTGGAATTGCATCTGTGAATGGAACTTCAATAGCATCATAGTTATCGTATTTTTGATATTGTTTTCCCTTCACTTCTTTATGCTTACTGAATTTGATATTATCAGACATTGACATAAGAGGTAAGGGTTGATGTCGTCTGCCGTGGTCAAGGTTAGTGAACCAACAAACACCTGGAACTCTGTTCACTTTTTCACCATTTCTTTCTTTTTCAAATTTATAGGTTTCAGCATAGACAAAATTATCGGGAACTTTAAAATACATTCCATTATTAAAGTTAGTTGCACCTAACCAAATTGCATTTGATTTTATCAATGGAAACAACTCCTTGTATGTAATAGCGTTCATATTTCCTATTAGAGCCATTTTTTTATCTGCCTCAACAATCCAAGCCAAAAACTTCCTAAATAGGGAAAAAGGTGGATTTGTAATTATAATATCCGACTCATCTCTCAATTTCTTGATTTCCTTACTTCTAAAATCACCATCTCCTTCTAAATACGTCCATTCCAAATCATTAACATCAATTTTACCATCGCCTGTTTTATCTTGCGTTAGAGTAAATATCTTTCCGTTTACAATGGATTTCTTGGTGTCAAATTTTGGGTCGTTTATTTCAAATAGGGTAGGTTGATAATTGCTTATTTTCTTGCTTTCGGGAGCGTAACTTGTGCTTATTAATTTTTTTAATTTGAACCGTTCAAAATTCTGTGCAAAGAACTTGGTAAAGTTGCTCCATTCGGGGTCATCACAAGGAAGAAGAATGGTCTTGCCTTCAAAAACATTGGGGTCGTATTCTAAATAGGCGTTGATTTCTTTTTCAATATCGTGATATTGGGTGTAGAACTCATCGTTCTTGGCTGATTTAGCCTTCGTTAGATTTTCGTTTGCCATTATAAAGTTCCTACCATCATTCGTTAAAACTCTTTTCTGCTTTTTCAAGCAGGTCTTTCAGCACATCTTTCTTTTTGGAAATATCACCTTTGTCTAATCGTAAACGATATTGCCCCCATCGTTTATCGTATTCCAACTCATCAAGTGAATTGGATTCAATTATTTGTGCAATTTCATCCGATTTGGCAAGTTTCAATTCAACTCGTAATGAACTTTTTTGAGGTCTAAAAATTGCAAAATTATTCGGTTGTCCATTCCGAGCAAGACCTATGTAGAACTTATTATATTTCAACTCGTACCCTTCTTTGAAAGAATTGATGATTGCTAACATTTCATCAGCCATTTTTACCGTAGATTCCGTTCCACGTTTCAACCAATAATCTCTATCAGTTACTTCTTGAATTTCCTCATCTTCCTCAACAAGACCTAATGGCATTTCATCAAGAACTTTCGTAAACACAAGCCCAATTTCATCACCGAACTTGTAAACATTCATTTGTATTGCAATCAATGGAATGTACCCATTAAATAGGCTTATGACATTGAGAAATCTGCTTGTAATATCTTCGGCAATAATTACAGCACAATGGTCGTATTGTGGATAGCGTTTTTTTTCTATGTCCCAATATTCGATTGTTCTAATGATATGGCTTTCATCAGTTTTACCTAATTGAATTTCCACTTCATATCTTCTGTTGGTATCGGGGTCTTGTAACAATAAATCAAGCCGACCTGCTTTCGGTTGGATTCTTTCTTTGTCCTTCAATACCAAATCACCTAAACCAATTATCGATGGGTCGTCCGCAATTATCTCTTGAACACTTTTTTCGTTAATACCTTCGAGTTTTGAAATTGGTATGCGTTCGGGTTTGTGTATTTTATTCATAAGCATTAGTTAAACAAATATACTTAAAAGCCCTTAAAGAGTTCGTTTTCGAGTGTTCTTAATTCGATTTCGTGTTACAAATGAGTTACAATAGGAAATAAAAAAAGGGCTACATTTCTGTAACCCTTTGATTTTCAGCGCTCCCCCTGTTGGACTTGAACCAACGACCCTCTGATTAACAGTCAGATGCTCTAACCAACTGAGCTAAGGAGGAATTTTGTGATCGCAAAGATAGCAGTTTTTCTATAAAATGAAAATGACCAGGGCTTTTTTAAAAATCGTCGTCGTGGATAGTGAAGTCCTCAAATGAACCATCATTGACCGGGTTAAAGTCGTCTCCCTCCACAAAATCGTCCGCCTCGCCCTCGCCTCGGTGGGTTGTACGAAGAATGTTGGTCGCCGTTACGTTTAAGCGGATTTCAGTTCGAATAGAACCGTCTTCTAAGGTGAACCCTTTGGCATAAGGTGTTCCAATTAATTCGACCATTGTTCCTCGAGTCAACAGATCCACAATGCGCAGGTTACTGCCTTCGCGTTTCCAAATAGTGCAATTGATCCATGTCGTTCTTGTTTTAGCGCTTCCTGTTTTTTTATCGCGCCAATTTTTATTGTGCGCCACAGGAAAATTGATGGCCATTATGCCGCGATCCATGGGCTTTACCACAGCATCTTTACCTATATTTCCGATAACTCTGGTTTCAAAAACCGATGCCACGCTTTAAAATTTAAGTAGGTTACTCTACAAATGTACTATATTATTGATTTGAAAGTAATGGGTTATGTTTACTTTCAACGGAAGCGAGGGAGAAGTTTATACCTTATTGAATGAATAAGTCCTTACTTGCAACTTCAGTAAGCTTGCACAATTTGCCCGAAACACAATTTCTTTTGTAGGCTAGACCGCAGTACGGCTTTTGTGGGAAACCAAGTTCTTTACGAAATTGGGCAGTGCAAAACTCCCGTGATGCAGTGCGCTGTTGTAATAGCGAAGTCCTTCATTTTGAACGAAGCTATCAATGCTTGCGTTGTCAAGATTTTTAATGGCGTCAAGGTTACCTTTCAATCCGTACTGGAAACTCCACATCCCTGTAGGGTAAGTAGGAACAAAGAACAGGGAAACGGGAGCTTTTTGCTGTCCAAAAATATCTTGCAGGGTAAAATTAAGTTCACAAAAGGCCTTTTCATTAAACTTGGGCGATTCCCCTTGAGCAACCAGAATTCCATCTGATTTCAAGGCATTGTAACAGTTTTGATAAAAAGACACGGAAAATAAGCCCTCGGCAGGCCCTACCGGATCGGATCCATCCACCAAAATAACGTCATAGGAATTTGGTTTCGCATTTCTCATGAAAGCAATGCCGTCGTCCACTAGCAACGTGAGTTTTGGGTCGTTGAAGGAAGAGGCAATGCTGGGCAAGTGTTCCTTACACGCTTCAATAACCGCCCCATCAATCTCAACCATCGTAACTTTTTCCACGCCTTGGTGTCGTAGTACCTCGCGTATCGTTCCGCCGTCTCCTCCGCCAATCACAAGAACATTCCTGGGACTCGGATGCATGAACATCGCAGGGTGCGAAATCATTTCGTGGTAGTGAAATTCATCGTTCTCGGTGGTCATTACCATATCGTCCAATGCTAACATCTTCCCATACTTGTAGGATTCAAGGATTCTTACCCGTTGAAAAGGCGATTGGTGGTCGTAGAAAACATCACCGGTAAAACGCAAGGACAAGGCTTGATTTTCGTCTTTATCTGTAAACCAAACATTGCGCGTGTAAAATCCTGGATTCACCCATTCGTTGGCTTTCTGTCGCATCGTGCTGATATCGAAATCGTTGCGCGTTAGTAAGTTCACCGACCCTCTTTTCATTTCAATGGCAGAGTAGCTCTTGGCCTGAAAACTTTCTTTCAGATAATCGAAAGCTATCCAAGCATTCATCTCCCCGCACGTGAAAACATCAACGGCTGCATAACCGTATTCGGGCCAAGTGTGAATGGCAAGGTGGCTTTCTTGTATAACAACAACTCCGGAAACACCATAAGGGGAGAAGTGATGAAAGGTAGAATTGATGACAGTAGCTTCCGCTTTTTTCGCAGCATCGACCATGTCCCGTTCAATCGCAGCAACATCGTTCATGATGTGCGGATCGCAGTTCATAAATTCTACTAAAATGTGGTTTCCTAAGGCTGAACTCATGCGTTTTTCATTTTAAGGGGCAAAGGTAGGGTTATTCTTCCTATTTTCGCACTATGCGTTACTATCAAATTCTTATTTTGACCCCGCTACTATTGATGGCGTTTCAATGCACTAAGTACACGCATTCAGGATGCATAAACGCTAAAATTATGGCTTTTGAGAACGAGGCTTGTTCCTCTGGAGCCAGCGTAAAAGAATTTGCCTTTCAAAATCAAACAGTCTATTGTTTTAACCCAGGACTTTGTGGGAATGATTTAGCCGTTTACGTTCTCACAGAAAACTGCGACACTTTAGGTTTTTTAGGCGGATTTGCGGGTCACACGAGCATTAACGGTGAACCCTTTTCACAGGCGGTTTATAAAGCAACGGTTTGGGGTAATTAAAGTTTAACAAAACGCTGTGTTTTTCCTTCACATAACACATTATAAATGCCTGATTTTAAGTTTTTTATATCGATTGGAGAACCCTCAGTATATTGCGGAATATCCCGGATTTTTCGTCCCGCTAAATCGTAAATTTCTACTTTCAAGGTTTGGGTAAATCCGCTTAGAAAAAGAGTGCCGTCTGTTGGATTTGGGAATAGATTCACTTTCGATAAAATTTCCCCGTTCAGCGTTGCGGCATTGGCAACTTTCAATCGAAGAATGCTGTGGGTGTTTGGATTCGTATTCGACCAAGATTCTCCGTTGGTTGCAAGATACAGTTCTTTTTCGGGGCCGATGCAAATGTCTCGAATGCGCCCGAATTGGTTGTTTAAATAGTGTGCCTGGGAAAGATACTGAGTCCCATCAACACTTAAGGTAATGGCAATTATCCGTTTATCCTTAAGAACGCTTAATAACATTTTGCCGTCAAATTCCGGAAAATTTGGATTGTCGTACCATAACACATCGGAAGGGGCAATGGTGGGTGTCCATACCGTTAGCGGTTCTTTTATATTATTGGTTGCGCAAAACGATTGCTCGCCCGGTAGGTTGCAAAATCCCTCAACATTGGGCCATCCGTAATTTCGGCCCGGTTCCAACAATTGGAATTCGTCGTCGCTAGATGCCCCGTGTTCCGAAATGTATACCAATCCATTTGGGGCAAGACACATTCCTTGTACGTTTCTATGGCCGTGGGTGTACACATAGCTCAAGGGGTTCGGATTGTTGAAGGGAATGGTCCCATCGGGATTCATGCGCAAAATTTTACCGCTTAAGGAGTTGAGATTTTGTGGCAATGACGTGTTCTGGGCATCGCCGGTTGATACGAGGATGGTGGTATCGGGTAAAAATTGAAAACGAGCTCCAATATGGGTGGTGTTCCCTGTGATGTCATCGATGAGTATTACCGGATTGGTCAAAATGTTTCCGTTGAACGTGTATTTAACGATTCGCTCACGAATGGTGTTAAATGCCCCATAGGTGTAGGCTAAGAACACCTCAGGGGTATTTTCAAAATCCGGATGAAGAGCCATTCCTAGAAGACCTGCTTCCGACTGCTGATAAACCGAGTTGGTCAAGTCTAAGATGACATTTTTTTGGCCAGTTGTAGGGTTGATGCGGCTAACAATTCCCTTGCGTTCGGTTGTCCAAATGTACCCGTCATTCCCATAAATTATTTCCCAAGGTATGTCGAGTCCCGTAATTACGGTATCAACGTTCACCAGGGTATTACCTACCATTAGGGTAGATTGGCCAAGGCTTAAAAAATGGCCAAGAAATAGCCAAAAGAGGAGGGTTACTCTCATGTTAGTCTTTTTTGATGGCTGCAATAATAAAAATTTTTTTAGACGAAGGCATGCTCGACAACATATTAATTTCACCTCAACCGTTGATGGAAATCGTACCAGGGTCTTTCACCTTGTGATTTCATAGCCGCTAAATTGCGAAAACCCTGCCATGGCAATTGTTGTTTTTTCAAACGTCAATCCCTTAGGTGCGAAATGCGTTTGTTTGGTCAATCAGGTTGGTGCACGAACACGATCTGCGAAAGTGCTGCTATTTAATCCAAGGCTTCATGCACCGCGAGTCATCCTTCAGCAGTTCAACCCAATACCAACCTTTTTCAAAGGTGTTAACCGGTAAAACAACCTGTTCGCTACCAGGATTCACCGTATATTCTGCTAAAATCCGACCGTTCGCATCGAATACTTTCAAACCGGTAACCGGGCCTTTCCACACAACGGTGATGAAATCTGAAGCAGGATTTGGATAGATGTTCATCTCTTGTAGTTGTTGTTCTGGTATTCCATTCTGGTCGACAACTTGAATAACCGATGAATCGCTAAAGGTACACCCGTTGGCATCGGTCAAACTGTAGGTTATGGTAAAAGTTCCGGGTCCTGAGAGCGTCGGATGAAAAGTTGTTCCAATGATTCCTATGCCGGAATAAACGCCTCCCGACGGGGTTCCTTGTGTAACATTGAAAGGAGCTGAGCCCTGCATCACGGTGGTGATTTGTTCGTTATACTCCACCTGTATAAGGTTGTGAAGGTTCACGGTAATGGAGTCGGTTGTTTGGCAACCGTTAAAACCCGTTCCCGTGAGGTAGTAGGTGCTGGCGTTTGAGGGAATGAAGGCTTGGTTGTTGACAATTCCGTTTTGCCATTCGTAACTTACAGCATTTCCGGTTCCAACAAGCGTTATTGGAACTCCAGGACAACTGGTAAAACTCGTGCCGGCATCAACGAAAGGCGGGGTCAAAAGGCTTAGCACTAGTGGCGTCGAACGGGTGTAACAACCAACACTATCGAGGACCGAAACATGGTAGGAACCGACAATGGCGGTAGTCATGCTTATGCCCGGTGTTCCATTGTTCCAAAGTGCACTAAACAGGGTGTGTGGACTTTCTACGCTCAACGTCACCGTACCTCCGAGACAAATTCCTGAGACGGAATCTACGTGGAGGCTTATGTTTTTTGAAGTCATCAACGAATGCGCATCGGCTTTCCCATAACCATAGGCATAGTTAGGGGTTGCTCCGGTGAAATTATCCGTGGTGGCTGTGTTGTGAAGATCTGCAAGGAATTGTTGATAATTCGAACCGGGACACTTCTGCAAGTAAAGTGCCGCAATTCCCGCAACCACAGGGGAGGCCATTGAGGTTCCACCGTTGCGAACATGGAATCCTCCTTGATCGATGGTACTATTATTTGCCGGATTGCTTAAGTAGGCTAAGGGTCCGGCAGCCAAAGCAACGTCACCTGCCGCGGTAATATTCGGTTTCGTAGTACCATTTCTGGCAGGACCTTTGCTGCTATTCTCACTAAGTTTTCCGACAGGTGTGGTGGAGGCCGGTTGATAGTAGGTGTTGTTTTTGGTAATGTGTCCTTTTCGATTGCGCATGTTTGCGACAGAAACTACCTTTTCCGAACAATTCCAACTGCTTACTATGGTTTGCAATGAGTCGGGCATCAGGTAGTGCTGTATTCCCGCCAGTTGCAGTTGTGTTGGCAGGGGTGATGTAACGAAATTACTAAGTTGTTGCCAACTTCCTCCCCATGCGTCGTATTTACCCGAACCGGTCGTCATGAATCGGTATCGGTAATTGATGGAATCAATTGTACTAAACACCACGAGCATGTGAAAATTTGGTCCGACGATTTCTCGGTAGCTGTCGATAATGGCGATGCGCTGACCGGCCGCATTGAAAATTGTATCGGTCACGGGCACTTGGTTCATGTTGCTTGTAGCATAGCGAAAATTTGTTTTTCCACGGAACGAGTAGTTGGGCGTCACCTTATCCGCCCCGTAAGCAAAGTAGTAATGGGCCTCGGAAGTATCAGACCACACATCAAAGACAATTTTTCCCGGTCCGGCAATCGTGTTCCCCGGATTGCGAACGCTCCAAAAGAAGGAGGTATCCGCGGTAATCTGCGAGTCGCCAACGTGGTATTTCCCCTGATTTCCTGAATTTCCTGCGGCACAAACGACAATGCGACCAGGCGAAAGATCTAACAGGGATTCAATGATATCTGAGGCAGGGTCGTTGCCATCATGACTTCCAAGATAGTCTCCTAACGATAAATTTATTACTGCCGGTTTACCCAGCGAGTCGGCCACCTTGAAAATGTAATCGCACGCGTCGGCAATGGTAAGTGTCCAATTGGGTAAGTTAAAATTCGTTTCCACTACAACGATGTCTGCTTCGGGAGCTGCTCCTTTATTTTTTAAATTAGCGCGCGCATTTCCAACCGCCATCCCCGCTACGGTAGAGCCGTGAGCAGTACCTACTTCAAGGCTGGTACACGTTCCTGCGTTGATGGAGGAACTATCCCAAACCACTCCATAGTTGTAGGGTTGAGGTGGATTAGCCCCATTTACCGTATGATCCCAATAACGTAAAACGCGTGTTTTCCCCGTCGCTAATCGAAAATCTTGGTGATTGAAATCGATGCCTTGATCAACAATGCCCACAATTACTCCCTTACCTGAGTAATTGGTGTCCACACCGTTCAACCCTTGCTGAACCAGATTAATTTTGTGTTTCACCATGGCACTATCAGCGAGCGGTTGCGGGTTGGAAATTGCAAAATAGATGCCCGAAAGTTTTGGACTACCGTCTTGGTTGAGCACCTCTTGCGGACTGGCGTTAAAAAAGAGGTAGCTGTTGGTTTTTTGTTTCAACGGGATTCCGAGTTCCTGAAGAATACGAAAATTTTCAGGGGTATTATTGGCGCTTAAACAGAGGGCGGAATTGGGGTGTTCTTTGGCATACTGTTGGAGCGTAAATGCTTGTTTCGAAGCTTGTTGCGCGAACAACGTTGCAGCAAAGGCAACAAACAATAAGGACAAGATGGATGAAGCAATTGAACGGTTTCTTTTCATAATTTGCTATTCACTGCGGATTCGAAGTAAAAATAAGCTATTTTTGAGAATTAATCAGACTCAAAAATTAAACCACATGAAATTTAATAGATCTTTTTTGGTGGCTGCTGTTGCGGCCCTTTCTTTTACGACCCTTGCTCAACCGATACCCGGCACCCTAAATTGGTACAATGGAACAGGAACTGGAATGTCAACCGAGTTGGCCTACAAGAAAATTTTGAAAAAGCGTAATCCAACACCCGTAATTGTGGCAGTAATCGATTCAGGAGTGGATTTAGAGCATGAAGATTTGAAAGGGAAAATTTGGGTTAACACCAAAGAAATTCCCAATAACAAGAAGGATGACGACGGAAACGGTTACGTTGATGATGTTTACGGTTGGAATTTCTTGGGTAATACCAAAGGGGAGAACCAAGAAAAAGCGCGACTTGAAAAGGCAAGGATTGTAAAAAAATACGCTGAAAAGTTTGACGGCATTGATCCGCAAAGTCTAGCCTATGATCCAATTCATGATATGTTCGTGAATGCAGAGAACTCCCTCAACGAAGATATCGCTCAATACGAAGAATACCGCGAAATGATTGGAACAGGAATGTTCGATAAAGAAACTGAAGAATACTTAAAAGATCAGCTTTTTTTCAATTTGAACGTTGATTACGATGATCGCTCCTTAATCGGCGATAATCCAGACGACTTCTTCGATAAGTACTATGGCAACGGTAATGCAGAAGGCCCTGACGCGCTCCATGGAACGCACGTTGCTGGCATCATTGGCGCCCTTCGTGGAAACAACAAAGGCGGTGACGGAGTTGCGGATGCCGCTGTTATCATGTCGGTTCGAGCGGTGCCAAACGGCGATGAACACGACAAGGATGTTGCCTTAGCCATACGTTATGCAGTGGACAATGGAGCAAAAGTGATCAATATGTCGTTTGGAAAAGCCTTTTCACCCTACCACAACCAAGTTCAAGAGGCAATTGCCTATGCCGCTTCCAAAGATGTTTTAATGATACACGCCGCGGGTAATGATGCCTCGGACATTGATTATACCAATAACTATCCTCAAAAACCTGTGCACGATTACGAGGATTCTCTCAACCGAAAAATGTTTTTAAACATCGGAGCGAATACCCGAAACCCGGGAGAGCAATTAATCGCCTCTTTTTCGAATTTCGGTGTGGCTGAGGTAGATGTGTTTGCTCCGGGTTTTGAAATCTATAACAGCGTTCCACAAAGTGATTATAAGAACCTACAGGGAACGTCAATGGCGGCGCCGATGGTTGCGGGTGTTGCCGCACTTCTGAAATCCCGTTTTCCTCAAGCAAGCATGCTGCAAATCAGTGAAGCAATTACTCGAACCGTTCAGAAATACGACGAGCTTTCCGACAAATGCATCACAGGGGGCGTGGTAAATGTTTACAATGCGGCGCTTTACCTAAAGAACCTTGATAAGTAACCTGCGTTTTATTTGTGGGTTTTTTGGGATTGTCTCCTTCTGCTCATTTTTTGCTCAAGGCCCCAAGACAACATCCCTGGATCGCCTGAATGGTCTGTTAGATAATTGGCACAAGAATGCCGCCCTTGCTAATTTTCAGGCGTATTTCGAAGCAACCTCGGAAGATTTTGTATTTTATGGAACAGCTCCCGCCGAAAAATGGAATAAGGCAGGTTTTATGGCTTATTGCAGACCCTATTTTGACAGCACCCGAACATGGAGATTTACACCAAGCAACCGCGTTTGGGCTTTTTCGGATAACGGAAAGACCGCGTGGTTTGACGAGGATTTGGAAACTTGGATGTTGGATTGTCGCGGGAGTGGGGTTTGTACAAAAACAAAAAAGGGTTGGAAAATTCGCTACTATAACCTCTGCGTGGTGATAGAAAATGAAAAAATTCGGCCCTTCATTGAGCTAAGGAAAAACTAGGTGAGGCTTCGAGATTTTTACGCGGTATTTGTGACAGATTTAAGCCGAGTTTACGAACCGTCAGAGTTAAAAAACATCTATAAATGGTTGATCTCAGCCCGCTTAAATCTCACTCCGGTGGAATTAGTTCGTGCTTTGAATGAACCGCTCAATCGAACGCAAGGCGCCCAGCTAAAAAATGATTTAAACCGCCTCTCCTCAGGAGAACCTCTGCAATACGTTCTCGGTAGCACGGAATTTTGTTCCCTCCTGTTGAAATGTTCTTCGAGTGCCTTAATTCCTAGGCCGGAAACCGAAGAGTTGGTCTGTTGGATTCTTGAGGAAAACGAATTCCATCGTTGTCATTTATTAGATATAGGAACAGGAACGGGTTGTATTCCACTTTCCATCAAACACAAACGTCCTTCATGGCAGATTGCTGCTCTAGACTGTTCGGAGGAAGCCTTAGCATTGGCCCGCGAAAATGCTATTATAAATGCCCTAGATTGCCATTGGATAAATTACGATATACTTCAAGACGACATGCGTTTTCCCCTGTGCGAACCACTGGACATTGTTGTGTCCAATCCACCTTACATACCGTGGAACGAAAAGGAAGAGTTGTCGCCACGTGTCAAGGATTTTGAACCGAGCCTTGCGTTGTTTGTTCCCGACGAAGACCCGTTAATCTTTTACCGAAAAATAGTAGAATTTAGTTTACGCTACGGTTCCCCAAATGTCAAGGTTTACTTCGAAATTCACGAAAAACTTGCCCAAGAGGTTTACGAATTATTCAGGGTTAAGGCATTTGCTAACATTGAATTAAGGAAAGATTTACAAGGAAAAGAACGCATGATAAGGGCACATCGCTTATCTTTATAAGGTGAAACCTGAGCAAGCCCGAGAACGAATTGCCTTATTAACAAGAGAATTAAACCACCACAACCGTTTGTACTATGTGGAGGCTAATCCCCAAATCTCAGACCAAGCTTTTGATATTTTACTCAAAGAACTAGAGGCACTCGAACAAATGTTTCCGGATTTTGCCTCTAAAAATAGCCCGACAACACGGGTTGGAGGAGATATTACCAAAAAATTTGAAACGGTGGCCCACGAATTTCCGATGCTTTCCCTGTCCAACACCTATTCGGAAGAAGAAATTCAAGATTGGGTTCAACGCATCACGAAAGCGGGTCTCGAAGATCTTGAATTCGTATGTGAGTTAAAATACGATGGCGTTGCCTTGGGGATTCGATATGAACATGGACAATTGGTAAGAGCGATAACACGGGGCGACGGCGAAAAGGGGGAAGACATAACAGCAAATGTTCGAACCATAAAAACAGTTCCCTTGATTTTAAGCGGAAATTATCCCGAAAAATTTGAAATTCGAGGTGAGGTGATAATGCCGATCAGTGCTTTCAACCAATTAAACGAAGACCGTGAGCTCGCTGGGGAGGATCGTTTTGCCAATCCCCGAAATACGGCCGCAGGTACTTTAAAATTGCAGGACTCCTCTGTGGTTGCAGGTCGTGGGCTGGATACGTTTCTCTATGGAGTGTACGGGCATAATTTATCGTTTGAATCCCATTTCGAGGCTGTGACCTCAGCGACCGCCTGGGGATTTAAAACGCCACCGGAAAATTTAGGATATATCACCTGTTGCAAATCCTTGGAAGGGGTCATGGATTTTATCCATTATTGGGATGAGCAGCGAAACTGTCTACCCTTCGAAATTGATGGGGTTGTCATAAAAGTAAATTCCTTTGAGCACCAACGAAAACTGGGATTTACTGCTAAATCGCCCCGATGGGCTACATCCTTCAAGTTTAAAACCCAACAAGTTGTGTCAGAATTGCTTTCCGTGGATTTTCAGGTAGGTAGAACAGGGGCGGTTACCCCGGTAGCCAACCTTTCGCCTGTTCAGTTAGGTGGCACTATGGTAAAGCGGGCATCCCTGCACAATGCTGATCAAATCGAAAAATTGGATTTGTACGTGGGGGATTTTGTGTATGTGGAGAAAGGAGGCGAGATTATACCCAAGATTGTGGGCTTAGATCTCAACCAGCGGCCGAAGAGTGCGCGCAAATTAATTTTCATTACAGCCTGTCCTGAATGCAATACAAGTTTGGTGCGAAAAGAGGGTGAAGCACAACATTTTTGTCCCAATGAGAAATATTGCCCTCCGCAAGTAGTCGGAAAAATTCAACATTTTGTGAGCCGTAAGGCGATGAATATAGATGGGCTAGGGGAAGAAACCGTTGTACAACTTTACGAGGCTGGCCTTATTCGCAATGTAGCGGATTTGTATTCCCTGTCGTACGATTCCTTGGTTGCATTGGAGCGAATGGCCGATAAATCCGTTGAAAATCTACTCAAGGGGGTTCAGAATAGCAAGAACATACCTTTTGAACGGGTCTTATTCGCATTGGGAATTCGCTACGTTGGTGAAACCGTAGCAAAACGACTGGCGCAATCCTTTAAAACGATTGAAGCCCTGAAAAAAGCAACCTTGGAGGAACTATTGGATGTCCATGAAATCGGAGAACGAATAGCTCAGTCAGTATTGGAGTTTTTTCAGAATTCTGACCAGTGCGCAATGGTTGAACTGCTTCAAGGTCAGGGTTTGTGCTTCGAAATGCAACAAAAAGTATTGAAGTCCGAAGTTCTGGTCGGAAAATCCATAGTAGTCAGTGGCGTGTTTGAGCGAGTTTCTCGCGAGGAAATCAAAGAATTGATTGAATTGCACGGAGGAAAGAACGCGAGCTCGGTTTCGGCAAAGACGGACTTTTTGTTGGCAGGTGAGGGGATGGGGCCTGCTAAATTGAAGAAAGCAACCGATTTAGGCGTTCGGCTGTTAAATGAAAACGAATTTTTAACTTTGATCGGCTATGGGAAATAAAAGCCTTTGGAGAAATACGAAATCGTTGCTCGTCGTATTGAACTATTCGAGTGAAAGCCAATTGAAGGCTTATCGTAAAGCCCTCGATCAAATTTTGGATAAAAGTCATGTAAAAAAACTGATCATCATTGTTATCGTTCCCAAGGAAGTGGATAAAACAACCTTGCCCCCGCATTTTCTGATCTACTATCACAGCCCCAGTGATTTCACTTTTTGGGGGAAATTAAAGGACGTGTTATTGCTTCAAGAATTGGAGAAAAAATACGACATGCTGTTATGGATTGGGGCAAAGGAGAGCAAGATTTACGAAACGGTACAAAGTACATTTTGTGCGAAAAAAATTGGAATTAATTGCTCCGATGAAAGCTTTTTCGACATGGGAATCACTACCGATAAAGACGACCCAAGTACCTTATTGGCTTTTGTGATCAATACCATTAATAAAATAGAAATTTATGAATAATGTTTTTACCGGTAGCGGGGTAGCCTTGGTAACGCCTTTCGATGCCAGCATGCAAGTGGACTTCGATGCCTTAAAGCGCTTGGTAGAATTTCAAATTTATAACGGTACTGATTTCTTGGTTGTTCAAGGCACCACGGGCGAATCCCCTACATTATCCACATCCGAAAAACGCGCAATTTTAGATACGGTTTTAGAAACCAACAGCGGTAGGTTGAAGGTGGTGTATGGGTTAGGTGGTAACGATACGGCAGGCATCGCGGGGGAGTTGGAGAAGGGCATAGAAGGAATAGACGGTATTTTATCGGTTTCTCCTTATTACAACAAGCCTGTTCAAAGGGGCATTCTCGCGCATTATAAAATCCTTGCGGATTCCACTGATTTGCCGATTATTCTGTACAATGTGCCTGGCAGAACAGGGTCGAATATTGCCCCCGAGACTACCCTTGCTTTGGCAGAAGTCAAGAACATTGTTGCGATAAAAGAGGCTTCTGGGAACATGGAGCAAATTATGCAACTCATAAAATATCGACCAAAAGGATTTGGCGTAATTTCAGGGGATGATAACCTTACGCTGCCGCTGATCCTTTCAGGAGCTGATGGAGTTATTTCTGTCGTTGCAAATGCCTTTCCTGCATTGTTTTCAACCATGGTTCACGCCGCTCAATCCGGAAAGCTCGAGGTGGCTCGAAAAGCGCATTATGCCCTGTTCGATGTGACAAAACTCTTTTTCGAACAAGGTAATCCCGGTGGTGTAAAAGCGGCATTGAGCTATCTGGAAATCATGGACGATTACATGCGTTTGCCCCTGTATCCTGTATCTTTGGATTTGAAGAAGCGCATTCAACAAGAAGTCGATAAGATTTTGGCTTAGCCGCTAATTTATAACCAAGAGGTAATAAATCAATATGTAAGGTTCAGCGTAGTCGTATCGAAAGGCACCGTAATTTCGCTTAAGATACCCGAATTGTTGGTGTTGTATACGGCAAATTCTATCGAATAAGGAAAGTTGCCATCGTTAATGCAGTAAAGGATGGTATCCGTTGCGCCGTAAAAATGCTGAACTCCCCCTTCGCAGCATTCTTCACAATTGGATTTTCCAAGTTGGCGAATGAATTGCATGTGATCGCCGGGGTTCGGATTGGTATTTAGAATACGGAGTTTAATCCACGATTTAGCGCTACAATGAACATCGACCACATTGGTGTGCTCTAAGGTTAGGTCCTTGTACAGAATATCGATCGCTTGCTGAAAATACATGGATTTCGTGACTTTTAGAACATATTTATCACTGCGTGTTCTAGGAAAGGAAAATTGGTATTTGCCATCCTCGCCCGTGGTGCAGGTAGCCAAATAACTCAATTGATTGGATCCTACATAAACGGTGTAAAGTTCGACAACCGCTCCCGAAAGGCCTTGCTGAAAACTATCATCAATCAATTGACCCTCCAGGGTAAAAGTTCCGGAAGTTTTTTTACATGCTAACAGTGCGCTACACCAAATAACAAACCATAAAAAACGTTTCATCGATTAAAATTAGCTAAAATGTCGTCTGCCTTCTCGCGGGGAATGAATAAAAAATCCGAAGTTTCGCGTTGTTTTCCTTGTTCATGCAACAATTTTCCACCGTATATTCCAAATTGTACATAATCTAAATCCTCAAATAGGGCACAAAAACGCGAAACAAACTGCTCTGAAATTTCAATTTGCACGCAAGGTCGCAAACGATTCAGTTCTTGGGTAAGCGCGGAGAATATGGTCCATTCATAACCTTCAACGTCGCATTTTATGTAATCAACTTTCGGCAGTCCATAAAAAAATGCTTGCGCCTCTAAAACCTTAACTCGTTGCACATTTGCGTGCTGTTTGGCTTCCGCCTCAGAGATTATGTGCGGCAGTCCTGTTCTCAAAACTCCTCGTTGAACAGGCATAACCATCGGGAGAATCCCATCTTTTGAGCCGAGTGCCGCATGAATTACTTCAGCCTGAGTAAAGGAGCGCAGCAGGTGTTTTAACCGTTGGTAAAAATCCGGTATAGGTTCCAGGGCATAGAGTTTTCCGAGTCGGTTACAGCGGGCAAATACTTTTGAAAAATAGCCTAGATTGGCTCCAATATCAACGACAATATCGTCCTCTCGTATGAGTTTTTTAGCAGCGTAATGAAATTTGAATTTGCCATCGCAGCTCAATATATGAAGGTCAAAGAGAAGGAAAAACCCCCGTTGCATAACAGCTAAATACCAAGAAGTCGGCAAAGCTCGGTAAAGTAACTGTTTGAGGAAGCGTAACATTGAAGCGAAATTAAATCATTTGTCGTTATTTTTACGCAAATTTCACCATGAATCAACTCCTCTGTGCTGTTGCTTTCTTTGCCTTAATCTATGGATTTGGACAAGCCCCATTGGATTTAAAAGAAATCATGGGCGGCCAGCAATTTACGGGTTATTGGCCAGAGGGCGCCGCTTGGAACATCGATGGCTCATCGTTCATGTTCCGTTGGAACAAGGACGGAAAAGACGATGCCGAATGTTATCTGTATGCGATAAAAACGAAAAAATTACAGGAGTTGAGCGAAGCAGAATCCCGCGAGTTCATTCCTTTCGACGGAGCTCAAGTTGCTTATCATAACCAATTGTCGCTGGTTCAACAAAGTTTGGTGCTTACTGATCGAAGAAGCATGAAAAATACCGTACTTTTTCAAACCCATCTTCCAATATCGCAGCTAAGCCGTGCTGCATTAACGGAGGCCACATTTTTCATGGAAGGGGACTTTTATCAACTTATTTTTGATGATAATGGATTGAAAAGGCTTGTTCAATTGACCTCTTACACAAACAAACAAAAAGAGAAGGTTAAGGACACTTCTTACCTAGAAAGGCAACAAGCTGAGTTATTTCAATTCGTTCGGGATCATACGCCGAAAGAAAACAAAGGAAGCAGGTCTGCTTACGAATCCGTAAAATCCCGTTTATTGCCGTCTGAAAACATTTCAGGACATTTCTTAAGCTCCAAAAACGGTGTGGTACTGTTACGTGAAGATGAGGTGGTTAAGGATAAACCCACCGAATTTATGAGGTTTGTGACCGCAGACGGATTCACTGCTACCGGTAAAGCCCGGGCAAAAGTCAGCCAAGACGAACCCCATCAAAAAATGCATATGCATTGGCTTAAAGAGGATAGCTTGATAACGCTCGATTTCTCGAAGCTCACAGATATCCGAAAAAAGCCCGAATACATGGATACTTCGGGTGGCATTCTTTTTTCGAAGGATAGGCATCTTTTTATTCATGATCCTGTTTTTGCTAATACCAAGCCCTTGGCCTTACTCGACGTACGGGCCGCCGACAATAAAGATCGGTGGATCGTTCTCTTGGATTTGAAAACCGGAAAAATGCAGGAAATTGAACGGCAGCATGATGAGGCATGGATTGGCGGTCCCGGAATTTCCGAGTGGAATATGGAAAATGCTACGCTCGGTTTCGTTCAGGATGACGAAGTGGTGTATTTTCAATCGGAGGTAAGTGGCTTTTCGCAACTTTATGAATTGAGTCTTGAGGGCGGTAGGAAAGAGCTTGTTTACTCCGGAGGAGAGGGCTTCGAGATGCAGTCGGTGGAATTGGGATCGGATGGTTTCAGGTATTTTATTACCCATAATGCCTCAAAACGGATCAGCAAGTCTTTTTCTTTTATTCACCGAATTCATCGAAAAATGGTGCCGCTTTTGGGTGAAGGAACCGGAGGCGTTAAGGAGGTGGCCGTCTCACCCAACGGACAAGGGTTTGTTTACCTTTACTCAGCGGCAAATGCTCCATGGGAAGTGTATTTTTTACTCAAGGGCGAAAAGCCTGTGAAAATTACAACCTCAACGACTCCAAAATTCAACGCCTATCCTTGGAGAGTCCCCGAGTATGTACAATTTACAGCCAGCGATGGAATGAAGGTTTTTGCACGTTTGTATCAACCGTCTATACAAAAGAACCATGGTGCTGCGGTCCTTTTTGTTCATGGTGCCGGATATTTGCAAAATGCACATTCCTGGTGGAGCAGTTATTACCGCGAATACATGTTTCATAATTTGTTGGCCGATAAAGGCTACACGGTACTCGACGTGGATTATCGCGCAAGCTCGGGGTATGGCAGGAATTATAGAACTGCGATTTACCGCAATATGGGGGGAAGGGATGTGCTGGATTTTATCGATGCTAAAAAATACCTTTTCACGTTGGGTGTGGATACCAACCGAGTCGGCATTTACGGAGGATCTTACGGTGGCTTTGTTACCTTAATGAGTTTGTTTAAGCATCCCACTGCCTTTGCTTGTGGAGCAGCGCTTCGTTCTGTTACGGATTGGGCGCACTACAACCATGAGTACACAAGCAATATCCTGAACTATCCCGAAACCGATCCAGAGGCCTATCGTAAAAGTTCTCCGATATACTTTGCCGAAGGCTTATCACGTCCTCTGCTCATGCTCCACGGAATGGTAGATGACAACGTTCAATTTCAGGATATCGTTCGCTTGCAACAACGGCTCATCGAATTGGGTAAAACCCAATGGGAGTTGGCCGCTTATCCGGTAGAGGGGCACGGATTTCAGGAATCTTATTCGTGGCATGATGAATATCGAAGAATTCTAGAATTATTTGAAAAACATTTAAGTAAAAAATAATGGAGGTCATTGAACTACTCACCGTTGAGGCAATGCTCGGCACCTTTGGGGTGTTAAAGGAGCTTTATCCTTCGCTATCCAAAGAAGAATATCAAAACGAATTGAATTTTATGATTCAGCATAATTACAGCCAAATTGCCGTGGTGGAAGGTGGCTTGTGCCTTGGTGTATCCGGTGTTTGGATTGGTAGTAAGTTATGGTGCGGCAGGTATTTAGAGATCGACAACATCGTTGTTTCTGAGAAAGTTCGGAGTCAAGGAGTTGGTCAAGCTATGGTTGAATACCTGGAAAAAAAAGCAAGAGATTTGGGTTGCGGCATGATGGCTTTGGACTCCTATACCACCAATTTTCATGCGCATAAATTTTTTTATAACCAAGGATTTTCTCCGAAAGGGTTTCATTTCATTCATGTGCTTAACGAAGATAAAATTCGGTAAATGAAAAAAATAACTGGTCTTTTATTGTTCGTCTTGCTGATCGTTATTTTCTTGTACGGATATGGCACCCTCGAAAAAACAGAGGAAGAGAAAGCCCGGAGTGTATTAACCGTCGTGATTCCTCCAGATTCGTTGGACCCATCTGATTTAGAGGTTCCTATTATTCATGAAAAAACGCCGGTAATTCGCCATAAGGCTTATTCTTTTCAATATTCCGAGTCGCATGAGCAAGCATATTGGATTGGTTACGAATTGACGAAGAAGGAGACTGAAAAAGCTTTCGATCGCACCGACGATTTTATTCCAGATCCATTGGTTGTTTCGGGTTCAGCAACCCAGGCCGATTACGCCGGTTCGGGATACGACCGCGGTCATTTAGCGCCAGCGGCGGATATGGGGTGGTCAAGGAAGTCGATGGAAGAGTCCTTTTATTTCAGCAACATTAGCCCTCAAGCTCCAAGCTTTAACCGAGGTATTTGGAAACGGCTGGAGGAGCAGGTGAGGAGTTGGGCCATCGTTTACGACAGCATTTATGTGGTGACCGGTCCTGTTTTAAAAGCGGGATTACCCACCATTGGTCCCAACAAAGTCAGTGTACCCGAATATTACTACAAAGTAATTTTAGACAACACCGGAAAGGATAAAAAAGCCATTGGGTTTCTCATGGCCAACGTGGCCGGAAAAGGAACCTTGGAAAGCTTTGCGGTTTCGGTGGATCGGGTAGAAAAGGAAACGGACATCGATTTTTTCAACAAATTGCCCGATGGCTTTGAGTCAAAAATAGAAAAGGAGCTATGCTTGCCGTGTTGGACTTGGACCATTACGAAACCGGCTGCTGGCGTTGCAGGCGAATCCGAAGAGTCCAGCGACGAACCTGAAGGAACAGCGGTAAAGAATCAATGCAAAGGGATGACGCAAGCAGGTGCCCGTTGCAAACGCACGACATCCGATGAAAGCGGATACTGCTATCAGCACAAACCGTGATGAATTTCTAAAACACCCGATTACGATTAACCCTTGTTGAATACCTTGGGCAGGAAAAATCGAAACGACCAACTCACATTTTTCCATGAACAAGTAAATTACGGTTCCATTTCAATGCGCTCCATGCTCAATGGAGCCAATGCCTGAGGTTTTTGTAACCTAAATAGTTGCCCTTCGTAAGCATCCCTTGAATGAAACATCGAGTATGGGAAAGCATCAACAAAATTTAAGGGTAAAAATCGCAAAAGAAGCGCAACTCAAGTTAAGCGTTCACCGAGCAAGGGGAACAGGTTCCTCCATGAGTGTGTTTGAAGTCGCTAAATTAATGGATAAAATTCGTTGGTCAAAAGCACATCCTGAAGCGGAAAACTCCATTTTCTTTTCGTTGAGCATGAATTAGGCTTCAATAACGCCTGATCCAATAAGTTCTTTGTTGAGATACCATGCGGCAAATTGACCCGGCGTGACTCCGCGCTGCATTTTTTCAAACAATACGTACAAATTTCCGTTTTTCAGCATCAAGACTCCTTCCTGAAGGGCTTGGCGGTATCGAATTCGCAGTTCAAACTTGACTCCCTGTTGCAATTCTGCTTCAGGAATATGTTGTATCCAATTGATTGGTTTCTTGCTCAATTTTAAGGCGCGCCGGTAGAGTCCCGGATGTTGGTCAGTTTGCCCCGAGTAAATCACGTTATTCAATGTGTCGGTAGCCAGCACAAAACTCGGTTCGGGGCGGCCTCCGATATGAAGACCTTTTCGTTGACCTATCGTGTAGTAGTGGGCTCCTTGATGCGTTTCTACAGGTTTTCCCATGGAAGGTTCATAGACAAAAGGAGCAGACAGTTCCTCTACAAGGTCTAATTCGTTTGGTAGATTTTGGTAAGCTTTAAATTGCGGTAAATCGTTAGGAATTTCTACGATGGGTCCTTGTTTCGGCAGCAACTGTTGTTGTAAGAAAGTCGGAAGGCTTATTTTTCCGACAAAACACAAACCCTGAGAGTCTTTTTTATTTGCCGTAAGCAGGCCTTGTTCCGCAGCGATAGCTCGTACCTCCGCTTTGGTCAAATCCCCTATGGGAAAAAGCGCCCTTTGTAACTGGGTTTGGCTGACTTGGCATAAGAAATAGCTCTGATCCTTGTTCTTATCTACTCCCACCATCAATCCATGCCTGCCGTCGGGGTGGACGATTTTTCGGCAATAATGTCCTGTAGCGACAAAATCCGCCCCCAAGGCAAGAGCCTCCTTGAGAAATACATCGAATTTTATTTCGCGGTTGCAAAGCACATCTGGGTTAGGCGTTCTTCCTGCCTCGTATTCGCGAAACATGTAGTCAACGATGCGTTCTTTGTATTGCTTGCTTAAATCCACTACCTGAAAAGGAATACCGAGGTGTTGCGCCACCAGCAAGGCGTCGTTGGCATCGTCGATCCAGGGGCATTCGTTCGACAGCGTAACGGACTCGTCGTGCCAATTGCGCATGAACAGACCAATGACCTCATACCCTTGCCGGAGTAGGAGATAGGCGGCAACGCTCGAATCCACCCCGCCTGAAAGACCGATCACCACACGTTTCATGGAACAAAGGTAGGAAAACGATAGAAACGCTTATAGCTTTTCGCTTACAGCGATGAGGAACCGCTTCTAGCGCTTAAACATCCACGCCTTCACCTCGGTCGAATCGCAAGGATTGTGTTTAGAACGTGAGCTGCGTTTAAGCAGCATGCCATGTGAATCCCGGTTGTAGGCTATCCTGCTTTTGCAAAGCATTTAACCTGATTTGAGCGTCAAACTAAGGTTATCGTTGGAATGACGTCAATGAAATAAATCGCTATCGATCAGATAAATTAAACTCGACACCGCTGCCGCCCCTAATTCCAACTCCCTTTTGTTCACATTTTCAAATACATCGCTTGCCGCGTGATGCACGTCGAAATAGCGTTGTGAGTCTGGGATAAATCCAAAAAGCGTAATATCGTGAAACTCATTTTTTAAAGGCCCTATATCTACCCCTCCACCGCCTTTTTGCCAAAGGTGTAAGTCGTAGGGTCTAAATAAGGATTCATACGAGGAAAAACGGTGAAAAACCTCAGCATTTCCGTCACAGCCAAATCCCCTTGGGGTAAAGCCTCCACGGTCACTCTCCAAAGCGGCAATGTGTTTTTCTTTCTTTTCTTGGACCCACTTTGCGTAAGTTTTTCCTCCCATATTTCCGTTTTCCTCGTTCATGAAAAATACCAGGCGCAAGGTGTGCGAGGGTTCGTATTTTAAAGCCTTTAGGATGCGAAGCGCTTCTAGGCAATGTACGACTCCTGCCCCGTCGTCGTGAGCTCCCTCTCCCTGATCCCATGAGTCCAGATGCCCTCCAAAGGTGATGATTTCATCTGGGTGTTTTTTGCCTGTCATTTCCGCGATGACGTTATAGGATAGCGCATCGGGAAAGGTTCTGCAGTCCATTTCCATCGTGAATTTTACAGTCGCTTTAGTAGCAAGAATTTCCGCCAAGTAGTCTGAGTCGAGCGTGGACATTGCTGCTGCCGGTATTTTCGGGATACTGTCCTCATAATGCATGCTGCCTGTGTGAGGGTGGTCGTCAAGCGGCAAGGCCAGAGACCGAATGATAACGGCTATGGCGCCCAGTTTTGCTGCCTCAACTGCCCCGTTACTTCGAATGGGGTGGCAAAGGCCATAGGCATTAAATGTCTGGATTTCTGCTGCGCTCATGGGCTGATTGAGGAACACAATTTTGCCGGCAACATGCTTCCTTTTGGCCTGTTTCAATTCGTTGAGGTGTTTAAACATAACCACCTCACCTTCAAGGGCTCCGTTCGTGGAAATGGATCCGCCAAGGGCCTTAATGGACATTTTTTGAATTATTTGGTGGTTGATGGTTAGCCATGCCGTCTCAGGATTACCCCGCTCCCAATGAGGAACCATAATGGGGTGCAAGTAAACCTTATCAAATCCGTAGGATTTCATTTTCGACTCACTCCACCGCACCGCCATTTCTGCCTCCGAACTGCCTGAAAGTCGGGGGCCAATATCTTTACACAGGGAACGTAAATCCTCATAGGCACGTCCGCGCAGCAAGGCTTCATTGTAGATGTTTCGGATCATTGCTGAGTCTTGAGCGATTGCAGTCAAGACGACGTAGAGTAATATTATAAGGGATAAGTGGTATTTGAGCATAAAAGAGCTAATTTTGATGCAAAGTAACTATATTATCTTAAATAACTATGGCGTTGAAGTGTGGAATAGTAGGGTTACCGAACGTAGGTAAATCAACCTTGTTCAATTGTTTATCCAACGCAAAGGCTCAATCCGCAAACTTTCCATTTTGCACTATTGAACCGAATATAGGAACAATTGCTGTACCGGATGCGCGTTTGGAGAAACTTGAAAACTTGGTTAATCCAGAACGGGTAGTTCCAGCAACCATGGAAATAGTTGATATTGCAGGACTGGTTAAGGGAGCATCGAAAGGGGAAGGGCTAGGGAATCAATTTCTTGCGAATATCCGAGAAACCGATGCCATCTTGCACGTGCTGCGTTGTTTTGACGATATCAACATTGTTCACGTAGATGGTGGTGTAAATCCGGTACGCGATAAAGAGATCATTGATATTGAATTACAACTTAAAGACCTAGAGTCAATTGAAAAGAAAATTCAGAGTCTTTCCCGTGTCATTAAATCCGGGGATAAAGAGGCTCTCTTGGAAAATGAATTGGCGTTAAAAATAAAGAATGGGCTGGAAAAAAGCATTTCGGTCAGGGGCCTTGGATTTTCGTCGGAAGAAATGGCGATCGTGAAACGGTTCAATTTGATTACTTCGAAACCTGTTATGTACGTGTGCAATGTAGATGAGGCATCGGTTTTGAGTGGGAATGAATACGTCCGCCAAGTTCGGGAGTCGGTAGCCAACGAGCGCGCGGAAGTCTTGGTAATTGGCGCGAAAATAGAGGCGGATATTACGGAATTGGAAACCTACGAGGAGCGCAAGATGTTTTTGGATGAATTGCGACTAGAGGAACCCGGGGTAAACCGATTGATCCGTTCGGCGTATTCATTGCTTAACTTGCAAACCTATTTTACCGCGGGGCCAAAGGAGGTTAGGGCATGGACCATTCAAAAAGGATGTACAGCGCCGCAGGCTGCCGGCGTCATTCATTCGGATTTTGAAAAAGGCTTTATTCGTGCGGAGGTGATGAAATATGTGGAGTACGTGCACTTTGGTTCTGAGGCGGCGGTCAAAGATGCAGGGAAATTTAAGGTTGAAGGAAAAGAGTATGTAGTTGCTGATGGAGACATCATGCATTTTAGGTTCAATGTTTAACTCGATGATATGACTATTGCAAACGACCCAAACCTTGTTTCTTGGCTGAGCATTCCTGCTGATTCGGATTTTCCCTTGCAAAACATTCCTTTTGGGGTCGCCTGCCTTTCCCACAACGAGTGTTTTATAGCCACAAGGATTGGGGACAACGTTATCAATTTAGCCTTGCTGCATCGTTTAGGATATTTTAACGCCTTAAATATTGAGGCAAATGTTTTTAATGCACCTTGTTTAAATCCTTTGATGAAGCAAGGTAAATGCGGAATACGAGCGCTTCGTGACCGAATTGCCACGCTATTTTCCTCTGGGAATGTTGAACTGCAAAATTGTGTCGAGCATCAAAGGGAAGCGATTTATAACGTGGACGTTGTGCGGATGATGTTGCCGGTACAAATTGGAGATTACACCGATTTTTATTCAAGCAAGGAACATGCGACAAACGTTGGGATGATGTTCAGAGACCCCGAGAACGCCTTACTTCCAAATTGGTTGTGGTTGCCGGTGGGGTATCATGGCCGTTCAAGTTCCATAATAACCTCGGATATGGCTGTGCGCAGGCCCAAGGGTCAAACAAAATTGGAAGGTGAAAACCCTGTGTACGGACCATCAAAACGGGTGGATTTTGAATTGGAAATGGGATTTATAACGTTTGATGGTAAGCCTTTGGGTGAGCGCATTACTACCGATGAGGCGGAAGAATATATCTTTGGATTGTGTTTGTTTAATGACTGGTCGGCGCGGGACATTCAACAATGGGAATATGTTCCTCTCGGGCCATTTTTAGCAAAAAATTTTGCGTCTTCTATGAGTCCGTGGATTGTAACCTTAGACGCATTACAGCCTTTTAAAGTGGAATCTCCTGTTCAAAACCCCCCTGTATTGGACTATCTGAAATTTGAAGGAAAGAAATCCTACGACATTCAATTAGAAGTCTTCCTTCAACCTGCAAATGGAGAGGAAAACAGGATTTGTAGTTCCAATTTCAAATACATGTATTGGAATATGGCTCAGCAGCTAGCCCACCACACGGTCAACGGTTGTAATATTCGTTGCGGCGATTTAATGGGTTCGGGGACGATCTCGGGACCAACCCCGGATTCCTACGGTTCCATGTTAGAGCTGGCTTGGAAAGGGACCTTGCCGATAGCCATGTCAGATGGAACCACGCGAACCTTTATTCAAGATTTTGATACCGTCATCTTTCGGGGGTTTTGCCGGCAGAAGGAGTTGAGGATTGGTTTTGGAGAAGTAAGAACCCAATTGCTCCCTGCTTTTGAATAAATCATGAAACAGACGGAAATCACGCTTGGAGATAACGAAAGAAAAGCCATTTTAAACGCTTTTAAAAGTTTACTTCGCGCAGTTAAAGACCGTTCTAAAGAAGATTCAAGCCTCATTCGAAAGGCTTTCGATTTATCCCTGGAGGCGCACAAGGATGAACGACGCAAATCGGGGGAGCTGTACATTTGGCATCCTATATCGGTTGCGAGAATCTGTGCCAACGAAATGAATTTAGATAGTACTGCCATCGTTTGCGCCTTGTTGCACGATACGGTAGAGGATACCTACATCACGCTGCAAGATATCGAAGATTCTTTCGGTGTAAAAATTCGCAACATCATCGATGGACTAACCAAGATTCCCGACGTGTTCGACGAAAACGCTTCCGTTCAAGCGGAAAATTTTCGAAAAATGATTTTAACCATTTCCAACGATTTCAGAGTTGTGCTGATAAAGTTGGCTGATCGATTGCACAACATGCGAACCTTGGAGGCCATGGAGTCGGACAAACAATTGAAAATTGCTTCCGAAACGCGTTTTTTATACGCTCCCTTGGCCCACAGATTTGGGTTTTATACGATTAAATCCGAACTCGAGGATTTATCCATGAAATATTGCGAACGCGACGTATACCTCGATATAGATAAGCGTCTGAAGTCTACCCAGGATGTCCGTGCCCGTTTCATTCGCCGTTTTATCGCTCCTGTAAAGGAAGAATTGGCAGCGCAAGGGTTTCAATTAGAGATTAAAATTCGTACGAAATCAATTTCCTCTATTTGGCGGAAAATGAAAAATAAGGACGTTCCCTTTGAGGAGGTCTATGATGTTTTTGCCATTCGTATTATTGTAAACTCAACACCTGAAAAGGAAAAAGCGGATTGTTGGAAGATTTACAGCGTCGTTACTGATTTTTATCAACCCAGTCCGGAACGCTTGCGCGATTGGATTTCAACGCCCCGAGCTAACGGGTATGAATCGCTTCAAACGACGGTAATGTCCCCTCAGGGAAAATGGGTTGAGGTACAAATACGTTCAAAACGTATGGATGAGGTCGCCGAAAAAGGCATTGCAGCTCATTACAGGTATAAAGAAGACAAAAAAGACGATAGTAAGTTTGACCGTTGGATAAGTGAAATTCGAGATTTATTAGAAAATAGCGAAGCTAACGCCATCGAATTCATCAATGAATTTAAATTGAATTTATTCCGTGAAGAAATTTACGTTTTCACACCAAAGGGCGAATTACGGGTTCTGCCAGTGGGGGCTACCATTCTCGATTTTGCCTACGATATCCATACGGCAATAGGTGATCGTTGCATTGGCGCTAAGGTAAATAATCGCTTGATGCCCTTAAGTTATGAACTCCAAAACGGAGACCAACTCGAGATTATTACCTCCGCAAAACAAAAGCCTAATGAGGAATGGTTGAAGTTCGTGGTATCAGCACGAGCTCGTCAAAAAATCAAGGCATCCCTCAACGAAGAGCGCAAGTCGATAGCCCAAGATGGAAAAGAAATCCTGGAACGGAAATTCAAGCAATTCAATTTAAAAATGAATGCCGAAAACATTACATTCCTTGAAAAATATTTTGGTATTGGTAGTGCAACAGAACTCTATTATCGCATTGCCAAAGGAAAAATCGATGTGAACAAGATCCGTGAGCTCGAGGACAAGAATGGTTTCTTAGTGCTTCCCACGAAAGACTTCAGGCCCAAAAAAGAAGTGACCACTCCCGATAGTAAACCCTTGGTCGATGTCAAAAACGATATCATCTACATAGGCGAAGATTTTAAAGGGGTAGACTACCAGCTCGCTGCTTGTTGCAATCCAATACCCGGAGATGGTGTTTTTGGGTTTATAACCATCAATCAGGGCATTAAAATTCACCGCTCAAATTGCCCTAATGCGTTACATTTACAATCAAAATTTGCCTATCGATGCATCAAGGCTGTATGGAAGTCGGAAATTCTTCAGGAGCGATTGGCGGCAATCCGGATTGTCGGGATTGACCAAATCGGCTTAGTAAACCGCTTAACGGAGATTATTTCTAAGGAAAACAAAGTGGATATGAAAAGCATTCATTTTGAGACCAACGACGGAGTATTTGAGGGCCATATTCGCGTGATGGTTTACGATACGGAACATCTTGAGCGGCTCATGGGTAAATTTCAAGAAATTGAAGGCGTTCAACGAGTCACTCGTTGGGATTTAGAGGACGATTTTATGGATTAGTTCAGTTTGCGGCAGCATTCGAACACATGGAGAAGGGATCCTTTGGACGCAGCATAGGATTCCAAGAAAATCCCCGAATGAAGCGTTCCTTTTCTTCAATCTGATTCATCGGAAAAAAAACACCCTCAGGTTTCTCGAAAAATGTAATGCGCGTAACTTCCCCGCTATCGAGATATACGTGCAATTCATTGGCATACAAACGGTTAAGCCCAATACGTTCTTTGATTAACACCGTATCTTCCTTTTTTTCTTCGATGGGATAAAAAATGGTCCAAGCCTGGCCTTTAACCTTGGCGAGGGTTACATTTCCTTTTTCCAGGAATCCTAAAATTACCTTGCCGGATAATTGATTGTACAAGGCGCCCGTATCCACAGACATGATGGCGGAAGCATTGGAAATAATTTCGGTTCGCTCAAGAACGCTGTCGTTTAAGTATAAAAGGATGGTGTCTCCTTTGAGTTCTCCATTTTTTGCCCACAAAATGGGTTTTTGGAAAAGCCGAATTGCACCTTCGCTTCGGCTGTAGTAGGCTGAGTCGCTGATACATTGAACATCGCGCGAAAATGCTCGTACGCTGCGATGGGCTGTTAAAGTGCGTTGACCAAGGGTGTCATCGAGCAGTTCTAAGGTATCGGCGTGCAGAAATAAGGAATCCTTCTTTCCGGTTTCAATGGCGAGAGCTTGTCCCGTCAATAAGGTAGAATGCCTTTTAGCTTCAGAATGGAAGTAGTTTCCACTCAGTAATAAGTGCTCTTTTTTTTCATCGATAAGCACGTTTCCCTTTCCTGTAAACTCTTGATTTTGTTCTTTATAGTATGCTGTATCGCAACTAATACTTCTCTCTTTCTGAATGATCTGCACATCTTTGTATAAGGTGCCTTCGTTGCGTTCAACTTGGTAATTTCCCTTAGAACAGTGGATTTCTAAACTGTCATTTTTTATCGTTGTTGGGCCGTGCAAATACGTGGTTTGTGTTTCATGATTAAATTGCAGCGTATCTGTTGTGATGCGTAAATCATTTTTTTTGTACACGGTGTTTCCGCTAAAGAAATAACTTCCTGTGCTTGGGTAGAAATAGCCAACTTTACTTGTAATTATTTCATTATTGATGCTGTTCTGCACCTTTCCTCTATTTCGATAAATAGCCCTGCCTGTCTTCGCGTTGTATTCCACTGAATCGGAACTCAACTTATAGGCGGCATCTCGTACGTCAACATGCCCCCAGAGGCGCGCGAACTTGTTACTGCCTGAGTAAAACAAGGAATCGCAGTACAGGTTTATATCGCCTTTGGTTATATGAACGTTGCCGTAAGCACGAACAATTTTCTGCTTTTCGCGGTAATGGGCCGAGTCGCAATACATGGTGTTTCCCTGATACATAAAACTCACGGTGCCAACAAGACGGTGTGTTTGGGTGGCCTTGTTGAAGTAGATTTTTTCAGATCCCGGAAGCAGGACTAATTTTCCTTGACCGAAAAGTTGAATGGTACAAAAGATTGCAAGAATTGTGGCAACGCTCCGAAAAGGCATTATTTAAATAATGTTTGTGCCCGGTCGGGTCCTACTGAAACTAAGCGGATAGGAACTTCGAGTTGCTGTTCAAGGTATTCGACGTAGTTTTTTAAGGCTTCAGGGATCTGCTCGTAGGATTGTAAGCCGGTTAAGTCCACCTTCCAGCCTGGAAGCTTCGTGTAGATAGGATTAGCTTTTAAGGAATGAACATCGTAGGGGAAATCGCTGACGCGTTTTCCGTTAACTTCGTAGGCTTCACATAACTGAATTTCATCGAAAACTGAAAGTACGTCCGCTTTCATCATATAAAGTTCGGTAACGCCGTTCACCATAATGGCATATTTAAGTTGAACCAAATCTAACCAACCGCAACGTCGCGGTCGACCTGTTGTTGCACCAAATTCTTTGCCTTCCTTGCGCATGCGTTCTCCCGTTTCGTCGTTCAATTCGGTTGGGAAGGGCCCCGAACCCACGCGTGTACAGTAGGCTTTAAAAATTCCAATCACTTTTTTAATGGATGTGGGAGGTATACCTAAACCGGTACATGTTCCGGCTGTTACCGTATTGGAGGAGGTAACGAAAGGGTAGGTCCCAAAATCCACATCCAACATAGTGCCCTGGGCACCCTCTGCAAGAATCTTCGAACCTTGTTTGAGCAGTTTATTCAGGTAATGTTCCGAGTCGATGCAGGGTAGGCTCTTGAGCAATTCAATCTTTTCAAACCAGGGTTGCTCCATTTCTTGCAGGTTGAAATTAAAATCCGGAAAGTGGGCGAGGATTCTGAGGTGTTTATCTTTTAGGTCCGAATATTTTTGTACAAAAGTTGGTAAAAATAAATCCCCAATTCGTAAACCGTTGCGTCCCGTCTTATCCATGTAGGCGGGGCCAATGCCTTTCAGGGTCGAACCAATTTTTTTATCCTCTTTGGCCTGCTCTGTGGCAGCATCAATTAACCGGTGGGTAGGAAGAATAAGGTGAGCTTTTTTCGAGATTTTTAGACGTTCAGAAAGGTTGATGTTGTAGGGTTCTAATTTTTGCAATTCAGTAGCAAAAACAATCGGATCAATCACCACTCCATTACCAATGACGTTGATGGCGTCTTTGCGGAAAATGCCCGAAGGGATGGTGTGAAGAACATGCTTATTTCCCTCAAATTCTAATGTGTGACCTGCATTGGGCCCGCCTTGAAACCTGGCAATTACTGAATAATTCGGGGTGAGGACATCAACAATCTTTCCTTTACCTTCATCTCCCCATTGTAGGCCGAGGAGTACGTCAACGTTCATAAATTCTTATTTGAAATGAGCAATTGCATCTTCTTGGTTGTCGTAGATTTTAAAGACGTCCTGCATTTTAGTAATATCAAATAGTTTTTGAAGGCTGCTATTTACCTTGCAAATGACGGTATCTCCGCCATTCACGCGCGACCTGGTCAAGATTCTCACGAGAAATGCTATTCCGCTTGAATTGATATAACTCAAGTCTTTTAAATCCAAAATCACCTTCCAATTCTTCAGTTTTTCAACTTCTGCCGATACAGCCTGTAAATCGTTATCGGATAACAAACGCCCACTAAGGCTGATGGTGGTGGTTTCGCCGTTCAAAATGAAATAGTCAATCATGGGTCATTGTCTTTTTTGTAGCGTAAAAATATAAAGAATGGTGTTGTATTTCAACTTGAAATAGTTCTTCTATGGTGTTTTTTATTTGCTGTATTCGAGGATCACAGAATTCAATTAGCTCGCCCGTGTCCGTTAGAATCACGTGATCATGCTGTTTTGAACCATGAGATTTTTCAAATTGAGCAAGGTTCTTACCGAATTGGTGCTTGCGAATAAGATTACACGCCAATAACAACTCGATGGTGTTGTAGAGCGTAGCGCGCGACACACGGTACTTTTCGGACTTCATCTTAAAGTACAGTTTTTCCACGTCAAAATGCCCCTCGAAATGGTAAATTTCGTTGAGGATTGCAAATCTCTCAGGAGTTTTTCGATGCCCGTTTTGTTCGAGGTATGAAGCGAAAATGCTGCGTACTTTTTCGGGTAGTTCAACCATAGACTTCAGCAAATTACAAAATTAACATAAAAGCACACGTAGAGGCCGGTTTCTTTCCAAAAAATCATTGGCGTTTTGAACAGGTTTTCAACGTTAATATCCTATAAATGTGTTTATCTTTGTTCATGCTTAACGGAAAAAAAATAGGTATAGTACTTCCTGCATATAACGCGGCAGAAACTTTGGAAATTACCTATCATGAAATCCCGTTTGATGTCGTTGATTTTGTTGTGTTAGTCGATGATGCGAGCGACGATAAAACCTCCGAAATTGCCGTTAAATTAGGTATTCAGCACCTTGTTCGACACGATAAAAACCGCGGTTATGGGGGAAATCAAAAGTCGTGTTACAAGACCGCTTTAGATTTGGGAGCGGACATCATCATCATGTTGCATCCGGATTATCAATATACCCCCAAATTGATTCATTCCATGGCGGCGGTCATCGCTTTCGATGTTTACCCTGTGGTGCTTGGATCACGGATTTTAGGTAATGGCGCGCTCAAGGGAGGGATGCCGCTCTACAAATACATCGCCAACCGTTTCCTCACGTTGGGACAGAACATCCTTATGGGTCAGAAGCTTTCAGAGTACCATTCGGGTTATCGAGCTTTCTCGCGAGAAATTTTTGAAAAAATAAACATCGAACGTAATTCCGATGATTTTGTGTTTGACAACCAGATGTTAGCTCAAATTTTCTATGCTGGTTTTGAAATAGGAGAAATCACCTGCCCAACAAAATACTTTGAAGAAGCCTCCTCCATTAATTTCTCCCGCTCTGTCACCTATGGCCTTGGAGTAATTTCGGTAAGCTTAATGTACCGCCTTGCCAAATGGAAATGGTACACCTCATCTATTTATAAACCTTAACGAAAACTATGTCAGACGATAAAAAAATCATTTTTTCCATGGTAGGGGTTTCCAAATCAACGCCACAGGGAAAACAAATTATCAAAAATATTTACCTGTCCTTCTTTTACGGCGCAAAGATTGGCATTATCGGATTAAACGGTTCAGGAAAATCAACGGTGATGAAAATCATTGCCGGTATCGATCAAAGTTATCAAGGGGACGTCGTGTTTTCTCCCGGTTATACGGTGGGTTATCTTCCACAAGAACCTGAACTGGATCTTCGAAAAACAGTTCGTGAGGTGGTGCTGGAAGGAGCGCAAGAGGTCGTAGACGTCCTAAAAGAGTACGAAGAAATCAATTTGGCGTTCGGCGAAGAAGAAGTGTTGAACGATCCCGATAAAATGGATAAACTCATTGCGCGTCAAGGCGAGGTTCAGGATAAAATCGATGCGATGGATGCCTGGGAATTGGACAATAAAATCGAGCGTGCTATGGATGCGCTTCGCTGTCCTCCCGACGACCAGCTTATAGAATCTCTATCCGGAGGCGAAAAGCGACGAGTTGCTTTGTGTAGGTTGCTTCTGAAAAATCCGGATGTGCTACTGCTGGACGAGCCTACAAACCATTTAGATGCGGCTTCCATTGACTGGCTCGAACAACACTTGCAGCAATACCGCGGTACGGTCATTGCCGTAACGCACGACCGTTATTTCCTCGATAATGTTGCGGGGTGGATTTTAGAATTAGACCGAGGAGAAGGAATTCCATGGAAAGGTAATTACTCTTCTTGGCTTGAGCAAAAAGGGAAGCGTTTAAAAGAGGAAGAAAAAACAGAGTCAAAACGTCAAAAAATGCTTGCGCAGGAATTGGAATGGGTACGGATGAATCCTAAAGCCCGTCAAGCAAAGTCCAAGGCAAGGCTTCAAAACTACGAGAAAATGTTGGCCGAGGACGCTCGCGAGAAGGATGCCTATTTGGAAATCCCGATTCCCAACGGTCCTCGGTTAGGAACCAATGTTATTGATGCCAACCAAGTTGCCAAAAGCTTTGGCGATAAACTGTTGTACGACAACCTTAATTTTTCCCTACCTCCCGCGGGCATCGTGGGAATTATTGGTCCGAACGGCGCGGGAAAAACGACCATCTTTAAAATGATTATGAACGAGTTGCAGCCCGATGCCGGTTCGTTTTGCGTTGGCGAAACGGTCGAATTAGGCTATGTTGACCAATCCCATAAATCTTTAGACCCCAACAAAACAGTGTTTGAAGTAGTTTCCAACGGTCTAGAATTCATTGAAATTGGAAACCAGAAAATTAATTCAAGGGCTTACCTGTCCAAGTTCAACTTTAACGGTTCCGATCAGAACAAAAAAGTAGGGGTGCTCTCAGGAGGAGAACGAAACCGCCTTCATTTGGCCATGACCTTAATGATTGAAGCCAATGTCCTGTTGCTGGATGAGCCTACCAACGACATCGATGTCAACACCTTGCGTGCCCTTGAAGAAGGTATCGAGCGTTTTGCTGGGTGTGCGGTAGTAATTTCCCACGACCGTTGGTTCCTGGATCGTATTTGTACCCATATCTTAGCATTTGAAGGCGATTCAGAAGTTTATTGGTTTGAGGGAAGTTATTCGGATTACGAAGAAAATCGTAAAAAACGACTAGGTGATACAGGTCCGAAACGCATCAAATACCGTAAACTGATGTAGATTTTGGGCGATTTTTCGGATAATCCGAATGCTCTGTTAGGTTTCTTCCTAAGAGTTTTTGAATGTCCTTTAAATAAGCCCGTTCCTCTTGGTTGCAAAACGAAATCGCCTGTCCGTTGGCTCCGGCTCTTCCCGTTCTTCCAATCCGATGAACATAGGTCTCCGGAATGTTAGGTAAATCGTAATTAACCACCAAGCTTAAATCGTCGATGTCAATGCCTCGCGCAGCGATATCCGTAGCTACCAATACACGGATTTTATGTTGTTTAAATCCGTTGAGGGCATTTTGTCGCGCATTTTGGGACTTATTGCCATGGATCGCTGCCGCCTTAATTTTGGATTTGGCTAAAATTTTCACCACCCGGTCAGCGCCGTGTTTGGTTCGTGTAAATACCAGTACCGAAGGGGCCGTATTTTCATGTAATAAGTGCAATAATGCATTCTTCTTTTCGGCGGTTTCTACAAAAACAATGGATTGAGCTACCGTTTCCGCCGTGGAAGAGATGGGCGTTACCGCTACCATTTCAGGGTTGGTCAATAGGGTATCGGCCAAGGCTTTGATTTCCTTTGGCATAGTGGCCGAAAAAAACAAAGTTTGGCGACGGGTTGGAATCAACTTGATGATTCGTTTTACGTCGTGAATGAATCCCATATCAAGCATCCGATCGGCTTCATCCAACACAAAAATTTCTAAATGTTGAAGGGAAATATACCCTTGCTGATGCAAATCAATTAAACGGCCAGGAGTGGCCACCAAAATATCGATCCCGTTTTTGATTTGTTGCACTTGACTGTGCTGATTTACGCCTCCAAAAATTACCGCATGTCGGTGGTGGAGGTCTTTGCCGTAAGCTTGAATGTTCTCCTCGATTTGTATGGCTAACTCCCGGGTGGGAGTTAGGATTAGGTTTCTGATTTTTCGTTTTCCTTCCGGTCGGCTTTTAAGGGTTAACCGTTGAAGAATTGGAATAGCGAAAGCGGCAGTTTTTCCTGTTCCTGTTTGTGCACATCCCATGAGGTCCTTTCCCTTCAGGATGGGGGGAATTGCTTTGGCTTGTATAGGGGTAGGATGCGTATAACCCACGCGTTCAATCGCGGTGAGTAAAGGTTGAATTAAGGATAAATCGTGAAATGTCATAAAGTGGTTGTCCTGTCGGACGGTTTAAAGAAGTTAGCCTCCAAGTGCTGGGTTAATATAAGAGTTGAATGAACGATTATTCAAAGTCTATTCAAAGTCGTTCAAGGTGATGCGTTCCCCTAAACCCAGGTTACGCTTTGCGGTTTTTCCAATCACGTTCTTCCAATGCATGGGATGAAGGCTGTGACCGGGTCGAACCGATTTAATCATTTCAGGAGTGATCAGGGTTCCTGCAAGGATTGGTTGAGTAGGATAGAGGGAGCGGGAGAATACGCGTCCGTCCTGTTGCTTTGGGGTGAGCTTGTACGAGGCATCACCTAAAGCTTGTTCAGCAAGCCGAACGTTGTGCACTAAGGCGGTAAACTCCTCTTCATTAAGCGAAAATGCCGCATCCGGGCCGCCAATGGAACGGTCCAAAATAAAATGTTTTTCGATGACACGTGCTCCAAGACTCACCGCAATTACCGGAACAAGGTGCCCCGGCGTATGGTCCGATAAGCCGATTTTGACTGGAAAATCCTCGGCAAATTGCTCCATGAGTTTCAAATTAGCCTCCTCAATGGGGGCAGGGTATGAGGAAGTGCACTTGAGCAGAGTGATGTCGCTGTTTCCTTCACGAAGGCAAGCGTCTACCGCCCGTTCAATATCGATTTTCTCCGCAATTCCTGTCGAGATGATGATCGGTTTTTGTTTGGATGCGACATATTCAATGAGCGGAATATCGGTAATTTCAAAGGAGGCAATTTTATACACAGGACAGGCCAAACTTTCCAAAAAATCCACAGCGCTTGGATCAAAAGGCGAAGAAAAACAGAGGAGTCCTTCCTCTTCAGCCGCCTGGAAGATTGCCGCATGCCATTCCCAAGGTGTATAGGCTTCTTGGTATAAATCGAACAGGGTTTTTCCGTCCCACAAGGTTCCACCTTTGATGTTAAAGTCGGGTAAATCGCAGGCCAAGGTGATGGTTTCGGCTGTGTAGGTTTGCAGTTTTATAGCATCAGCGCCAGCTCGCTTGGCAGCTTTAACGGTGTCTAACGCGGTCTGCAGGCTTCCATTATGGTTGGCGGATAATTCAGCAATGATGAATACCTTGTCTTCGGGTATCGGGTTTGTCATAGAAATTTCGTGTAGCGAATACGGTCGAACAACACCTCTTTTTCGTATTCTAACTTGGCAAAGATAGCACAAGATGCGCTATTTTCGGGCATCACCTCGCCGATTAATTGTTGTAGGCCCGCGCAACGTGCTTCTTTTTGGCCCATTAGTAGCAGGGCAATTCCCCATCCCTGACCGTGAAATTGAGGATCCAGCAAATAACTAATCCACCCCATTCCTGTTCCTTTGAGGTCAAAACGGATGGACCCTAACACGCCGAAAGGAGATTCCATGAGGTAATATAAGCAGTTCGAATCGTTTGTTTTTGCCTTAAACCATGCCTCATGTCCTTCCCAACGAATGACTTCTTGGCTGAAGGAATGGGCTCGAACCTCCGGCGAAACCGCCCACTTGAAAGTCAAGGCAGCGTCCTCTGGCCGGGCCTTGCGCAACGTTGCATTCCAGCGACTGTGCACCAAAGCCGGGATAGAGCTACCGTTTTCGCTCAAGGCATTTGGAATGACGACTTCTCGAAGGAATTCGGCATTTTCGAGGATGGGATACAAATGGGGACGTAGGTCGTAGGCATAGGTAAAGATTTTGCGCAACTTCAATCCTTCAAATGCAATGGGTTGAATCAGTTGGAGATAATTACCCCAATGAAGGCCAAATTCCTTGGCTTCCAATGCGGTGTTCATGATGAACGACAACTCAGCGCTTCCCCGCTCACGATCCAGGTGCACCAATCCTCCATAGCCGATGCAGTTGCCTTTATGCAGGTATGAAAACAAGTACTGCGATGGATTCGGTTCCTCGAACAATCCTTTCACGACCGTGGAAAAATAGAGGTCCTGCTGTTCTTGCGAAAGAGGACTGTTTTGGCGCAAATGGTACATTTGTTCGTTCCTCCATCGGCGAATGTCCTCGCGGTCTTCCATGCGTATTGGAACCAAGGAATACGGTCCAAGTTGACCGCTTTGCGGGTTCAGTTGCAGATACTTCATGACCACTGGTTAAGGATGTTTTTTACCAAGTAGGCGTGGCCTTCCGAGCTCAAATGATGGTGGTCCGACATGATACCTGTTTCAGGAATGTCTTTCATGGAAATATGACGGTGAGAACGAAGTATGGCATTGAACGCCTCAATGTTCTTCGTGACGCCGGGTAATTGCGTTTCATACGATGAAGTGGCAGGTAGAATTTCTACAAATACTACAGGAGCATCGAACGCGTTTTCGAGGCGTTGAATTCCGTCGCAAAAGGCCTTTTCGGAGGTGTAGGTGAGTTTGCGAAGGTTTCGTACGCTTTTACGGTTGAGCAATCTTATAACGCATTTGCCAACCTTTCCCAAAGCTTGAAGTATTTTAAGTTCCCATCGCTTGGCGAATCTTGGCGCACAATCCACAATGCCGCACTGCACCACGACCAAGTCGAAATAGCGGCGGTCTTGAAAGTAGAAGGTTTGTTTCAATAAATCCTGAACCGTGGCTCCACCGATGGCGCTTAGGCACACCTCGTGACCTTGTTTTCGCAACAGTTCTGGCCAAGTTTGTTCGTGTAAGCACGTTTCAGGTTGGCTTCTGGGAAGGCTCAGGGAATCCGAAAACACCAGGATTCTCATGGTCGGATTTTGGTTTTATCGTTCAATAAATCAATCAAGGATTGATCGGTTTTGTAGCGCAGGCTTAAATGACTGTTCATTCCCGCAACTTCCGGATGGGCATCCAGGAAATGGATAACGTCTTCCAAAGTGTAATGAGGATTCTCGGGTGCAAGAGCACTTTCTACCGCATTGAGCATGGCAAGATCTTCTTCGTAGTCCAAGGTCAAGCGATAGTTTCGAACAAATATTTCCGGCAAAGCCACACGGTTGATGCGCACGTATTCGGGATTGTTCTGAAAGTACCATGTCATGTACTCCGAATAATCGGCGGATGGAAAATACTGTTTGATGCGTTTTAGGCAAGCCGTATTGAAGATTTCGAGGTTCACCCCGATGGCAGCATCTTCCCCAACGGTGTAATCGGCGCCGCTTTCAAAATGGGCGGATAAGAGGTGTTGAAACACGGCATTATCGACAAAAGGCATGTCGGCGGTAATGCGAACAATAACATCCAATTGATGCGCGTCGCACACGTCAATGTAGCGCTTCATGACGTCTTCGGGATCTCCTCGGAAAAAGGCAACCGATGGATCATGGGTGTGTTGTGATAAAACAGCGTCTTCTTCGGTCGTTGAACTGGCGAGTATTACGGCATCCAAGGATTCAAAACGAAGCACTCGGTTGAGGCAAAATTCTACCGAAGTTAAGGCTCCAATGGGTAGAATGGCTTTGCTTTTAAGCCGAGAAGATTTCATTCGGCAGGCCACGATGGCACCAATGCGCGCGGGACGAAAATTGTCCGAAGTTACGGTATCCAGCGAGGATTTATCGGAAGCAAGCACCTGATGCTGGTGCTGCAATGCCTGGATTTCGGTCAGGGTGAGTCCTTCCTTACCGCTTCGTCGGTAGAAGATATCGCTTGGCGGATGGATCAAATCGCCCGCTGATTTGGGGGTTTTCAGCACGGGAATCATAACGGTTTTTGCCAGATAGTCTTCTTCGCGGGGATTGATGAAGGGAGCTTGAGCCGCGGCAGCATAGCGTTCAAGCGTTTGGTCCAGTGCTTCGAATTGCCCAGGCGTCATGGAAGAGAAATGATCGTATTTCGTTTCCCGGTCGGACAACATCACGTGCTTTTCGAGGATGCTGGCCCCTTGCTGCCACGCGAGTAAAGGGAGAACCATGGAATCCGTGGAACTGCCTTCGAGGTGATCCGCGAACACCAAAGGAAAATTGAACCGTTCTTGCAGGGCTTTCATTTTGGAAAGACCGCTGTCGGCGAGTTCGGTAGGGTAGGCCTGGAAGCCAATTTCGAGGTAGATGGTTTTGGGTTGAAGTCGGCTTTTCAAGGATTCAATGCGCTGTTCGATGGTCTCAAGGGGTTGTGCGGCAATGTTGAGAATCAGGGAACAATGGCTCAGGTCGATTTGGCTTAATTCGGAGATGACTTCTTCATTAAAGAGCACCGAAGATTGAAATTTAATGCCGTGAATGAGCGAAAGGTTCTCACGAACGATTTGCACGCCGTACACGTCGAAGATGTCGATCCAAACCTCTTTGGTGGTGTGGGCTTTTTGCAGGATGGACGCCCACTGCTCGGGGGTGAAAAACAGTTCTTGGTAAACCGAATACCACGAAAAATCGGGGGTTGCGAGGGTGTCCGGTGATAGCGGTTGAAATTTCATCCCGTAGGCACCTTGAAACAAAGCGAAACGCTCCATTAAGTCGTTCAAATAAGTAATATCTCCACCGTGGGTATTGGCTACCTCAATGAGCACGTAAGGGCGTTGCGGGTACATGGAACAAAAATACTAAAATATGCGACGGCGGAGGAGAGGGCACAACCGTTTGGAGATACCTCATTATTTCAATAGGCTGAAAATTATTGTTTGCCTATGGTTTGCCGAAATCTGAGAAACCTGGATAAGTTGTCGGGCATTGGCATAGGAGTTTAATTTTTTGAAATAAAAGGGTTTTACATTAAAAAAGTGCTTATTGCAATTTATACAATCGATAGTCGGATCCTGTTGATGCAAACTGATCAAAACGAAGGCCCGTGTCAATAAAACCATGATTGCTCAATATTTCGGTTACTTCTTCCATTTTCCAATGGCGTATATTGAAAGTGTCCACGTATGAAAACTCACGAATATGATCCATACCGCTGCATATTTCATGATACTCATAGACATTGTCTGGAAGAGGTGTTAAGGTAACATTCCTATTAAAGTTCGGTTCGCGTTTGTTTAATAAACTGATATTTCTAAAAAAAACGGTATTTGGCAAATCAAAAAAGAATAAGCCGTTAGGATTTAGGTGGTTTTTAATGTTCTCGATGATACGTTGGAGTTCCTTTGGAGAGCAAGTGTAACTTAATACAGTAAATAACGCCAAAGCTAAATCAGATTTACCGTTATTGTACTCGCTAATGTCTCCAACAAATACATCTAAATTGATGTTGACCAGCGCGGCATTTTGTGAGAGTATTGCAGCCATATTGGTGCTTTTCTCGACGGCTGTTACGTGATAGCCCAATTGGGTTAATGGTATGGAAAGCCTCCCCGTTCCGGCCCCAAAATCTAAAATACTGCCTTTGTAAGGTAGGATTTTTTGAATGGTTTGTAAGGTTAATTCATTGAATCTATCATAAAATTCACCATACGTTTTCTGATATACGAAATCGTAATATTGAGCCCAACTGTCGTGTGGTTGTTGTTCCATATGGATATTATTAACGTTAGTTATTGGTTGAATCGTTGGATAAAGTCGCTACGAAATTTTTCATCTATTCTAAGGTAAATTCTTTTTATGTTAGTAGTTAAGTTGTGCTTGATAAAATGAATTAGGCCATCAAATTCTATATCAGAAGGTTTTTCACTAATAAACATCCAGTGGGTAAGCAAAACTTCTTGCGCATTGTTAGCATGGAGAGCATTGAATAAATCCATTAACAAGTCATCAATTTGTTCTTTGCCTTTGGTATGCGGCACGAAAAAATACAACGATGGAGGGAATTGATTCATAACACCAATTTCCTTAGAAGTATTAACCTTGTCTATAAAATCATCGTATAGCTGCCGTAATTTTCTATCTCCATGTAATCCTTCCGGCAGGAGGTTGAAGTTACTAAGGTTGGCTGAATAATTCCCTGCTGTTAAGGAAAGTGCAGAATAATCTTAATAGTTTTTTTTACGATCTACTAAAGCAATGGAAAGCGAGTTTTCCCGTGAAATTAAAATGTCCATAGTTGTTTATTTATTTGATTAGATTAGATTCTTTTCTTCCATAGGTAGTAGTATCGTTCTGTACTATTGTAGAGGGTTTCACCATAGTAAGATTTCGCTATTTTCTCTTCTTCCCAATTCAGCAATGGATCATCGATCCAGTTGTGATCTTGCAATCCATGTAATAGATGACCTTTGCGCGCCTCATTAAAATCATTGGAGTAATCGAGGTAATCCATCATGCGTGCACGAGCATCATAATGGAATTCCTTCTTGTTGACGCTTTTGTCGGTAATGACCTGCTTGATTTTGAGAAGCTTTTGAAACTGATAAATAAAGTCCATGTTTAAGTAACTGCCGCCCATGGTCCCTCCACCGTCTTGTATATGAACTAAGGTATCCACGCACAGTTGGTTGTGTAGTAAAAAGTCGACCAAAAAATTGCAGTTTTCATTGGTGAAATAGAAGCACGGGATTAGAACTTTGATGGCTCTTCCATTTTGAAAAATACTGAGTTCTGTCAAAAGGAAGAAAACCTTATTGGAATAGTGATCTCCCGTGCCATAAAACAACCCTCGATCATCGAATTGTCCCTTCGAAAAAAATGGACATACATTAAACCTCTTCAAGGTCAATTCAGTTGTACGGAGTATTTTAAGTTGGGTAGATTCCTTGGACGTATTCGTTTCAAATAAAACAGTTCCTGTTTTGAATACATCTATTCCAATCGTATCATTCGCAGGCAAATAATAGTCCGTAAAAATGTAAAGGTGAGAGGTACCCGTATATCCGCTCTTCAAGTTTGCTTTTTCAAGGTATACGATATGCCTAAAGTCATCGCCTGCGCTAGGATACCAACATATGGATTTGGCGAGATGATTTTTATCAAACTTTGCAAACTCAAAATCCTTAAAATAGGTAGCGAAATTGCTGCGCATGATTAAATTTCATTTCCCCAAATATACCATTTAATAATAACCTATTAGCTTTGAAAAAAAAATGAAAATGGAGATGGGTACACGTTGAAAAACCCCTTCCATCCCAACAAAAATACGCACCTTTGCAGGGTGAAAGTTTCCGGTTTTACCTTCATTCGCAACGCGCTCATCTATGACTATCCGATTCTGGAGGCCATTCATTCTGTTTTGCCGTTGTGCGACGAATTTGTGGTAGCAGTGGGAAAATCGGACGACGCAACTTTAGCGCTTATTCAAGGGATCGGAAGCCCAAAAATTCGGGTCATCGAAACCGTATGGGACGATTCCTTGCGCGATAATGGAGAGGTGCTTGCCGTTGAAACCAACAAGGCGTTCCAGGCCATATCGAGCGACAGCGATTGGTGCTTCTACATCCAAGGAGATGAAGTTTTAGAGGAAGGGTGCGATTCCTTAATTCGTCAAGCCATGGAGCATCATTTGAACGACGAGAACGTCAACGGTTTTTTGTTTAAATACCGACATTTCTATGGTTCCTACGACTACCTCGGGGTATCCAATTCGTGGTATCGGCATGAGATTCGGATTGTGCGAAATCGCTCAGGAATTTATTCGTACCGCGACGCCCAAGGGTTCCGCAAAGGGGATAATGAGAAACTCAAGGTAGTGGAACTTCCGGTGCACATTCACCATTACGGATGGGTCAAAGAACCTCAAGCTATGCTGCGAAAGCAACGCAATTTCAACAAATTGTGGCACGACGACGCTTGGATTGAAAGCAACCTTCCTAAGGTAGATCGCTTCGAATACGAACAACATTTAACCCAGGTGAAGCGCTTTGAAGGCCAGCATCCCTCGTTGATGCAAAAGCGAATCGCTGCCATGAACTGGACGTTCAAAACCGATATTTCCATGAACCGAAGATCCTTAAAAGATCGAGCGAAGGACGTTTTAATGTTCTTCGGCATCAATCCGAATTATGTGAATTATAAAAAGATAGGGACTTTTAGGCCTTAGCATTGGATCCTCACACCTTGTTCTTCATTCGCCTCAAGTTTGTATCGCCCCAACGTTATAGCGTTTGGTGGGTTTTGCATGGTTAGCCATGGAGATTCCCAGCGATAAAATCTTACGCGTTTCCGCGGGGTCAATGATCGCGTCCACCCATAAGCGGCTGGCAGCATAATAGGGCGAAATTTGTTCGTCGTAGCGGGACTTTATGCGGTTAAATAGTTCATTTTCGCGCGCTTCGCTAATTTCTTCCCCTCTCGCTTTTAAGGTCGCTACTTCAATTTGCAACAGCGTTTTAGCGGCTGCTGCCCCGCTCATCACCGCAATTTCTGCGGTGGGCCATGCCACAATCAATCTTGGGTCGTAGGCCTTTCCGCACATGGCATAGTTTCCTGCTCCGTAGGAATTTCCAAGGACCACGGTGAATTTGGGAACTACGCTGTTCGACATAGCATTGACCAACTTTGCTCCGTCCTTGATGATGCCTCCGTGTTCGCTTTTGGAACCGACCATGAACCCGGTAACGTCCTGTAAAAAGACCAGCGGAATGCCTTTTTGATTGCAATTCATGATGAATCGAGCCGCTTTGTCGGCAGAATCGGAATAAATAACCCCGCCCATCTGCATTTCGCCCCTGGCCGATTTAACAATTTCCCGGTTGTTAGCGACAATACCTACACTCCAACCGTCGATTCTCGCATAAGCGCACAAGATGCTTTTACCATAACCATCCTTGTATTCAATGAATTCTGAACCATCCACGAGGCACTTCAAAATTTCTCGTGTTTTGTAAGGCTTCGAACGTTCGTCTGGCATAATGCCATAGAGGTTTTGGGCAGGAATAAGCGGTTCAACGCTCTCAATGCGGTCGAATCCCGCGGTTTCCGCTTTGGCAATGCGCGACATCAAATCTCGGATGGTTGCCAAACACGTTTCATCGTTTTCCACCTTGTAATCGCAGACGCCTGAAATTTCTGTTTGCGTGCTTGCGCCTCCTAAGGTTTCGTTATCGATGTTCTCACCAATCGCCGCTTTCACCAGATAGGAACCTGCTAAGAAGATGGTGCCGGTTTTATCCACGATCAAACTCTCGTCGGACATGATGGGTAAATAGGCTCCGCCGGCGACGCAACTTCCCATAACGGCGGCAATTTGTACGATTCCTTCAGAACTCATGACGGCGTTATTCCGGAAAATACGACCGAAATGTTCTTTATCCGGGAAAATTTCATCCTGCATGGGCAAATAAACGCCCGCAGAATCCACCAAATAGATGATGGGTAAACGATTTTCCATCGCAATTTCTTGAGCCCGTAGATTTTTTTTTCCGGTAATTGGAAACCAGGCCCCTGCTTTAACCGTGGCATCGTTGGCTACCACAATGCATTGACGTCCGGCTACAAAACCAATAACCACCACCACTCCAGCACCCGGACAACCTCCGTGTTCCTCGTACATGCCATAACCCGCGATGGCGCCCATTTCAAAGCGATCCGTTCCTCGATCAAGCAATAAGTCGATGCGTTCCCGCGCCGTGAGTTTTCCTGAATCGTGAAGTTTTTCAATGCGTTTTTTCCCCCCGCCATGGTAAATTTTTTCCAAGGTTTGTTCAAGGTTTCGAATACGAAGGCGCATTCGGTCTTGGTTCTGGTTGAATTCCAATTCTTTATTTGAAATACCCATCGTAGCTTTTTTAACAAAGATACGGATTGGGATTTTAAAGATGAAATTACCTATCTTTACTCTATGTGGAGTAACCTAAAGTCTCTCGCCAACACGAAGGTTTACCTATTGATTTTTGGACTTTTATTGGTGGCTTTTTCTGCACAAACGGTTGCATCGAATGTCCCTAAAGGGCTATTTGAAACGCTTCGTTTCGGCTTGATTTTAATGTTGTTTTTCATAGCTTTCTTTCGGAAAAAGTTATCTCTGTGGATATTTAGTGCCATGGTTTTAGGCATCGAAGTCGGTATGGATTTTCCCGCTTTTGCTTTAGAGATGGAGCGATTCGCTAAAATTTTCTTACGGTTAATCAAGACGCTTGTTGCCCCTTTGATTTTTGCCACCTTGGTTGTTGGAATTGCTGGTCATAGCAGCCTAAAACAAGTGGGTAGAATGGGCTTGAAAAGCATTCTTTATTTCGAAATTGTTACAACTGTGGCCCTATTTATCGGTCTACTGGCAATCAATGTATCGCAAGCGGGCAGGGGAGTCAATGTAGAAGTCAACGAAAAGATGCACGAAAAATCATCAGAATTGCTTGCGCAACGTGTAGAAAAAGATCATTTTGTGGAAATTTTCCCCGAGAACATCGCGAAATCCATCGCAGAAAATTCAATTTTACAGATTGTGGTCTTTTCGGTGATTTTTGCCATCGGTTTAGGAATGGTTAAAAACGAGCAACACAAATTGACGATGCTTCGAATGAATGAAAGTTTGGCGGAGGTTATGTTTAAGTTCACTGATATCGTCATGTATTTAGCTCCGCTGGCTGTTTTTGGCGCTCTGGCCACTACCGTTGCAAAGTCAGGTACCGAAGTGTTGATGTCGTTAATGAAATTGGTTGGTACCTTGTATGTTGCACTCCTCGTTTTTGTAGTTGCGGTTCTGCTACCCATTGCATTGATGGCTCGCATACCCTTACGTAAGTTTATGACCGCAGTTTCTGAACCGGTTTCTCTCGCTTTCGCAACAGCAAGCAGTGAGGCAGCTTTACCGAAGGCCATGGAGAACATGGAGCGATTCGGTATTCCCAAACACATTGTGGGTTTCGTGATACCGACTGGCTATAGTTTCAACCTTGATGGAACAACGCTTTACCTTTCTTTGGCTTCTGTTTTTATTGCCCAAATGTCGGGCATTGATTTGAGCGTTGGCGAGCAAATTTCCATATGTTTGGTATTGATGTTAACCAGTAAGGGAGTGGCAGGAGTGCGTGGTGCATCGTTCGTCATTCTTGCGGGAACTGTGGCTTCAATGGGTTTAGATCCCGAGAAAGCAAGCGTTATTTTAGGCATTGATGCCGTGATGGACATGGCACGCACCTCCGTTAACGTGCTAGGTAATTGCCTTGCCACGGCGGTGATTGCTCGTTCTGAAGGAGAACTAGAACACATAAAATCATGAAAATATGAAAACAATTAGAATTCTTTTATTATGCGGAATTTTCCCATGGTGTCTCATGGCCCAACCTTGTGTGGACCTCTCTTTGATTGATTCGATGGCCATTTGTCCGATGGTGTATAATCCCGTTTGCGGTTGCGATGGTGTGACCTACGACAATTCCTGCATTGCGACCAATTTAGGAGGCGTTACTTCCTGGACACCTGGTCCATGCAATCCTCCTTCGTGCGTAAATCCAGCACAAATCGATTCTTTGGTGATTTGTCCAGCAGTCTATCAACCGGTATGCGGTTGCGATAGCGTGACCTACAACAACGATTGTGAGGCATTTAATTATGGCGGTGTAAGCTCATGGACACCGGGGCCTTGCGCACAAAATAATTGCATAAATCCTGCACAAATCGATGTTTCGGTTATGTGTCCTGCGGTATTTGATCCGGTCTGTGGCTGCGATAACGTAACGTACAACAACGATTGCGAGGCCTTTTACTACGGAGGTGTTACCTCTTGGACACCGGGGTCTTGCGCACAAAATAATTGCATAAATCCTGCGCAAATCGATGTTTCGGTTGTGTGTCCTGCAGTATTTGACCCCGTATGCGGCTGCGATAGCATTACATACAACAACGATTGCGAGGCATTTAATTATGGTGGTGTAAGCTCATGGACACCGGGGCCTTGTCAGCCTTTGGAATTGGATACCTGCTTAACCGTTCCGGATAGTGTTAATTTTGGTGCTTGCGCCATGGCTTTGGGCATTATTCGACAAAACGATTCGTGTTTTACCGTTTCGGGTTGCAGTACTATCGGAAGCAATGGCATAGATTACAGCGGATATTTCTTCAATTCGTTGTACGCTTGCACAAACTTGTGCGCAAACGATACCGCCATTATCTTGGATTGCATCGACACTAACCTCATTGATTTAAGCGTGCTTTGTCCCGAGATTTTTGAGCCGGTTTGCGGTTGCGATTCTGTAACCTACCAAAACGCATGCATTGCCCAGAACTATTTTGGTGTGAGCAATTACCAACTCGGAGCTTGTCAAAATGCAGCATTGGAATGGGGCGATTTTTCCCAATGGCGGTTGTATCCCAACCCCGGAAAAGATCGTATTTACCTTGGAGGACTCTCGGATTATTCCAAGGTTATGTTTGCCTTGCTTTCCACCGATGGACGAATCCTTCAGCAGGGAATCTATACCAATGGTATGGATATTTCGATGTTGATTCCGGGACATTACACCGTCAAGATTTCTATTTCCAAAGGTCAAACCAGAACCCTTCGGTTGGTAAGGGAATAGTAGGTTTTATGATTGAAGTAGATTTTTTCTGTTGAACTTTTCGAAAAACTTTGCAGAAATAGGATAGCATAAAAAAAGGGAGCCAATGGGCTCCCTTTCTTTCGAAGTAATCTTTTCTTAGTTTACTTTTCCGCTTAGTTCAGCACCAGCTTTGAAACGAACTGAATTTTTTGCAGCAATTTTAATAACCGCTCCTGTTTTAGGATTTCTACCGTTTCTGGCTTTACGCTTTGAAATCGAAAAAGATCCAAATCCAACCAATGAAATTCGCTGTCCTTTTTTCAACGCTCCCGTTGAGACATTTACGAACGCATCAAGCGCTCTTTTTGCATCAGCCTTAGACAAACTTGCACTTGCCGCAATTGCGTCAACTAATTCTGCTTTGTTCATAATTAATTTTTTTTAAAGGTTAATAAACATTGAACGGAACAAAGATATCGGAATATCTTTCCCACAATCCTGAAACCCTTGAAAAATCAACAAAAATGTTGAAAAAAGGCTAATTTTGTTGAAAAATCGGGGGTTTTCATGAACTTTTTCATGCGATTTACCTTTAATAAGGAGAAATGAAACACGTTGTAAAGGTTATTGGTAGTGGCGTTGGGGGCTTGGCTACAGCCATTCGTTTAGCTAAATTGGGACTCAAGGTTACCGTTTACGAGAAGAATTCTTTTGTAGGGGGTAAGGTCCATTCGCGAACGTTCGACGGGTACCGGTTTGATATGGGGCCATCGGTTTTTACTGAACCCCATTTAATTGAGGAATTGGTAGCTCTTGGCAACAGCCCAATTTTATTTGAACATTCCCCCTTACCCGAGTCTTGCAGGTATTTTTACGAAGATGGTACGCGTTTGATCGTAAAATCGGGGACCGAGGGCACGTTAAAATGTCTGATTCATGATTTAGGTGAAAATCCAAAGAGGTCTCGTGAATACTTGAAAAAATTGAGCGCTAATTACGAGGCCTTAAGTCCCGTCTTTATTCAGGCATCTTTACACAGATTGAAACATGTTTGGAACCGCAATTTGTTGAGAGCCGTGTGGAACATACCAAGATATGGGTTATTTACCACCATGAATGGTTTATCGAAGCGATTTTTTTTAAACCCTAAAACCGTTCAGTTCATGAACCGTTTCGCAACCTACAATGGCAGTGATCCATATCAAACGCCGGGGCTTTTAAGCATCATTGGGCATTTAGAATTAAATATCGGATCGTTTTTTCCAAAGGGTGGTATGGCTAATATAACGCAGCAACTTCAAAAGACTGCCCTTTCATTGGGGGTTCAGTTTGAGTTCAATTCGGAGATAGAGGCGATAGAAACGGAAAATGGTCAAGTGAGGGGAATACGGGTACATGGAAATTTGGAGCCTGCCGATATTGTTGTATCGAATGCCGATGTTCATCATACTTATGAACAGTTGATGCCCACGGTGGCAAAACCAAACAAGGTGTTAGGACAAGAATTGTCCTCTTCAGCCGTTGTATTTTATTGGGGAGTTAAAAGGATATTTCCTGAACTAGGGGTTCATAATGTTTTTTTTGCGGAAGATTATAAGGCTGAATTTGAAGCAATATTTAAAACAAAAACATTGGTATCAGACCCAACGATCTACCTACATGTCAGCTCAAAAGCCGATCCAAATGATGCTCCAGTTGGTTGTGAAAATTGGTTTGTTATGGTCAACGCTCCCGTGGCCTCCGGACAGAATTGGATTGCGTTAGTGCAAGATTTGCGAAAGCACGTGATAGTGAAAATATCCAGAATTCTTAAAGTTAGTTTGGAGGAACTTATCCAAACGGAATATGTAAACGACCCCATAAAATGGCAACAGGTTTTTAACGGGAAAGGAGGTTCCATTTACGGTAATAACTCCAATTCAACCATGGCCGCTTTTAACCGTCACCCCAATTTTGCCCCAAATGTGAAAGGTCTCTATTTTGCGGGAGTAACAGTTCATCCTGGTGGAGGCATTCCCCTTGCATTGAACGGAGCAAAAATCGTTGAAAGACTCATTAAGGAGGACCACTTTCGGGAATTTCTTTGAAGGTTTTGAATCCTTTGATAATCAAAGCATCACAAGGTTTATTCAGATCGAAATAAAGGTTTTTTTCCTGGGCTTTACCTTTGGAAGAGTAGGTTATTTTCACAACGGTCAGTTCTGGAAGGGGCTTGATTTCAAACGGCACAAATTTTCCTTCCGGCGAACGAAGTAATCGTAAGTAGCGTTCAACGTTTTCATAGCATCCTATAGCAATAGGACGTTTTTCGGTGGTTCCATAAGACTTTTGTTTGCTGGTTTTAAATAGTTTTAACAAAGGATTTTTAAGGAGACCGTTGTAGTTTGTATCACGGCACGCCTGTAATTTTTCGGCGGGCACACGATACCCTTTTGAGGCGGCATTTTGGTAGTCTGTACAAGCAAAATCGTACAATCCTCTCAGCTCGTAAAGATAAGCGCGATAGTAGTTGGCTTCCGGGTAATTTCGTTGAATTTGCAACGCTTGATTAAGATCAAAAATCGCTCCGTCGTATTGACCAACGTATAATTTTGTTAGGCCTCGGTTGTACCAAACTTTTTCGTACGAACGACTTAAACCTATGCAGGTCGTAAAATCATCAATGGCTGATTCGTATTCACCCATCATGTTCTTCGCCATAGCTCGGTTATACCAGGCATAGGCGTCTAAAGGTTGAACTTCAATCGCCTTGGAAAAAGAAACAATGGCCTCTTCGTATTTTCCTTCTTTCGCAAAATCTAATCCCTGTTGGTAATTTTGCTCTTTCAGTTGCTGAGAGTACGATACCAAGGCCCACGATAAAAAGATCATGAATGTTAAATGCTTAAGCATGGTTTGAAATTTAATTCAATAAGCAGGGGAGTTGGCTACCTATGGTCTCTGCGAAAGAGTTTTATAGCTACTCCGTTCTCAAAATTACCAAAAACATAGGAACCTCCGATATTTGGAAGCACAAAAATGCCTAATCTAATTTGTTTACATTTTATAAACCCATTCATGCTTAATTAGCATCCATTATCTTTGTTCAACATCTCAAAGTAATGGGCTCTGTAAACTTTTCAAGTCTAAGAGTTGTTTTAGTAACTGTACTACCTGATGAAGAACATTTTTGGAGATCCCCTAATACCGTGTTGTACCTCTCCAATGACCGGGTACTTTCGGGATGGTTATTGTAGAACCGACCTTACCGATGTAGGACTTCACATTGTATGCGCCTACATGACAGAAGATTTTCTTCGTTTTTCAAAAACGCGAGGCAACGATTTGAGCACCCCCGTGCCTGCTTATGATTTTCCCGGGTTGAAACCGGGTGATTTTTGGTGTCTTTGTGCCCTGAGATGGGTAGAGGCCTACCGCTCAGGTTGCGCACCGTTCATAAATCTTGAGGCAACTTCCGAAAAAGTACTGGAAATTGTAGAGGAGTCCGTACTTCTCCGTTTCGCCTATATAGGCCAGGTATAATCCGGCCTCGCCTAAAAGCATCGAAAGAAACACGGTTTGAAACACTTGTTTTGTGGAGGCGTTTTAATAAAAGTTACGCTGCAGGGGCGTTACTGAATTTCCCTTGCCTCATTAATACTAGAAACCAGCAGTGGCGATAACGGTGGCCCAAAAAGCCGCAAAACCGGAGAGAAATCCCACAGAACAAGCTATTCGTTTTTTTCTCTGTGCGACGCTCAAATAACCTTTCTTATACGCTGGATCGCTGCTCAATAGCAAGTTGTTGGGATTATTGACAGAACTCAACATAGTAGGAGGGACATAGGCAATGACCGTTCCTGCTACGGCGGAAGCCATTAGTATATGCGTTAAACCCAACAGAACTTCTCCTACAATCATTCCTCCGGCGGGTTGGTAATAATTTCTAGCGTCTTGCATACCAAGTTCAAAGGAACTGGTGGAATAGGGAGCATTTATAACTTGATCGAACCTTTCTTTCGTCCCATCCGAAAATTTGACCATTACGATGTTTCCCTTCATGGTAGATTGTAAATCGTATACACGGTAGTTGTATTGAAAAAAAGAAACGATATCCGGATCAATTGCTACGATTTTACAAGGGATTATGAACCCATCCTTGGTGATTAAGGTGTCATTTTTGTAGGTCTTGAGTACCCTGTCTCCCTGTTTGATTAGCACGAATTGCTGGCTGGGAATCATGGAAACCTCTTTTACGGTTGTATCGAGGCTGTAACTGGTAAAGTCCATAGAAAAATCAATGATGCTGCCCGTCAACACCTTGCCTTCCAAGGTTACGAGGGTGTCTTGCGCTTTAAAGGTTCCTAGAAACAATACGCAAGTTAAAATAACGAAATACTTCAACGCTTTCATCAGGCTTTACGAGAATTAAACCCAATGAAGAAACTCAACCTGAAACCAGAATTAATGGTTTTACCTGGGATGGTGACATACTGGTTAGTAGCGGGGTCATAGTCCTGAGTCTCTTTTGTCATCTTTTTGATGTTAGGTGAAAAGGCCACATTGAAAGGGAAGGTTATTTTACCCACCTTGAACGAGGCACCCGCAGCTAGGACTATACCGAATCCGGCTAAAGAAACAGAAGGACCTACACCAAACTCTACACCGTTTGCTCCACGGAATCCGAACAATACGTTGGCACTAGGTAAAAATAATCCTTGATCAAGTCCTCCGATAAGAGGTACAAATTCCACCAATCCAGCAGCGCCGTTTTCCAAGGTGAAAATTCGCGTTTCAAATTGCCATCCAAATTGGGATACAACCGGGGTAATGTCAGCACGGTTGAAGGCATCCGCAATGCGCGTACGTGTTGTTCCCGCTGCGATGTAAGTCAATCCAATCCTTGGTCCTCCGTAACGCTTAGAAGGGGCAAGCATTTCGTCTTCGGGAACCTCTTTTGTGGGATTGTTTTTTGGCGAATTCGTGTTATTCGTAACCGGTGACGGAGCAGGCGCGAAATTTTCGCTCGTTCCGTTGGCATAAGTAATGGAGCTCACGTCGGAAATATTCATGGTGTAAATAGGGCCGTCCACTGTCTTTTTGAATTTAATCGAAGTAGGGTTGATTTGCGAAATAGAAACGTTCATTTCGCTTCCGTTTTTAAGACGGAGGATGTCTTGGCCAATGGCTGCTTGGGCAGCAAAGAAAACAGCAAGTGCAAAGAAGAAGTGTTTCATAGGGTTAAAATTAATGGTACAAATTTAGGGTTTAATTATGCAATAATAAGATTATTACGCAACCTTTTAACTATTGAGTTGCGAATTTTGCAATTACGGCTTTCAATGGACGGAAAACAATTTTTAAAACCATGGGCCACCTCCTGAAGAACCAGCGGCCAGAATCGCAAGTAATAAAAGAAGGGTTAAAGGCAGGATTACCGCAAGAAGGGTTAAAGGCAGGATTACCGCAAACCAGGTTTCCTTTGATTTCGCCCCTGCTTTATATCCAGCTTCATACGTTGGATTTGAAAGCATGCTGTTTCGAGGATTTTTGGGCGTTTGAAAAGAACTTTTATGCCTTAGTTTGTAGTACCTTTTTGCGTCCCTCTTTCCTTGTCGGTATAAGGGATCGCGCTTAAAGTTCTTGGTCGAGTCGGAAAGAGTGCATAATCCTTCTACACCAAGTTCTAATTCCTTTACCTCGCTTAAACTGGCCGAAAGCAGCCCTGAGGATGGAATTTGTTCGTAGAAAACGATGTTTTCAGCGACTTCGACGACCTCGCAATTCAAGGAAACTCCGTTGTTAAAATGAATCACATCTCGGTTGGATGCCAAGGATTGATCGTTGTCGGTGTTTTGGCCAATGGCTACTTGGGCAGCAAAGAAAACAGCAAGTGCAAAGAAGAAGTGTTTCATAGGGTTAAAATTAATGGTACAAATTTAGGGTTTAATTATGCAATAATAAGATTATTACGCAACCTCGTAATCGCTCAGTTGCGAATTTTGCAATTAATGACTTTAATCCATGAAAATCTAGGGTTAGAACCATACGCTACCACCTGAATAACCAATGGACAGAATCGCAAGAAATAAAAGAAGGGTTAAAGGCAGGATTACCGGAAAGCACAACGCATAAATCACTCCTGTTTTTTTGATTTTGCCCCTGCTTTATATCCAGCTGCATACGTTGGATTTGAAAGCATGCTGTTTCGAGGATTTTTGGGCGTTTGAAAAGAACTTTTATGCCTTAGTTTGTAGTACCTTTTTGCGTCCCACTTTCCTTGTCGGTATAAGGGATCGCGCTTAAAGTTCTTGGTCGAGTCGGAAAGAGTGCATAATCCTTCTACACCAAGTTCTAATTCCTGTACCTCGCTTAAACTGGCAGAAAGCAGCCCTGAGGATGGAATTTGTTCGTAGAAAACGATGTTTTCAGCGACTTCGACGACCTCGCAATTCAAGGAAACTCCGTTGTTGAGAGTAATCAAATCATGATCGGAAATGTTTGGCTGAATTTCGGCGACTTGTGCAGCAGCGTTAAAATTCAGCAGTAAGGCTATTGAAAGGACTTTTAGGTAGTTCATAATATGTTTCGTTTTAATCAACAATGGATACATTGGATGAATCTCGTGGGCTACTATGAAATTTTAGGATTTCTTTCTGTCCAGATTAAAACCGAGGGTTGTGTAAATCATTCGGCCAATCATCGGACCTCCGAATATTTCCCGTCGCTGCTGATTTAATACATTGGAACTACCAATACGAATCACCAAATCGTTGTTGTTTACCGTAAATGGATAGCTGAGTTGTACATCCAACACGGTGTAGGCGGGAATATTTCCTGTACCAAAAGTACTTTGCCATTCAAATCCGTGTACATACTGGAAATTGGTCGAAAACCCGAGATTTTTGAAAACTTGTTTGCCGGAAAAACCGACATTCACTTTATGCGGAGTAGTGTTGAACCCGGGAATGAGGTCTTCCTCCAAGCCTTCTGTTAAAAGCTGCGCATACGTGTAATTGATTTGTAGCTGGTATTTATTGGAAATGCTGTAACCAATTCCCACTCCGCCTCCTACGGAATACACTGTTTTCGTACTGTTGACAGGTACCTGATAAACTTCGTAAAGTTTTGTCACCACAGCATCTAAACCGCTCTGCTCACCCGCAACTGCACTACCCGTTGGTGCAACCAACCGAACATCGGCAATGAAATTCGTGTATTGGTTGAAGTACGCGTCTGCGTCGAGGTAGATTTTGTTTTTTACGACACCCCGGTATCCTATTTCAAGAGTTTTTACCTGCTCAGGTTTGAGCGCTTGGTATTCTTTATTCACCAAAATATTGACGTCTACCGCATTTAAATCACCATTGACAGCCGCAAGGCTCTGATTAAAGGCGGTTAACGAATTCAGGGTATACACATTGGTGATTCCGTTGAGATTCCCAATTAATGTGATAGGCCCTAGGTCCAAATTAATAAATTGATTTTGAAGAGTGGGGGTTCGAAAAGCGGATTGCACACCGACCCTAATGTTGTGATTTTTTAAATTCCAAGAAGCGCTTAAACGCGGGGAAAACTGAGGTTCAAAGTTTTGGTTTTTATCAACACGTACCGAACCGATAATACGCAGTTTGTCGTCAAAAAACCGTTTACTCGCTTGAACAAAGCCACCTACTTCCCATAGGCTTAGGCGGTTGTAAGCCCCTTCCGGGTTAGCTGATCCGTCGGCAAGGGTGTCGTTGGGATTCAATAAGGTGTCACTAAAGATCGTACCAAAAGAGTTCGGAACAAAATAGCGCCCATTAGCTCCTACGAGTAGATCAACGGACCTAATCTGACTAAAATTGTATTGGCCGTCCAAATGATACAAAGAGGACTTATCTGTAAACTTTGAACCTCGTTGTAAATCAGCACTCTGGACAATGCTTGCTCTCAGGCTATCGAAGGCAGCGGTGCCGGGCGTATACCAAGTACTGTTGGCTGAATCCAAGGCGAGCACCATTGCCTGGTTAACATCGTTCAGCGAAGCATCATCGTCGTATTCATTGGTTAAATCAGATAGGTTTTGAAAAAATGAGCTTAGGTATGCAGGTACCCAATTGTCGCCGATTGAGGCCTTAGATATGTTGATTCCGGTAAATACGGCATCGTAAGAATTTCCCGCATTTTCCAAAGTAGTGTAGGCCTTAATCAAATGATTTTTTCCAGACCATTCCAATTTATGTTGCTGAAACTGGATGTCGTTGATGGAATACCGATTTGCCCCTTGATAGATTGCGCTTCCGACACCAAATTTACCGTTGTACGACAATTGACTGTTTTCCTTCAGTTTATAACACAATGCAAGTCCCGACTTAAAACTCTGTACGTTATTTTCCGCCAAATCTTGCTCGATGTAACCAGGAGCAGTAATCGTTTTATTGTTCAAACCTATTTGACCAACCACAGGATTAAATTCAATGTAGTTATTTAAAGCAACCCACTGATCAATATCTTCTTGGCTCAAGGTAGGATCGTATTGAAATTGAGCAACAATGTTGCTTAGATTCACATTAGCACTGATATCTCCGTAAGTATTGGCAGCCGCGTCATTTGCCAACCAGTCCTTCATCTGTAAATAGGATGCGGTGATTTTTAACCCAAGGCGTTGTTTTTTGCCGAATGCATGAGCAAATCTGAAATTTCCTTCCATAAGGTTTCGACTCCCTGTTTTCAATTCAGCTGATACACCCTGGAACTGAAAGGGATCTTTCGAAAGCATATTAACAACACCTTGAAAAGCATTCGGTCCGTACAAAGCAGAGGCAGGTCCCGTAATAACCTCGATGCTTTGCAGATCCAGTGGATTTGCTCCTACTAAGTTGCCAACAGGAAAATTCAATCCAGGTGCTTGGTTATCCATTCCATCCACGAACTGAACAATTCTCACAGGAGCGGTTGAATTAAAGCCACGCATGTTCACCGCTTGAAATCCTGCACTTGAGGTAGAAATGTCAACACCGCGCAAATTTTTTAGCGACTCGTAAAAATTTCCACTGGAGCTTGCTAAGATGTCTTTCGCGGATAACCGCTGTATAGAAACAGGGGATTCAAATATTTTTTCAGACACTCGAGTTCCGGACACTACGACATCGTTGAAGGCTTTGGAACTGGGAGTTAAGTTAATGGTGAGATTTGCTGAAGTTTTGTTGACCACCACTTCGTAATTATCATACCCCAATGCGCGTAAGATTAGGTTGTAGGATGGTTGACTGGTAAAATCCAAACTCAGAACAAACCTTCCTTTATCGTCTGTAATGGCTCCTTTTTTGCTTAGAGTTTCTTGAATTTTGACCAAGGCTATCGGTTGTTTTGTCTCTTCGTCTAGAATAACGCCGCTAACCTCTAAGGCTTGGCCAAGAGCGAAAAACGTAAACGCTCCGAAAAAGAATATCCAAATAAACTTTAACATAATTCGTAAATTAAATTTATCAAATTTAAGTTTTTCTTAGAATGTGAAAGAAACTTTAAAAAATTGTTACTTTTGAGCAAATTCAACTGCTATGAAAAAAGTTACAATCATCGGCTTCTTACTTGTGGGATTTAACTTGACTGCCCAAGGGGTAGTTCCTAACGGACAATTGGATAATTTGGAGGAACTTTCAACGAAGTATACTTTCCCGATAACTATGCCCGATGGCATTCAACTTATGACGGATTTTTACCTTCCGATCCTGCGTGATTCCTTGGTCATCAACATCGATTTACCCTTGGTTGGAAACATTCCGGTTCAGGTATTGCCGAAGAATCAACAGCTCATCATTTACGATTCTCTCAACGGAGCCCCAAATCCGAATCCCTTCAAATTACCCATGATTTTTTCGAGGACGCCTTACAACAAGGGAAGCTGGGATGGCGTAGCAACACCGGTGAACATTTTAGGTTATGGCTATGCGGTGCAAGATATGCGCGGACGTTACACTTCGCAGGGGGTTTATTTACCCCTTTACAGCGATGGATGGAGTAAGGATCCTTACCACCCAAATTATCGCCATATTCTTGATGTGACCGAGTTGAGCGATCCCCGAAATGGAAATAAGCACGAGGACGGGTACCATTCGATTCAAGATCTTGTCGGTCGAACTTGGCAGTATGACATTGATATGGATGGTACACCCGAGACTACCGATATGATTTCGACAGGCAGAATCGGAATGTTTGGTGCCTCCGCCTTAGGCTATAACCAATACCAGGCCGCGGCTGCACATAAAATTGATCCCACCCAACCAGGCCTTAAATGCTTAACGCCGATTGTGGCAACACAAGAGTTTTACAAGAGCACAGGCTTTCAAAACGGTGTTTTTCGCGACCAATTGGTCAATGGTTGGTTGAAGGGGCAAATTTTTACAGGAACCAACGACGACTTAAACGATATTGACAACGATATCGATAACAGTTTACATTCTGCCTCCGATTACGGTCTATCGAATAAATTTGAAGCCGCGACAAGGGCCATCAATCACTTTTCCTCCGTGCGTTATGAAGATGGGCCCGCGGGCTACTACCCAAATAGCATTGGTCGAAGAGATATGGATGCTTCCCGAGCTCCAGTGGATGCTCAGGGCGAAGGGGATGCGAACGGTACGTTTAGCCGTTACAGCAATATGGAAGTCCCTGCTTTCCACCTAACGGGTTGGTGGGATATTTTCATCGACGGCCAGATTGAAACTTGGAATTTGATGCGACAGCACCTTGATCCTACCAAAAAGAATAAAGACCTACAAAAATTGGTCATAGGACCTTGGGCTCACCAGACCATAGGTAGCAGAACAACCGGAGATATGACGTACCCTGAAAATATCTCAGACATTTTAGGATTTAGTTTGGATGATTTTTCTGAGGCTGACTTGCCCATCTCAAAAGCCATAAAATCCGAGGCAATATCCTGGTATCGGTATAATTTAAATTACGACAGTACACAATTTATTGGTGAACCGAAAGCGTTCATAAAACAATCCGACGCATGGACAAACGTTGGGATTTTTGAAATTCGTGTGCCTGCTGAGAACTATAAAATACCCCTTAACACCCTTGTGGCCTTTCTTACCGGATCTTCAACATTACCGGGTCTAAAAATAGGTATTCGTGATGTTTTCACCATGCAGGAGCAGGTAATTACCTTAGACGTCCCTGCTACCGGTTCACCGCTTATTCCAGGATTGGACGACGGAGAAATTGAAGGCGTGCCCTACGTTGACTATCTACAAACACCGGATATTCGTTTCTACGTGGCAGGGCCTGTTGACGACGGCATAGCAGAAAATGCCAACGCAGGTAACTATTGGTATCCGGCGAATGAATTCCCATTGACGCAAGGCATCGAGTGGACCAGTTTTTACTTGCATCAAAATGGCTCCATGAATAATTCCGCGCCAACCAGCAATGAAGGGTTTAACATGTATTTACACGACCCAAATGACCCCATTCGTACCATCGGCGGAGCAAATATGATTGTTAGAACGCCCGACGGACAGCGTGACAGCCAAGGGCAATTTGACTTAACGGAATGGGCGGAATATACCATGGATCGCCCGGGAGTTGTTAAATATCAAACCCCCGTGCTCAATGATACTATGAGCATTGTAGGATTTCCAAAAGCGACTTTGTATGCAAAATCAAACCCGGCTGGTGTCGCTCAAGGACCAACCGATACGGATTTCTTTGTACGGGTTGTGGACGTATACCCGGACGGTAGGGAATTTTTCGTAGTTGAAGGATGTGTCAATGCGCGCGGAAGAAACTATGCGCGTTCTCTTGCGGAAGGCCAAGAAGACGATAATGCCATTTATGACAACATCAATATCGGCGACATTTACGAATACCATTTTCAGATGCTTCCGATTGCGTACACTTTTGGCAAAGGCCACAGGGTTAAAATACTGATATCCAGTTCCAACTACACGCGCTATCAAGTAAATCCGAATTTGCCCATTATGCCAGGAGAATTTTTCCGACGCAAACCAGGAGATGGCCAAACCTACGTTTATGAAGGAGTTGAAATGGCTCCCAGGGTTGCCGTTAATCGAATTGCTTTCGCGCCAGAATACCCCACTCATATTGAGTTTCCTGTTTTAAATCAGGCATTTGCGGGAATCACGGACGGGGAAGGTGAGGGCGATATCCACAACGCACTTTTGTATCCGAATCCAGCCGATCAAAGCATTACCCTTGTGACTGAAAATCACGGAAATTATCAGGTTTTATTGACAGATTTAACCGGAAAAATTATCGCCACCAATGCATTCTTTGGCAATGAAATTACCCTCGATACTTACTCGCTTAACGCGGGTATTTATTTGGTGCAACTTATTGACGTAAACATCAACAAAGCCTTTACCAAGCGTTTTGTTAAAAAATAGCCGAATAAAAGGGTAATTCTTCAAAGCCGGCGTTAGGCGTTACGATTGGGGTTTCGAGTTGAGCTTCAGGTAGAAAAAGTTCAGGTCCCAAAACGATGGGCGTTCTTTACAGGCACGGTTCCTGATGTTTCCTGTTCCGTTGCTTACGTTTGCCAAGGATTACCTGAGAAACTGCATTTCTCTCGTTTTTTAGGTAAAAACATAGATTTCCCTTCAAAACTTTAAATTCGTGGTTCCGAAATTTATCAGGCTCTGATTCAACCAAGTCCTCAACTAACTCGTTTGGGGTGCTTATCAAAAAGGCAATACCAGGGTTAATATTACATTTTCGCAGTACCTTTTTCACTGCATCAGTACAGTTGTTCTTGAAAATACTCCATTGTTTAAAATGCCAATGATCGCTCGCTTTTTCAATGCTCTTCATATTTATTTGATGTACAGGTAAGGATAACACAATACTTGGTGGTCTTGTTTGTAAACCGAGGATCTGATGATCGTACATGAAAGCTTGTTGAAGGGTAAGGGTTGGTACTTTACGATTTCCTCCGTCTCCTTTTCGATATTTTGTATAGTAAATTAGCTTACTGCTATCTGTACCAAAGGCCATGGCGATATGCCCTGCTCCAGACTGCGTTTGCTCGCTTTCGTAAACAAATAAATAGACGATTATTTCCGACTCTTGTGCGAAGTTGTTAATCCTCAAAAAAACGCAGAGGCTCAACGAAATAATGGATCTTAACAACACAACGATCTAGTAAATAAGATTTACATGACCTGTGAATTCTTTCAGTCGATTTTCTTTCTTGTCGAAGTAAATAATCCAATAGGTGTAGGTGCCTGTAGGAACCTTCGCGCCACCGTATTGTCCCGTCCAACCCTCCAAGTGAGAGAGGGATTCAAATAATAATTCTCCCCAGCGGTTGTAAATCACCATTCGAAATGCAGAAGGGTCAAATCCTGAAGTGAATACGGGTTGAAAAATATTGTTGAATTCGTTATCATCTGGGGTAAATGTGTTCGGCACAAAAAATATCGGGTCTCCCGATACTTGAATTCCAACGGTCGTTTCAGCAAGACAGCCGAACGCAGAACTTACGATAAGCGTTACGGTATAATTTCCGTCCTCGAGAGGGTAGAGGTGAGTGATATTCTGGGCATTTTCATTAAGCGTAGTTCCGTCGCCAAAATTCCAGAATGCTTGGGTGTAGTTGTTGGAGTTGTTTACGAAGTAAGCAGTAGGATCGTCGCTTTGCAAATTGCTATTTACCACGGAAATACTGGCAAGTGGATTTGGATAAACAACGATATCTGAAATGATGGTGTCGCTGCAGCCGAAGTTATTGAATCCTATGATCGTGATGGTTTCAGAATTCAAGGGAAAATGGGTGAAGTTGGAGCCTACATTTCCATTGGACCATTGGTAGGTTTGCGCACCGTTTACATTAATATTAATGGATTCTCCAACACATATTTCACTCAATGACGGATTTACCGAAAGAACAGGAACGGGGTATACAACAATGAAGGTGCTGTCCTCTGAAACACAGCCAAAATTGCTCGTCCCAATAATTGCGTACCATCCTGAGGAAGTCGCTGTAATTGTTTGGCTGATACCGGAATTTCCGTTGAGATCGACACCTGACCAATTATAAGTAGCCGCACCGGAAGCGTTAAGTTGGACTTGGGTATTTGGACAAACATCGTTGTCACTGGCCGTCAGTTGTAGAATCGGTAACGGGTTTACAGTGACCGTTACGGTATCATAATTAAAACACCCATCTAAATTTAAACCCTGAACGATGTATTGCGTCGATATAGCGGGGCCTACCAACATTTCGCCTAAATTATTGACGGGATTCACCGTAGGTGTCCAAAGATACGTGTTTGCACCCGTAGGAGTCAGCAGTGCGGAGTCTCCGAAGCAAATGGAAACATCGGGCGAGGAAACAACGGGATTATTAGAAATAATGATGTCCAGCGTGGTTATGGAATCGCAACCAAATTGGGAGGAAAGGGTATCGACGTAGTAGCCTGAACTGCTGATCATAGTGCCATTGAAATTGTAGGAACTGCCATCGCAAATGGTATCAACGGTGTTGGTGATGTGATCCGGGTACACAGTAACCACGACGTTATCGTTCGTAGGACAACCCCCGGGGTTTGCCGTTAGGGTAGTGGTGACGGTGTAGGTTTGGGTTATGGGGGCATTCGTATTGTTGACCAAAGTCACCACGGGATTTGAAACGGTGGTGTTGCTTAGTCCAATGCTTGGGGACCAACTGTATGTAAATGTCGGGGTATTAGCACTACCGATGGTTACAGGGGTATTGGAACACGTTGTTACGTCTAACCCTGCGTTAGAGCTGGCTTGGGCCGTGTAAATAACCACGTTTCGTATGGAATGTTGATCATTGGCCCCGCCTGTACTTGCCGTGAATCCCATGTAACCCGAAAAATTAATAGGAAAATTGGCCGATAGATAAGGGGTATTGTTAATCAAGAGGTTGATTTGTCCGTTATTGTAGATAATTCGAACAGGACGGTATGTGTTTCCCCGCACAAAATTGAGGATGCCACCGTTGTTAGTAAGCTTTACAATCCCAGCAATGCATTCGTTATAGCCTACACCGCTGTAAATTTGTAATTCCGGGTTGGCTCCACAGCCATTATCCCACGTATCAAGAACAACTTTAAGGCCATTCGCGTTTCCTGGGATTCCGATCCCACCGCCGTTTACGAATCCTGCGGGGGGAACTTGCAAAAAACAGAATGCCAACCCATCGGCGGCACTTCCTCCCCATATACGGTATTCAAAATCAACGGTCCACTGAGAACAAAAACCAAGGTTGAGCGGTTGTGCGAAAAATATCCCCCCACTCTGGTTTCCATTAGCGTTAGTAAGGATAAGTTCGTTGTTAAAGTTATCGTTATCACCTGGGGTATCCCCAACAAAGGCATTACCATTCAAATTCCATCCTGCAGTATTCATAATTGGAGATCCTTGAAGTTGCCCGAAAACGAAGTTTTGAGCCTCAAGACGTTGGTGTGAAAGCGTTATCGCAATAGCGACTAGTGCGGTTAATAGCAGGGTATTTGAACGCATATTCTTGATAAAGTTACGAAAAATCCAACCGCATTCTTAAAAAATAAACCCCTTTATTCGAAAAGGGGTTTACCAGTAGCGAGACCGAGAGTTGAACTCGGGACCTTAGGGTTATGAATCCTACGCTCTAACCAACTGAGCTATCTCGCCAAATTTGAGAGCGCAAAGATACATTTTTTTATTTCTGGCCAAAGCTTTTCAGGTGAGAATCGACAAATTGCATCAATTCCCCGATGCGCTGAGGACTGAAATCAAAAGGGACTCCTGCTGTTTTGTAAATTTCTGGCAAAGAACGGGTGTATCCCAAGGCGAGTGCTGATTTATACTTTTCTAACGCGTCTTGTTCATCCACCAAGCTGTTCTTCCAAACCCCAATCGCCCCTAGTTGTGCAATGCCGTATTCGATGTAATAAAAAGGCACTTCGAACAAATGAAGTTGACGCTGCCATCCACAACGCTGTAAATCCTCGTATCCAGTCCAGTCGGTTAAACCTGTTCCGAACTTCCTTCCCAAAGACAACCATTGTGCGCTTCGCTCTTCCAGGTTGTGCCTTGGATGCGTATAAACCCAATGCTGGAAGGCATCGATTTGCGCAATCCATGGCAACACTTTTAAAAGGTCCTCCATGTGCTCTATTTTTGCGCGGCTCAGTTCTTTTTCATCTGAATAAAAAGCATTCCAATACTTCATGCTCAACAATTCCATGGACATCGAGGCCAATTCTGCTGCCTCAGAAGGTATGTTTTTAAACGAAGTAAGTTCTAAATCCCTATTGAGAAAACTATGAATGGCATGTCCGCCTTCATGTACCATGGTAATGAGATCGCGGTGCAAACCAACCGCATTCATGAAAATGAACGGCACCCCAATTTCATACAAAGGATAATTGTATCCCCCCGGTGCTTTACCCGCTTTGGATTCTAGGTCCAAATGCCCCATGGTGTTCATGGTTCTCAAGCAATCGCTAAAATAAGAATCCATCTTGTCAAAAATCTCGATGGTTTTGTCGAGCATTTCTTGGCCGCTCTGAAAGGGCTTGAGTGGGGCATGACCGTCAGGATCAACGTCCAAATCCCATGGTTTAAAAGCACTTTTACCTAATTTATGGAGTTTTTTGAGCTGAATTTCTTTCACCAAGGGTACGACCTTTTGGGCAACCGCTTCGTGGAAATCGAAACAGGCTTCTTTGGTATAATCAAATCGTCCCATGCTTTGGAACATGTAATCGCGGTAATTATCGAAGCCAGCATTTAAGGCGAGTTGGTGGCGTTGGGCTATTAAATCGGTGTATAAGTCGTTCAAAGCGTCAATATCCGATCGTCTTCTAGCGGCCATTTTTTCGTAAACTTCTTTTCGCAGCTTTTCGTCCTGGCTTTTTAAATGCACCGATGCTTGTTGCATGGTGAGTGTTTCTCCCCGGTGCTCAATCGTTTGTGCAGCACTAATGGTCCCAAATTCCTGACTCTTTTCGGCTAAATACGCTTCAAGGGAGATGTTTTCTTCGCGGAACAGTTCGAGCTGAACCTTTACCGAGCGGAAGAAAATGGCATAAGCCGGATCTTTGGATAATTCCGCTACGAATGCATTTTGCATCATTTTTTCATTCAATGCATTATTTAATGGGGCCAGTTTTGGTTGAATCTCGCTCACGAAAAATGCGTAAGATTCCGCAAGAGAACGATCTGCAGTATTGATGGACATCCTGATGTATCGCCAGGCGCCGTTTTCTTCGAGGAATGCCTCCAGCTCACTCGCCTCCTTCAACCACTTTTGATAGGATTCAAGGGTGGAGATTTCACGCGATAATAAATCATCATAATACGGTTGAACGTCGTTGAAGGTGTTGAGCAACTGGTCAGCGGATAAGAAGTCTCTTTGGATGGTTGGGGTATTCAAGGTTAATTTTTTAGCAAAAATACGGTATCGGTTCTTATGCAAAACACCTGAACGTTACTTTCCTTCCTCGCAAAAAATATCTGGCCACTCGTCTTGCTCTGGGTTCCAACACCTTCCAGTTGGAAATTTTTAAATACCGATCTAGGCTCAACTTGTTTTTTATGCTAAAATGGAATGTGGTTAGTTGGAACGCTTGCTCGGAATGAACCAATGAACGAAAGGCTTGTTTAGAAGCTATGAAAAAATATGTAATCGTCGGAGCATCATCTGCCCTTGCCCAAGCTACCAAAAACCAACTCATTTCAGATGGCAATTGGGTGATTCAATTATCCAGAAATCCATCGTTCAGCGATTTTGAGCTAACCGATTATGTTGGTGAGTTGCCTGCAATTGACCAACAAATCGATGGCTTGGTTTATTTTCCCGGAACGATTAATCTCAAGCCTTTTAGGTCTCTAAAATTAGAGGACTTCCAAACCGATTTTAACATTCATGTATTGGGGGCGGTCAATGCGTTGAAGACATATCAGTCTCAGATGAACGAAGGTTCGAGTGTCGTATTGATATCGAGCGTTGCGGCAACGACTGGAATGCCGTTCCACGCTTCAGTAGCTGCGGTTAAAGCAGCGTTGGAAGGTTTGGGGCGTTCTTTGGCGGCGGAATGGGCTCCTAAAATTCGAGTGAACGTGGTGGCTCCTTCTCTCACAATAACTCCAATGGCCGAAAGGTTAATCAATACGCCCGAAAAAATTGAGGCAGGAGCGCAACGTCATCCGATGAAGCGCCTGGGAAGTCCTGAAGATTTTGCCTCTTGCATTTCCTTTTTGTTGTCCGATCAAAGCTCTTGGATTACAGGGCAAGTGCTTCCCGTTGATGGCGGGATGGGAAAGTTGAAAGTGTAAATTCAACCCGTCAATACCTTGGGTCGTAGAGCTCATCTTGAATGCGTTGGTCGATGGAGCTTGGATCAATCGAACTTAGGCCTTGTTGCACTGCGTTAAGCATGACTGCCTTGGCAATCGTTAAGGATACCGAACGAATTTCTTGAATAGGAGGATAGAGGGCACCTAAGTCTAGATCATGGTTCTCCACCAAGTTCGCAAGACACTTTGCAGCAGTAATTAGAAGTTCATCGTTGACGTGTTTAATATTTCCGGCAACCATTCCAAGGCCTAATCCAGGAAAAATGTAGGCATTGTTTCCTTGACCAGGGTCGAAGGTTTTGCCTTCATAGACCACGTTATTAAAAGGACTTCCACTCACAAACACGGCCTTTCCTTTACTCCATGTGTAGGCTTGTTCAGCCGTGCATTCCGCTTTACTCGTAGGGTTGGATAGCGCAAAAATGACCGGGCGAAGATTTATCGCGCTCATGGCTTCAATGATCTCCTGGGTAAAAGCCCCGCCTGCTCCGGTGGCTCCTATGAGGACCGTTGGCTTGAGCGCTTGCACGGTTTCCAAGAATGTTTTAGCGGGGGACGGTTTGGCATAGGGAAGGTTATGCGGTTGCAAATCGGTGCGTTCGGTGGTCATTAGACCTTGAATGTCGCAAATGGATATTCGCTCCAGGGCCTGGTCTATGCTGAGCCCATTTAGCACAAGATTATTGACCAATAGGTCTGCGATACCGGTTGCTGCTGAACCTCCACCTAAGAATAAAAACCGATTTTCCGTTAGAGGAATTTCCGTGATGCGGGTGGAACAAATAATTCCGGCAAGGGCAACGGCAGCCGTTCCTTGAATGTCGTCATTAAAACAACGGTATTTAAATTGGTAACGGTGTAATAAGGCAAAGGCATTCGGGGTTAAAAAATCCTCGAATTGCACCAATACTTCGGGATATTTCTTCGTTACCGCCTCCATTAATTCGTCCAACAATTCGAAATAGGCGGTTCCGGAAATCCGGGGTTGAGGCACTCCAAGATATAATGGGTCATTGAGTAATTCTTCGTTGTTGGTACCCACATCGATCATAATAGGAAGGCAGGCTGATGGATCAATTCCACCACAAGCCGAATACAGCACTAATTTCCCTATGGGGATACCCATTCCGTTGGCACCTAAATCTCCCAAACCAAGAATGCGTTCTCCATCGGTTACCACAATCACTTTTATATTTTTCGAGGGCCAATTATCCAAAACCTCTCCAATTCTTCCTTGTAGGTCCTTTGTGATGTAAAATCCTTTGGCCTCGGTGTAGACGTGTGAAAACGATTTACAGGCCTCTCCGACAGTGGGGGTGTAAATAATTGGCAGTAATGTTTCAATATCTTCGTTAATTACCCGGTAAAATAAGCGTTCATTCCGTGATTGAAGCGCCGACAGGTAAAGATATTTCTCAATACTACTTGGTTTTTTATCGAGGTTTTGAAGGACCCTTTTAACTTGTAAATCCTGCGAACTCGTTTTAAAAGGAAATAATCCCTCTATGCCCAGCTGTTTTTTCTCCTCAGCCGTAAAGGCCGTTGATTTGTTGGTTTTATTGTTGCGAATCCATTCGAGATTGTCTTGCATAGTCATCTTAGAAGCGTGAAATTATAATAAACATTCGGTATTTGAAGGGTTTTTACTAATTTAAACTTTAATTAATAACCTTCTTCTCATGAAAAAGCATTATTTTGTTGCAGTTGTTCTGTTGATGGCCATAGCGAAAAATGCCCTTGCACAAGAGCCCACGATGAATTCCGTTTCACGGCCGCCACAAGCGATCAAATCCATTAGCAATTTGCCTGCCTTGGCCCAAAAAGCGGTAAAAACCCAAAAAGAGAGTGGACGTGGATTTTCCAACAATTCATGCGCCTCATATGAGTTAACCAAGAAATATTACGAAAGCATCGGTAAATGGGAGGAGTTCAACAAGACCTACCTTGAAGAGGCATCCAAGACGAAGCCCTACAAGCCTGAGAAAACCCCAGGAGTAAACACGATCGCGGTAATTTTTCACGTAGTGCACAATCCGAACAATCCGGCAGAAAATGTTTCCAATGCCCTCATCATGCAGGTTTTCAACGACCTTCAAGAGGATTTTCAATTGTTGAATCAAGATGCGGCGAACGCGCGAACAAATTTCGGTTTTATTCCGGCCGATGTTAATATCAACTTTTGCCTCGCCACTAAAAATGCTGCAGGCGTTCCTCTAGCCGAACAGGGGGTGGTACGCGTTTCAACGAACGAAGATTATTACAACCACAACGGGGGAGAGGAGAACAAAATGAAGGCTTCGGCTACGGGAGGTTCCCAAATTTGGGACCGAAATAAATACTTAAACGTTTGGATCTGCGACATTTCTAACGGGGCTAATTCCGGTACTGCGGGCTATGCTTATCGACCCACGAACAGTATGTTGCCGGCATCTTCGATTGACGGTATTGTACTAGATTACAACCTTGGGATGAACAACGACAACGTGCTTACGCATGAGGTGGGTCATTATTTAGGTCTTGATCACACCTGGGGAGGTTCGGGTAGCTGTAACTTGGACGATGGATTCAACGACACTCCCAACACCGCTGGACCTTCCTTTAATTACGGGGGTTCTTGTTCGGGCAATCAAACAACCTGTGGAAATACCCAAGTTCAATACGAGAACTACATGGATTACAGCAATTGTACGGTGATGTTCAGCCAGCTTCAGGCAAATTACATGCTCAATACCCTCACCGGTGCCCGTGGTTCACTTCTCTTATCTCCGGGTTGCGACCCCACCAATACTCCTCCGGTGGCCGATTTTACCGCAGATATTTCAAGTCCAATCATCATTCCAGTGGGTGCTGCGGTTAATTTCTTTGATGCTTCAACGAATGTCCCAACTTCTTGGTCTTGGAATTTCGGAGGTGGCGCCCCCAATTCCAACGTTCAAAATCCGACGGCCGTGTTCAATGCCTTGGGTACTTATACGGTGAGTTTAACCGCTACCAATGCCTTTGGAAGCGATACAGAAACCAAAGTGGCTTTCGTGGAAGTCGTAGGTGCTGCACCGGGAATTGCCTGCGACACGCTGCGCAACTATTTACCGCAACCTTCGGAAGATTACGCCTACTACAATTGGTCTACCGGTTGGGGCTTCATTCCGGGAACGGGACGTTTCTCTTCCACCAACACCTCTTTGATTTACCAAATTGCCGATAAATACACCGCTCCTGCGTCAACCCAAGTGCGAAGACTGCGTTTACCCATTGTTAAAGCGGTAAACTCAACAGGATCAGGACTTGTTAAAATCAGGGTGCATCAAGACAATGCCAACAATCCCGGTAATGTTTTGGTTACAGATACCTTCTTGATTGCGGACATGAACGCCGGGTACTTTAATGAATTTGATTTTACCAATCCGCCAACCGTCACCGGAAATTTCTGGGTTAGCTTTGAGTTCAATTACGGCTCTCCGCAAGACTCAGTGGCTTTCTTGTGCGTTAACATCAACTATCGTAACGGAACCATTGCCAACGGCCCCAGCACCATGCTTTGTTACTACGGTGGATTGACCAACACCACCGGGACTTGGCATCCAACTACGGATATAAATCCAATAATCAAAACCAGTTTATGGATGGATGTTCTTACCTCGAATGGACCGAATCCGACAGCTAATTTCACCTTTTCAGAATCGGCGATTTGTACTGGTGGACAGATTACCGTTAATGGAGCGAGTTCTACCAACACGAATTCGTACCTATGGTATGTGACAGATGATCCGTTCACGACGGTAATTAGCACCCACTCAACGCCAGCGATAACCCTTGCCTTTAACCAGGTAGCCAATCGACGCATATATTTATTTGCTGATGGGTCTTGTAAAACCTCCGGCGTTTATCTTCCTGTTACCATAAGTGCGAAACCTTCCGCTACGTGCACAAAAACCAATACAAGCTGTGGTTTAAATAACGGAACCATTGTTTTCACCAATCCAACCGGTGGAACCCCAAATCCAACATATGAATACAGTTTAGATGGGGTAAACTATCAAGCATCGCCGAATTTTGGAAATTTGCCATCGGGAAATTACGTTGCGCGCGTTCGAACTGCGGGAAGTAATTGCGTACAAAGCTATTCTCGGACAATAACAGCCTCAACGGAGTTGGCCGTAACCATAACCCCGGGTACCACCATTTGTGCGGGCGAATCCGTAACCATCACCGCAGGAGGTGGAACTACCTATACATGGTATGATGGTCCGAGCGTCATTGGGAATACCGCAAGTATTACGGTGACACCCGGTGCAACGAGTCAATATACGTGTTTGGTGTCTGACGGTACCTGTGAGGCCGTTGTTTCCGCCAACATTATTGTGAACAATTGCGGTGCTGGAATTAACGAAACCATGTTCAATGCTGTGGTGTATCCAAACCCAATGCATGACCTCTTAACCATTGACTTGGCCAATGCGTTCAGTTTTGAGTTATTGGATGCCCGAGGTCGCTTGGTACAATTCGGGAAAGGGATGGGTAAAACCCATGTGAATACGCAAGCCTTAAGTGCCGGTGTGTATTCGTTAAGAATAACCGTAAACGGCCAGCAGGGAGTGTTTAAAGTGATTAAGGAGTAAAGGGATTTTTTGCCACGGGGTGCAAGCGTTTCCTCAGTAAACTGCGTCAACGGAGTTTCGTAGGGTAGTACTCAGTGGTTTTTTACTGCTCTTTGTAATTTTCTTCCCATAAACGTCGCGTTTCCTCCCACGTGGGAACCGTATCACTTTCACACTGGTAGGTGCTTCCTGTGGCAATATTTCGAAAAGACTTCACGGCTTTTAAGTGAGGACCTGAACCTACAAAGGCACGCAAGGATACCATGCTGTCCCATGCCGTGAGGGTAGGTTGAATGCCTTGGATTTGTTTGACTTCACAGAAAAGATTTCCCTGGGCTTTTTTAGCCGGATTAAACGAAGGAATTTCTCGTTATTAGAAGGGGAGGGTGTTCCAACATGATTCGGGTTTTAAGCCTGTGATGCAGATAATCATGGGAGGTCTTGATTTTAGCGTAAAGGTAGACAAGTTTCTAAGGTAAATTCCACCAACTTGACAAGCGCATGTCGCTTTAGCGCGTAAAATCTCCCAAGAATATCCGAGAGCAAAGATACCTTTTTCCCTTCGATCGGTTCATTTTCTTGTCCTAGGCAGGTGCCTGCGGATTGCTTTTTGCTGTATTTTTGTGCCATGAGTTTTGACATCGCGATCGTAGGTGGAGGGATTGTTGGCGCTGCAACCTTTTACAAGTTGCAAAAGAGAAACCCTTCGTTGAAGTTGGTCCTTTTTGAAAAGGAAAATATGCTCTCCAAGCACCAAACGGGTCATAATTCTGGGGTGATTCATTCAGGCCTGTACTACAAGCCCGGTTCGCTCAAAGCGCGGAATTGCATACAAGGCCGACGCGAATTGGTGGCTTTTGCCCAAGAACACGGCATTCCTCACGACGTTTGTGGAAAAGTAGTGGTGGCGACCGATGAAAAGGAATTGCCCCACCTCGAGAAAATATACCAAACCGGCTTGCAAAATGAAATCGAAGGATTGCGCAAAATTACCCCCGAAGAGGTCAAAGCAATAGAGCCCCATGTTGAGTGCATTGCTGCCTTGCAGGTTCAATGCACGGGAATTATCGATTTTCGGGCGGCAACCGTAAAAATGGTGGAGTTAGCACTGGCTATAAATCCTGCCTCTCAACTCATGGTAAACACAGAAGTTCGAAATATTGAAAAAACGAAAGGTGGTTCACGGTTCGTAACCTCAAAAGGCAATTTCGAGGCCGCCTATGCTGTATATTGCGCAGGATTGCAGGCAGACCGATTGGCGCGAAAAGACGGGGTGAAACTGAAAGAAAAAGTGGTGGGTTTTCGCGGCGATTATTATGAATTAACCCATGGGGCGAGGCATAAAGTGAAACACTTAATCTATCCGACACCCAATCCCGACTTTCCCTTTTTGGGGGTTCATTTTACGCGAATGACCGACGGAGAAATTGAGTGCGGACCCAATGCCGTATTTACGTTTAAACGCGAGGGATATGGTAAAACCGATTTTTCGCTGCGCGATACCTGGGATGCCCTAACCTACAAAGGCACGTGGAAATTGTTCTTCTCGAACATGTCCTTTGGCATCAACGAATACCGTCGGGCTTTCTCCAAGAAACTTTTCCTAAAAACCTTGCAGCGCATGATTCCTTCCTTGACCATGGACGACATCAAACCGGGGAGGTCAGGGGTGAGGGCTTTATTGCTTGCCGAAGACGGCGATACCCGCGACGATTTCAGGATTGAATACCACGGCAATTCCATTCACGTTTTGAACGCTCCTTCACCCGCCGCAACGGCCTCTTTGGCCATTGGCGACTACGTGGCCGATGAAGCCGATAAGCATTTTAAGCTGGGGTAAAACCGGGGTTTCGAAGAATATCCGTTTTGGCTCGCTCCCAGTAAATATCCATTTCCTCTAGGGTCATGTCCGAAAGGGTTTTTCCATCGCGCGCTACGGCCTCTTCCATCCATTGAAAGCGGTTGATGAACTTTTGGTTCGTAATCGATAAGGCAGACTCAGGCGATAAGTCAATAAAACGTGCGT